>Ga0315327_10000060_pt1 | contig 41165 bp, 42 predicted proteins | sample M110032315metaG_FD_203460 | JGI IMG/M metagenome (GOLD analysis project Ga0315327, IMG submission 203460) | Ammonia-oxidizing marine archaeal communities from Monterey Bay, California, United States - M1 100m 32315 | ecosystem: Environmental > Aquatic > Marine > Coastal | place: USA: California... | reverse complement strand
CACCTTTTTTTAAGCTCTTTTTTAGAAGTAGCAAAGAAGGAGCAAAAAATATTTTGTTTGCAATGGAAAAAATATTAAATGAAGGATTAACAGCCCAATATTTCGATGAAAGGAAAATTAGCGAATCTCATAAATCCTCTTACAATCTAGAAAATCAAAAAAGACTATTTGATGTAAGTAATAAATTATTAAGTGATAGAAATATAAATTAAACTATTTCTACTTCATTTTGTATATATCCAACATTTTCTATACTAATTTGTACGCTATCGCCTTCTTGAAGATCTACTACCTCATCATCTTTTCTTGAAATAGCGAATCCCCCTGAAAATTGAATAATTAAATCTGGTGGAGAATCGTGAATAACAGTAGATTTTACGATTTCAACCGGGGATGTCTTATATTCTGTTACGATTGAACCTGATCCGACTTTTTCATTTTTTCTAAATTGATTTATACCTAGCTCCAATTTTAATGGCTTATTATTTTCTTCTTCATCCTCCATTGATAATATACATGGACCAATAGATGCACATCCTTTAAATACCTTTGAAGGAGACACCCAAAAATTTGATTGGGATCTTAGATTACCTGCAACTTCATTTCCTACAGAAATACCTACAAATTTTCCTTTATAAATAATAAATACCACTTCTCCCTCTGAAATAGTTCTATCTGTATCAGATCGAATCCCAATTTTTTCGTATGGATCTACTAATCTTTCTTTTGATCCTTTATACAAAAGTGTCGAAATACTTGGGTTTGCATATGCCGCTTCATTCTTACCATCAGAATTATCTATTTGATCTTTAGAAAGTATTAATCTGTTTCCAAAACCTTCTGCCCACATTTCATCAGGATCTATTGGTTTTATAATTCTTGCGGGGCCTGTTTTGTTTATTGAAGAGTCAATCAATTTTGCTAAGTCAAAAGTTTTACTTTTTCCTTTTCTAAGTAAATTTTTTGAGATTTCATCAACTTTCATATTCGTTACACTACTAATCTCTAATAAGTATTTATAATCAAAAACTAATTCATTTAAACTCGTAAGAGATGTAAGTTCATTTTGATTAGTTTCTACACAAAGGTGAACATTTCCAAATTCTTCTAAAACTCTGTAATATTTCATATAACTCCAATTATTTTTCTATTATAAATATATAACATTTATTAAAGTATAAAAATTAGTTTAAGAAATTATGAACAAAATTGAAGATAATTTAGAAAAAAATATTGAAAAAATCAATATTCCATCAAAGAAAAATTATATTTTCTCTTTTATAATTTCATTGTTCATAACCATCATTATTAACAATATATTTTCCGTTACAGTCGGCAATCTTATTAGTTGGATATTTAACTCAGAAATAGTTTACTCGATTTTTTTCTCTCCTGTATTTAAATCACTCTCTTTAGCAATTTGCTTTAGGCTATCTTACCAAAGGTTTAATCAACTTAATTCTAAAAGAATAATATATTGGCTTTGGATGGTAGCAATAATGCACACCAACTATATAACACTTAGAATAAATTATTCACAAGAATCAAATTCTTATAGTGATTTCGAATTAATAGTTAGGATTTTGTTAGAAATATTAGGATATGTGTTTGCTATCAATTATTTAAATAAATTTTTTGATAAAAAAGATTAGATATGGAATTCTTCAGAAAATTAAAAGGTAGAATAAAAAAACATCCTATTTCTATTTCATTATTTTTAATTTTATTTTTGGTTATTATCACATTAGCAGTCCCCTACTTTGAAACTTCAAATAAAGATCAAGCTAATGATGAATTAATTAATAGCATAACTAACCCTCAAAATATTCCCAAAGAATTTATAAATTTAACAGAGGAATTTTCAAGTGATCAAATTAATAGCATTAAGGATTTAACTGATAAATTTTCTATAGAACAAATTATTGAATTAGAAAAAAAAATAGTTACAGATAATTTTGACAAATTAGATTTTACTGAAATAGAAATTGAAGAAAATTCTGATGATTTTTTATCTGGATCTATAAGTGTAAAAAAGAAATATGAAGATTTGAATTCAGAATATGAATCATTAATGATTGAGTATGAGGCAATCATTGAAAATGTTAATAATATTGAAAAAGATTTTAATTCTAACAAATCTAAAACGGTCACTCTTGCTTTTGAAAATCATTCACTAAAAAGTAAAATCAATGATTTAGAAATTAAAATCAATGATTTAGAAATTAAAGTTCAAAGTGTCACTGATGAAACTAGTAAAATAAATAAAGAACTTGTTGAAGAAAACAAACAAAATAAAATCTCTTTAGAAAATGAACATAAAACTGAAATCTCATTATTAAGTGATGAATTAGATGAGATGATATTAGAAGTGAAGAAAATAAGAGATTCTTATAAAGTCGGGAATAACTATTTATCTTCAACTGTAAGAACCGGACAGTCTGCGAATTTCAAATTCAACTGGTTAGAACTGGAAAAAATTTCTGAAAATGATGCAAGGTACTTGAGAATGGACTTAAATAATATTTCAGACACTAATCCATATAATTTTAGATTAATGAATTATCTTCCTACTGGAAGTATGATCCCTCTTCTTACAAATGATACTCTTGGCTTAGTATCCAAAACAAAAGAAGATCAAGAGTTTTTTATTGGAGATGTAATAAGTTATGTTCCTTCTAAATTTGATGACTCAATTGGTGATATGGAAGGTTGTGATATTTCTCTAGAAGGTATTTTGAAAAAAAATTATAATCACATATCCCATAGAATTATTGATAAAAAATGGGACGATGAAATGCAACATTGGAATTACCTACCTAAGGGCGATCAGAATGCTCTTCATGATGGTTGTTTTATAACTAGTAAAGATATTAAGTACAAATTAGAAATGCTTATAAAAATAAAAAATTGAAAAATTTAAATTAATACTTATTTAGACAAAGAATAATAAGTTTAAGAATATAATAGTAATTATAAATTTTGATTTGCCCATTAGTCTAGCGGTAGGACATCAGACTCTGAATCTGAGAGCCCAGGTTCGAATCCTGGATGGGCAGCCAAGAAGCCCCGTTGGTGTAGTGGCCTAACACGCCGCCCTCTCAAGGCGGAGATCACGAGTTCGAATCTCGTACGGGGTACCAACATTGCTTTTTTTCAATATAATTATCAATTATGACTTATAAGGACATTACAATTGATCTCGCTATTTTTGGCGCAACTCCTTCAGGAATTGCTTCAGCGATAACAGCAGGTCGAAAAGGACTCACAGTTGCCTTGATTTCTTCAAATGACCAGTTAGGAGGAATACTAACAAATGGTCTAGGAGTTATGGATAGATTATATACTGGTTTTCGATCTCCTCTGTTTAATGAGATTTCTGAAAACATAATTAATTACTATATAAAAAAATATGGTGAAAATTCAGAACAAGTCAAAGTTTGTAAAGACACAAGGTTAACATTTGAACCTCATGTAGCAGAATATGTTTTTAATAATTTGGTTGAAAAAAATAAAAACATCAAAGTTTTCAAATCTTATATTCCAAATAAAGTTGAAGTCAAAAAAAATGAAATAAAGTCAATAACACTCAATTCTATTGTTAAAAACGAGGGAATTAAAATAATTGCCAAATCATATATTGATGCTTCATACGAAGGTGACTTAATTGCTCTTTCTGGTGCTCTATTTTCAGTAGGAAGAGAATCTAGAGAAGAGTTTAATGAACCTCATGCAGGGCGTATATTTTCCACTCATGGTTTTGGATCTTTTCCATTAGAAGCTGCAGAAGGAGAACTTAATCTAGATACTTTTCCAGTTACATCTCAATTAATTTTTAGTGGTAGCACAGGAGAAGGAGATAAAGCAATCCAATCATTTACTTATAGAGTTTGCTTAACTTCAGATCCTGATCAAATGATTTCTATTAAGAAACCCAAAAATTATAAGCGTGAAAATTACTTGGGAGTTTCAGAATCAGAAAAAGAATCAAGAAAAAAATCTCACAAATTAAAAAGTCAGCTAATAGTAAATGATATAAAAAATTATAAAATTAGAGGTCCTAAAATACCAAATAATAAAATCAGTTGGAATGATGCTAATTTACCTGAAATAAATCATCCCTATCCTGAAGGAGATTATGAAACTAGAATAAATATTTCTAATTTACATAGAGAACATGCACTTGGACTTCTATATTTCTTTCAAAACGATAAAGATGTTCCTAAAGAAATAAGAGACGCATCAAAAAAATGGGGTTTACCAAAAGATGAGTTTGTTAATAATGGAAACTTTCCTAAAGAAATGTATGTTAGAGAAACAAGAAGGATAAGAGGAAGATATATTTTTTCTGAAAACGATGCGTCTTTATCATCAGATTTTGAAAGAACTCCTATTAAAAAAGACTCTGTGGCAATAGGAGATTGGCCAATGGATTCTCATGAATGCAATGCAAATAGACAACCTGGCAGTTTAGCAGATGGAAAGATATTATTATCTGAAAAAACAAGACCATCCCAAATACCATATAGAACTTTACTACCAAAAGAGATAGATAATCTTATTTCAACCTTTTGTGTTTCTTCAACACATGTGGCATTTGGAACTATAAGAGTTGAACCAACATTAATCCAATTAGGTGAAGTGGCTGGTTTTGCTGTCATTGAAGCAAATAAAAAAAATATTAATTTAGCAGACTTAGACATAGAGAAATTACAAATTGATTTAGTAGAAAATTGTTTTGAAATTTCCTTCTTTAACGAGATTGGAATAGATAACATTAGAGAACAAAGTAAAGCTATAAATTTTTTAGGGAGTAAAGGTTTTTTTACTGGCTATAATGCAAAAATTAAAGAAGCGATTTCAAAACCAATAGCAGAACAATGGGCAAAAGGTTATGTAGATTTAATTAAAGAAGACCTTGATGCAAATAAGTTAGCCAAGGAAATTTATAAGTTAGAAAATAAACAGAATATTTCTATTACATGTACTGAGTTTACAGAAATAATTAACTCAGAATTAAGTAAAAGTAATATTGATTTAAAGTTTCAAAATCTAAAACAATATAATGATGAAAAAATAACCATAGGACAAGCAGCTGAAATAATATATTCACTATATAAAGATAATAATGTTCAATAAACAAGCTTATAATAGGTAAAAATAATGGAGAAAAAATGAAAATAGTAAACATAGAATCTTTTCCTATTAGAGTATCTAATAGTTCTGATAAAGGAAGAAAAATAGATACTAAAAATATAAACACTGCAATGCTTGCAAACACTGAGCTTTCAAACAAATCAGATTCCTATAATAATTCTAAAAATAAAACTGAATCCAAAAGACATCTAGAAGTAAAATCAATGGACAGCTATGAAACTATAGTCAAAGACATGGGAGAATATTACATAGATGAGGGTTCAAATACTTCAATATATTCAAAATCTCATGAAACAACTGTTGTAAAAATAGAAACAGATACGGGTATTATCGGATGGGGAGAAGCACAATCTCCGGTAAGTCCTAATACTTCTGCAACAATTATAAAAGACATAGTAACACCTCTTACTATTGGCAAGAATATATTTGATGTTGAAGCAATTTGGCATAAAAACTACGCAGCAAAAAGAGAAAGAGGTCATTACACAGGATTTTATATTGATGCAATTTGCGGAGTAGATATAGCCATTTGGGATGCTATTGGAAAAGCATTAAATATGTCTACAGCTCAAGCCATGGGAGGCATTCATAGAAATAAGGTTCCTTTATATAACGGAATTGGTGGAACTATACCTGAAGAAGTAGCCGATCAGGCTGAATGGTCTGTAGGTAAAGGTTATAAATATCTAAAAATGCATTTAAAAGAAGATTTAGACAGAACTATAGAAATAGTAACTAAAGTTAGAGAAAGAGTCGGAGAATCCATAGGATTAATGCTAGATGTCCATATGGGCTTCGATACATTCAATGCAATTAAACTTGGAAAAGAATTAGAAAAGATAAATTTATTATGGTTAGAATCTCCTTCTGATCCAATAGATATCCCTGGTTTATGTGAAATTTCTAGATCTTTGGATTTACCAATAGCTAATGGAGAATGGACTAGAACGAAATATGAAATGAGAGAAATTTTTGAAAAAAGAGCATATGATATTTCGATGCCTGATATAGCTCGAACAGGTCTAAGTGGAGGTAAACAAATCGCAACTATAGCTGAGCTATATAATATTCCTGTATCACCACATGTTGGAGGAGGAGGAATAGTTTCTATAGCTGCAACTCTACAATATTCTATGTCTACTCCAAATTTCTTAATAATGGAACATTCTGAACAAGGCCATGCTGTAAAATCAATGATATTAAGTGAAAACTTTGATGCCAATGATGGAACTTATAAGTCTCCATCAAAGCCCGGATTAGGTATTGAAATTGATGAGAAGAAATTAAATAAATATAAAATCAAACCTTCACTTTAATAAAGGAGAAAATTATGCGCGGAGTTGAATTCCAAGGAAATAGTATTGCAAATATAATTGATTATCCGGATATTCCGCCTGGACCTGAACAGGTACTAATTAAACTAAGATCATCTGGTTTATGTGGATCTGATTTTATGAGATATAGAGCAGATGAGCCCAATGGAGACAATGGAGAGTTAAGAAGACCTGGGCACGAGCCATGTGGTGAAATAGTTGAATTAGGATCAAATGTAAAGAATTTAAAAGTTGGGGATAGAGTTATACAGCATCACTATGAAGGATGCAGAAAATGTAATTACTGTTTAACTGGCTGGCAACAACTGTGTGAAGTTACTGAAAAAAAAGAATATTATGGTGGAAGTATGCACGGAGGTCATGGAGACTATATGGTAGCTCATGAATCAACATGCGTATCTCTTCCAGACGACTTATCCTACGAAACAGGCGCTTATCTTGCTTGTGGAGCTAGTACTGCTTTTCAAGCATTGAAAAAATTAGAAGTTTCAGGCCTAGAAACTTTAGCTGTCTTTGGACAAGGTCCTGTGGGATTAGCTGCAACTATGTTTGCAAAAGAAATTGGAGCAAGAATTATTGCAGTAGATATTTCAGAAGATAGATTAAAGATGGCAAAAGATGCAGGTGCTTGGCAGACTGTTAATCCTAAAAGTGGGAAGGTATCTGAACAGATAAAAGATCTTACTGATGGATTCGGTGCCGATTCTACATTAGAAGCTGCAGGATTAGCTGAAACTAGAATATCAGCAGTAGAGTCTACAAGAATATTTGGCAAAACATGTTTAGTTGGAGAAGGAGGGACAGTAACATATGAACCTACTCCTCATATAATCCATAGGCATTTAACTATGCTTGGATCATGGACATTCTCGACATTTGGACTTGAAGAGGCTGCTAAATTTACAGCAGAAAGAAATATACCTTTAGATTCAGTAATCACATCAAGATCAAGTATAGAAGATGCTCCAAAAGCATACACAGAGTTTTCAAAAGGTGCACCAGGGAAGTTTGTAATAAACTGGGATTAAAATCTCTCTATAATTTAATCTCTAGATTCTAAATTTAGCAAAAAACTTTTTGATTTTAAACCTGCTCCATATCCACCCAAATTTCCATCATTAGCTATTACTCTATGACAAGGAATAATAATTGAAATTGGATTTTTACCATTTGCATTTCCCACAGCTCTATAAGATCTAGGATTATTAATTGATTTAGCCACATCAATATAGCTAGCTGTTTCTCCATATTTTATTGATCTTAATTTACTCCAAACGTTAATTTGAAATTTAGTTCCATATAAAAATTTCGTCGGAATATCAAATATTTTTCTTTTACCAGAAAAATATTCTTTAAGTTGATTAATAGTTTCATTGATTATTTGATTAGGTTTCTCTTGAATTTTTTTGTTAAAAAAAGATGAATTGATACTATTATCAGTTCCATAAAATTTTAAAAAGTAGAGATTATCTTTATCAGAAATTAATTGCAAAGGACCAACAGGAGAATCATAAATTACACTAAAAAATGACATGTCAATAAGTAGCTCTTCCTCCACTTATATCAAATACAGCACCAGTAGAATAAGAACATTCTTCACTAGACAACCAACTAACTAAAGAGGAAACTTCTTCATGACTTACAAACCTATTTCTTGGTATCTTTGACAGCATATAATCAATATGTTCTTCAGTCATTTGTTCAAAAATTCTAGTTTTACCTGCAGAAGGAGTTATACAATTTACTGAAATATTATATTGTGAAAGTTCTTTTCCTAAAGATTTAGTCAAAGCTATAACAGCTGCCTTAGCAGAACTATATGCTACTGCATTGGGATTTCCTTCTTTGCCAGCAATTGAAGCAATATTTATTATTCTTCCATAGTTATTATCAATCATATGAGGCACTATATTTTTGGAACAATAGAATACACCGTTTAAATCGACGTCTATAACTTTATTCCAATCTTCTACTGGATATTCCCATGTTGTTTCATTAGGTCCTGTAATTCCTGCATTGTTTACAAATATGTCAATTTTCCCAAATTTATTTATGGCATTATTTATTCCATTTTTAACTGCTGAGTTATCAACTACGTTTACAACATCGAAAAAACAATTCTGACTATCAAGTAGTTTTTGAGTACTTGATAACATTTCTTTATCAATATCCCAAATCAATACATTTGCACCAGATTCAAGAAATCTTTTGGTTATAGCCAAACCAAAACCTTGGGCTCCACCAGTTACAATTGCATTTCTTCCTTTTAAATCAATGTCATTCATTGATACTTTCCTTTATTTGAGTGGCTATTTCTCTTGTTTTATCGACAAAATAATCAATTTCTCTATCGCTCATTAGAATATTTAATGCTCCTGCATTTTTTAATTGTAGTAAGACTCCATTGTTTCTAAGATAACTAAATAAAATCTTTGTCATGTCAGAATTATTTTCTATAAAAGTTCTGTAATCTATTATTTTCTTTTTATTAAAATTGATCCCAAATAATGAACCATACCCAGTAACTTGAACAGGCAAATCTATTTCATCAAAAACAGATTTTAATCGGTCTCTTAATTTTTCTCCTAGGGAATTCATATGAATGAAATTTTCATCAATCAGATTAGTCATGACTGCTATTCCGGCTTCCATTGTCAAAGGATTCCCATTAAAAGTCCCTGCATGTGCAATATCGTATTTTTTACTAGTTGGATCAAATAATTCCATAATTTCATCTTTTCCTCCAAAAGCTCCAACAGGTAGACCCCCACCTATTATTTTTCCTAAGGTAGTCATATCAGGTGTAATATTGAAAGATTCTTGTGCACCACCTTTTGATACTCTAAAACTTTGTATCTCATCAAAGATTAGTACTATACCTAATTCTTCAGTGATATTTCTAATGAATTTCAGAAAATCAATATCTAATGGTAAATATCCAAAATTGGAAATTATTGGCTCCATTATTATGCAGGATAAATCATCTTTAAATTTTGTTATTAATTCTTTGGATTTTTCAATATCGTTATATGGCAAAACTATTACATCATTCAGAATGCTTGGAGGTTGAAAACTATATTCAGGTATTCCTGGATGAGTTTCGGGATTCAAGTCATTTTTTTTTGGATAAACACTTACTGAAACATGGTCATGGGTCCCATGATATCCTCCTTCAAATTTTGCGATTTTAGTTTTTTTTGTAAAAGATCTAGAAGCCATTATTGCCATCATAGTTGCTTCTGTTCCTGAATTTGTAAATCTAACCTTATCCATTGAAGGAATTCTATCGACAAGGATGTCTGCTAATTTTGTTTGGCTGTCTGTTGGGACACTATAAACCGTTCCTTCATTTATTTGATCAGCAAGAGCTTTTACAATATCTGGATTGGCGTGTCCTAATACCAAGGTAGTAGCGTTTAACATAAAATCTAAATAATTATTACCATCAATATCATAAATATGCATTCCCTTTGCCTTATCCACAAAAAAAGGATAAGGATCCATCCATTGAGTCGTTCTAGTATTTCCTCCAGGCATTACTTTAGAAGCAGATTTGTGCTTCGATAAAGAGTTTTTTGTTCTTTCAACATATGTTTTATGTTGTTGTTCTAATAAATTATTAAGTCTGTTTTGCATTGTGATATTAATTTTTGTTTCAAATTATTATATAGAATTTGTCCTATTAAGTATTTTTTTTGGATTCCAAACTGATCCAAACATATTTAAAGATAATATTAAACCAACAGACGACATTGCAAAACCTATAACAAAAAATAGAAATTTTATTTCTAATTCTAAAATAATAGAAATAAGACCTAATATTACCACTATTAACAATCTTGTTATTCCACCTGTTATAGGAATGAGCATTTTTCCTGTTCCTTGACTTGCAAAATATAAAGTTTTACCAAATGCAAATATTGGATAAAAAGGTGCAACAATAGTTAAGTAAAGAGCTCCGATCAAATAAGCCTCTGAGTCAGTTGTAAAAAAATCTAGCCATAAATTTGGAGATATAGAAAATGTCATCCCAACTATAGCAGCAATAGTTGCAATAAAAAAAGCACCAAACCAAGAAGCTCTTCTAGCTCTAGAAAATTGACTAGCTCCAAAATTAGTTCCAACGCATGATGTCAAAACACCTCCTACACCAAAAGCTAATGGTATTAAGGTTTGTTCTAATCTTGCACACACACCGTATCCTGCAATAGCTTCCGTGCCAAATCTTGATATAAATGTTGTGGTAAAAATCATTGTCAATGCAATGCTAATACTGTTTATAGCTCCCAATCCTCCAACATTCAAAATATCAACAAATATCTTTTTGCTTAGTTTTGATATTTTGAACCTAACAGGATATTTACCACTAAATATAGAGATCAGCATAATCGTTGAAAAAAATGCTTGAGGAAGAATTATAGCCAATGCAAGTCCATTGATTCCTAACGAAGGAAAAAAACTCCAACCCATTGATAAAGCTCCGCTGAGAAAAAGCTGTAAAAGTCCCATGGAAACATTTATTATGGCTAATAATTGATAATCCCCAAATGACCTATATATTGAAAGCATTAAATAAAAAAGAAATATGGTTGGTGACAAACAAAAAAATATTCTAGTGTAACCTACAGCTTGATCAACAACAGATTCTTCTGCGCCCATAAGGATAAATAAATTTCTTGAAAAAAATACAAAAAGAATAAAAAAGGTCAAAGCAACTGTTAAATATATTATTACCGAGTGCCAAATTACCGTATTTGCTCGGTCCAAATCATTTTTCCCTATTGCTCTAGACAATGAAGAAACAACTCCCCCGCCAATGGCTCCTGCTCCTATCATTCCAGATAAAGAAACTAATGGAAATACAATAGCCACACTAGCTAGAGGAACAATACCTAACTGACCAGCAAAAAATGGTTCTGCAAATGCAATTATTAACATAAAAAAGACTGAGACCATATTTGGTGCAGCTAATTTAAAAAGCATAGAGTGTATAGGCCCATTTAAAATCAGTTGAATTCTTTTAGATTCTTGTAGGCTCAATTAGCTCTCCAAATTTTATAAATAAAGTACTAGCAGACAACTGTATAGATATGTATTATATGATAAAAAATTTATTTATTGGAGATAAAAAATGCCTTATGGTGGAAATGACTGGCTAGAAATAACAAAAGAAGAAATCATTGAACCTTCACTTCCGATATGTGACCCTCATCATCACTATTGGGATGCTAGAGTAGAACGAACTCCATACGGAAGATATTTATTACACGAATTGCTTGATGACATAAATGATCACAATGTAACGTCTACAGTTTTTATTGAAGCTAGAGCAATGTACAACGCTGATTTAGAAAAAAATTATAAACCCGTAGGAGAAGTAGAATTTGTGGAAGGATTATCTGCAGCAAGTGCTAGTGGACTATATGGTAAAAGTAGAGCTTCAAGTTCAATCATAGGACATGCGAATTTAAACTTAGGTAACAATGTAGAACCTGTACTAGAATCATTATTAGAAGCTAGTCCAAGAAGGTTTAAAGGTATAAGGCATATTGTAGCTTGGGATAACGATAAAGCCGTTGATTCAATTCCTGTTTATAACTTAGAAGAACAAATGACTACAAAAAAATTTATAGATGGAGCAAAAATTCTAAGTAAGATGGGATTAACTTTTGATTCATGGATGTATTTTCATCAGTTGCCACAATTAGTAAATCTCGCAAAAGAAATCCCTGACCTTCCTATTGTTGTAGATCATGTAGGCGGGGTTTTATTAGTTGGTGAATATGCAAATAAAAAAGAAGAAGTTTTGAAAGAATGGGAAAAAAATATTTCAGATCTTTCTGAATGTCCCAACGTTGCAATTAAGCTAGGAGGGCTTGGGATGCCTATAACTGGGCATGATTGGCACTTAAGAAAAGATCCTATAGGATCTGATGAATTAGCTAATCAAATGAGATATTTTCTAGACTATTGTATAGAAAAATTTAGCCCTGAAAGAGGAATGTTTGAAAGTAATTTTCCAGTTGATAAAGTTTCTTTTAGCTATAACGTCCTTTATAACGCATTCAAAAAATATTCAAAAAAATATTCAAAAACTGAAAGAGCTGCAATGTTTCATGATAACGCAATTAGGTTCTATAAAGTAGAGGAAGCATAGAAAGAGGATAAAGATGGAATACAATAAAATTCTAAAAAAAATAAACTCGAACGAAGTAGCAATAGGATTAAATCTTGCATTGAATTCACCTCATTTAATAGAGTTTTTTGGATCTCTAGGGTTTGATTGGGTCTTCATTGATTGTGAACATGGTTCAATGACAGATTCCGAAGCAGAAAACATGATAAGGGCTGCAGATTTGTATGGCATGGCACCTGTTGTTAGAGTTCCAGGAAATGAGCCTCATATTATTTTAAAAATGCTTGATGCAGGTGCAAAAGGTATTGTTGTTCCTCATGTTGATACAGTTGAAGATGCGATTAAAGCTAGAGATGCCGCTAAATATCCTCCATTAGGAAAGAGAGGTTCTAACTATGGGACAGGAAGAAATAACAATTATGGTTCTTTAATAAAAGAAACCTCAGAATATTATGATTTTGCTAATAAAAACACTATTCTTTTTGCACTAATTGAATCAAAAGAATCAGTCGAAAACATTGATGATATACTAGATGTTGAGGGAATAGATGCAACTTGGCTTGGTCCTTCAGATATGGCTCTTTCTATGGGCCTTCCTGATAAGGATCATGTAAAAGAACATTTAGATTTAGTTGTAAAAAAAACAATTGAAAGAAAAAAAATAGCTGCTGCAACTCATTCCGGACCTGAGCAATTTAATGAATATGAACATTTCTTTAATTTAGGCGCTAGGGTTTTGTCTATTACATCCCTTTCTTTACTAAAAGAATCTGCTTTAGATTGGCAGCAAAAAATCAGACAATTAAAATAATATGTCAAAAATTCAAGAAATAATTTCTGTTAGAAAATTGGTAAAGAAATATGATGATTTCACTGCTGTTAAAGGTATAGATTTTGATGTGTCTAAAGGGGAAATTTTCGGGTTACTAGGACCAAATGGTGCTGGTAAAACAACTACCGTTGAAATATTAGAAGGTTTAAGAAAACCTTCCTCTGGATATGCTGAAATAGATGGAATGGATGTAGCTAAAAATACTAAAGAAGTAAAAAAAATTATTGGAGTTCAATTACAAGAATGTTCATTCTTCGATAAGCTGAATCTATTTGAAATAGTTGAAATGTTTTCAGTGTTTTACGCTTCAACACCTAATATAGAGAAAATTTTAGATAACGTTGGTTTATTAGAAAAAAGAAAATCTTATTACAAGACTCTTTCTGGAGGACAAAAACAAAGATTATCAATTGCAGTGGCATTAGTTAATGATCCTAAAGTACTATTTTTAGATGAACCTACCACTGGTTTGGACCCTCAAGCAAGAAGAAATATGTGGGACTTAATTGCTGAGATAAGAAATAAAGGAAAAACTATAATCATAACAACTCATTATATGGAAGAAGCTGAAAAATTATGTGACAGAGTTGCAATTATTGACTCAGGACAAATAGTAAAAATCGATACTCCTAAAAAGTTAATTAGAGAGTTGATAGATTCAGGATTTAAGATAGAAAAAAAATCTCAAGATGCAACTTTGGAAGATGTGTTTATCAACTTGACAGGAAAAAGCTTAAGAGAAAATTAATGAAAATTTATCTAATAATAGCTAAATCTACAATAAAAATGTATTTCAGAAGAACTCAATCGTTATTTTGGTCATTGTTTTTCCCTGTGGTAATGATGTTAGGGATAGGATTTTTTGGTTTTGGTCAATTTACTCCTCCTAAACTAGGTATTGTAGACTATTCAAATAATTCTGAATCAACTATTTTTTTAGAAGAGTTTTCCAAAAAAGATTATTTAGAAATCCAGTTAGTTTCTGCATCAAATATTGAAAAATTTCTTTTAGAAGGAAAGATAGATTCAGTAATGGTAATTCCTAGCGACTTTACATTAGAATCTCCAAGCTTAGAAATTTCATACGAAAAATCTAAAGAAAATATTGCACTAGAATTTTATGATATTAGTCAAATGATTATTTCAAATATGTTAAGTGAAGATATGACAGAAAAAAAGATTATTTTAAAAGAACAAATATTTGAAAATGAATATCAAGGCTATAAAGGATTTTTAGTTCCCGGGATTGTAGCTCTATCAATAATGCAAAGCGGTATATTAGGTGTAGTTTTCACATTGATAAGTTATAAAACTCAAGGTGTGCTGAAAAGATTACAGGCAACTCCTATAGACCCTTCACATTTTCTAATAGGCCAGATGATAAGTAGATTATTAATCATAGTTATTCAAACATTTGTTTTGTTTTTTATAGGAATAGTAATTTTAAATATTGATATAGCCCTAGGAAATATTTTTGCTTGGATAAATATAATTATATTTTCAGTGCTGGGATCTATTTTATTTTTGTTTATAGGATTAGCGATTTCAGGTGCATCCCCTAACGAAGACTATGCAGCTCCAATAGCTAACCTTATAACTTTCCCTATGATGTTTTTATCAGGAGTATTTTTTGATACTGATGTACTACCTGAATGGTTAAGTAATATTACGAATAATCTTCCACTTTCACCGTTAGTAAGCTCTTTACGAGAATCTGCTTTATATGGAACAAATACTATAGAGTTGCTACCTGAACTAATGACAATGATAGTTTGGATAATCATAGCTTTTGTTATCGGAATAAAAACATTTAAATGGGAATAAAATTATTATTTTTCTAAATCTTTCTTAGATATATAAGGTTTTATCAAATCTACAATTTTTTCTAAAGTTTTTTCTGGATTATCATTTGATGTGTCAGCTTCTACTTTAGGACCAATATTACTTTTATCTACAAAATGTTTATAATCTTTCATGACACTTTTAATATCTTTTTTTAATAGTGGACTATTAGTGTGCTCAGGATTATTTCTTAAAGATTTCATTCTTTCTTCAATAACAGACACATCTGCAATCATATGAACAATTATTATAGGATCAGATGTAATTTGCTTTATTCTATTTTCAATTCCCTCAAAGACCACATTCTCTCTATCAAAAGCCTCTCCCTCCAAACCATATCCAAAATACTTTCTAGCTAACACGGCTTCTTCAATATGAAAGCCTACAGTTAAATCATCTCTTTGAAAATAATGATGTAAATGATAATACATGTGATATCTGTGGTACATTTCCATTAATTTAGGGGACAAATTAAGAATTTGCTCTTGTTCTTTTAAGGTCGTGTCATCAGGATGACCAGATGTATGTGGTATTTTCATATGATCATGCATTAACCCCGCATAAAAAGGGGTGCCTGTATATTCTATTTTCCAATTCTTAAGCATATTTGCTATCGTTGTTGTTCCAACGTACTCTATACCAGCCAATATAATTTTCATAAAACTATCTTTCCTATCCTATTTTTTCTAATTTGCCCTCATCCAACTCAAAGCCCAATCCTGGTTTATTATTTAAGTGAAGATGACCATCTTTAATTAAGTATGGTTCTTCTAAAATATTGTTGTGCTCTGATATAAATGCATGTGAATGTTCTAACTTATAAAAATTAGGAACAGAGCTTACAACATGTGCTGCAGCTATTAATTCTAAAGGACCTCCTGGAATAACATGAGGAGCTATAGGAATATAATAAGCCTCAGCCATTGTAGCTATTTTCTTTATCTCAGATATACCACCTGTCCAAATTGTATCTGGCATGATAAAGTCAGCTAAATTATTTTCTAAAATAGGAATAAAATCTGCTCTTGTATATAGTCTTTCACCTACACAAATCGGAGCATTTGTATTTTGCTTGACCTGTTTCAGAGCATTAATTCCTTCTGGGGGAACAGGTTCTTCGAACCAAGCTATATTAAATCTTTCAAAAAGATTATTAGAGATCCTTATAGCATTTGGGACATTATAGTGTCCATGAGCATCTATTAATATTTCTATTTCTGGACCTACAACCTCTCTTACTGCTGAAACAATATCATAACCAAGCTGCTCTCCTTCTTCAGAAATGAATCCATCCTGATACATTGTATGGTATTGAGTCATTTCTAAGAAAGGATCTAGCTTACAAGCAGTATGACCATTTTCTAAAACATTTGTTTTTGCAGCATTTGCATATTCTTCTGGAGTAAAGCATCCGTTGAACCAAGCATTACAATAAAGCCTAACGGGATCTCTATATCTTCCACCAAGTAAATCATAAACTGGTAGTCCTGATACCTTCCCCTTAATATCCCATAAAGCTATATCAAAACCTGCTGTTAATGAAGTAGTAAACCCTCTTGATCCCATATAAGAAAACATTCTAAAAATTTTATTCCATAATCGGTCTGTATCCATTGGGTTTTCACCAATAAGTTGAGGAGCAACTTCTTTTATGGCTGTAGCCATAAAGTTTTCTGACACATTTACTGAAGAACCAACTTCACCCCATCCATGAATTCCTTCATCAGTTTCCATCTTAAGAAAAACCCATTTTTTATTGGTTGGACTTTTAGATGTTTGAGCATACTCAGCAGCATAGATTTTTATATCAGTTATTTTCATTAGTCACCTCAAACTTAGTAAATGTTTTGTTTGAGTATATAAATAGCTTATGAAAAGTCAATAAATAGAATTAATTATTTTCTAACCAACGAGAATATTCTTTTTCAGTTTTTTCAGACCAAGCCTTCCTTGGATAAAACTCACTTAATTCACCGCCTTCGGCAAGTTTTTTTCTAGCAAATACTTCCCATTCAGCATGACCAGTAGCAATTTCAGCTAATTTTTCAGCAAGAGTAATTGGTACAACAACTGCTCCGTCATCGTCAGCTAAAATTATATCCCCTGGATTAACTAAAACTCCTCCGCATGAAATAGGTATATTCACAGCGTTTGGAAAAATTGATACTTGAGTGTGATAATTTGGAGTTACTCCCTTTAACCACATCCCTAATTCTAGATCTTTAGCGTGGGTAAAATCTCTTATAGCACCATCAACTATAATCCCTTCTCCCCCTTTACCCTGAAAATAGGTCAACATCATTTCTCCGAAAACTCCACTTCTTAGATCTCCTCTTGCATCAACAACAACAATATCACCTTTTTCAGCAATGTATAAAGCATGTCTATGAAGCTGGACTTCTGGATCCATTTCCTGATCATCCGAATATACATCTTCTCTCATAGGTAAAAATTGTAATGTAATTGCTGGACCAGCAATAGTTTTGCCTGGGGAATATGAAACAGGCCCTTGTATAAAAGGATCTTTAATTCCTAATTTATTTAATTCGCCTGAGGCAGTAGCAGTCCCTATCTTTTTTAATTTTTCTATTATTTCATTTGGAGGTCTATCAATATTATTAATCTTCATTAAAGTTCCCTTTTATTATTTGAAAGAAATTCATATAGGATTAACATTAACAATTAATAATATAAATTCCATAATGAAACAGAAAAAAAACATACTAATTTCTTCATCGAACACAGAAATAGGAAAATTTCTATCCAAGTGCCTCAAGAACCACAATCTTAAATATATAGAAGAAATAAAATTAGATTATACGGACCATAAAGAACTTAATGAAATTTTTAAAAATATAGATATATATTTTCACCTAGGCTATCAAGGAACTAATTTGAACAAAGAAAAAGACTTGATCGATTTTCATACTAGAAAAACTTACGATATATTGTTTGCTGCAGGAGAAGAAAACATAAAAAGAGTATTTTCAATTTCTACCTTAGATTTATTTCTTGATATAGAACCCAACTTAACAGTTACTGAGAACTGGGAGATTAAACATCCTGTTGAAAATCTGGATATTTTATGCGCAAATTTATCAGAAAAAGTTTGTAAAGAATTTGCTAGGGATCAAGTTTTTGAAGTGTTAAATCTAAGACTAGGAGAAATTAGCAATTCAAGTAATTATAAATTATCAGAAAAAAAACTAAGTATTTGCTTAGAAAAATTTATAGAATATGACTTTTATTCTGAAAATTCTAAGTTAACTAAAAATCCTTTTCATTCTGCAAGAAAAAAAGGTCCAAATTGGATTAACTATCATATTCAAGACTCATTCAAAGGTCAAAGATTCATGACTAACAAAATTGATGATTTTATAGGGAACTCTATATGAAAATTTTAATTTTAGGTGGAACTGGAATGCTTGGGCCTTGGGTTGTGAAAGCTTTAAAAAACAAACATGAAATTTTATTGACCGATATAAAACAACCTCCTAAAGAATATAAGGGCGAGTTTCAAAAGTTAAGTGTTGATGATATTGATGGAGTTGCTAAAGCTGCTGAAGGAAAAGATTGTATTATCAATCTTTCAGTTTTAAGACATGATAGAAAGCTTGCTTTTGATGTATCTACCATGGGAAATTATGCAATGATGAATGCTGCAAAAATAAACAATATAAAAAGAGTAATTAATACTGGCCCTCATTTTCAATTAGTAGGTACATCGTATGAGGAATGGGACCATAATTTAAATCCTGACATGCCTCCTCAACCAGGTACAAGACTGTATGCATTAAGTAAATATCTAGGTCAAGAAATATGCAAAAGATATTCAGATTATTACGATATAAAAGTTATGACATTATTATACTTAAATATGCGACATCATTACGACTTAACGACTCCTGACTTTGAACCTGCAAAATTGCATCAAGACATGACTCCTTTCACTACATCCTGGATAGATTGTGGTGAAGCTGTAAAGTGTGCTGTAGACTTAGATTTAAATAAACTTCAATCAAACACAGAAACTTTTTTTATATCACCTAAAATTCCACATGGTAAGTTTAACAGCGAAAAAACATACAAAGTATTAGGATGGCATCCAAAGTATTCCTTAGAAAGTTTATGGACTAAAAAATTAATAAAATCTGATGAACACAAAGAGGATTCCTATTAAAACAAAAAGTCAAAAGGTATTTATGAATGAATTTAAAAAAGTAATAATTTCAGGGCTTGAGGAATATTTAGAAGCTCTATACAAAGCAATTGACGGCTTATCAAATAATGAATTGAGATGGCAACCATCGCTTGAATCTAACAATATTATTTATTTAATTTGGCACATGGCAAGAGTTGAAGACAATTGGATAAATCAAGTAATGGGAGGCAATCAGAATACATGGATAAAAAATGGTTGGAATAAAAAATTTCCATTTGATGAAGATGATTATGGAAAAGGTTATGAAAAACAAGATCTAGCCAATTTGCCAGATATGAACAAGGATCTTCTAATGAAATTTTATGAGGAGCAAAGATTAGAAAGTCTAAAAGTAATAGAAACATTAACTGAAGAAGATTTAAGTAAAGAATATAAAAGATTATCTGGAGAACTAAAAATTGGATACTGGATTTTAGGTCATGTATTAGTTGAAGAATCTCAGCATTTAGGGCAAATAGCGTATATCAGAGGAATGATAAAAGGATTAAATAATTAGTCATCTAAATTCTTAAATTTTATTCCATAATAAGTATCAAAAATCAAAAGAAATAATCCTTGAATAAGTACTCCAAAGCCGTGCCCTACTACTGATTCTCCTTCAAAAATAATTTGAAATATTAATAAAATTGAAATTATTATATAAATAATATCTAGAAATGAATTAACTAATAATATTTTGTAAAGTTTGCTTCTATTAGGAACTGAATTTCTCACCAGTGGGTATATGCCTAAAAAGAAATTAATTAAACCCCATATTAAAAATTGATAAGATAAAGATCTTAAAAAATCTACTTGAAAAAAAAACAAAGTAATACCCATGGCAATCGATGTTAGTCCCCAGCTAGATAGTATTACTGCTAATTGCTTATGTAAAATTGAAATTATAGTAGTATTTTTATTCATAAATAAATTATAATATTTTCTAATTATATCTATTATAGAAAGTCATTTGATGGAAAAAAACTGGCCAATTGTTTATAAAGAACTCGGAATCAAGCCTGTAATAAATGCAAGAAGCTGGGTAACTATTTATGGCGGGAGCATAATGAAGCCAGAGGTTATCAAATCAATTCAAGAAGCTAGCTCTGTGTTTGTTGATCTAGAGGAATTACATGAAGTTGCAGGAGAATTCGTATCTAAGGTGTGTGGATCCGAAATGTCTATTGTAACAAGTGGATGCGCTGCCTCTATTGTTTTAATGGCTGCTGCTTGTATTACAGGAAAAGACAAAGATAAGATTGCAAAATTACCAAACACTGAAGGAATGAAAAATGAAATATTAATTCACAAAGGCCAAAGAAATAATTATGATAAGGCTTTTGAAACACCTGGTGGCAAATTAGTTGAATACGATAATGAATCATTAGAAAAGAAGATTAACAAAAAAACATGCGCAATAGCTTATATTATTGCACCATTTTTTGATGAGGGAATTGGCTTACAGCAGACAATAGAAATTGCTCATAAAAATAATCTTCCCGTAATTTTAGATGCTGCTGCTGAGTTGCCTCCAAGAGAAAATTTAACTAAATTTATATCGATGGGAGTTGATGCAGTAGGATTTAGTGGTGGTAAAGGAATTGGAGGCCCTCAATCAACAGGAATTCTTGCAGGAAAACGTGAATTATTAGAAGCTGCTCAATTACACAGTTTTCAAAATTTACATACAACTAAAGCAGCCATTGGAAGACCTATGAAAGTAACTAAAGAAAATATTATAGGATTTATCACTGCTTTAAAGTTATTTATGGAAGATGATGAAATTCTTGAAAAGAATCTTTGGTATAAAAAAGCACAACTTATAAAGGATAAAATCAAGCCAAAAGATGGCCTCAAAATTTATATCGATGACAAATATCCGAATAGACAAGGACCAACAGTTGTATTAAGTTTTGAATCAAATTACGAAGGTCCAAAATCAGATAAAATCATGGAAGAGTTGGCAAAAAATGATCCTAAGATATTCGTAGGTGGAGGATTAAATGATGGACATGCATACATGGATGAAGTTTACATAGTCGTTCACAGCCTTGAAGAAATTGATATTAATATTATTACAAACAAATTAAATGAAATTATTTCTGATTAAATTTTTCATATAATTTTTCTGAATCATTTAATATCCCAATGTATTTCTCTTTCATTTCACCATCTTTATAATAAATAAAGGTTGGTGTTACAGTTACTAAATTTTCTAATACTAATTCAGAATATCTTTTATCAGAAATATTTAATTTTATAAACTTATATTTATTTGAATATTTTTCTATAAATTCGTTTGCAGCATTTTCACTCAACACACAGCCCATGCAATTTGGAGAAAAAAATTCAATTATTACATCCTGCTCATTATTTATTATTCTTGCTAATTCTATTTGATTAATATCATCTGTTGATTGAGGTTGAAAATACACCTTAACTAAAACAAAAATTAAAGTTAGTAATAAAAAAGAAGAAAGTAATATAATTTTATTTTTTGAAATATAAAAATAAATAAATATAGTAACAAAAACAGGAAAAACAAAAATTAAAATATATAAAGAATTATGATTAATCCAAGAATACATTAAACTAATCACTCCATTTTAGATCCAACAAATTTTGATATAGCTCTAGCTGTTGGATCTGTGTGAACATTCACTATAGAAGGAAGACCCGAATCAATTGCTCTTTCAATTGCTGGTTTAATATCATCTGGTTTTTCAACCAACTCACCATATCCTCCTAATGATTCTGCAATTAAATCAAATCTTGTAAAACCTAGTTCTCTGCCGGGTTTTCTAATACCTTCTACCCTAGCTGTCCAGCCTTCATTATTAGAAACTACTATTACTATAGGTAAATTATGTCTAACAGCAGTATCAAAATCTTGAATATTCATACCTAATGATCCATCACCATGCAAAGAAAAAACAGTGTTTTTTGGTTTTGCAATTTTAGCACCAATGGCATAGGGTAATCCTACGCCCATACATCCAGTAGGACCTGAATTTATAGAATGTCCAGGTAAAATTGCAGGTATGCTCTGTCTACCATAATGAAGTATCTCATTTCCGTCTATTGTGATTATTGAATCTTTATCCATAATTTCACGCAGTTCTTTGCATAGTCTTAAAGGATGAATAGGCATTTGGTTAGAGTTCTCAAGAGGTTCAACTCTTTCAATTCTAGTTTTTTCCAAATCAGATAAATTTTTTCTCCATTTATCCCAATTGGAAGATTTCAAGTTTTGTTTGTTAAACTCATCATTTAATTGCTTTATGACTTTTTTACAATCTCCTACTATTCCTAAACTTACGTTTCTATTATGAGCTATTTCTTCCTCAAATATATCCACTTGGATTATTTTAGCTTCAGGATTAATTCTGTTTCCATATGTCATTATCCAATTAAATCTTGTGCCTAAAACTATTACTAAATCAGTTTCTCTAAAAGCACTTGATCTAGCAGCTGGATAAGAAAATTCATGCTTATCAGAGACTACACCTCGGGACATTGGAGTAGTATAAAAAGGAATACCAGAATTATCAATAAATTCATTTAATTCTTCAGAGGCATTTGACCAAAATGTTCCTCCTCCAGCGAAAATAATTGGAGAATTTGCTTTTGATAAAAGATCTATTGTCTTTTTAATTAAGTCACTATCACCTGAAGGTCCGGAATTTTGATTTGATCTAGTAGCCAAAGAAGTGTCTTTTTCATTAATTTTTTCATATAAAACATCTTCATTACAATCGATATATACTGGCCCTGGTCTTCCTGAGGTTGAAATTCTGAATGCATGTGAAACCACTTGAGGATATTGAGATGCAGATGTTGGTCTAAATGTTGCTTTAGAAACTTTTTCAAAAATAGATACTTGATCGATTTCTTGAAAACCGCCTCTATAAAAATCTTTTATAGGGCCAGCTCCTCCCAAAGTGATCATTGGTGCACAATCAATAAATGCATTATATTGACCTGTAAGTAAATTTAAGGTGCCTGGTCCAGAAGCAGCCGTGGTGACTCCAGGTTTTCTTGTTACTCTAGAATAAGCATGAGCTGCCATTGCAGCAGCTTGTTCATGCCTAAAATCATATGTTTTGATACCAAAGTCTTCAGAATTATTAACTATTTCATAATTTGGTCCACCCATTAAATAAAATAAACATTCTGTATTTTCTTCTTTTAAAGTTCTAGCTACTAAATATGAACCATCAACTTCAGGCATTGTTTCTCCTAACTTAACTCTAATCTTTCTGAATCAATTGGAATTTCAATAAGACTTTTATAATAATCATTATTCTCTACGATATCCAAATTTCCAACTTTTGTCATGATATTTAGTGCATTTTGATAATCAGTGATACTTATTCTTTCGGGCTCAACGTTTCCTTCTTCGTTAGCGTTATGCCAATTAATTAATGGGAGTGAAATTCCCGTTACTTTATAACCAAATGCTGAAAATGCAGTAGCTTCACAACCACCTAAACTCATCAATTGTCTTTGAAATTTAAATTCACTATTTTCTTTAACTAATTCTTTAACTGAAGATAGTAAAATAATTTCTCCTGAATTATCAAAGGTAGACGCCCTATCTCCTGTTCTAATGATTGGACCAGATCCAGATACAGCTCCAGGCAATTCACTACTTGTTTCTATTGATACAATAATTGACTTTTTAGAAATCCTATTACTTTTAGCAATCAATCTAGCTCCCAACAAGCCAACTTCTTCAGCTCTTGAAAATATAGCTCTAATAGAATAATTTATTTTAGTATTTCTTAGGATATTTAAGGTTTCTAAAATTAGAGAACAACCAGCCAAATCATCTGCAACAGGTGTAATAATTTGGTTGTCTTGGATTTTTGGATTAGGTAAATCAAACACAACTGGTAAGGGTAAACATAGATTATTTATATCAGCTTGAATTAAAACAAACTCTTTGTTCAACCATCTGTCAGATGTATTAAATCTAAATTGGTCAGAATTTTCTTTATCAAGAGAAATAAGTTTTCCTTTAATTGTGTCGTGACCGTTTATGACTTTTATTTTAGAATTTTTAGAATCACAAAGTTTAGGCAATCCTCCCAATGTTTTAGCTTTGTATAAATTATTATCAACCTTTTCAATGATTTCAAAACCAGGGTGATCCATGTGAGAAATGTAGACAATTTCATTGTCAGTTTCACCTTCTAAAACAACTTCAATATTGCCCCATTTATCTTCAAAATATTCTAGATTGAATTCTTTCAATTTTGATTTAACAAAATCCGAAACTAAATTCTCATAAAATGATGTGGTAGGTATGTTAGAAAGTTCTAAAAATACTGATAAATCTGATTTTTTCATAATTTTAAAATTTCAAAAAAGAAGTAAAACTCTAACTTTGTCTTACTAATGATGATTCCTTTTTTTTAATTATTTTATACGATAAAGCAAAATATTAATAAATTTTTATTATAGATAGGATGTTTTTTATGGCTAAATACAAAGTGGTCTTTTTAGGACCAGAAGATGACAAACTGGAATATGAGCAAGCAGAAATGGCTGACCTTGATGTGGAATTTGTAAAAGCAAATCCAAAGTCTGAAGGTGAAGCAATGGAAGTAGTAAAGGATGCTGATGCAATATTGAATAGAGCTGGATGGGGTAGCGAGCAATTCATAAAATCTACTAACCAATGTAAAGTCTTAGCTGTTTATTCACATGGATTCAATCATGTAGATGCTGAAGCAGCTACTGAACATGGAATGATGATAACAAATGGAGCTGGTATGTGTGCAGAAGAGGTATCTAATCAAGCTGTAGCATTTACATTAGCTTTAAATAGGCAGGTTGTTCAATATACTCTTCAATTAAGAGATGGAGGTAAATGGAATGGAAGTGAATTTAGTCCTATAGAGCCATTAGATGAGCAAACCGTTGGAATAATAGGGTTTGGAAACATTGGAAGACAAATAGCAAGAAAATTAAGTGGATGGAGAATGGATACAATTGTGTATGATCCATATTGCCCTCCATGGTTGATTAAAGAATACGGGGTGGAGCAAGTATGGGAATTAAATGATATTTTCAAGCGTTCAGACTATGTAATCACAATTGTTCCTCTTAATCCTGAAACTCATCATATGATAGGTAAAGAGCAATTTGATTTAATGAAAAAAGATGCTTTCTTCGTTAATGTTTGCAGAGGAGCAGTTGTTAAAGAAACAGAGTTAATTGATGCATTGAATAATAAAAAATTTAGAGGAGCTGGGTTAGATGTTTTTGAACAAGAACCAGCAGATCCCAAAAATCCATTGTTTTATATGCCAAATGTAATAGTAGCCCCACATATAGCGGGACAATCTACTAGGTCTGCATGGCTTTCTAGAAGAAGAGCTTCACAACAAGTAGCTGCAGTATTAAGAGGAGAAAGACCAACTGCTCTTCAAAACCCTGCTGTAACTTCAAAAATAGATATGATGAAATCTATGCCTGCATCGGAACCAAAGCTTTAGGGGAAATTTGTGAGTAATTCTATAATTGAGCAAATTACTACACTTAGAAACCCAAACTATCCAAAAATAGTTTGGGTTCAAGTAAAAACTAGTGATGGATTAGAAGGTATAGGGGAAACTTCATACGACCCAGATACAGTAGAAGCCTTTATACAAGGTGAAGCTGCAAATTACTTATTAGGGAAAGATCCTTCGAGTATAGATTTACACTGGGAAAAGTTATCCAAAGTAGGTTCGCATATCAAGTTAGGAAATTCTGGTGAAATGAGAGGTTTGTCTGCAATAGATATGGCTCTTTGGGATTTGAAATCAAGAAAATATAAAATTCCTCTATATGAACTTCTAGGAGGCTTATCAAGGAATAAAATCAGGGTATACAACACTTGCGCTGGATACTCTTATGGAGTTAATAGAAAAGGGTCAAAACTTCCAGGCGATATAGACCATAAAAAAGACCAACCTTATGAAGACCAATATGCATTCATAAATGATCCCGTAGGATTAGCAGAAAGTCTTTTGTCCGAAGGTTATTCAGCAATGAAAATTTGGCCATTTGATCAATTTGTTCCTAATAACGATGGAAATATGATAGACCTTAATGAATTAGAAAAAGGCACTGAGCCTTTTAGACTAATAAGAGAGAAATTAAAAAACAAAATGGAAATCATGCTTGAACTGCATTCATTTTGGAATTTACCTTCAGCAATTAGAATTGCAAAATCAGTAGAAAAATATAATCCATTTTGGATAGAAGACCCAATACCTATGGATAATTTTGATACTCTTTATCAATTTAAATCATCAACCAGCATTCCAACCACAGCTTCTGAAACGATATCTACCAGATGGCAATTTAGAGAAATGTTTGAAAAAAGAGCTGCATCAATTTGTATGTTTGATATATCTTGGGTGGGGGGGTTATCTGAAGCTAAAAAAGTAGCCACAATGGCTGAATCATATAATTTGCCTATAGCTACTCATGACTGTGTTGGACCAGTCACCCTTGCCTTTTCAATTCAATTATCACTTAATGCACCAAATACAATAATACAAGAAACAGTAAGAGCATTTAACAATACATGGTATCAAGAAATTACTAATAACTTACCAGATATAAGAAATGGTTTTGCACATGCGACACAAGAAATTGGGTGTGGAATAACTTTGTCTGAAACCTTTATTGAAAACAATCTTACAATTAAAAAACATAGATCACTTTAGGAGAACATTATGACAAAAATAGCAGATGCTATCCAATTATTTAATTGCCCTGGCCCTAAACCAAATGGATTGCAAGCGACAGATGAAGGATTATGGGTCGTTGATCAAGGAAATGATTTTGTGTACTTGCTAGATTGGAATGATGGGAGAATTATAAAATCTTTTAAAACTGATACAGATAAATCATCTGGTATAACAGTTGATGATAAAGGAAATTTATGGGTAGCCTCAACTTATAATTGCAAGATTTATAAAATTGATTGCAATTCCGGAAAAACAATTAAAGTTTTTGATTCTCCAGGCCAAGGGATGAATGCCACTAGGGAACATGATTCAAAAAACTATCAAAACACTGGTGATCATGGATTAGAATGGAAAGATGGTTTACTTTACGTTGCATCTCCTCCTTCTCAGTATATACATGTAATGGATCCCGAAAGCTGGATTGAAAAAAGTAAGACCAAGGTCCCTGGTTACAGAGTTCACGGAATTGCTTGGGCTGAGGAAGAAGGAAAAATATGGGCTGCTGATACCGCAATGGGAGTAATATCTAAAATCAGATTATCAGATGGAAGAGTTTACGATACATTTAGAGTTCCTCATCCTATACAAGTTCACGGAATGACAATAAAAGACAATGTTTTGTGGTACTGTGATGACAGAAGGCCAATAGGGACACTAAGCGTAAGTATGGAGCCAGACTTTTAATATGAAAAAAAATGTAGGAAAAGTAATGACTGTGTTAGGAACTATTGATCCATCTGAAGTAGGAAATACATCCACTCATGATCATATTTTAATAGATTTCAATGCTATTTTAACTGAACCAATATATAAAGAAGATATTTATTTAATGGATAAAAAAATCAGTATGGATAATTTAGGTTGGGTGAGGTTTAATTGGGCGTCTTCGAAAGATAACTTGATTTATAATAACGTAGACGATGCATGTGATGAATTATCCTACTATAAAAAATCTGGAGGAAAAACAATTGTTGATGTAACTAATGTTGGTTTGGGAAGAGATCCAGAAAAACTAAAATCAATTAGCTCTAAATCAGGTATAAATATAATTATGGGATCAGGATTTTATGTTGAATTGGCACAAAAGAAAAATTATACGGAAGATGGAATTGAATCATTATTTGAATCAATAATGAAAGATATTACAGTTGGTGTAGGTAATTCTAATGTCAAATCTGGCATTATAGGTGAAGTAGGATGTTCTTGGCCATGGACAGAAAATGAAAAAATTTCAATGGAAGCTTCAGTCATAGCACACAAATCAACTGGATTACCCTTGCTTATACATCCTGGTAGAGATCAATATGCACCTCTAGAAATAATTAATTACATTGACAAACTAGGTGCTGACTTAAGCAATGTTGTAATGGGCCATATTGACAGAACTATTTTTGATTATTCTATTTTAAAAGAAACTGGCGAAACTGGAGTGTTTTTAAATTTAGATCTGTGGGGGCACGACAGTCCTTATTACCCATTAGCTCCTCAAACTTATATGCCTGGGGATCATGAAAGAATAAATATGATTGAATTTTTGATCAATAATAATTTTGAAGATAAAATATTATTAGCTCATGACATCTGTACAAAACATAGGTTGAAGAAATATGGTGGGCACGGTTTTGATCATTTATTAAAGAGGATAGTGCCATGGATGAAAATACGCGGCATAGATGAAGAATTTATTGTTAAAATGATGATAAATAATCCAACTAAAATGCTTACAATTAAATAATGAAAAAAATAATTTTAATATTTTTAATTTCGATTTTATTTAATTGCTCAACAGATACTAAAGAAAATTTTATTTCTTTGTTCGTAATAACTGAAGAACTAGAACTCGGAGAAAACAGAATAGTTCTAACTGTATTAGATGAAAATGGAAAAACACTAACTGAAGATTTGAAATTTTACTATAAAAAATTAGAAGATGAAAAAAAAGAAGAAATATTAAATACAAAGATATCCAACTGGCCGCCAAATAGGAAAGTATTCGTTACAAAAGTTGATTTCGATAAAATTGGATATTGGGAATTTATAGTAAAGTCAGGCAAAAATGAAGCCAAAGCAACATCAATCATTACAGAAAAATCACAAATATTATCAATCGGAGATTCAGTAGAACCTATATATACACCATCATTAAGTCAATATAACATTTCAGAAATTTCTACTGACATTAACCCTTATAATAATCTATACAAATATAGCCTTGATGAAGCATTAGTTGAACAAAAGCCTATTATTATAACTTTTTCAACTCCAGGATTATGTGTAACAGGGACATGCTCCCCACAATTAGAAGAACTAAAGGAAATCTCAAAAGATTACAATAACGTTATAGTGATTCATGTTGAAATATGGAAAAACTTTAATGAAGTTATGCAGAAAGGAGATTTATCAATTGGAGTATTAAACGATTCTGTAAAAAAATTTCATATAGAAACAGAACCGTGGACTTTTCTGATAAATCAAGATGGAATAGTTACAAACAGATATCAAGGATTTGTAGAATTTAAAGAATTAGACCATGATCTTAAATCTGTTATAGAAAATCAATGACTATGACCCATAAACATAAAATTAGTGATTTTGTTTTTTGAATCTAATATATAATATTTAATTTTTACTTTTTCTCCTTCTTCCATATGTAATTTAATGTGAGAATAAGTAAATTCTAAATTTATATTTTCAAGCTTTTTTTCTGGATTTACATCAAATTTTTTTTCATTTCCTTTTTCATCTGTCAAGGTAATTGAAATAACTGATTTCATTCCATTTGATATTTCCGTATCAATGTTTCTTATTTTTCCTTCAAAGGATAATTCATCCGAACAGGCAGATGATAATAATATAAGAATTGCCATAAATAAAATTGTTTTATTTTTTAACATCTTCTAAAATTTCTTTTGCTTTATTTATAATAGATTGATTCCTAGGGTTTTTTGCTATTTCAATAGCTTCAAGTAAATCATTCTCAGAATTTTCAATTTCACCAAATGCATAAAACAACAATGCTCTTTCTATGTAATAAGTTGGCACAGATCTATCCATTTCAATAGCTTGATTTATTATTTTCATAGATTCATTTAAATCTATCTCATATTCCCTATAACTCTTAGCTTTCCAATAATAAATTGATGAATCTTCAGGATCTAACTCAATTGCTTTATCAAATAAAATATTGGATTGGTCCATTAATCCTTTATTAGCCTTAACTGCTGCAGACACTATAATTCCTCTAACATCATTTTCATCGATTCCCATGGCATAATTTGCAAATTTATCAGCAGCTTCAAAATCATCTAAATAATATAAAACAAGAGCTTTTTTAGAGTAATGAGAAACAATTAAAGGATTAATTTCCAGAGCTCTATCAAGAAATTCCAGTGATTCAGATAGATTTGATTGCATTAAAGAAGCATCAGCCAAACCTTCCCAAGCTTTTGAAAAATGAGGGTCTATGCTTGTTAATTTTTCAAAAGTTATTTCTGCTTCTTTGTACTTTCCTTGGTCTAAATATCTAGTACCTTTAATAAATAAATCTAAGGAAGCTTCTGGGGAATACTCATAAGTGACTTTTTCTGTAATTAAATCCGTAGATTCCTTAGAACAAGAAATTATTATTATCAGTGTTATTAGTGCAAATTTTTTAATCATAATATATGTACTAATTGTTTCATAACATCTTTTTCTGTTTTGGCTCCATTTTTTATACTAAGATCCAAAGTCAACAAATTCTTCAACATATCCTTCATTCGGTCTGGTGAAAAAGTTTGAGCTTGCTTCAATATTTTATTAAACGCAAAATTAGATTTTACTTGTATTTTATTTTGAATGTCTTGGCTATTATTTTTACCTAATAAATCCTGGGTCATAATTATCAATCTTAATTGCCTAGAAAGCATTTGTTCTATAGAAAAAAAGTTTTGTCCTTTATTTATAAAATCACTTATCAATTGATCTGACTTAAATAAATTTTTCTCCAGAATCGAATCAATAAGCTCAAATATTGAAACCTCTTTTATCCCGGAAACCATTATTTCTATATCCGTTGATTCAATTTTGGTGTTTGGCTTATAATTACTAAGCTTGAACAATTCATTGTCCAAATATCTATAATTGTTCCCAATCAAATCTATAAGCTTATTCATTGCATCACTAGAAAGTTCAATTTGATGATTTTTTTGTCTAGAAACAATCCAGTTTCTAATTTTTTCCCAAGAGCCTCTTCCTGTTGGTTGGTTGAACAAATGTATTTCTGCAATTTCTAAAATTTTTTTTATCTTATTAGACTTAATATTTATTTCCTTTGATTCGTAGAAAATAAGTTCGTTCATAGCAGGTTTATTTATACAGATTTCGTTAAAATTTTTCCATTGCTCATTTTTAGAAGAAGTTATTTTGGAAATAAGATCAATAAAAACAAGTTTTCTACTATCTCCAAATAATGACATTGTATTTACTAATTCCGTAAAAGTAGTTTCATTTACAGAATTTGAGTAAATAAGGTTTACATCAGACTCTATATCAGATTTGTCACCTGTAATTCGGTTTAATATTTCTTTGGATGAAAATTCATCATCACCATGTATTAGTTTAATCAAAACTTAATATTTATTTTTGTTGATATTATTTAATTATTAGATTCAATAATTATATTATTATAATTCTATGAAAAATTTTATAACATTAATACCTAGAATATTTTATTTATCATACAAGATCTTTACGAGCCTTTTTGACCCTAAAGTTTCAATGAAAATAAAATTATTTTTCATACTATCCATAATATATGTATTGTCACCATTTGACCTCATTAGAGACGTTATTCCAATTTTAGGACAAATTGATGATATTTTTGTAATTCTTATAGCTATTTTAGTTTATAAATTTCAAAAGTTTAAAAGAGATTTAGAAAAATCTCCCAAAGATACAATAATAGAAGGTGAATTTAGAAATATAGATTCGGATAAAGAATGAGAATTGGAATATTGGGTTATTGTTTTTCTAATAAAAAAAATAAGAATTCATAAATAGTTTAATAAGATGATTACAAAAATAAATAAGGATGCAGTTTAATGGGATTTAAATGCGGAATAGTTGGTTTGCCTAATGTTGGAAAATCTACATTGTTTAACGCCCTAACCCAAACTAGCAATGCTCAAGCAGAAAATTACCCGTTCTGCACTATAGATCCCAATGTAGGAGAAGTTGCCATACCTGACAATCGTTTAAATACGTTAGCCACAATAAGTGATTCCAAATCAATAATACCTACAAAAATGTCATTCGTAGACATCGCCGGATTAGTAAAAGGAGCCTCCAAAGGTGAAGGATTAGGAAACAAATTCCTTGCAAATATTCGCGAAATGGATGCTATAGCATATGTTATCAGGTGTTTTGAAGACCCGAATATAGTTCATGTAAATGGAACTATTAACCCAGTCGAAGATAGTGAAATAGTTGAAACTGAATTAATGCTATCTGATTTAGAAAGCATTGAATCAAGAATTCCATCAATCGAAAAAAAAGCTAGATCTGGAGATAGTGAAGCAAGAGAATTGTTACCTATAATAACCAGCGTCCATGAATTATTAAGTACAGGAAAACCAGCCCGATTATTAAAATTATCTGAACCAGAAAAGCCTAAATTAAAAAATTTACAATTACTGACGAGCAAACCAGTACTTTACATATGCAATGTTTCCGAGGAACATGCAACCACAGGAAACAAGTACTCAAAATTAGTTCACGATATAGCAAATAAAGAAGATGCTATTTCAATCATAATTTCAGCAAAAATAGAATCTGAAATATCTCAATTAAATACCGAAGAAAAAAACGAATATTTAATAGCATTAGGATTAGAGCAATCTGGATTAGAACAAGTAATCCAATCTGGCTACAACCTTCTTAACCTAATAACTTATTTCACCTCAGGCCCCGAAGAATCTAGAGCTTGGACGGTCTCAAAAGGCTCTAATGCACCAAGAGCCGCAAGAGAAATACATACTGATTTCGAAAAAGGATTTATTAGAGCAGAAGTAATCAGTTATAAAGATTACGTAACTTTACAAGGTGAAAAAAAATCTAAAGAGGCGGGAAAAATGAGGGTTGAAGGAAAAGATTACATAGTCGAAGATGGAGATGTTATATATTTCAGATTCAATGTTTAATTCTTATTCCTATCTTCTCGTTTTCTAGTATTAGATGCTAAAATACATTCAGACATTAAAAAAGGATTTATTAGAGCTGAAGTTATAAATTGTGATGAATTTATTAAAATAAAAGTATTTATAAGGAAAATCAAATGAGTGATGAAATTGGAAAAATTCAAAAACCTAGTTCAAAAGATATTATAGGGAAGAGAAAAGCTTTTCTTTGTGTTCTTTTACAAGCACCTCCAGAAGCATCTAAAGAACTTCATGAATTGGTTCAAAAGTACTGGGATGCAGTTGATACTAATATTACAAATTTAGAAGTTAAAGCTGGAGCCGTTAAAAGAATTTTCATAGAAGGTATACCAGGGAAAGGTGAAGACGTTTCTGTAAGTCTTAAAGAAGCAAGTCTAGGAGCTTGGAATATTTTACAAGACCGAATTACTTCAGGAGCTCAATTTGAGGAATTTGAAAATTTAGATATTTTACAAAAAGTAATTGATTGGTCTAAATGCTTAAATGTAGGACTAAGCAATAAAGGTGTTGCTGAAAAAATTTCTGAAGAACTTAAAACAGAATCTGAGTCACGAATTGAATTCATTACTGCATCTATAGATAATAATCTTAAAGATGGCGAATCTTGCATAATCTTTAGTGGAAACCAAGAAATCAATTTACCAGTAGGAATTGAAAAGTTTATTATTTCTCCTCCTGAATTAGATATGGTTGCTCAATGGGTAAAAAATGCGCAGGCAGCAATGGAAGCTCAAATGAAAGAACAGTTTGAAGCACAGCAAAAAGCAGCTCAAAACGTTAACGAAGGAGAAAATGAGCAGCAAGATAAATCCGATAGTGGGATATGGACACCAAACTAGAAAAAAATAATTTGGGTTTATACATTCATATTCCATTTTGTCATACAAAATGCACGTACTGTGACTTTAATACTTATTCAGGTCTTGAACATTTAATAGATGATTTTAGTAATTCTATCTGTGATGAAATTGAATTCTGGGCTTTACATGATTCTTATAGAATAAATTCAATTTTTATAGGCGGTGGTACCCCTTCATATATAGATGCAGAAATTTTAAATAAAATAATCAAAATAATCAAAAATAATTTTGATTTATCAAAAAATATTGAAATTACCCTAGAAATAAATCCTGAAGATGTAACCAATCACAAAGCTTCATTATGGAAAAATATGGGGATAAACAGATGCTCAATAGGAATACAATCCTTAAATGACGAAGAATTAAAAATAATTAATAGAAGGCATTCTTCTTCAAAAGCTTTAAGCTCTATGAAGATTTTAAAAGAACATTTTGAGAATATTTCTGTAGATTTAATTTATGGTCTTCCAAAACAAAATATTGAATCATATATACATACGTTAGAAAAAATAATAGAGATTAATCCTGATCATATTTCAGCATATTCATTACAAGTAGAAAAAGGAACTTATTTAGATAAGCAAGTATTAAGACATGAAGTTATAGTAGCTAATGATGATGATTCAGCAGAAATGTATAAAAGAACTCACAAAATATTAAAAAAATATAATTATCTAAATTATGAAATATCAAATTGGGCAAAAAAAGGATTCTATTCAGAGCATAATTTGAAATATTGGAAGCTTGATCCATATATTGGAATAGGCCCAGGAGCTCATTCTTATATTGATAAAAAAAGATTTAGTGTTATAAAATCTCCTAAAAGATATATATCTACAATAAAAAATATCAAACAAAAGAAAATATTTAAAATTAATGAAAAAATACAATTTTTAAAACTAAATTCTTTTTTTGATGTTTATGAAGAACAAAGTAACAAAAATGAAATACTTGAATACTTAATGCTGTCATTAAGATTAGATGAAGGTATTAATTTAAATGAATTCAATCGAAGATTTAAATTGGACTTTAATAGTCTGTATTTAAATAAATTACAAATTTATTTTAAAAACAACATACTCCAAAAAAATAATAATTTTTACAAACTGACTGAAAAAGGAAAGTTATTTGCAAACGAAGTCGCTAATAACTTTGTGGATTAAACAATGTATTGTATATGCACAGCAGGCCATGTGAATCATGGCAAAACATCTTTAGTCAAGTTACTTACTGGATTTGATACAGACAGGTTAAAAGAAGAAAAGAAAAGAGGATTATCAATCGAATTAGGCTTTGCAAAATATTCCCTAAATAATAAACTTTATGCGTCTATTATTGATACTCCTGGTCATGAAAATTTTATTAGAAATATGATATCCGGTGCACATGCTGTTGATTTGGTTCTAATGGTTGTTGCAGCTAATGAAGGTGTAAAACCTCAAACAATTGAACATTTAAATATTTTAAAATTGTTATCTATAAATGAAATAGTCTTAGTAATAACAAAGACTGATTTGGTAAATCAAAAAGAGTTATTAAATTTAAAAAACAAACTTATTGGTTTTTTTTCTGAAAATGATTTTAATAATATAGATATTATAGAAGTTTCTAATAAAAATAAAATTGGTATTAAAAATTTAGAAAAGGCCATTTTTAAAAAATTCAATCTCGTAAAAAAAGACTCATCACAGCCTGCAAGGCTATCTATAGACAGAGTGTTTTCTTTAGAAGGAAAAGGAACTATAGTAACAGGAACTCTTTTAGGTGACAAAATTACAAAGAATTCTAAACTAGAAATTATTCCCAATTATAAAGAGATTAGAATCAAAGGCTTAGAATCTTTTAATAAAGAAAGACTAGAAGTAACTCCTGGTAGCAGAACATCCATAAACATTCAAAACTTAGATACAAATGATGTCAAAAGAGGAGAAATAATAGCAGAAAAAAATCATATTGTTGAATCTGATTTTATTTATGTTAATTTAAAACAGATTAAAAATATAAAAAACTCTTCAGAAATTTCTTTTTACACAGGAACAACTAAATCTGTCGGAACAATTACAAAAATTAAAAAATCTAAAATAGTAAAAATTAAACTTAGAAATAAAATACCGTTTCTAATAGGAGACAAATTTATTATTAGAAACAATAACGGTACTGTTGGTGGAGGAGAAATTGTTTTATATGAAAGGTTAAAAAATGAGAGTCTACTTAAAAATTTTATCTTAAATGATATAAATAAAATTTCAATTCTACTAAATGAACATAAAACATTGTCATTAGGTAAATTGCAAAAGTATCTAGGGAAAAACATTTCTGGTATAAATAAATTTTTAAAAAATAAAAAAGAATTTTATCTATTTGAAAACGATTCTTATATTATTAGAACTGATGATTTAAAATTAGATTCTAAAATTTTATACAAAAATGTTTTAATGTATCATAAAAATTTCCCTTTAAGAAAAGGGATTCCATTATCAAATATAAATGACAAAATTGAAAAAAATATATTAATCAAAACATTACAAAATAACAAATTGATTAAAATAAATGAAGGGTTTATCCAAAACTATTCATTTAAATCTAAGCCAAATAAAGATCAATTGGTGATTATAAAAGAATATTTTAAAAGATTAGATAGTAATGGATTCATGCCTCCTACTGACAAATCACTTGATATAGAAATCATGAATTATTTAATAAGTGAAAATTTAATTATTAAATGCTCAAATAATGTATTTTATTTAAAAAAATCATATGAGCAATTAAAAGAAAAAGTTTTATCCCTCAATAATAAGTTTAATCAAATCAACATAGAAATATTAAGAGATAATCTTGGGCTAAGTAGAAAATATTGCTTAGCAATTTTAGATAAGTTAGAAGATAATAAAATTATTAGAAGAAACAGAGTTTAGTTTATTTTTTAATTCCGTATTTCCAAGAAAGAAGAAGATTAGAAGCAACAAAAATAGAACTGTATGTTCCTACAATTACTCCTAGAAGCAAAACTAAGAGAAAGTCTCTAAGAGATTGTCCTCCAAACAATAACATAGACATGATAACTATTGATGTTGTAATTGATGTACCAAGTGATCTAGTTATAGATTCTTTGACTGATTGATTAACTACATTCATAAATTCCATTGATTTATTAACAGTCAGATTTTCACGAATTCGGTCAAATATCACAATAGTGTCATTAACCGAGTAACCAATTACTGTTAATATTCCTACAATAAAGATCGAATTAACAACAGAACCTATGAATATGCTTATTAATATAAATAATCCCATAACAACAAGCACATCATGAATAAGGGTTAAAATTGCAGCAATAGCGTATAAATAAGATTGTTCTATATTTCTAAAGGCGTAAATTATATAAAGCATTACAAATAAAGAAGCAACAAATACGGCAATTATTGAATTACGAATAGTATTATCTGCGACTGAAGAACCTACAGTATTCATATCAAGGGTAACTGGGGCTTCACCTATTACTTCTAATAATTCTGCATCTATTCTATCTTTTCCAGTTGAACCAACATCCGTTGTTCTTATGAAAAATTCTTTATTGCCCATTGATTGGATTATCGACTTATCAAAACCTGCATTTTTTATACTTTTAGAGATTTGATCCTGAGTAGGATTTTGATCAGTCCATCGATATGTGATTGTTGACCCTGAGGTAAAATCTATTCCTAATGGTAATCCAGGAATAAACAGGATAAAAATTGAAATGATTATAGCAATCAACGAAAAATAAAATAGATAGATTCTTTTTGCCAGTAAGTTCATTTTATGCTTCTCCATCTGTATTCTTTTTTGAAATAGGAATAAATAAATTAGTCTTAATAAAATTATTATTTGATGTAATTAATCTGACTAATATTCTATTAACTTGAAAACTTGTTATCATACTCAATAAAACACCAATTCCTAAAGTCAAAGCAAAGCCTTGCATGATTGAAGTAGAAAAATTAGATCCAAACCAATAAAGCACAATAGCAGTAATTATTGTAGAAATATTACCATCTCTTATTGAAGGCCATGCTCTGTCAAAACCAACCGTTATTGAGTTAAGCAAATTTCTTCCAGCAATTAGTTCTTCTTTTATTCTTTCTGAAATCAAGATGTTTGCATCAACAGCAAAACCTATAGAAAGAATTAATGCTGCAGCTCCTGATAAAGTTAATGTTACAGGTAAAACTTTGAATATAGCAATAAGAAATAAAAGATAAATAATTAAAGTAAATGAAGCAATTATTCCTGGGATTTTATAGTAAGTTATCATAAAAATCAGAACTAATACAAAACCAATGATCCCTGCAGTCAAACTCTTATTTAATGATTCTGAACCTAGAACAGCATCAACATTTCGTTCTTGGATAAGATCCAATTTTGCAGGCAAAGCTCCAGATCTTAACTGAATAGCTATTTCTCTGGCTCTCTCAGCATCAATGTCTTTTCCGTAAATATAAGCTCTTCCTCCAGAAATAGCTTTGTCAGCTCCAGGACTCACTAACTCTTCATTATCAAGATATATTGATAATAGATCACCCGTTCTAGATATTCTATCTGTTACTTCATAAAAAATATCAGAACCAACGTCATCAAACACTACATTAACTACTGGTTGAGACAATTCAGCAACAGTTCCAGGAGAAGCATCAGTCAAGTTTTTAGATTCTATTCCTGTTGCAACTTCATTGTAATATTGAGGATCATAACATCTTACTAATTCCCAAACATTTGCATCTAGGTCTTCTGGTTTTTCTTTACCACATTCTCTTACTCTAAAGTCAAGCTGAGCAGTAGACCCTATTAATCTTTTAGCTGATTGAATACCTCCACTTACAACAAAATAATTAAGTTCTCCTTCTGGTTGAAGATTTACAAGATTATATTTTGTTTCAGATAATGAAAGCAATAATTTCTCAGCGAGACTTTGGTCACTATAACCAAAATTCAAAAGTTTAATCTCCCATCCTCCAAATCCAAGATCATTTAATTCTTCATATGCTATTTTAGATTCTTCTAGTAAAGGCTTTATGTCTTCAACATTTGGAAATTCTAGATCTTCTCCTTCTTTTTTACCTTCTAGTCTTATTGGAGAGAAATTAGCCATTACAGTAACCATAAAGGAATTAGCCAAGTTGTTTTTTATTTTCTCAGAAGTATTTTCATCTACTGTTTGATCATAGGTAACTAAGTATTCATCTTCAATTTTTTCAATTTGAAATTCAGATAATCCAGCTGAAGAAATTGCATTTTTAATATCATCCATATTTGGATCATTCTTTGAAAAAGAAAATGATATTTGATCTCCTGATTGAGATGGGATTTGAACTAATATTTTATTTGGAGGAGTACCCAGTAATTGAACATTTGCCTCGCTGACTCCAAATTCATTTACCCTTTTGTCAATTATTTTTCTTACACCCTCTGCGTCTTCCACAGTCGGTTCTTCACCTGCAGTAGAAGTAATAGAATAAACTAAATGCGTTCCGCCTTTTAAATCTAATCCCAAAACCATCCCTAATAAGTTATCGTTATTGCCTCTTTCCCAATTATTAATTTTTATTGGGTTAATAAATACTATTAGTAAGGAAATTACCAAACAAATTGCTAAAATAATTATTCCCTTAAATCTCAAAATTTATACCTTTCTTTTATACTTCTAATGAAGCATCATCTAAAGAACTATCAGATTTGATTTTAGAAAGTTCTACTTTTTTTTCAATAACTTCACACATACTTAAATCGTCTTTTGAAGCGTTGTATTTACTTATATGAATTTTATAACCTACATCATGCCAATGGCTTTCATTAGGAGTAACACCTGTTTTATGTAAATCTTTATGAGATTTTAAATGATCTGTGTACATTATTCCATTTAGATGATCTACCTCATGTTCTATAGCTTGAGCTAGTAACTCTTCAGCTGATAAATTAATCTTCCCTTGATTTTCATCTAGGTACTCTGCTTCAATATTTATGGAACGTTCAATAATACCAGTAAATCCAGGAACACTTAAGCATCCTTCCTGTACTTCCCTTAATCCTTCTTTTTTTGAGATAAAAGGATTAATCATAATCATAGGATCTTTTTCAGGAATTTGTATTGTTATCATTCTTATAAGTTTACCTACTTGAGGAGCCGCTAAGCCTACTCCTTTTGCTGCTTGCATCGTATCTAACATATCATGACCAAACTGAATTATATCCTTATTAATATCTAATATTTTTTCTGATTTTTTTCTCAGAATTGGATCTGGAAATTTTCTAATAGGCAATATAGTCAAAATACACTACCTATCTTCTTTCTTTTATTCTAGCCTTTTTACCAGTTAAGTCTCTTAGGTAATAAAGATTTGATCGTCTTACTTTTCCTTTTCTAATAACTTTAAGAGAATCTATACTGGGAGAGCTGATTGGTAGTGTTCTTTCAACTCCTACTCCCGAAGCAATTCTTCTTACAGTAAAGGATTTCCCTGGGACAATCTGAGAGGCATTTTTATGACTGCCTTTAATAATATTCCCTTGAAATGCTTGAATTCTTTCTCTTTCACCTTCTCTAATAAGTAGATTCACTATTACCGTATCTCCACTATTAAATGATTCTATTTTTTCATTACTTTTTAATTTTTCAAGATAATTGATTTTTTCAGCTACTGGTTCTTCAGCTACTGGTTCTTCAGATTTTGGTTCTTCAGATTTTGGTTCTTTAGCTACTGGTTCTTTAGCTATTGGTTCTTCAGCTACTGGTTCTTCAGCTACTGGTTCTTCAGCTACTGGTTCTTCAGATTTTGGTTCTTCAGGTTTTTTATCTTCTTCGTTCATTTAAATACACTATCTTTT
>Ga0315327_10000053_pt1 | contig 42144 bp, 37 predicted proteins | sample M110032315metaG_FD_203460 | JGI IMG/M metagenome (GOLD analysis project Ga0315327, IMG submission 203460) | Ammonia-oxidizing marine archaeal communities from Monterey Bay, California, United States - M1 100m 32315 | ecosystem: Environmental > Aquatic > Marine > Coastal | place: USA: California... | reverse complement strand
TTCCAATCGGAGAAATAGGAGTAGCATCTGATTCTATATTATATTCTTTAAATTTATTAATTATATTTGTTCTAGATATTCCTTTTTTTAACCTAATATCAAAACTAGCCTCCTTAAACATACTTTCACATACTTTTCTGGTATCAATTGTATAGGTATAATAAAACTCTTCATATAACCACTCTGGTAAAGAATTCTTAATATAATCATCCTCATTTAAGTAAAAATTATCTATTTTTTTAATAAAGTTATTAATATTATTATTCATTTTTATAGAATAAGGCCCATCATCAAAATAATTAATTAATTCTTCCTTTGTACAAACATGAAATAGGTAATAAATTAATGTTATTTCAATAGAATAATTATCAAGAAGTTGATTTTGCTTTTGAATATAATCTAAACTATAATATCTTTTTAATATTCCATATACACTATTCGAAATTTCTTTTTTGTCCTTAGACCCAGCGTATCTATTTTTACGCATCCAGACTTTTATATTATTTTCTAGAAATATATTTTTATCTAAATTTTTTATAAAAATATCATCAATAATTTCTATTACGGATAATAACCGAGCACCAGGCGTCAAGTATCACCAGTTTTATAATTTGGAGCTTCCTTTGTTATTGCTATATCATGAATATGACTTTCTTTAACTCCTGCAGTTGTAATTCTTTGAAAAACGCATTTAGTTTGCATATTAGTAATATTTTTATTACCAGTATAGCCCATAGCAGCTTTTAAACCACCAATTAATTGATCAATAACAGATGAAACTGAGCCTTTATAGGGAACTCTTCCCTCTACTCCTTCTGGAACCATTTTCATTTGATCTGCAATATCTTCTTGAAAATATCTATCAGCAGACCCCCTTGCCATTGCACCTAAAGACCCCATACCTCTATAAGATTTAAAAGTTCTTCCCTGATATAAAAATGTCTCACCAGGAGCTTCCTCTGTTCCAGCCAAAAGTGAACCAACCATTACGGAGTCTGCACCAGCTCCTATAGCTTTAGCTAAGTCTCCAGAAAATCTAATACCTCCGTCTGCAATTACAGGAATTTTTTTATTTTTGCATACTTTTCTTGCTTCACAGATAGCAGAAAACTGTGGAACACCTACTCCAGCAATTATTCTTGTTGTACATATAGAACCTGGGCCTATTCCTATTTTAACTGCATCAACCCCTGCTTTAATTAATGATTCAGCTCCTTCTGCAGTCGCTACATTGCCACCTACAACCTCTAAACTTTTAAAAGTTGTTTTTATATTTTTTATTGTTTCTAAAACTCCTTTAGAATGTCCATGAGCTGTATCTACAACAATAGCATCAACTCCAGCTTCTACTAATGCTTTTGTTCTATCCATTCCATCACTTCCTATGCCTACAGCAGCAGCAACTCTCAACCTTCCCTCATTATCTTTTGTAGCGAAAGGATATTTTTCACTTTTTTTGATATCAGAAACAGTAATTAGGCCTACACATCTATTTTTCTTATCAACAACAATAAGCTTTTCTACTCTTGTGCTTGTAAGGTCAGAAATCGCATCTTTTCTTTTAACTGTATCTGGAACAGTAAGTAAATTCTTTTTAGTCATTAAGTTTTCAACTAATTCATTTGGGTTTTCTGCAAACCTCACATCTCTGTTAGTAATAATCCCTAGTAATATTCCATTTTTATCTGTTACAGGAAAACCAGAAACCCCATGTATCTTTTTTAAAGCTAAAATATCAGCTAATTTATCATCTGGTCTTACAGTAATTGGATTTACAACCATTCCAGATTCAAATCTTTTTACTATCTCTACTTCACGTACTTGCTCTTCAATTTTATTATTTTTATGAATAACACCAATACCACCTGATTGTGCCATAGCTATTGCTAGTCTGGATTCTGTTACAGTGTCCATTGCAGAAGATATTAAAGGAACATTTAAATATATTTTTTTTGTAAACAAAGTTTTAGTGTCAGCTTTGTTTGGAAGAACAGAGGAAGCTGCTGGTCTTATTAATACATCATCAAAAGTAAAAGCCTCGACTAATTTCAATAACTATCTCTCACATTTTAAATATATAAAAACTTTATATACTAATTATTTAAAGAATATACATAATTATTTGATTATGCCTAGTCTTGAGTATTAAAATTTAAACCTATTAAAAATATTTCTGAAGAATCTTTCCTACTTGCTGCTGGTTTAAAGCGTTTAATTTGTGAGAAATTGCCTCTCATCAATTTCACAAACTCTTCTTCTCCTTTACCTCTAATTAACTTACAACAAAATGTTCCCTTTTCTTTTAATAATTGTATAGCTGCATCTAAAGCTAATTCGGCTAATAATAATGATCTAGTTTGGTCAGTACTTTTATGCCCAGATGCGTAAGGAGCCATATCTGAAATTACCAAATCTGCTTTACTTAATAATTTTTGCTTAATAAGCTCTATAATCTGTTCATCCATTATACTTCCATTTATAAATATAACTCCTTCTATAGGATCAACATCTTGTATATCTATTGAAACAATTTTTCCCTTATTTGGAACCCCAACCAGTTTTCCGGCTACTTGACTCCAACCTCCTGGAGCAGAACCTAAATCTACAACAGCTTGTCCTTTTTTAAAAAGATTATATTTTTCATTAATTTCCATTAATTTATATGCTGATCGAGAACGATAACCATCTTCTTTAGCAGCCAAAACATAAGGGTCATTAAGCTGCCTCTCCAACCAACGTCTAGAAGAAAGAGTTTTAGAACCTTTTTTTACTTTTACTTTAACTCTAGAATTATTTGTTAAATTATTAGACATATATAACCTACAATTATTTTACTATTTCTATATTAAATAATGATTTTAACATTTTTTCTACTAAATGTCTTTGAACCTTTCCTGTAGTACTTCTAGGAATATCAGCTTCATTAATAACTAATATATCTACAGGTTGCTTGTAGCCGGCTAAATATTTTTTACATAATTTTCTAAGTTCTTCTATTATAATTTTCTGTCTATTTTTTTTACTAATACTAATAATGGCAATAGGCGACTCTCCCCACTTCTTACTTTTAATTCTAACTACTATGGCTTCAATTATAAATTCATGCCTTAACATTACTCTTTCAATCTCCGCAGGATATATATTCTCACCTCCAGATTTAATCATATATTTTTTTCTATCAACAAAATCTAGAGTATCTTCATAGGTTCTCTTCATCATATCTCCCATATGAAACCAACCTCCCCTAAAATCTTTTAAATTAGTCTCTTCTGCTTCCCAATATCCACTAAATAGAGTAGGACCTCTAACAGCGCATTCACCAGGAATTTCATATCCTACTTCTTTATTATTTTTAACTAATTTAACTTCACAAAAACTACTTTGTATTTTAGATAAGAAAAAATTCTTTTTATTTTTTTCTATAATTCCTTTTGAAGCTGGAGGCATTCCAGTTTCAGTTGACCCAAAAGAATTCAGATAAGGTGTATCTAATAACGAAGTAATTTTTGTAATTTGGTTTTTTGGAATTAAATCAGCCATAGCACCCATAGCTTTTATACCCTTAATTTTAATTTTTTTACCATCAACAAAGCTTATAAATTCTTCTAACATTCCTGGCATTAATACTAACCAAGACAACTTATAACTTTTGATTAAACTATAAATTACTCTTGAACTAAAACCATCTATAAAAGCTACAGACCCTCCTATTAAAAGAGACCCTATGGCCAGATCTGTAGATGCCATATGAAACATTGGTGCCCAGGCAGGAAATAAGTCATTTTTATCTATATTGTATTCAAATGCAAAGTATAAAGATCTATATATAAAAGCTCTATGGGAAATTTTAGCCCCTTTGGGATAACCAGTTGTCCCAGAAGTGAATAATATTAATAAGATATCTTCTCCACTACCTAAACTTTTCCCATTATAAGGGCTTGTTTTATTAATTATTTTTTCAAATCCTAAATTTAATGAAATAAGTTGTTTGTTTTTTATAGAACTTAAATTTTTGTGACATTTATATCTTGAAGATAAAATGACTAATTTTGGTCTCGTCAAATTTATACAATAATTTATTTCGTTATCAGATAATCTCCAATTTATTGCTACCAATATAGCCCCTACTTTAGCACAAGCCATTTCTATTTCTAAATATTCCATCCTATTTTCAGAAATAATTGCTATTCTATCTTTTGGTTTAATGCCTTTATTAATGAAAATTTTTGATATTTTAAGAACTCTAATTAATATTTCATGGTAATTATATTTACTACTAGTATTATCAATCATAGCTAGGGCTTTAGGATTATTTTTTGCTTGTGATTCAAATAACTCAGCTACTGATAAACCGGAAGCATTTGATACTAAAATATTTTCTTTTTTCATATTACTCTGGGGGTTTCATTGAAAAAGAATCAATTTCTTTTCCGTTATCCTTCCTTTTACTAAAGTTTATTATATCAATCATAGGTAATGAACTATCTTTTGACCATTCGGCTAATGATGATTCATAAAGTTTATTGTTTGGAAATTCTAATATTTCAGACATAACGAACCAAGAGAGTGCGCTTTCTAAACCAGCATTGCAAAATGAAATTTGTCCATCTTTTCTAAAAATTCCAGAATACTCAAATATTTTTTCTAAATTAACTTTATCATGAAAAAACAAAGAATCATTTATTAGCAACCAATTATTTGGAATATTTATTGCTTCTGGTATTGTTCCTGCTCGAAGAGCTGGAAAAGATGAATTTATTCCCATGTACATAGCAGAAGATCTTGCATCAATTAAATAACCATTGTTATTAATAACTTTTAATACATCTTCTTTATTAGCTATGATATTATTATTTATTTCCGATTTATAGGTCTTTTCTTGTGGAAGAAAGAATCCTGTTTCTATATCATTATCCCAATCATTCTTCCAGCTTTTAAAACCTCCACTTAAAATAGAAATATTTTTATGTCCCAAATATTTAAAGGTAAAATATATAGCTGCAGCTTCAGCCATATCATATTTACCTAATCCAGGAGCTGCTATAACAACATAATCGTAACTAGATATACCTAATGAACCTATTAAAGCTTCTAAATCTTTTCTAGAAGGCATTAATAGTGGCATTTTTTTTCTAGTTTCTCTCCAACCATCTAAATAAAAATTAGTAAATATAGAACAAGGAATATGAGCAAGTTCATAATTTTTTTTAGATCTATGAACTTCTATAATTTTAATATTATCATTACATATTTTGTCTTTTAACCAATCTTTATCTACTAATGGATTTGCATAAACAACATTAAAATTAAAAAAAAGAATTAAAATAAATAAAACATATTTGTTAAAAATAATCATGAAACAACCCTAATTATAAATATTATTATCGATATATTATATTATAGGTGATTACAATATTAAGTATAGATTTGCATAATACATTTTTTCTGATTTATTCTATATCTTAAGCGATAATAACTTAGGTTATTATCTATTTTTAACTAAAAGTAAGAAAGGGAGGATATCTTATGTGGAAATCTCCTGTAGTACGCGAAGTAGCTGTTGGTTTAGAAATCAACTGTTATGCTTGCGCAGAAATCTAATCTGAAAGATTAGTTATGATATTCTCACCAGCTTCTGTACCGAAGCGTAAATAGGATTATATAATATGTATATTCGTGTGCTCGGAGCAGCTGCTGGTGGGGGTTATCCACAATGGAATTGTAATCATCCAAATAGCAGATCAGCTAGAAATAAAGATTCTAACGCAATAGCTAGAACCCAATCATCTATTGCAATAAGCTTAGATAAAAAAAGATGGTTTATTTTTAATGCATCACCAGACCTAAGACAACAATTATGGAATAACCCTGAATTAATGCCCTCAGCTGAAGACCCTTTAAGATATAGCCCTATTATGGGAGTTTTGCTTACAAATGCAGACGTGGATCATACAGCTGGTCTTATTAATTTAAGAGAATCACAAAGTTTTAACCTTTATGGAACAGAAAGAGTTTTAGGAGTTTTACAAAGCAACACAATATTTAATGTATTAAATCCTAAATTTGTTAAAAGAAACCCTGTAAAGTTAAATGAAGCCATTCCATTAAAATATACTAATAATAAAGAAAGTGGAATTACGGTTACACCCTTTGCAGTACCAGGAAAAGTAGCTCTATGGCTAGAAGATGAATCTAAAGGATCAAATTTTGGTTCGGTTGAAGAAGATACAATAGCGCTTGAAGTTAAAGGTCCTGAAGGTAATACTGAATTTTTTTATATACCTGGATGTGCAAATATGCCTGAGTGGTTAAAAGATAGAGTCGGCAATTCTAATTTAATATTATTTGACGGCACTTTATGGACAGATGATGAAATGATAAAAGATAACGTTGGTATTAAAACAGGACAACGTATGGGCCATATGAGTATGTCAGGTAATGAAGGCTCAATAGAGGCTTTCAAAAACTTAAATATAAAAAGAAAAATATTTATACATATTAATACAACTAATCCAGCTTTATTAGAAAATTCTTCTGAAAGAAAAATAGCAAATGAGGCTGGATGGGAAATAGCTTATGATACTATGGAAATCGAAATATGATTATGCCTGCACCTTTTTATCCAGGCTCTCCTCAAGAACCTAGTAATAAAGAAATTATGAACAGAGAAGAGTTTATTACTGCACTTACTCAGCTAGGAAAAGATAGATATCATAGTCTTCATCCATTTCATAAACTTCTTCATTCTGGAAAGTTATCTTTTGAACAAGTGCAGGCTTGGGCACTAAACAGATTTTATTATCAATGGAGTATTCCTAGAAAAGACCTAACACTAATGGCAAGAATGAATGATGTGGATATAAGAGTAGAATGGAGATCTAGAGTTATAGACCATGAGGGAGATATAGATGGTCAAGGAGGCATAAAGAGATATTTACAATTATGTGAAAGGTTAAACCTTGATATAGATTATGTAAAATCTTGTAAAGGTTTGTTACCTGCTTCTAAGTTTGCAGTAGATGCATATGTTAATTTTGTAGGTAGCAGATCTTTATTGGAAGCTATAGCATCCTCTTTAACGGAAATTTATGCTCCAGCAATTCATGCTGAAAGAATTTCTGGATTATCCAAACATTATGAATGGGCCGATGATTATGCGCTAGCCTATTTTAAAAAAAGAATAGGACAAGCACGCAAGGATGTAGAATTTGGAAGAGAATGGGTAATTAATAATGCTATAACTAGAGATGATCAAGAAGCCGTTCTAAGGGCTGTTAGATTTAAAACCGAAGTACTATGGGCTCAATTAGATGCACTATATTATGCATATGTAGATCCTGGATTTATTCCACCTGGCGCATTTGTACCTAAAGGTTTTGATGCAAAAAAATGGACACAATAATGACTGAATTACTTACATTAAATGAAAAACATATTCCTAAATTACCAAGACATGCTAAATTACGATATGATGAAGCAAGAAAGAAATGGATAATAAATGCTCCTGAAAGAGTATTTGAGTTAGATGACATTGCATCAGAGATTATTCAGCTTGTAAATGGAGAATCTTCTATTCAAGTTATAATTGATGCTCTTTCTGATAAATTTGAGGGAGCACCTAGAGAAGTAATTTCTAAAGATACGTTGTCTATGCTTCAGTCATTAGCAGATAAAGGCTTTGTAGTAATATGAATAAATTAGAAACAAAACAAAAAGATACAAGTGAGGATATATCTAAAATATCAATAAAAGAAGAATTACAAATTCCCTACGCTGTGCTATGTGAGCTTACTCATAGATGTCCTCTATCATGCCCTTATTGTTCAAATCCTGTTGAGCTTGAAATGAAATCAAGAGAGATCGATACAGAAACATGGAAAAGGGCTCTTAGTGAAGCTGTTAAAATAGGTATATTACAAGCACATTTCTCTGGTGGAGAACCTACTGCACGTAAAGATTTAGAGGACATAATAAAACACGCTTCTTCTATAGGACTTTATACAAACTTAATCACTTCTGGTGTATTAATAACGGAAGAAAGATTAAAAAAATTTTATGACGTTGGGTTAGACCATGTTCAAGTATCAATACAAGATACTAACCCTGAAAATTCTGAAAAAATTGCTGGATATAAAGGACACCAAAAAAAGTTAGACACTTGTGGCCTTATAAGAAAAGTGGGGCTACCACTAACAGTAAATGCGGTTATGCATAGGCAAAATCTTCATAATTTAAAAGATATGATCGATTTAGCTGTCGAACTCGATGCCGAAAGACTTGAAGTAGCACAAGTTCAATACTACGGATGGGCTTTAAAGAACCAAACTGCCTTCTTACCCACTAAAGAACAGTTAGATAATGCAACAACAATAGTTGAAGAAGCAAGGATTAGACTTAAAGGAATTTTAGCAATAGACTATGTAGTCCCAGATTATTATGCAAAAAGACCAAAATCTTGCATGGGGGGTTGGGGAAGACAGTTTTTAAATATCACTCCAGCTGGAAAAGTTTTACCTTGTCATGCTGCTGAATCTTTGAAATTTTTAGAATTTGATAATATCAAAGATAAATCTCTTTCTTGGATATGGGAAAATTCAGACGCATTTAATAGATTTAGAGGAACTTCATGGATGCCAGAACCTTGCCAATCATGCGATAGAAAAGAAATAGATTGGGGTGGCTGCAGATGCCAGGCTTTTGCATTAACAGGTAATGAAAATGCCACTGATCCCACTTGCGAATTTTCTCCTTACAGGAATGTTCTAGATGAACCCTTGTCTAATGTGGGAAAAGAAGAAATTCCAGAATTTATTTATAGAAAAATTAACGTTAAAAAAAATTCGGTTGGAATAGGTCATAATTCTAAGAAAGCACTGAAGTAATAAACTTATATAATTAATTAGAATAGGGAATTTCAAATATTTGCCCAGGATAAATTAAATCAGGATTATTTATTTTATTTTGATTAGCCTTAAATATTAAGGTATAAAGAATTCCTTCTCCATAAAATCGTCTTGATATTCTCCACAAACTATTTCCTGGTTGCACTAATATTGCATTATCCGATATATCAACTTTAGTTAGATCAGATTGTCTTATAGGTGTTTCTAAACTTGCTATAACTTTTTCATTCTGAATTTCATTAAATCTCAGAATATAATCACCTGGTTTTACAGGTTTATCTAAAATAATATTCCAAAAACCTTCTTCATCAGCATAAGCAGTGCCAACTAATTTCTTACCAATATAAATATCAATTTTAGAGCCAGGTTTAGCTTTGCCAGATAAATTAAGACTCCCTTTATCCGAATATGATAAAGAGTCAAATGATAAATTATTAGCTTCATTACTATTTGTAGCTCCTTGTAAAACTTTTTTTATTGTTCCATCTGGTTTGTTTACAGTTACAATTACATCATTAGCTGTAATACTTTCAGCCACAATATTTTGATTTTCTGGTACATTAGCTGTAATACTTTCAGCCACAACATTTTGATTTTCTGGTACTATGATAGATACAGAATCTATAGATTTTATCCCTTCAGAAACCAAGCTTAAATTGTAAGCTCCTGGCACTAATTTTTCATCAGGCATAAATACAAATTCTCCAAATTGATTAGTAGTTACTTCTCCTAACAATTGATCACCATTATAAATTTGTACTACCTGGTTTTTTCCTGCTCTACCTGCAATTATTAATTGTCCTTCTTTATCAACATTTACTACATCAAAAGTTGGTTCCAAAGAAGTAGCAGTTGAAATATCAGGTTTAACATTAACATCCGCATTTACAGTTTCATCACTTAAATTTGGATCTACTTCATAATGAATTTTTTCCTCAAATGGCTCTACTTCAACTTTAGTAGGGTCTAAAGGAACATATTTTATAACCAAAAGTAAAAATATAATAGCAGCTATAATTAAACTGCCTCCAATTAAATATTGTTTTGTATTTTCACCAAAGATCATTTTCATTTATTTTATCCCAAGGTATATATATATATTTTATATTAGATAAATATATATATAAAATATAGAAAAAATTAAACATAATGAAAAAGAGAAAAAAAATTAAAACTATTGCGATATTCTGTGGTTCTAAATTGGGCGCAAGTGCTATTTATGAAAAAGAAGTAAGCACTATGGCAAATCTACTATCTAATAATGGATTTAACATAATTTATGGTGGGGGTAGAATTGGTTTAATGGGAGTATTATATAAAATATATACTAAGTTAAATACTAAGATTGTTGGTATTATTCCTAGCTTTCTTAATAAGCCCGAAATACGCCAAAAAAACCTTAAAACACTACAAGTAGTTAGTTCTTTACATCAACGAAAAGTTTTAATGATTAAAAAAGCAGATATATTTATAATTTTACCAGGAGGGTTTGGCACACTTGATGAATTATTTGAAATATTAACTTTAAACCAATTAAGTTTATATAATAAACCTGTAATAATATTTAATATTAGTAATTATTGGAAAAACTTAAAACTTTTGATAAAAACAATGCAAAAAGAGGGATTTTTATGTAAACAAGATATAGATGATATAATTTGGATAAATAATAATAAAAACTTAATAAGAATATTAAATACATTCAGTTAAATTTCTAATTTATTAAATAAGAAACATTTTAAACTACATTAGATTATTAGGGAGAAGTAATGAAAAAAGTTATTGTTAACACACCAGTTGTTGAAATAGATGGTGATGAAATGACAAAAATAATTTGGGAACTCATCAGAGAAAAATTGATTAAACCATATTTAGATATTGAGACTTTATATTATGATTTAAGTATTGAGAATAGAGATAAAACATCAGATCAAGTAACTATTGATTCAGCAAATGCTATAAAAAAATATGGGGTGGGAGTTAAATGTGCAACTATAACACCTGATGAACAAAGAGTAGAAGAATTTAATTTAAAAAAAATGTGGCGTTCTCCTAATGGTACCATAAGAAATATATTAGGCGGAACAGTATTTAGACAACCTATTATTTGTAAGAATATTCCTAAATATGTGCCAGGCTGGACTAAGCCTATAGTAATTGGTCGCCACGCGTACGGAGATCAATATAGAGCCACAGATTTTTTAATACCTAGTGCAGGTAAACTAATAATGAAATTTATTCCTGATGATGGAAGTAAAGAAATTGAACATGAAGTAAATCAATATGATGGATCAGGTATTGCAATGGGAATGTATAATATAGATGATTCAATAAGAGGTTTTGCAAGAGCTTGCTTCAATTATGGATTAAATTTAAAATGGCCTGTATATTTATCTACAAAAAACACTATTTTAAAGGCTTACGATGGCAGATTTAAAGATATTTTCCAGGAAATTTTTGATGCAGAATTTAAGAAAATGTTTGATGATAAAAATATAACATATGAACATAGATTAATTGATGATATGGTAGCTGCCGCAATGAAATGGGAAGGAGGTTTTGTCTGGGCATGTAAAAATTACGATGGTGATGTTCAATCTGATGTTGTAGCTCAAGGATTTGGATCGCTAGGTCTAATGACATCAGTCCTTATGACTCCTGATGGAAAAACTATAGAGTCTGAAGCTGCTCATGGAACAGTTACTAGGCATTATCGAGCCTATGAAAGAGGAGAAAAAACTTCAACCAATCCAATTGCATCAATATTTGCATGGACTAGAGGTTTATGGTATCGCGGTAAATTTGATAAAAATATAGAGTTACAAAATTTTTCAGAAAAATTAGAAATGGTATGCATTAATACGATTGAAAGTGGTGCTATGACTAAAGACCTAGCATTACTAGTAGGAAACAGTCAAAGCTGGATGGAAACAATAGAGTTTTTAGAAGAGTTAGATAAGAATCTTAAAATAGCAATTAATTAAATATTTTTATTTAGATTTTATTATATTTATAATTTTAACTATAGCTTCTTTTGTATTTTGATAATCAGGCCCTCCTCCTTGAGCCATGTCAGGCCTTCCTCCTCCTCCTTTGCCTCCTAAAAGTTCTACAGCTGCCTTTGTAAATTCTATTGCATTATATTTATTAGTTTTGTCATCTGTCACTCCTACAACTATAGAAGCTTTATGATCTAAAGTACTTATAACAATAACTATACCACTGACTAAATCTTTTTTTAATTGATCTACTAAACCCTTTAATTCTTTTGGAGGTATTGAATCTAAAACTTTACTCATAACTTTTACATCATTAACAACGATACTATGTGTCCCTTCATCAGATATATTAGAGGTGTTAATTTTTTTGTTTAAATCAATTATTTGTTTTTCTAATATCTTTTTATCAGAAATTAAAGAGCTTACTCTATCTTTTAAAATTTCACTAGATACCTTCATCTCAAAAGAAATTTCATTAATTAGATTATTATAATTTTGGAATACTTCGAGTGCAGCTTTTCCTGCTACTGCCTCTATTCTCCTAATACCTGAACCTAAAGCAGATTCAGATATTATTTTAAATAAGCCTATATCTCCAGTTCTACTTACATGAGTCCCTCCACAAAGCTCAACAGAATATTTATCGGTAGCATTATTCTCCATCTTAACTACTCTAACTTTATCTCCATATTTTTCTCCAAATAATGCTAATGCTCCTATTTTTTGTGCATCATCAATAGCCATTGTTTCTGTAGAAACTAATAAATTGTCTCTTATTTTATTATTAATTTCTTTCTCTATTATATTAATATCTTTATTACTAATAGGTTTATTATGACTAATATCAAATCTTAATTTATCCGGAGCAACTAAACTTCCTTTCTGGCTAATATGTTCTCCTAAATGTCTTCTCAAAGCTTCGTGAAGTAAATGTGTAGCACTGTGATGCACTTTTAAAGAGTCTCTTCTGTCTAGGTCTATATTCATACTTACCTTATCATTAACTTTTAAAACACCTTTAGTAACTTTAATAAAATGAACAATTAAGTTTCCGAACTTCTTTGTATCTAAAACTATAGCTTCTCCATCATTCCATTGAATATTGCCAGTGTCTCCAAGTTGACCACCAGATTCTGCATAAAATGGGGATTCACTAGTAATAACTTTAGCTTTTTCCCCAACTTTTACTTCTTTTTCTTCTTTATTATCGATAACTATACTATTTACTTTAGAATTTGTATGAATAGACTCATAACCTAAAAATTTTACTTCTCCTTCTCTTTCATTGATGCTAATCCAAGTTAAATCAGTTTCCTTATCACCTGTACCACTCCAAGCTTGTCTAGCAGTTTCTTTTTGTAAATTCATACTTTCTTCAAAACCTTTATAATCTAATTCTATTCCTTTACCTCTCAAAATATCTGCTGTTAAATCAACTGGAAAACCATAAGTATCATACAATTTAAATGCAACCTGCCCAGGCAATTGTTCTGAGTTATTTAACTTTTGTATAGATTGATCTAATAAACCTAAACCTCTTTCTAAAGTCTCTCTAAATTTAACTTCTTCATCTTTAAGAGTAGTTTCTATTAATAATTGTGCTCTATTTAATTCAGGGAAAGATTCTCCCATTTGATTTTTTAGACTATCTACTAAACGATACATATGAGGGTCTTGGATACCTAATTTATGCACGTGCCTCATGGCACGTCTCATGATTCTTCTTAATACATAACCTCTACCTTCATTAGAAGGTAAAACTCCGTCGGCAATTAAAAATGCTGATGCTCTCAAATGATCCGCGATTACCCTGTGAGAAATTAATTTATCATTATTAGCTTCTACTCCCGAATATTCTATAGATGTATTAATTAATTCTTTAAATAAATCTATTTCATAATTATTATTAACCCCTTGTAAAACTGCTGCCATTCTTTCTAAACCCATTCCTGTATCAATTGAAGGTTTAGGCAAATCATTTCTATTTCCATTTGATAACATTTCGTATTGCATAAAAACTAAATTCCATATTTCTATAAAACGGTCGCCATCTTCATTCTTGCTACCAGGCATACCACCCTGTATTTTAGGCCCATGGTCATAAAATATTTCTGAGCAGGGACCACACGGACCAGAATCACCCATAGACCAAAAATTATCAGATGAAGAAATTTTTATTATTTTACCTTGAGGTAAACCAGAAATTTTTTTCCATAAAATATAAGCTTCTTCATCTTCAGAATACACAGTTACTAATAATTTTTTTGGCTCTAAGCCATATATTTTAGTTACTAAATTCCAAGCATAATCTATGGCTTCCTCTTTAAAATAATCACCAAAACTAAAATTTCCTAACATCTCAAAAAATGTGTGATGTCGTGCAGTATATCCTACATTCTCTAAATCATTGTGTTTACCTCCAGCTCTTAGACATTTTTGAGAAGTTGTCGCTCGATTATATTTACTATTCTCTTTCCCAGTAAATATATTTTTAAACTGGACCATACCTGCATTTGTAAATAACAATGTGGGATCATCTTGTGGAATTAAAGGAGATGAAGATAATTCTTTATGATCATTAGACGTAAAATAATCTATAAAAGCTCTTCTAATTTCTTTTGTAGAATTGGTCAATATATCCCTCCTAAAACTATCTTAACATTTTATCATTTAATGTTAATAAATTGTTTTAAAAGGGATAAAATAATAAGTCTATATTTATTCTGAGCTTTTTAATGTTTTATTTGTTTCACTGTCTTCTATTAAATCAGATTCTTCTAATTCTTTGCTAAGACCTAAACTATTTTTTATTTCTAATGCTAAATTTTCTGCAACTTCTGGATGATCCTCTAGGTATTGTTTAACATTTTCACGTCCTTGGCCAATTCTTTCGTCTTTATATGAATACCATGATCCAGCTTTTTCTATTACCTCTGACTTAACTCCTAAATCCACCAACTCTCCATTATAACTAATGCCCTTACCATACATAATATCAAATTCTACCACCTTGAAAGGTGGTGCCACTTTATTTTTTACTACTTTTACTCTAGTTTGGTTTCCTATTACTTCATCTCTTTCCTTAATTTGTCCAATTCTTCTAATATCCATTCTAACAGAAGAATAAAATTTTAGTGCGTTTCCTCCAGTCGTAGTTTCAGGACTTCCAAACATCACTCCTATTTTCATTCTAATTTGATTTATAAATATTATTGTTGTATTTGATTTAGCTATTGTTGACGTTAATTTTCTAAGAGCCTGACTCATTAATCTAGCTTGTAGACCAACATGATGATCACCCATTTCACCTTCTAATTCAGCTCTTGGAACTAAAGCTGCAACAGAATCAATAACTATTAAGTCTACTGCACCTGATCTCACTAAAGTATCCGCAATTTCTAAAGCTTGTTCTCCAGCATCTGGTTGGCTAATTAATAAATTTTCTACGTTTACACCTAATTTTTTTGCATATACTGGGTCTAAAGCGTGCTCAGCATCCACAAATGCACATACTCCACCTTCCTTTTGAGCTTGAGCAACTGCATGTAAGGTCAGAGTTGTTTTTCCAGAACTTTCCGGACCATAAATTTCTATTATTCTTCCTCTTGGTAATCCACCTATACCTAGCGCAATGTCTAAACCTAATGAACCTGTTGATATTGATTCCATTTCAACAACAGAGTTTTCTCCTAGTTTCATTATAGACCCTTTTCCATATGCTCTTTCAATTTGTGATAGAGCCGCTTCTAAAGCCTTACTTTTTTCTTTATCTTCCATTTCTACAATCCTTAATTCTGGTTTTTTTTCATTGTCAGACATAAATTATACTCCTAATCTTTTTATTCCATTAATATCTATTTATAAATAAATATTTTTTTTATTTACTTATAACTTTCAAATGATCATGTTTTGTTCTATTATAAAACATATTAGATGGTATAATGTCAAACAATTTGTTCTTATTTTGTTCTTTTCTAATCGTCACGATGTGAGCGCTCATATTTTTCATGACGCTCTTGAGCTTGGATAGATAATAATGCAATTGGCCTTGCATCTAATCTTTTCAAACCAATAGGTTCTCCAGTTTCAATACAGAAGCCATAAGAACCATCTTTGATTCTTGCTAAAGCAGCATTAATTTTTGCTAATAACTTTCTTTGTCTATCTCTAGTCCTTAACTCCAGTGCTCTTTCTGTTTCAGTAGAAGCTCTATCAGCAACATCTGCCTCTGGTGTATTATTATTTTGTAAATTTTCACGAGTTTTCTCTGAATCTGACATAACGTCAGACCTCCATTTTTCAAGCTTTAACTTAAAATACTTTAATTGATCTTTACACATGAATGGATCTTTTTCATTCAATATATAATCACTAAGGGTAATATTTTTTTTCATTTTTTTATTCTTAGAAACTGGCATGTTACAACCTTCATGAACTTTTATAAAAATATTGTTTTTGGATTATATTAATTGAATAAAAATAATCAAGAATAGATTAAAAATTGCTGTTAAAAATATTGTTTAAAATTTATTTCAACCCAACTATCCTGCCGTAAAACATATAAATTAGAATTACGCCTTCCATTCTGATAAACTGCTCCCTTTATTCCAAAAGTTAGAGAATCATCTAAGCGCTTTCCAAAATCAACTTGGTACATTTGACCATCTCCATCTAAATCTAAAATAGAACCTAATAACATCTGAGTATCATCCGCATCATTTAGAGTAAGTCGGGCGGCAATAAATATATCATCTTGTAAAAGATCACTAGATCTGGACTTTCTACTATCAAAATTATATTCCACTAAAAAACCTAAATCCCCAACATCTCCAATCATTTTGTACAAAGTATGTTCAAAACCTAAAACTGACGCAAAATATCCACCTCTCTTAAAATTTGAATCTTTTTGCCCATCCCTAAATAACCATTCTAATTTATAAAGAGTAGCCTCAAAGGTATTTTGTATGGTACCTCCAACCTGTCTCACTCTTTGATAGTTTGGTTCGTATTTAAGTTTACCATCTTCTATATTAATATCGATAGATGGTTCCCTTGAATAACCAATAAAACTATGAACTGAAATATCATAATCACTAAAACTATTAGACCACCTAAGAGCTAATTCAGGAGTCCATTGGCTTCCTCCTTCAAATTTAGTACTTCCTTTTGAAAATTCAGGGTCTAATCTTAAACGACCCTTTTTACCGGGTGAAGTTCTTTCACGAAAATAAGGAAGAACAAATAATTCGTAATACCCGCTGTCCCTAATTAAAGTTAAATTTGCTAGAGGTTGTCCAAGCTTAGTTTTAAATAAAGGATCATATACAGCATCAAATTGGTTGATTACATCTACTAAATTTTTAGATTCTGTGACTCCCCAGAACACCTGGCCAACACCTATAGATGACTCCCAGTCATCTCCATACCATGAATAAAGAGCTTCCCTTATATCAAAATGAGACCTACTATTATCTTGATTATCTATAAGCATAAAAGGCCTAAATACTAGATTATTTCCCTTACTCCACTCTGAATATAGTTCAGATTCTAAAGCAATAGAATAATTATTATGTTTTTGATTAGTATAAAGTGGAGATTCAGGAAATAACCAAGCATAAAAAGTTATCTCATTTTCAAATTCTATAAAACTGGGCTTAAGGTCTGCTAAGCTGGCTTTAGTCAATAATAAAAGTAATAAAAAATACTTTATAACTATCTTCATTAACGAGCGCGCTTAAGAGATTGACGATTAAAGTCAGAATCTTTTAAACCAGTTTGATATTTAGTTTCACTTATTGCAATATCTGTTTCTTTTCCAGTATTATGGTTTACCATTTTAAGGGTATGAGCAGTCCAAAATTTTCCTAGATACTGTTTATAATCAGTAAAAATTAAAGTTTTTAATAATTTATCTTTACGATCATAAAATTCTATTTTTCGAGCTCTATGCTCACTTATATCAACCCAAGATACTCTTCTAGTATAACCAGAAGATTTCTCAACGGGATAACTCTCAGAAACATAGCATTCTGACTGTTCGTCTCCGGGACATGGAACATCTTCAATCCATTTATATGTATATTTTTCTATTTCTTGACTAGACAAATCTTCATAAGCAAATTCTGAACCTACAAAAGCTCCTGACCTATTATCGGAACTAATTCTTTTAACTCTTTTTAAAGCAGGTAAATAAAGCCATTGGTCATCAGGACCTGTTTTGTGAGTAAAAGTCAAAGTTGCAGTTCCCTTAACATCTTTTGGATGGTGAAAAATAAATATAGATTTGTCCCCATCATTTTCTACTTCTAATGTTTTTGACGAAAACTCTCTTATACTTTCTTCTCCTTGAGCATTTCTAAGAGTCATTTGGCTACTAGATACAGTATCTATAAAGCCTTCCCCTGTTAAATCGGCTTCAATCGCTAAACGTAAACCTTTTTCTTCAGGAGTTTCTGCTAAGGTTAACGAAATATTACTTAGCAAAATAATTAAAATGGATACTGTAATTCTAATAAATATTATCATAAAAATTATCCTTCTTTTTTATTTAAATTTTTTTTAAAATTCTCTAATTTCATTAACAATGGAGGTAAGAATAAAAAATCTGCAATAATAGCAAAAGCTATAGTTATCATTGATAATTGAGCCAAATCAGAGTTTACTCTAAATCCTGAACTTGCTAAAATCATAAACCCTCCAATTAAAGCGCAAGATGTCACAACTAAAGCAAAACCAACCGTTGAGAATGCGTATCTTGTTGCGTCTTCTGGAGACTTATTTAATTCTTTCCTACCTCTTAAATACTTACTTAAAAAATGGACTGTATCGTCAACAACTATGCCAAGAGTCATAGCTCCAACTACAGCTATAGCAATACCTACTTCACCAACTAAATATCCCCATAAGCCAAAAGCCATCGCCGCTGGAAAAATATTTGGAATTAAACTTAAAAAACCAATAGGAAGGCTTTTCAGAGCAAAAATCAATATAATAGAAATTATTACTAATGCCATAAAAGAACCAAATAACATTGAATTAATATTTCGTTCTGATAAGTGAGCAAAGATTACAGACAAGCCAGAACCAACTGTTTTAAACTCTGGTATGTTATTTGCAAGCCAAACTTGAGCTTTTTCATCAAGTTCCCTTAAATGAGCAGACGAAGCATGCATTACTGATACTGTCATCCTTGTCGCAGATTTAGACACATTTATACTGCTATTTAAATCTAAACCAAATGGAACAGAAAGTTCATACAACAACAAGTATTGAGCAGCTAATTCTTGTGATTCCGGAATTTTATAAAAAGATTCTTGATCACCATTCATTGCTTTATTAAGTCTTTTTATAGTATCTGATACAACACTGACATGATTTACACCTTCTTGAGCCCTATACCAGTTAGCAAATTTATCTAAATTTGCTAAATATTCTGGGTTATTTATTCCGTTCTCTTCACCAGCTGGAACAGAATATTCAATTGCATTTAAACCGGTCAAATTATCTTCTAAAAAATCAGAATGGGATCTTATTTCAAATTGTTCAGAAAAGTAAGTTGTCCAAGTATCATCTAACTTAATTTGAGAAATACCTATTAAAAGAATTACTATTATTATACTACCAGTAGAAAGTAAAAACCTTTGTTTATTAATCACATATTCACTTAATTTACTCATAACTTTAATAGAAAAATATTCTTTCTTTTCAAACTTTCTTTCCTTAAAAAAACTTCCAATTTTAAATAATACTGCACCAATTAAAATAACCCCTGAACATTTCAACCATCCAAAAGCAGGAAACGGTAAACTTATTAAATTTAAAGAATGTGATAATTGCATAATTCCGCTAAAAAATAATACAAAACCAAATACCTTAAATAAATTTCTCCATTCATTAGTTGAAGATATCGCTAAAAAACTAGGAAGAACTAAGGCTGCGTTTACAAAAGCTATTAGATTTCCTAAAGCAAGCATATATCCCAATTCTCTAAAAGGTGGTGAATCAGAAAAATGCATTGATAAAAAACCTACTGAAGTAGTTGCTGACGTTATAAATACTGGCATCAAGTTAACTCTTAAAGATTCAACTATTGCTTCTTCTTTTTCAAGTCCTGCTCTCATTTGTTGTCTTTGAGTGCTGATAATATGCACACAATGAGCAATACTTAAAATAAGTAGCATTAAAGGCGCATTTGAGGTCACTGCATTAATTATAACTCCTATATAACCTGCTGATCCCATCATTCCAATTACAGCTAATATTCCAATAAACCCTGTAAAAAGAGCTGCTGTAAATGCCCTAAGAGCAATACCTGCAATTATAAAAATTATAAGAAGTGTCATTGGTAATAATTTTCCAATATCACTCATAGATACTTCTGTAAAAGCTAAAGTAAGAGGAACACCTCCAGACACATACAAGTCTATTTCTGGCCATTTTTCAGAAAATCTTGCTTGCTCATCACGAATAAATTTCATAATTTCAATAGTGGCTCCGCCACTAGCAATAGGGTCTTCGGGCATTATTATATTTACATTTATGCCTGTAACTAATCCCTCTGAATCAACTAATAAATTTTTTATTAATGGCTCTGCCAAAGCTACTTCTCGAGCATTATTAGCCACATTTTCACTTATCTGTCCATCTTCAACTAAATCACTAATAACTACGTCATCTTCATCTGATCGAGTCCATTGAAAATTACTAATAGAATCTACTCTGCTAGAATAAGGAGTTTGCCAAAGCCTTTCTGTCATTTCACGGACTGCTGCTAAAGTAGAAGGACTAAAAACATTTTTGTCTTTAGGAGCCATAACTAAATAGACATTATCATCTCTTGAATATGTTTTTTCTAACGTTTCTAAAGCTAATAATTGAGGATTATCTTTAGAGAAAAAGATCCTATTATCAGGGTTCATACTTAAGCCTGATAACCCTCCTATCCAAAAAATAGTAAAAAGTAAACCAACTAATAAAGCTAACCATTTTCTTTTTACTATAATTTTTCCATAATCTTGAGCTGTCATACTATCCCCCTTCAGAAGAAAATTTGTATTTATAATTACATATAATCACTTTAATTCAATCATGTATCATATATATTAAATAGATATTACTGTCTACATTATACCAAGTAGTATAAAATATGGATTTAAAATGAAAAATAATAAGGCAACATGGTGGAATGAAGCAAAATCTTATTTAATGCTTAACGACCCTATAATGAAAAAAATTATTTTAATTAATAATAAAGGTTCAATGCAATCAAGAGGAGAACCCTTTAATGCTTTATGTAGAACAATTATAGGACAACAAATATCAGTTAAAGCTGCATTAAGTATATGGAATAAATTTGAAGCAGGTGTTAAGAATATAAACCCTAAAAATATAATTAAATATGGAAATTCTAATTTACGTAAGTTCGGTTTATCTAATAAAAAAGTAGAGTACATAACTGGCCTATCTCATTTCATGCTTGATAACCCATCAGTAATTAATTCATGGAAAAAAATGGATGATGATATGGTTATTAAGGAATTATGTAAACTAAAAGGCATAGGACCTTGGAGTGCTGAAATGTTTTTAATGTTTGTTTTTCTTAGGCAAGATATTTTACCTTTAGGAGACTTAGGTCTTAGGAGAGCTGTAGGAATAAATTATTTACAAAAACGTGACCCAACATATGAAGAAGTAGAAAAAGTAGCTGAAAAATGGAAACCCTATAGATCTGCCGCAACATGGTATTTATGGAGATCTATAGACCCTATACCTGTCAAATATTAGAATATTTTAAGGGGTCTATTATCAACTTAACCATTCCATTCAAAACCTTTCTAGAAACTTTTTTATTTGAAAGAGTTGCAATTAATTTCAATTGATGATGAATAAATGATGTATAAATATCAATATCTAGTCCTATAAAAATTTCTTTTTTTTCTTTAGCCTGTAATATTATTTTTTTTAAATTACTATATATTTCCTGGTCTTTAGCTTTGATAATATTTTGACAAGCAATAGGCAAATTACTTGAAGGAAACCAAGATTCTTTATTATACATACATGGATAAACATTGCCATCTTCAAGATGGCTATTACTATTAATTAAATAATCAAAGGCAGATTGCAAATTATCTAAAAACCCTTTTGTACCAAAAAGATATTCACTTAACGTACCTACCCGTTTTTCTAAATATAAATTTAATGCGGAAACTTTTAAACCCTCTTCTCCACCATATTCTCTATATACGCTTGGTTTTGATTCACCAATTTTTCTACATATTTCATTTAATGAAACATTGTCCATTCCTTCTTTCCAATAAACATTCATAGCAATTTCATTAGCATTTTCTTTACTAAAAGTCTTAGGCCTTCCTTTTTTAATTTTATGCATTTTATGCCAACTAGTATTTTAATATTAAAAGAAAAAATATTATATTTATACTAACCAGTATATAAAATATAAATTATAAAAGCAATTTCTGAATAATTAGTATATAGCTGGTTGTTGAAGGTCTCTTAAAAGATACTATAATTTAAATTATATTCATGCTAAACACTATTTAATTAAAAAAAACAAAAGGCTATAAAATGAAATTGCACAAAATACTTTTGGACAAAACTTTCCTATTATTAATATTACTTTCATTATTATTTACTCATAATAATAGAGCTTTTTCTCAGGGAGCTGCCTCTGTGGAAGTAGATAAAGTAATCTTAGAATCTTTGAATCAAACCATTCCAGTTATAGGCAGAATTATTTCATTAAAAGAAGCTAATGTTCCTGCAGCAGTTATCGGAAAAATAGAAAGCGTATTAGTAGAAGTAGGAGCTAAGGTTAAAAAAGGACAAGTGCTAGCTTCAATTGATACAGAACGCTATAAGTGGCTGGCTGAAATTGCCTCTGCAAATGTTAAAGCAACTAAAGCAGAAATAAAAAGCGCTAAAGCTGAAACTAATATAAATTTGATTGAACTAAATAGAATGGAAAGCCTAAAAGAATCATCAGCTTTTAATGTTGCAAAATATGAAAGACTTCAAAGTCTTCATACATCATTAATAGCAAAAGAAGAAATTGTAGAAGCTAAATTAAAATCTATTCTTCAAGAAGAAAAACTTGCTAATTTAAATCTAAAAAGAGCAACAGTTAAAGCACCATTTGATGGAGTAATAGAATTAAAAATGATTGAATTAGGTGAGGCAGTTGGACTTGGTTTTACATTGTTCAAACTAGTAAGTGACTCCTTATTAGAGATTGAAGCAGATGTACCATCTAATAGAGCTAGAATATTAGAAATTAACAATAATATAAAAATATCTACAACTGATATGGTTTCTTTTGATTCTACATTAAGAGCCTTAGGTGTTAGAGAAAATTCAAATTCTAGGACAATACCTGTTCATTTATCATTTAATAATAGTGAAATTTCTAGGAATTTATTTGTAGGAGAAAATGTAAATATATTTATACCTATTGGACCCGGTCGTAAATCACCTACTATTCATAAAGATGCAATTTTAAAGAGAGAAGGAATGTCGCTAGTTTATGTGGTTGAAAATGAAAAAGCAGTAATAAAACCTTTAAAACTTGGTGATGGTGTTGGTAATAGATTTATTGTTTTAGGAGGAGTCAAAGAAGGAGATATAGTAGTTGTAAAAGGTAACGAAAGATTGAGGCCAGGACAAAATGTAAAACCTATTCCAACTAAAAATTCAGACGAGGGTGAGGAAGAATAATGGATATAATTAAAGCCTCAATAGAAAGGCCTACTGCAGTAGTCGCAGCTATTTTTATGACAATAGTATTAGGTTTTATAGCTCTAGAAAGAATACCAATACAATTAGCTCCAGATGTTAATAAACCTGTAATAACAGTGAGTACTTATTGGTATGGAGCATCTCCATATGAAATTGAGAGAGAGATAGTAAATAGGCAAGAGGAGGTATTAAAAGGTATAGAAGGGTCAAAGAGATTATCCGCAAAAGCTCAAGAAGGCCGATCAGAAGTGACTATTGAGTTTGACACTAATGTAAATATGGATAGAGCGTTACTATTAGTTTCTAATAGATTAAATCAAATTGAAGGTTATCCAGAGGATGCTGGCGAACCAAGTCTAGATACCGCTGGTTTAGATGATAATGCTATTGCATGGTTTATTTTAACTAAAACCGATGGAAATGAAACGGATATAGCAGCTTATGGTGATATAGTAGAAAATGTAATCCAAGATAAAATTGAGAGAGTGCCAGGCGTTGCTAGAACAACCGTTTATGGGGGTAGTGAAACAGAATTAAGAGTAACAATAGACCCTCAAAAAATGGCAAATTATGGTCTTACAGTTCCTCAAATTGCTCTGGCTCTCCAAAGAGCAAATGCCTCTATTTCAGCAGGAGATGTAGAAGAAGGAAAAAGAAGATATATTGTTAGAGCTGAGGGAGAATTTCAAACACCAGATCAAGTTAAAGATGTAGTATTAATAAGTGATAAAAATGAAAATGGCCGATTAGGTAGAGTTACTATAAAAGATATAGCAACAGTTGAATTTACACACAAAGAACCTACGTCAAATATTAGATTTTTAGGGAATTCATCATTGGCCATCAATGCAGTTAGGCAATCTGGCGCTAATGTTATTGAAATTATGAAAGGTGTCAGAAACGCTGTTAAAGAACTTAATGAAGATTCTTTACCAAGCCTAGGACTTAAATTAGAGCAAGTATATGATGAAACAATATATATTGATTCTGCAATAGAACTCGTTAGACAAAATATTTGGATCGGCGGTACTTTAGCAATATTTATTTTAATATTATTCTTAAGATCATGGAGGGCAACAGTCATAATTGGACTGTCCATTCCGATATCAGTAGTAGCTGCTTTTGTGGCAATGGCAGCTCTTGGAAGGTCTATAAATGTTATTTCCTTAGCTGGTATTGCATTTGCTGTTGGAATGGTTGTTGATGCAGCTATTGTTGTTTTAGAAAATATTTATAGACATAGGGAAAATGGAAAAGAAGCAAATGAAGCAGCATATTTTGGGGCTAAGCAAGTTTGGTCAGCAGTTATGGTATCGGCATTTACAACTGTTTTAGTCTTTGTCCCAATTTTAATTATGAATTTAGAGGCAGGACAATTATTTAGAGATATAGCAGTTGCAATTTCTGTTGCAGTTACTATGAGTCTTTTAGTTTCAGTTACTGTTTTGCCTGCACTAGCTAAATGGCTATTAACAGGAGTCCAAGCTACTAAAAAAAATATTTTAATTGTAGATAATATAGCTAGAGGATTTGTTAAATTTACAATAGGTTATGTAAAATTAATAACAAAATCTAGAATAGCATCATTACTAGTAGCAGGAACTGTTGCTTTTGGCGCCTTATCTATTTCCTATTCAATGCTTCCTAAACTAGAATATCTTCCTGAAGGAAATAGAAATTTAATCTTTGGTATTATGCTACCTCCTCCAGGTTATAATTTAGAGACCCTAACAGAAATTGCTGAAAGAGTTGAAACTAGAGTAAAAAATTTATGGGCATCAGAAACGGGCCCAGAGGCTGAAGCAGGACAACCTCCCAAAATTAAAAACTACTTTTTTGTTGCAGGGGCTGGGGGAAGAACTTTATTCGGAGCAAGTGCTATTCAAGATACAAGAGTTAGAGAATTAATTCCTGTATTAACACGTTCACTATTTGGTGAACCTGGAACATTTGGTTTTTTTACTCAACCCAGTTTATTTCAAAGAGGCTTTGGAGGAGGCAGGTCAATAGACTTAGATATTACAGGACCCGACTTAGAAAAAGTAGTAATCATTGCACAACAAGCAGCAGGATTAGTGGGACAATATTTTCCTAGAAATGAAGGAAATCAGATGCGTCCAATACCAGGATTAGTATTAGGAGCACCTGAAATACAAGTTCAACCAAACAGAGTTAAATTGGCTGACAATAATATTACTGCACAATCTTTGGCATTAAGCGTTGATGCATTTAATTCAGGTTTGAGGATTGCTGAAATAACAGTAGATTCAAAAAGAATGGATTTAACATTAAGAGGTAAAGAGAATGCCATTACAGAAACACAAGGTATCGAAAACATTCCTGTTGTTACTCCTAGTGGGAAAATACTACCTATATCTTCTATAGCAGATGTAGTTATGACTTCTGGTCCCACAGAAATTAGACATATTGAACGAGATAGAACTATAACTTTACAAATAAAACCAATTGATAAAATTCCTCTCGAAGCTGCAATTGATACTATAAGAGAAAAGGTAATTTTACCACTTGAACAGCAAGGTTTACCCACTGGTATCAACTTAAACCTTTCAGGAACAGCTGATGAATTAACAAGCACTTGGAATGCTATGGTAATGAATTTACTGGTTGCAATATGTATGGTCTATCTATTAATGGCAATATTATTTGAAAGTTTCATTTATCCTTTAGTTATAATGTTATCAGTTCCACCGGCAGCAGCAGGAGGAGTAATGGGATTATGGGTTCTAAATTTAAATATATTACAGCCACTAGATATGTTAACAATGTTGGGTTTTGTAATTTTAATTGGCATAGTAGTAAATAATGCAATTTTATTAGTTCATCAAACCTTACAACATATGAAAGACGAAAATTTAAATGCTTCTGAAGCCATATTAGAAGCAACAAGAAATAGGATAAGACCCATTTTCATGTCCACATTAACTAGTGTTTTTGGTATGATACCTCTTGTCGTTTTTCCTGGTGCAGGATCTGAACTCTATAGAGGGTTAGGATCCGTTGTAATTGGTGGTTTATGTCTTTCGGCTATTTTAACTTTAGCTATAGTACCTCCAATGCTAAGAATATTTATCAAAGAAAATATAGTTAAACCTCAAAGCATCAAACATGCTATTGCAGAATAAAAATTTGATTAAATTAAAATTAATACTATTATTTATCCAGGGAGTTTATCATGGCTGCATTACATAATAATAAAACTAGAAGAAGGCTACTTAAAATCATTGGAGTAGCTTCTATTGGAGCAATATCTGGAACAGCATTAGTAAAATTAACTAAAGAAGAAACTTTAAAGAAAGTAACATGGAAAGGAATAGCTCTTGGCTCTCCAGCGGAAATTACTATCTATCATTCAAACCAAAGAGAAGCTGAAAATATTCTAAGCGATAGTTATAAAAAATTAGTAGAACTAGAAAATCTTTTTTCTCTTTATAATAATAATTCACAGTTATCAATGTTAAATAAAAATGGATATTTAAAAAATCCTCATCCAGATATGATAGAATTACTAAATTTATCAAAAAAATATGCAGAAATAACTAATGGTGCTTTTGACATCACAGTACAACCACTATGGCATCTCTATAACGATGCATTTACAAAAACAGAAGAACCTCCTTTAGATTCAGAAATAGAATATACTTTAAACTTAGTAGACTGGAAATCTATATCTGTTGATAAAAATATAATTAACTATGAAAAAAAAGGAATGTCATCAACTTTAAACGGTATTGCTCAAGGATATATTACTGATAAAATTTCGGAAAATTTAATTAATTCTGGTATAAATAATACTTTGGTTCAACTTGGTGAATATAGAGGTATTGGTGACCACCCCGATAGAAGACCTTGGCGTTTACTTTTATCTAACCCAGAGCACACAGATAGTATAGGTGAAATTGAATTTACAAATGCTGCAGTTGCTACCTCTGCTGGATTAGGAACACCTTTTGATTTATCTGGAAAACACCATCATATTTTTGATCCTAAAAATGGATATAGTGCAAACAACTATTTACAAGTTAGCGTTTTAGCAAAAACTGCAGCTGAAGCGGATGCTTTAGCTACAGCTTTTTTAATTTTAGATAAAAAAGTCTCTAAAAAAATTGCTACAAAGCAAAAAGTAGGTTTTGAAATTCTAACCAATCAAAGAAAAAGAAATATTATTACTTCTATTTAGTTAATTTTTGGAATTTTTGCAAAAGGTGCAGGGATTAATATTTGAGTTTTTTGAAAAACTATAAATTTTCTTAACTCTGGTAACATTTTTTGCCATCTTTCATCTTGCATTAATTTAGCTCTTCTCTCTACTCTGCTATCCAAGCTATCATAAGCCCACATATGAACTACTTGATTTAATTCTCCAATCTCAGTTGCATAATAACCAACCATATGGCCTAATATTTCTTTTTGCGCCTGCATACCCATAGTTTCGTATACCTTAAAATACTCAGGAGTAGATCCCGGTTGAATAGTATAAGTTCTCATTTCTACAATCATAAATTTTCTCCTTAAAATTATTTAATTTATTTAAATATCAGGCCATATATCTTTTAAAGATAAAGCCTCCTCTAATGCTGCTGCACAAATAAATGTATCAACATCACAATCTTTTTTAGCAATTATTTGAAAACCAATTGGCAATCCATCAGAAAAACCACAATTTATAGTAGCAGCTGGATGACAAGTCATATTAAAAGGATAGGTAAATGGGGTATAATCGAACTCATCTTGATCCCAACCGTCAGGTACTATATTTTCAGCCTTAAATGCTACTGTTGGCATTGTTGGCCCAACAATTAAATCAAAATTTTGGAAAATTTCATTAATTACTGCAGCATTTTCTCCTCTAGAATTTTCAGCAGCTAAACGCGTAAATAAAGGATGCTCTTTTCCTATATCACAAAACTTTTTAAAAACAGGATCTAAAAGATTATTTTCTTCTTCAGTAAAGTCTTTTGATAAAAATGCTGCACCTGAAGTCCATAAGACATTAAAAGCTTCTTTTGGGTTACTAGCCCAGTTTATATCTATTTCTTCAACATAAGCGCCTAAATCTTCTAGAAGCTTTACAGTATTTTCTACATTTAAAATCACATCTTTATCCATAAGATCAATATTCCAAAAAGGACTCATCCCAAAATCTTTACTATAGACTATTTTTTTACCTTTAATACCCTCACTCAACCTATTTATAAAATTACTACTCATAGATGAGTCGGCATGCCAATCTCTCCAATCCGGTTGACTTATTTGCGCGTAAAGCATAGCTCCATCTCTAACAGTTCTCGTCATAGGGCCAACATTAGCGATCGTTCCAAATGGAGATAAAGGCCAAGCTGGGATCTTTCCAAAAGTTGGTTTTATTCCAAATAAACCCGTATATGCACAAGGTATTCTTACACTTCCTCCTCCATCTGTTCCTATAGCCAAAGGACCCATTCCTGCAGCTACAGATGAAGAAGAACCTCCAGATGACCCACCCGAAGTTCGTTCTAAATTCCATGGGTTTCTCGTAATGCCCGTCAAAGGACTTTGAGTAGTTCCTCTATGTCCAAATTCAGGAGTTGTTGTTTTGCCTATTATAATACTACCAGCTTCTTTTAACCTTGCAGTAGCAGGAGCATCATCATCCCATTCTTTATTAGGATTTATAGTTTTAGAACCTCTAAGTGTAGGCCATCCCTTTGTATATAATAAGTCTTTAATAGCTGTAGGCACACCATCAATAGTACTTTTTTGAGAGCCATTTTTCCATCTTGTTTCGGAATCTTTAGCTTGTTTCATAGCACTATCTTCATCTATAAAAACATATGCATTTACTTTATCATCAATATTTTTAATTCTATCGATAATAGAATGAGTAACTTCTACAGGAGATAAAACTTTATTTTCATATGCTTTAGATAAATCTGTAGCAGATAATTTATAAATTTCTGTTTTCATATTTTATTTTCCTTGTGCTATAATTAAAAGCTATTAAAGATAAATAATACTTAAAAAGTTTCTTTGAGGAAAGTATTATACCTATTTAAATTAAATTAAAGGAAAATTCACTATGTATTCTGTTCTATATCCTGATTATTTAGCCAAGGATGATTTCAAATATGAGAAACCCATCGCAGATGGAATATGTAATTTAATAAAGTATGATGCTAAAAAATCGAATGGAATTCCAGATGAAATATGGAATAAAGCTGACGCATTAATTACAGGTTTATATATGAAAATAGATGAATCTTTAATTCCTAAATTAAAGTCTTGTAAAATAATTACTAGAATGGGTGTAGGATATGACTTAATAGACGAAGTTAAATGTGGAAAAGCGGGAATTGTAGTAAGTAATGTTCCAGACTATGGAACATACGAAGTGGCAGACCACGCCATTACTTTAATAATGAATTTTGCTAGAGGAATTTCAGAATACAATAGATTATTAAAGAAAAATATAAATGATAATTGGCATCATTCTGCTGTATCAACAATTGATAGAGTAGTTAATAAGAAGCTAGGTATAATAGGCTTGGGAAGAATTGGAACAGCATTTGCTCTTAGGGCTAAAGCCTTTGGGTTTGATGTCAGTTTTTATGACCCTTACGTACCTGACGGTCAAGAAAAAGCCATTAATATACATAGATATAATCAATTAGAAGAATTAATGTCAGCTTCTGATTACATATCTATTCACTGTCTTGCTAATAAAGAGACTACAAATTTAATTGATGCTGCTATGTTTAAGGTTTGCAAACCTAACTTAGTAATTGTTAATACTGCTAGAGGGGCTATCATTGACCTCAATGCTGCATATGATGCATTAAAATCCAGAAAAATAAGCGCGATAGGTTTAGACGTTCTTCCTAACGAACCCGCTGATAATACCCATCCTTTAGTTAATGCCTGGCTAAATGAAGGATGGGCAAATGGTAAAATTATATTAACTCCTCATTCTGCATTTTACAGCCCTACCGGACTAATATTTCTTAGAGAAAAAGCTTTAAAAACTTGCATAGATCATTTACAAGGAGTTAAAACTTCAAACTGTATAAATAAAGAATATTTAAATTACAAAAAGTAAGTATAAGGAAAGAATTATGACTAATACACTTGATTATTATTTTGCCACTCCTTCACCTTGGGCATATTTGGCTACACCAAGAGTAGTGGAATTACAAAAAAAATATGATTTAAAAATAAATTGGAAACCTTCTGATCTAATGGAAATTTTTGCTATTCACGGGGTAGCTAATGTAAAAGATCGTCCTCAACCAGTTCAATTGAATAGACTTACTGAATTAAAAAGATGGAGTAAATTCTTAAGCATGCCTTTAACAATACAACCAAAGTTTTTTCCAGTTGATCCAACACTATCTCATAAAACTATAATTTTAGCTCAAAAAAATAATATAAATGTCGCAAATTTAATTTTTTCATTTCAAAAAGCTGTATGGGCAGATGAAAAAAATATTTCAGATGAAAATATTGTTTTAGAAATTTGTAAAACAAATAATTTTAACTCTAATTCTATTATAGAAGATGCCAATTCAGAAGAAATAATTAATGAATACAAAAATAATACTGAAGAAGCTCTCAGTAATAATGTATGGGGAAGCCCTACATTTATATATAATAATGAACTTTTCTGGGGACAAGACCGTATCGATTTTCTAGAAAGAGCAATTCAAAATAATTAATATATTATTATTTAACTTAATATTATTGCTTACTTAATGTTTATTAATTTTTTTAATTTGGTTTAAAATCATGGCAGAAAATATATCTGAAAAATCCTTACTTGATAAAATCAATTATGCATCTGATATTCGTCAGCTTACTGAAAAGGATCTTGCTACCCTATCTGATCAAGTTCGACAGGAAATGATAGAATTAGTTTCTGAAACTGGTGGACATCTGGGTGCAGGCCTTGGAGTGGTAGAACTTACAGTGGCTTTACATTATGTTTTTAATACTCCATATGACCGTTTAATTTTTGATGTTGGACATCAGAGCTATCCTCATAAAATATTGACAGGCAGAAGAAAAAAGATGAAAACTTTGAGGCAGGAAAAAGGTTTATCAGGTTTTACTAAAAGAACTGAAAGCGAATATGACCCTTTTGGAGCTGCACATGCTTCAACCTCAATATCAGCTGCATTAGGAATGGCAGTATCTGCAGATTTAAATAATGAAGATAGAAGAGCAATTGCAGTTATTGGAGATGGAGCCATGACGGCTGGAATGGCCTATGAGGCGATGAATAATGCAGGTTCTATGAAACTACCTTTAATTGTTATTTTAAATGATAATGATATGTCAATAGCACCTCCTGTGGGAGCAATGAGTGCATATTTATCAAAATTAATTTCATCTTCTTCATATAGAAGTTTAAGAGAGGTTGCTAGCCTAGTAGCAAGAAAACTTCCAAGGCCATTAGCAAATACTGCTAAAAGAGCAGAAGAGTACGCAAGAGGTATAGTGACAGGCGGTACTTTATTTGAAGAATTAGGTTTTTATTATATTGGCCCTATCGATGGGCATAATATTCAACATTTAATTCCTGTTCTCAAAAATATAAGAGATAAAAGAGAACAAGGGCCTATTCTAGTTCATGTAGTAACTCAAAAAGGATATGGTTACTCTCCTGCAGAACAAAGTTCTGATAAATTTCACGGTGTGTCTAAATTCAATATTAAAACAGGAACACAAAATAAATCACAAAATGGACCTCCTAGTTATACATCAGTTTTTTCTAAAGAACTTATTAAAATAGCTAAAAAAGATAAAAAAATTGTTGCTATTACAGCTGCAATGCCATCTGGAACAGGATTAGACAATTTTGCAGAAAAATTTCCTGAAAGATTTTTTGACGTGGGTATAGCTGAGCAACATGCTGTAACATTTGCTGCAGGTTTAGCAGCAGAAGGAATGAAACCATTTGCTACCATATACTCTACTTTTTTACAAAGGGCATATGATCAAATAATTCATGATGTAGCTATTCAAGAATTACCAGTAAGGTTTGCAATAGATAGAGCAGGACTTGTAGGAGCAGATGGACCTACTCATGCTGGATCATTTGATATAGCTTATTTAGCTAATATTCCTAAAATGGTATTAATGGCTGCTTCCGATGAGGATGAATTAAAAAGAATGGTTCTAACTGCAGCTAATATTAATGATAGACCTTCTGCGTTTAGATATCCCAGAGGTGAAAGTATAGGGATAGCAACGACCAATAAAACTGAACCACTAACTATTGGTAAAGGACGTATAGTTAAAAAGGGTAACAAAGTAGCTATTTTATCTTTTGGTGCTAGATTATATGAATCATTAAAAGCAGCTGAAATTCTTGATAATAAAGGTTTTAGCACCTCAGTAGCTGATGCAAGATTCTGCAAACCTCTTGATACAAAATTAATAAAAAATTTAATATCTAATCATGATATGTTAATTACTATTGAAGAAGGAGTTGTAGGAGGTTTTGGTTCTCACGTTATGCAATATTTAACAGATAATGCACTTCTTAAGATTAATTCCAATATCCAAACAATAGTTTTTCCCGACAAGTTCATAGACCATGCAAAACCAGATGAAATGTATAAAAGCGCAAATATGGATGCTTTATCTATAGTTAAACGTGTAATAAAATTTATCTAACTATTTCTGGTAATTTAAAACTCACCTTTTCTTTTTCTCCATCAAGAATTTCAACATCTATATTATTTTCAAAGCTTCCTTTTAAATACTTTATAAGATCTATTACTAAAACTTCAGGAGTTGATGCACCAGCAGTTATTCCAATTATATTGTAATTTTTAATTAATTCTAAATTCAGTTCATTGTGATCTGATATTCTATAAGTTGGAATGCCAGTTAAACTTGAAATTTCTGCTAACCTAACGCTATTTGAACTATTTTTATTACCTAAGACTAAAACAACGTCACAAAATTTAGCTAAATCCCTAACTGCCTTCTGTCTATTTTGAGTGGCATAGCATATATTTCTAGTATCTGGACCCTTGATTGAAGGGTATTTCTCTTTCAAAGCATTAATTATTTGTTTTGTATCATCTACAGATAAAGTAGTTTGCGTAACATAAGCTAAACGATCTTTATTTGAGAATTTTAGCTTGCTTACATGATCAACAGTCTCAATAACTTTTACTCCACCAGGAACTCTTCCTGCTGTACCTTCCACCTCAGGATGACCTTTGTGTCCAACCAAAATTATTTTATATCCTAGTTTATAATATTTTAATGCCTCTATATGTACCTTCTTAACTAGTGGACAGGTAGCATCAACAATAGATAAAGATTTAATTTTAGCATCATTTTCTACTTTATCAGAGACTCCATGGGCACTAAAAATAGTATTTGAATTCTCCGAAATATCTGATATTTCATCCACAAAAATAGCACCTTTTTTTGTTAAACTATCTACTACATGTTTATTATGTACTATCTCATGCCTCACGAATACTGGAGATCCAAATTTATCAATGGATTTTTCAACAATATCTACTGCACGTTGAACGCCGGCACAAAAACCTCTAGGTTGAGCTAAGATTATACGCTTCATTGTTTTTTCTATAAATTTCTCAATTCAGTTTTTAAAATTTTTCCAGTAGCATTTAAGGGTAGAGAATCATAGAACTCTACTATCCTTGGATATTTATAGGCCGCAATATTAGATTTTGCAAAATTTATAATATCTTCCTTGGAACAATTTGCTCCCTCTTTTAAAACTATACATGCCTTAATTTCTTCCCCCCATTCATCGTGAGGAATGCCAATTACTGCTACTAATGATATATCAGAATGCCCCATAAGAACTTCTTCTAATTCTCTAGGATATACATTGTATCCTCCTCTTATAATCATATCTTTTACCCTATCAACAATATAAAGATAGCCATCTTCATCATAATACCCAATATCTCCTGTATGGAACCAACCACCTCTTAAAGCATTTTTAGTGCCTTCCACATTGTTATAATAACCTTTCATAACTGCATGCCCTCTTACAACTATTTCACCTGTATCTTTAGTCTTTACCTCTTTATCATTTTCATCAAATATCTTTATTTCTATGCCCCATACAGGTTGTCCCACAGACCCAGGTTTTCTCTCCCTACCTAAATGATTAAAAGTTATACCTGGGGAAGTCTCTGAAAGACCATAACCTTCAAGAATTGGAACTTTAAATTTCTCTTCAAAGTTTTTCAAAACCTCTAAAGGTAAAGATGAGCCACCTGCAGAGCACACTCTTAAATTTTTAGAAATAACATTAATATCTACCTTTGATTCATCTAGACTATTTAATAAAGCCCAATACATCGTAGGCACTCCTCCAAAAATGGTAGCTTTATATGACTCCATAGCTTTTAAAACTTCTACTGGATCAAAACGAGGCAATACTATTAAACTTGCGCCACTCAAAATAGAACTTAACATCATAATGACTTGACCATAAACGTGAAACAAAGGTAATGACATTATAACTTTATCAGACTTGATTAACTGGGCTAAGTCTTTACCAATAAAAGAATTTAATAAAACATTTGAGTGTGTCAGTTCAGCACCTTTTGGTTTTCCTGTAGTTCCAGAAGTATATAAAATAATAGCCGTCTCTTCAGAAGAACACTGAACTGTATCAAAATCATCTTTACTGCCTTCAACCAAAGAAGAAAAATCATAAATATTTTTATTGTTAACATTAAAACTTTCCGAAGATTTTATAACCCACATTTTTTTACAAAAAACAGATTTTTCAACAGCTTGCATTACCTCTATTGCAATGGCCAATTCAGGAGTACCTTCAAAACAAATAATCCCACTCGCTTTTGAATTATTTAAAATAAACTCAATTTCATTATTTTTTAATAAAACATTAAAGGGTAAAACAATACATCCAGCTTTCAAAATTGCAAAATACGAAAAAATGAATTGCGGAATATTTGGACAACATAAAGCAACCTTATCACCTTTTTTAATTCCTGAGTTTATTAAACCATTTGCTATTTTATTAGCCATTATATTTACTTCTTTATAAGTAAACATTTTATTAGAAAAATAAATTGCGGGGTCATCAGGGTTAGTCTTGGCGCTATATTCTAAAGTGGCTGAAAGGTTTAACATTAATTACTCCAAAAACTGTACATAAAAATAGTTTAAATATAATATGAATATAAGATATTAAGTCTAGTAATAATATTCAATTTAGGAGGTACGTAAATTGATAAAAGTTTTTTTTGTTTTGACACTATTATTATCTTCATTTGCAGATCAACTTGCTTACGCAGAAAATACAGAAGATGTTATTAAATATCGTAAAAATATAATGAAAGCTATAGGAAGTCATATATCAGTTATTGCGGCAAATTTAAAAGGAAAAGTATCCATTAATGAAGATATTCTTCCTCACTCTAAGTCTATTCTATTAACACTATCATCAATAAATATTAGTAAAACTTTTCCAGAAAATTCAGGGCCAAATCATTCTTCTAAGACCAAATCTTTAGAAAATATATGGTCGGAAAAAGAGCTATTTAGTAATGCTATGAAAGATTCAGTTAAAAAAGCTGAAAGTCTAGTTATAGCTGCTGAAGCAGGTGATAAACAAAATATTGCTAAAAGTTTAGGTGCTTTAGGAAAAACATGTGGTTCCTGTCATAATAAATTTAGAAAAAAGAAAAATTAAAAAAACCATAATACTCTTATTCATTTTTATAATATTAAATAGAAATGATGCTTTTAGTAATGAAAATGGTAAGATTCTTTCCTTTGCTGCAGGTTGCCACGGATGTCACACTAGTAATCCCAACCAACCCTTTGGAGGTGGATATAAAATAAAAACAAAATTTGGATTTTTTAACTCTCCTAATATAAGTAAAGATAAATTAAATGGAATTGGAAACTGGAGTAAAGCAGAATTTTTAAAGGCTGTAACAAAAGGAATAAGCCCTGATAATAAACCTTATTATCCTGCATTCCCATATAATTGGTATGCAGATATGACAGAAAGTGATATCTTAGATATTTATGAATATATATATAGTTTACCGGCAATCAGTAAGGAAGAAACTAATCATAATTTAAGATTTCCTTATAATATTAGAGAATTATTATGGTTATGGCGATTTGTAGATAGAATAGTAAGTAATAAAAAAAACGATATAAAAAATAATTATAAGAATAAAAGAGGAGAATATTTAGTAAATTCAATCTCGCATTGCGGTGCCTGTCATTCTCCTAGAACATTTCTATATATAGTAAAAGACTATAATGATCTAACAGGGAGAAAACAGACTTCAAAATTATTGAATGACGCTGTACCCAATATTTCTAATGATAACATTAATGGTATAGGGTCGTGGTCTAAATCTGACATAGTATTTTTTCTTCAAACCGGGATCAAACCAAATGGTGATTTTGCTGAAAAAGACATGTCTTTAATTATTGAAAATGGCACACAATATTTAAGAAATAATGACTTATATAAAATAGCTGGATATTTATTAAAAATTAAAGATAAATAAAATATTTAATTATTTTTTTGAATCAAAATAATCAGCTAAGGTCCCAACTCTAGGTGAAATTTGACCCCACCTTTTAATATTTAATAAAATAAGAATTGCATTAGATGTAGAAAAATTACTATTTAGTACTTTATCAAAGCCTTCAGCATAATTACTAACTAATGTAAAGGCCAGTTCTTGTAAACCAGGCTGATGACCAACTATACCTACAGTATTTAAATCATCATTTATAAAAGAAAGATAATCAATAAGATTTTCTTCAGATGCTCCATATAACTTTTCATCAGCTATTTTTCTAATAGAAATAGGAAAACTATGAACAATGATATCTGAGGTTTGAAGAGTTCTTTTAGAAGTAGAACAAAATAATGCCTCTAAATTTGGGTTTTTACTTTTTAACCAACTGCTTAAGTTATTAGCTCTTTTTATTCCTTTATTTATTAACTGCCTATCATGATCATCCATCTCAAGAGACGCTGCTTCTGCTTTAGCATGCCTAATAATATATAAATATTTCATATATTACATATCCTTAACAGCCAATATAGCTCTTTCTAAGTCTTTTATTAAATCATCAATATGTTCTACTCCAACTGATAATCTAATTAAACCGTCTTCAATTCCAAGTTCTTTTCTCACACTTTTAGGAACTGCCGCATGAGTCATAATTGCCGGATGTTCTATCAAACTTTCAACTCCGCCTAGTGATTCAGCTAATTGAAAAATCTGACATGTTTCTAAAAAACGTTTAGCTTTATCTAAGCCTCCAGATAAAACACAAGTTACTATTCCTCCAAATCCATTCATTTGTTTTTTTGCAGTATTATATCCTTCATGATTTTCTAAACCAGGGTAATAAACTGTATTAATTATACTTTTTTCAGATAAATACTCGGCAATTTGCATCGCATTACTACAATGACGTTCCATTCTTAAAGATAAAGTTTTTAATCCTCTTAATGCAAAAAACGCATCAAAAGGACCTTGTACTGCTCCTACCGAATTTTGTAAATAAGCAATTTTCTCAGCTTGCTCTTCCAATGAACATACTACAATTCCTCCAACCATATCGGAATGTCCATTTAAAAATTTTGTGGCTGAATGAACAACAATATCAAATCCATGTTCTATAGGCCTTTGAATATATGGGCTACAAAAAGTATTATCCGCTACAGTAATAATATTATGTTTCTTTGCTACCTTGGCTATATATTCTAAATCCACAATTTTTAACATCGGATTAGTAGGAGTTTCCACCCATATCATTTTGGTATTTTTAGTTATTAATTTTTCTAAATTTGAATTATTAGATAAATCTCCAAAATTAAATTTTAAATTTGAAGTTCTTTTTCTAACATTTTCAAATAATCTTCTCGACCCACCATATAAATCATCCATTGCTATAACTTCATCGCCATAATCAAGTAAAGACAAAACAGTATCTGCGGCAGCTAGTCCTGAAGCAAAGGCAAATGCGCTTTTACCTCCTTCTAAATCAGCCATGCACATTTCATAAGCTTTACGTGTAGGATTACCTGTTCGAGCATATTCATAACCCTTATGAACTCCTGGACTATCCTGAACAAAAGTTGAAGATGCATAAATTGGAGTCATAATTGCTCCTGTGGTTGGATCAGGAGATTGACCTGCATGAATAGTTCTTGTAGCAAACTTTGTTTTTGGAAGATTAGAAACCATTTAAATATTCCTTTAATAAATTTTTATTCATTAATTATAGTTATTATCAACTAACCATTTTTGATCATATATCTTTAAATATTTATTACCAGTATCACAAACTAATGTAACAACATTTTTTGGTTTAGTTTGTTCTTTGCAATATTTTAAAGCAGCAGCAATTAATGTTCCGCTTGAACTTCCAGATAAAACACCCTCCTTCTTTAGGACTAAATTACATGTATCTAAAGCCTCTTTATCAGATATAGCGTAAGCATGCGTAATAATTGGAAAATCAAGTAAAGGAGGAATATAATCTTCACCTATCCCCTCAACTAACCAACTTCCAACATGGTCTGGTATAACACCTGTTTTAAATTTTGGCTCTAAAATTGAACCTAACGGATCTGCTAATACAATATCACAATTCTTATTTACATCCCTTAATGCCCTGCCTACTCCTGTAATAGTACCTCCTGTTCCAACTCCAGCGCAAAATGCATCAACTTTATTAGATAATTGATCTAATATTTCTGGTCCAGTCCACTCGTAATGTGCTTGTAAATTGGCTTGATTGCCAAATTGATTAATATATAATGAACCCTCACGCTTACTAGCAATGGACTGTGCTAAATCAGCATAATATTCAGGATGACCCTTTTCTACATCTGAGCGCGTAATTACTACTTCAGCTCCAAGTGCTTCCAAGTGAATAATTTTTTCTTTTGCCATTTTGTCTGGCACCACTATAAGACACTTATAACCTCTTAATAACGCTATTAAAGCAAGCCCAATTCCTGTATTACCCGCCGTAGCTTCAATAATTAAACCGCCTTTTTTTAAATCACCATTAATTTCAGCTTTCTCAATCATATACTTTGCAGGACGATCTTTAATCGAACCACCAGGATTTTGAGACTCTAATTTTAAAAATAATTTACATAAGCCAGTATCTATATTCATAACCTGTAACAAAGGAGTATTTCCTATCAAGTCTAAAACTGAGTCACTTGGCTTTTGTATGTTCATAATAATTCCTATCTATTTTTATTACCTTCTTACTGAAGGACTTTCTAAAAGAAGGCCGTTTCCTCTCCACGCAGTAAAAAGCTGTAATGCATTATAGTCATCATGTCCTATTTCTAGAGGTTCAGCTCTTGCTTGATTATTACAAAATTGAAACCTTCTATGAACAGAAGCAATATTTTCCCATCTCATTAAATAAGAGGGGAAACCATTAATATGTCCCTGACTAATTTTTTCAGCTCTTAAATAATTTCCTGCTAAGTTATCATGACACTGATTACAAGCCAAATTCATTTGTCCTATTCTCTCAAAATATATTTCTTTTCCTCTCTTAAAATACTGCTCAGCTTCTCCTACAATGCTAACATTCATCGGCAGACCTTTAGAGATGTAGGTTATAAAACTAGATAAAGATAATAAATTATTACTTTCTAATAAATAGGGTTCTGCATTCATATTATTTTTTAAACAAATATTTATTTTTTGTTCTAAATTAATTAATTGATTTTTATAAATTTTTGGATAAGAAGTTGCTGCACCAATCAACGAATTATTATTCTTATTATGGCAATTTGAACAAGAAACATTATTGTTTCCCATATCTGTATTAAATAACTCACTTCCTCTTTCAACCCAAATCATTCCAGGATTTTCGAATTCATCTTGTTCTATAGCTCTTGTCTCTTCTCTAGAAAAATAACTTCCTGATTTTAATTCACTTTTTTCATATGGTTTTTCTAAATTATTAAAATTAGAAATGTCCTCTGCAAACAAATTTAAAGAAAATAATACAAATAAAACAAAAAAACTAATAACTATAGAAAACATTTACATAATATCTTTAATAGACTTTACATTATCTATTTTGATTGGCAAAATTTCTTTGCCCTCATTATCATAAACGACCAAGACCGCTTTTTTATAGCTAGATTGGCCATAATCATCAACCCATTCTACTTCTACTAGCCCAGAAGTAACCGCTTTCATTTTAAAAGACATAAAAGGATTAGCAGAAACTCCAGAATACCATTGACTCCTATAAATTTGTTTTCCATTAAAGCGACAAATTACCATATCGATAATTTTTTTTGGATATATAACTCCGGTTTCAGGATCTCTTCTTACCCCTGGTTCCATTATATGTTCAGCCATAGTTTTTATCGTTATAACTTCTCCTTCTAAGGCACTTTTAGGAACTTTTAAACGCCTTCTCCAATTTTTTCTTTCTTCATTAGCCATTAGCTACAAGCTCCAATCATGACATCAACATAAGACCTTGTTTCCCCTACCGTACCATCTGCCATTTCCACTATTGCAACAATATTTGAGCTCGTTCGCATTCTAATTCTTATTGATACATCTGCCTCACCAGAAGCAGGTGTAAAATAAAATTTTGCAATTTCAGGAAAAGGATTATCTAGAACTAATATATGAATAGTTTTAGGAAAGTCATTATTTTCCATAGAACAATTTACAGAAAAGCTTATTGGCACTGTATTACCATTCTCTGCTATATCAGGTGCTTTTAAATTAATTAAATTATCTCTTATTTCTCTACCTTTAATAATATTTTTAACTATTCTTTTAGCCTCTTCAGGGTCAGGTTCAATTCTAAAAGTTTGACGATATGTTTGAAAACGATCTCTAAAAGGCTGACCTGCTTTATATTCAGCTGTTGCAGACTTAGAACATAAAGCAATAAAAAAACCTGACAAAAAGGTGAAAACCCTTCTTCTACTGTAATTTTTGTTAATTATATTCATATTTAACCTTACATTTATCAATCTTTAATAGTGGCTAACCAACTAATCACATCTTCTATTTCTTGGGCCGATAAAATTGATTTTTCTCTATATTTTTTTTCTACTCTTTTTAATCCTCTTACTTTATAAAAAGCTGGCATTATAGTATCAGGATTTAATACATAAGGGTTTACTAACCTAAGCCTTAGTTCTGCAATTGTATAACGATTTCCAATACCTGCCAAACTTGGCCCAATATCTCCTTGAAATATATCATCCTCCTTAGGAATTCTATGACATGCTATACAATTTCCTTGCCTAGAAAGTACTATCTCCCGTCCATTTTTTATATCACCTTCTATATTAGTTAATGAATAAGGTATGGAATAATCAATTATCTCGTATGTTATCAAAACCTCATTAGCATTAACATAACTCACTAAAAAATATATATTTGTTATTATTATAATTAATGTTCTTAAATACATCT
>Ga0315327_10000046_pt1 | contig 45252 bp, 82 predicted proteins | sample M110032315metaG_FD_203460 | JGI IMG/M metagenome (GOLD analysis project Ga0315327, IMG submission 203460) | Ammonia-oxidizing marine archaeal communities from Monterey Bay, California, United States - M1 100m 32315 | ecosystem: Environmental > Aquatic > Marine > Coastal | place: USA: California... | reverse complement strand
TCCACAGCACCCACACATCACCAGATTTAGCCCATCGCTTTATGCAAGGCGCAGTAACAATGCCCAAAATGCCATTGAGTCTTACCAAATCACCTACTTTCACTTACGACCTCCAAGATCCGATGCGGGACTCTTTCTACAAGCTCACCGCTTGCCCACAATACTGACACGGCTGCATTGAGAATTCCCTCAATGGGCAACTCAGCGACGATTATGCCTATGCTGGCGCTGTCACACTTCCAACTCTTATCAGTTTCATACTTTACCAAATCACCGACTTTCATGCTTCCAACTCCCTGCCAATTTCCATAAAGGCGATGATCGGCAGAACCGGCAGCACCATAACGATAATAGTCTCAATGAAGGTAATGATGGTCATGCCGACACCATAAGAAGGACAAGGGAAAATGCGCTCACGCACATCGGAATAAGGAATGGGATTGCTTCTAGCATAGTTCTCTCTCTTTGTTGCTTACTTATTAGACGGCTGAGGTTTCATTTTATTCAATGAAAAGAGAAAAAAGATCAACTTTTTTTGGGCTTTGCAGATGAGATCACCGTCACATCCATGGCGCGGCAAGGCGAAACCAAGTTCTGCCCGTATGAGCCAAACCACAGCACCTCGATGCCGGAGTAGCTATAAAATCCGGGTTCAAACAGGGACATGACCAGCCCCAGCACATGAGGCTCGGTCTGATCCCAAATCACAAGATCCCCGACGTTAATGTTTTCGTTGCCCATCCTCTATAAATAGTGAGTTCCAATGCTTCCACGGGAAAACCGCGAGCGCAAGGATGCCCACAAGCGGCACAATCCACAGTCCATTATCCAACAATACAATCTGCCATTCACTCAACATTATTAATCACCTCTATCAAGTTTGTTTGAATCGGACTCAGCCGACCACCGAACCACAAAACCACCGCACAAGTGTACGGGTTTGTATCTTTATCAAAGGTACGCATACCAAGGAACACACCAAGGGATTCATTCGTTGAAGGGTGCGCGTTCTTATTCCTGACCAGATCACCTACTTGCACTTAGAGCCTCCAAGCCGCTTTCGCCGCACCATTCCTTAGAGCCGGGTCCGAACAGGGAAATCCCCCGCGTTGTCCACAACACTTGATAGCTACGACCGGAGGACGGACTATAAGCAGTGTCAAGGACAATGCCGATCTGCTCTGTCAGAAAATGCCTCACTAGATCACCGACTTTCATTGATCACCCTCAAGTGACTGCTTTTCTGCGTAATCGGGTAGGGTGCTGGAGCGCCCTTGCCCATCCACAAAACTTTAACGTCGGCGTTGCCGGTATACTTGCCAGTCTCGACAACCAGACCAACATCAAAGGATAGACCTTTGCGCTCCCGCGCTGCCTGAAACGCATACGATACCAAATCACCGACTTTCACTGATCACCTCCAAGTGTTGCCGTTGAAAACAACACATAGCGCCATTGTGGGACAGGATGACGCCCCACAAACCGGATACCTTGAAGAATTCAACAACGATACCCGTAGCACCCTCGCGCACTGTCGGACATTTAACTAAATCACCGACTTTCATATATGAACCTCTCTCTTTGTTGCTTACTTATTAGACGTATGAGCCCTTCATTTTATTCAAAGAAAAACAAAGAAAGATCAACTTTTTTCTGGTGCCTCACTCAACAGGACAAGGTTGGCTTTGTAGACATAGCCGCTGTCATTCGTGCCGCCGGAACCATCCATGTATTTGATCCAGACGCCGTTGCGCTCCCATTCCTCGGTGCGAACCACGATAGCCATGCGATGTTTGTTCTTACAGTGAGGCGCGATCTTTACTAGGTCACCGACTTTCATGGACAACCTTAATAAATCCAACAGGATACCACTTCTTCATTCCAGCTTCTAGAACCTGAACCAGATGCATCTGGTTCACCTGATCATCGGGCAAGCATATCTCAGTGATGACGGTCACAAATCCTGCTCGATGACTGTCAGCATGAATGCGCTGACCGGCAGTGCCGAACACTCTAACCAAATCACCGACCTTCACTGACAACCTCCAAATCTGTTTGTGGTAGCTTACGCAGGCAGTTGTTGAACACCACCTCTGCGAAAGGCTCTGCATCGACTGATGCAAAATCAACTTTCTTTCCGCGTTCTTCTGTACGCCATAGCTTATGCTCAAACACTCGCATGACAACGCCCACAGTGGTCGGACGCTTCCGACCAACCATCACCTTCCACCTTACCAAGTCACCGACTTTCATTACTCACCACTCTTAAAAAATTCTTATGTGTCCACCTAATCTCGCCGTTGGAAAGAAGCCCGATCAGTGCTTTGACTTTGGGAACACGCAAATCACGGGTGGTTTCGCGAACCTTAATAACGACCCTAGGCATATCACCCCACTCGCCGTTGATGTGAACCACCAAATCACCGACTTTCACTTACGACCTCCAGCCAACCCTCGGGTTCCCACTGAATCTTTCCACCGATGCTGCACCATTGTATGCCTACTTGCCTAGACTTGTGCAACTCGCTCGGGTGAACACACACCACAAGACCGATTAGCCCCTTGTCATAGTCCTTCATCCTTACCAAGTCACCGACTTTCATTTTTCAGCCTCACGCTTTGTTCCATCATTGGTGCAGCCTCATCGTGCCACATAACCATCACATCGTATCCGACGCCAAAGGTGCCAACTTTAATGACAATGCCCCTTGAGCCACGAAAAGATACCAAATCACCTACTTGCATTGATTACCTCCAACTGATGCACTTGAAAGCAAGCGGTGATATTCATACCGCTGATCAAAACATTAAATAGATGATTCCTTGAGCCGTATCGCTCCATAATCAGTCCCACTGGTCTACCAGACACCGTAGCGCACATCACCAAATCACCGACTTTCATTAGTATGTCACCGAACGCTGAACATGCAGAGCCTCAAAGCCATGCCCACGGATCTCAGCAGGATCTTCCAATCCCTCGCCAAGACGAATGAAACGATAGCCTTCTTCACTGTCGTCGTCGTCGCACCAGTCCATGAAATCTTGGATTGCTTCTACTTCTTCATAGCCTTCATACCACTTCACGCTGAACCAGTGGAACAGCACGCAGCCATCTTCCTCATAGTCATCCACGCGACGATCAGCATGCTGATAACACATGCTCCGTGTCTCGGGCGACTTTGCCATAGTGACTAGAAACTGCGGCAGCACCTCTTTGCTGACTGCCAAAACTACTTCGGAACGATAACCCATGCAAACCTCTCTCTTTGTTGCTCACTTAGTTAGACGTACAGCCTTCATGTTTTATTCAATCTTTTTTGATCTTTTTTATGTCAACTCATAGCTGATCGTGATCGGCTGTCCACGCCGGGTGATCTCCAATACAACACGGTTCTTCCGGCGAACCTTAAACCACATTCGGATCGCTTCTGGAATAGATTGAATTGTGCGCCCGTTCACAGACGTTACAATGTCGCCATTCCTGATGCCTGCCTCTCGCAGATCACAATTGATCCGTCGCAACTTGAATCCTGTGCGCTCTCCGGCGTCATCCTTGTGCCAGCTAACATGCCCTAACTCACGATAGCGAGTGATGTGCGCGTAGCTATCCACCACGTCGCGGTTCACAGCATATCCCATGTCCGTTGCGGCGATGCCCTCATTGTCCCGGCAGTTTCGATAGCGGTTCCGACGCCTTCTTTTCTTTGGCTTTTTAGCGATCTTGGCTTGACTTGTTGAAGGAGGAGGAGCTTCAAGGTTAATGTTTTCAGAAGCGATCTCCAAGCTCGGAAGGTTAATGTTCTCCGATAGTAATTTGTTATGATCGGTGTTATCAAGGTTAATGCTTTCTTCGGTTGCTTCCTCCACAATCTCAGCCGTAACCATCACAGGCTCAGGCTCAGGCAGATGAAAGACAGCCTTCCGAATAGGCGAGTCTGTGTGAACGGACGTGATCACCTCACGATCTGGAGCCGCCAAGACAGCGACTAGCGGGACCGTATACATAGCGAACACCCCTGAGTACGTCAGAGTTGCAAGAGCAAAATCCTTAATCTTCCCGCGCACTTACAACCTCCAGCCAGCCCATAGGCTCCCAATCAATCGTGCCGCCACCATCGCACCAGAAGATCCCGACCCTGCGACGGTGTTCGTCATACTTCCTACGTCGCATGTCCACAACAACGCCAAGACCGCTGAACACGATCTTGCCTTTCAAGCCTTCTTCCATTGTCACCAAGTCACCGACTTTCATTTATCTTCTCCGGTCGCCATTGACTGAACCGCTCCTGCTGATGGGCAGATCGATGATCCTCTGGAGGGCAGATCAACTCCAGTTGATCCAGTGGGGTCGAATACTCTGCCCCATCCCACAACACATATCCGCGAGTGATAACCGTCCAGCCTTCCGAATCCAGATCGGTAGCGTAAGTATCATCACGGACGTAAATGCCGATTTGCGGTTGCTCGCAAGCTGGAAAGTTTACTAATACCAAATCACCGAGTTTCACGGATCACCTCGCATCGACCGATGTTATAATTTACCCTTTCGCCGCGAAACAAAATCTCTACGTCACCACAGGGATAGACCTCGGGACAATCGGGGCTCCACCACACGATCTCGCTTGTGACGATAGCAGGGGCATAGCCCCAATCAATACCTTCTTCGCCAGACCTATCGCAGTTGCCCCAATGGACATTTACCAAGTCACCGATTGTCACGATCTATCCTCCCACAGTTTCCAGCCTGCTTTGACAATGCCAGTGCTGGGATCTGTCTGCTTCTTGTGTGAGGCATAGACTTCGCTGCCATCAGCTAGCCGAATGAGATACTGCGAGCCTCGGATATGCCGTACCACCACAGCACCGACAAAGCCTTCCTGCACAATCAAGTTTCCCTCTAGTGCGCGACGTTCACGCGCCCACTCTGCACGCTGCTCTGGTGTCAGCATGCGCCTATCTCCGCGCCCCTTTCTGATCCTTCTATGCTTGTGGTGCTTCATGATACCAACTCCAGCAAATGTGGAAACACGTATCTTGAACCGCTGGCAAATAGAACTTTGGGCACATTTCCCAATTCATCCTCAACAAACCCGATCACAATGCCCACAGATCCATCATGATCCATAAGAGTCGGCGCTTTTACTAAATCACCGACTTTCATGATACCAACTCCAAGTCACGGGTACTCAAGCCAGTGCCGCCGATGTTCTGGACACCGATCCAGCTAATGTCACAAACATCGCTGCGCGTCTTGGTGATCAAGCCAGTCACGCCAGCAAAGCCCCAGCGCATAGCACGCTTGTTCTGCTTGCCGCGAACCAGTTGACCCACGCTGAATTTGCAGGGTGGAGCCTTCATCGAGTGAAGCAGTTGCGTCAGGTTGCTGCGGAACGAACCAGCAAAGTAGTCGCTCTGTGAATCAGAGTGATCGTCATAGCGACGGCGGTGCCAGTTGCATGCCTCTGCTTCCATAACATCATCGCCATGATGACCATTGACAAGGAACGAACCGATCTCACCTTCATAGGCGAACCAGAACCTGCCTCCGTCATGCTCGACCTTGACTCCAAGGTACTTCTCGATCTTCTTGATTGCTGACTTGACTTTCATAACATTTTCCTTTGTTGCTCACTGTATTAGACGCAGCAGCTTCAGATTTATTCAATGAAAAGCAAAGAAAGTCTAAAAAAGATCGCGAATGTGCGTAAATTTCTTGGGCGGGTCCACAACGATGAGCGCACCGCGATTGCGATCCGATTCCTCATAAGCATCTAGATCAAATCTAGTTAGAACCTGCCTCACCAAATCCTTCATTCTCTGAGAGTTCCCAGTAATGATTTTGAATGGGACTTCGGTTCTATGGGCAAAGTCTATCACTTGTGTTTCTACGTTCTCATGTCTCACACCATGTAAGTCAAGCGTTTTCATGTTCATCTCCAAAGGTTATTGTTTTTCCAATCATAAGTATTTCCCTCGCTTTCTTTGCGGTAAAGGTTCCATCATCGTGCTTCTTTCTTCGTCCCGCTGTGTAGGTGACATCGAAATATACTAGCTTATTATCACCAGTCCGTGCCTCAAAGAACCCGTCGCCTACGTCACGATTAGACATAAGAACATAAGCTCCTAACTCCTTAGAATCATTGAGGAAATCAATCACTTTCTGCTGAACCTCGTCGTCAAAGTCCACACCATACTGAGTGAACGAGCCACGATAGGGAGGGTCGAGAAACACAAAGGCATTTTGGTGTGTCAGTTCATGGCGCACCTTTGCCAACACGCGCCCAAAGTCACCGGACAGCAGCGTACATCGTTGCAGCGCATGGTGCCACTCCATCACATTGTCACGGTCATAAACCTTGTCCTTCTGGTTCAACAATCCACACGGCGTACCAAAGCGACCATTCGTATTCTGATTGATTTGCCAGATACCGTTGAATCCTGTTTTCATCAGAAAGTATAATGTTGCAGCTTCCTCAGTCTCAGTATACATGTGATAACTGTAAGCGTGCTCATGTCGTAGAGCATAATAAAACGTCTTACGGTCTGGCTTGTCATATGATAAATAGCGATCCGAAAGAGCGTCAAGCCTATCCAAGAACAATTCAACGTCCAGCTTAACAGCAGCATAGATCCGCATGATTGACTCATTATAATCATTCAGCACAAACTTAGCCTTTGGATTCTTCTGGTATGCCCACACGAACATAGCGCCTGCACCGACGAACGGCTCAACATAGAGGTCAAACGTGTCTGGTAAGTGTTCGGTATACTTTTTAATCATGCGGGTCTTGCCGCCCGCCCACATAAACAATGGCTTCATGCGACTTGGCGCAACCTTTTTGCTTTTTGGTGAGTCTCCCCAATAGCTGTGGCAATTGTGTGGACTCGGGTAATCATGGTAACTCATTTTTCACATCTCCCAAGTTTAATGTTTCTTCATGCACATCGAGCACTTCACCTGTTTGCAGCATGCTGATTGTCCAGCCTGTCTCAGAAGGCCAAGCCTCGGGGCATTTCCTATACATCTTAAATTCCTCTCCAGTCCTAATAGGATCTGGGATCTCACACTGCGCTAGCAACAATACTGGACCTTGATCCAGCCAGTTGTATACTCGCCCTGCCTTATACTTCGTCGTGTGCTTCACTGACAACCTCCAAATGTTTGAATCCAAAATCAGACCACGCGGTAGTGCGACCGGCGAATTTCACTGGTGAAATCCAGCGGATTCGGGCATGCTGGTCGCCATCAGAGCCGCATGCGGTATAATGAACAATCAATCCAAGTGCTCCGATAAAATCTTTATAAACGTAACCCTTTGAGGGTCCAACGTATTTGACTAGCGTGCCAATCATGACTTGTTCACCATCAATAGGGGAAAGCCTGCGGGCAACTCGCCCTCGGTCATCCCGCCATGCTTCGCAATCACGTTAATAATGACTTGGCGCGGCACCCAGCCATATACGGTATCCGTAGGTCTATCCGGGTTTTCTGCCCACTCCATGAGCAGTGATTCTCGCTCAGTAGGAAAACCCACTTCTGCTTCTGTGTAAAACTCTGCGCCAGTCACGCGGGGCGTGCAATAGGAGCCTTCGTGGGCTTGCACGCTCATGCGAAAACCGTCAGCGCATACTACCAAACTATTTTTCTTCATTCTTCTCTGCCTTTTCCAAGAACATTTCATGGAAATTAAGTGTTTGTCCGTTTGTCATCCACAACCTATAAATGGACGTAAACTTCCTGTGTGGGTTGCGACCCGTGCCTTTGGGGTTTTCCACTTCTTCAATGATCAGTCCCATACGACTATCGGGCATCCTCTCGTCATGCGTACCATCTTTAATACGCACCAAATCTCCGATCTTAAATTTTCTTTTCATTCGTATTCTCTACGGTTACCCGCCGACAGTCTGCAACATTACAAAGGACAATGTTGTGAAAGTCAGTCAACGGACGAATCTTCGCAATCGAAAGCCCCACCTCAACAACGATTCCATGCGATTCTTTTTCCTCATATTCTTGCGGGTGCGACGATGCATAGTGGATAAATGCCACCATGTCGCCAGCGCTGAATCGCGATTCAGTTGAAAGGTTATTAATGTTAGCTTTGCGTTTCTTCATTTCCACTTAGCAGAACCACGTTGTGTGAATGGACATTGTAAAAAGTCTTGCCAGATGACATGACTTTAAGGATCTGATAATAAGGATCGCAACCCTCGGGGAGATCCCCTCCGATAGATTTCAACGCCTGACAATGCCACTGAGACGCTTTCATCACAACCGCTTGTCCGGTAGGACAAGCTATAAACATGGATTTATCTTGATGCTCAACCTGCACCAAGTCTCCTTTTCTGTATGCTCGTTGCAATTCCCGCCTGTCCATATTAAGCCTCCGCTGTTACACAGCCGGGAACGCTCACGATTGCAGTAAGAACATTCTCGATTGCGAATCGTTCTGCCATGCCTTCGGGCGATTCAGGGTCATCAATAGCGGCTAGCTTATTCGCAGCCATCGCCCACACTGAATGTTGGGTGACGTTATCACTGAACTCAGCGGCTCGGGTGATTGCAGCCTCAAAGGGGGTAAGATTAATTTCGATTTCTTCATCCATTTTATTCACCGTGCGTATACAACGCCATAAGGGGTTACAGATTTTAGACCGTTTGCGCCATCATTGACGTATCCACGGATAGCAGAGTTGCCCTTGGTGTAGGGAGCCTTCCACGTTGCAGCCTTAAAGATTGCGCCATCGGACTTGCGAACAAACCCATACACAGAGCACTGGCGACCTCCGCCATACTCTACCGGGTCTTGCTTGACAACCTTCCAATAGGTTCTTCCGGGGTGGACGCCAATCTCGGGCGGGTTCAAGTTAGCATAGTTCTTAGCGAAATGCTCATTGATCATGGTCTGGACACCTTCAACGAAGGTTTCAAACGCATACTCAATTTCCTCGGGACTTCTCTTAACGAGTTGCATACAACTCTCCTTTCTTTATTGCTCACTATATTAGACGTACTAGCTTTGGATTTATTCAAAGTTTTTTGAGATTTTTTAATAATCGTCGGACTTAACTGCAAGGATGATGGCATCAATATAGCCGGGTGGTACTTTGAGGGTGACCCTTCGCCAGCCCATCCACTTCGGTCCAGTGTCTATGAGATCCCATGTCCCATCGTCGATCTGTTGGGTGACGTTTTCTCTTTCGATGATTAACTCCAAGAGGTTGCCACCATCATCTGAAACAAATCTGATATGGAATGGTTGATCATAGACCCTATTGATATGTTTTTCTAAAGCTGCCTTGGCTTCTGCTTTAGATGCCTTCTCTCCACTGAAAAATTTGTTCGCCATACTCTCTCCTTATAGCGTTTACGCCCATATAATATATAGAAGAAAACATGCGAATAAGGGCTAGAATGGGATGATTAGTTCATCTATATTTGTCGTTTGCGGGTATAAAAACCAAACTTCGGGTGGCCAAAGGTTAATGTCGGGATATAACTCCTTAACCATCGCAACATGATTCAAGGCTTCCTCCATTTCCACAAGACTTTTTGCAAAGCTATTCTTTTGCATCCACTCCACCGTTAGATCGCATACAATGTGGATTCCGTCAAAGTTCATGCCTATCTCATAGTCGTTAGATTTGAGAAAGGTTAGTTTTGAAGCGTATGCCCTGTTGACGTAAGGTGGACCCGTAGTGCAGATCCTTTCGGTCTTGTCCCGCAGAACAATGTCGCCAGCATACCAGTGTCGTATGATATTCTCAACCGTTTCTAGGTTTGTCTCATAGGATAGCGGGTGCGTACCTCGGAACATACCAGCCATCTGATTTTCTTTGAGCCACACTGTCGTTCTCTTGCTCATTCTCTGTCCTTTGCTTCGCCCATGACCTTGAAAAACCGAGCCTCGTACCAGTCTTTGTCATAGATAGCGCCGTGCTCTGCATCATACTTTAACATTTCTTGAACCGTAACTGCATCAGGCGGATCTCCCGTCCATTCAAGTGTGTACTCACTGTCGTACATCGGCACAGATATGTGCCTCGGCGCAAACTTTCCTTTTCGCATCCATTTGATTCGCACACATCCTTCATACCGCTTGTTCTTGTCCTCCCAAGGTGACTTGGATCGCCATAAATACTCGCGGCTGTCAATCACCAGACCAACAGTTTCATGCCCACGACCACCTACATTATACCACACAAGATCCCCAATTTGCAACTGCTTTTTCATTTATTTCCCGGCGCTTGATAGCACTTCAAAATGGTATTTGCTTGTGTCAAGCAAATGATACTCGCATGAGCGTGGTATGTAGACCACAACCTTTGGCGAGTTATCATTAGCCACATCGACAACCAGCCCATAACAATACACAGGATTGGCTGGCCAAACGCTGCCTTCGTCATCTGCCGAAAAGACCGCATAGCTTATGACCCAGCGAACAAAGTCGCCACGATAAACTTTTGGTTGTATGAGTTCCACATAGTAACTAGGTTTGCCGACTACACTTTCGGACCTTTCTCATTATTGAGTCTACAAGTTCTTTAGCCTCTTTATCTGTTAGCGGAGGCACTGAGTTTCTAATCGCCTCGCGAATGTACCGATACTTCATTTTCTTCCTCTTTCTCGTCGTCATCATCAAGCCTTCGGCACAAGCCATAGGTCTTGCTTCGCTCAAGTGCTTTGAAATAGTTAGGGGGGAACACCTCAACAACTGCTCTTTTCACATTTGATTGGTTGCAGCCATCAAAAGAACCACTTGCCCTTTGGACTGCCGTGCTTGAACCCCACGCTCGTTTTAGAATATACCAAATAGCCAGCTTTGCAGCCTCTATTTCGTTCTCCGATAGCTTAACTATGTTTTCCTTCTTGCCGACCAATACCGATTCCGGCACTGAATTGGCGAATGCTCTCACTTGAATGTTTAATAATTGTTCTGGGTTTAGTCTGAAACGTGACACTGATCTCCTTGTTCTTTGTCTATATCTTAGACGTATGGGCTGTCTATTTTATTCAATCAAGAAGGGAAATTTTTCCGCGAAGTTTCCGCTGAGAGATTCATATTACCCTCGACTCTTTATCGTAGCCGTCGAACAACGTGCCAATGCCCAACTCGCCGGTAAACCATTTCGCGGGAACACCAAAATCATAAGAGGGTGAAACGACCTCCCACCCAGTCAAGGTTAATGATGGCTCAACAAGGGTTGGAGACACGGACAACCAGATGCGGCGACCTACATTGGATATTTGTTGACATAATATCGAACGGTCGCCCTCGTTAATATAGTTCACATCTTTCCACTCATGACGCAGGACCATCCACAAGGTCGGAGTGTGTGTCCGGTCTTGCATTTTCAACATCGCTCCGATACCTAAGCCTAGGTTCTCGATGTTCATATAATAATCTTTACGCCAAGTGGCGTTCTTTTCCGTAGCCGAAGAGCGGTGTGCTTTTAGTATCTCGCAGGTCCGTCGATTATGTCCGAGCGTGTGGCAATACGTGCAGCTTCGGGGCATCTTCGCTCTTGCACTCGCACTCTTTGAAACTGCGGCTCGATTCCTCTTGTATTCAACCACCACATGATGTTCGGATCCATGCTTCTCCTCCACGCGCTCCACGTCGGAACGAAGTTGAGGGCATGTTTGCCGATTATGACCGCGAGTATAGCAATACCCACATACAACAGATTTATTGTCATTTTTTGGTTTCCTCATGTTATTTCTCGTTTAGCTAACGTACACTAAGTAGTTTCTCAGAGATTCTTCATTCCGATTTTTGTCTTACAATGACGTGTGTTTCGCCATATCTCTCATAAATATCGTCTATAAACCACGTATGGTGCGTGTTATCCTTCCATGGGAAGGTCACTTCATACAGACAGGGCTCTTCTCCGTACTTAGCCTTTAGCGTTTCACAGTCACCGGGTAATAAACAATCAATATCTTCAGGATAAATCTCTTTAATCAAGATAGTTTTCCCCAATGTATTCTTGGAAGTTCTCCCCATCACACACCGCCGGGTGGGGATGATTTGCTCCGCTTCATCTTTGGCTTCTTGTGACCCTTGCCGCCGCCAGTGTCTTTGTTGTCGCCCTTGCCAATCAAGTCTTTCTTGTGTCCTGCGTGCTGCCTTCTCATTCTGGTTTGAAACTCTCCATGGTCTAACTCGGGATCTTTGTTTTCGCCCATATCCTCTGCATAGTTGACCAGCCGCGTAATAATGTTGACATCAGGATACTCTCGTTTCAGTTCATCAACTGCTGCGATATTCTTTGGAGAGTCGTCGAAGAACAGCACATCGTTCATCTCAAGGTTAATAATCTGTTCTTCAATCCATTTCTTCTTAGCCTGCGGATCGCTAGTCCCCAAGGTTATTAACTCAAACATGCTAGAATCAATGTTCAGCACATTCTCAATAAAATCCATAATGTCCATGCCTGCGGCGGGCGCTCTTGCTGTCAAAATAGCAATCTTCCTGCCTGCTCCGTCGCTGATCTCTGCATCAACAACTTTCTGCATGATACGTGCCACCTGCTCAACCTGACGCGGGTTAATCAACTTATCGAACTCGCTAAAATCAAAGACCTCGCCTTCCGTGTTGATGTATTCTCCCGTTGCCGGATTATATTCTGCGACAGGCTCATAGACTGCGTACTCGCTGGGTGATAGCTTAAACATACTGCCGTCTGCTCGGGTCACCATAACGTCTGCGTCGGTTACGGCGAGGGTATCGTCAAAGTCAAACACTCGCAGCTTAGACTCATTAAGAAAATGATTCCATGTATCGAGATGCTTCTTCATATTTACTCCGCTTCTTTAATAATCTTTCTTATCTTACCACGGATTTTTGCTTCTGTCAAGGCTTTCTTTAAGCGTGCGATACGCTCAAGCTGTGGAGTGTGGTCAAAGCCTAGTGGCGATGCATCTCCCATGCCTAGCTGGTTCATAATCTCTTGACGCCATGACTCAACCTCTTCTTCGGAAGGGTCTTTGCCGTGTTGCGCTTTCCAGCGACTCTTGGCTAGCTTCAACTCATATTCAAGTCGCTTTTGATCTCTCTCGTCTTTCGTTCCAAAGAATTTATCTGTGATCTCTGGCTTGGCGTGACGCTTGAAGTCTACCTTATTGATGATTGCGCCTGCTACGCCTGCGCTGGTCATCCACTCTCTCACCATCCGTTCCCACGCCGGGGGCAGATGATTCTGCTGATCCCACTGTATGTGGACACCGTTGCTCATTCCACGCAACAGTTTCTCGACCACAACCTCTTTCTCATACACGTTCATGTCGCTCCAAGTGTTGCCAGATGACCACCACTCGACAATCGCCTTGTTGTGGTTCATCGTCTCATCGGTTCTAGTATCGTAGGTAAACTTTGATAGAACCTTCTCGCTCAACTCCATAGCCGTGTTGCCGCTAAGATATTCTTTCTCCAACTCTGCTGCGATTTCAAGATTAGGTTCAATGATAAACTCTTGTGTCACCTCCCTCGCTGCTTGTAGGATCATATCCATGTGCTCGTCCACAAACTCAACGAAGTGGAACGCGCCAGCCAACTCTTCCTTGGAGTCTTTGCTGGTAGCTACGATCCTGAACTTCAGAAAGATTGGCACCTCTGCCGCTTCACGGTGCCCGCTCTCGGGAAACTTCAACCCAATCTGCGTATCCTTGGCAAAGTCTATGCCCTCGTATGTTGGCTTCTCCTTCGCATACTTGGCTCCGAATGGAAGGTCAATCTGCTTCTCTGAATAGTTATTCGCTGCAGCTTCCAGCTTCTTTAGTTTCTCCGCAAAGAAGCGAGCAAAGGATGAGTTAGTGTCAGGTCCGACCCAGACCACGTTGCGGTCTTTTCTGCCTCCGATTCCTCGGGCTATCACATCATTGAATCTATTGTCGTGCATCAAGGTGCGACTGATGGATGCATAGTTAAAGTTTGAGTGCTTGGTCAACCAGTACAACTTCTGCTTGGGAAGGTTAATATTTAGCGGTACCTCTGGGTTCGCGTTGTGGTCGCCTACGCCTAGGTTAAACCAGATCTCGCCTGATGGATCGTCATCGTCGTCATCTCCAATGATATTAAAGTTCTTGAGTCTTTCTTCAAAGTCTTCAATCTCGCTATTGGTATCGTCCCATGCGCTAGCATTTGCGTAACCTTCCTCGACTAGTTTCTTTCTGACAATCTCGTAGAACCGGTCGTACTTGCCGTCTAACTCTCGCATGTAATCCAAGAAGTAGTCGGCATCGTCGGGGGTTCTGCAGTCCTCGCAGTTAAAGTTGTAAGTGATCTCCAGAGCGCCCTCATCGGTATGTTCAAAGTACACCTCTTCTGGGTACTCACTGGGGAGGTCGAGAATCCTATTCTCGAAATCGCGCATTTCGCTGCCGCGCTCTTTGGGTATTTCGTATGTCGCGTGAACATCGTTGCCCTCGCCATCGTCGCCCCAGCCTAGCGGGATTGTTAGAGTCAGCGTGCCGTCTGCCCAAACGGAGGGCTCCTGCCCCCAATCATCATCATTAACATGTGCGCCGAAGGATGTGTGTATTAACTCGTTGTTGGCTTGGTCGTTCAGATCGTCAATGGCGCTGTTATATTCATCTGCCATTTGTTCATACTGATCTTCTTCCTCGCCCTCAGAATCGTGGTGTACGCTAGCGCCGAAAGGGAACGGGTCATCCAAGCCCTCGGCTCTGCCCGGTCTAAAGAACATGCTAAGGATCTCGCCATCACGGGTGTCGCCGTAGCTACCACCGTAGCGTGTAAGGTAGTCTAACTGCGGTATGAAATACGTGGTTGCCTCGCCCTTGCCAGTCTCGGCGTCAATGTCTCCCAACTCTTGAGCGAATATGTCCTTCTGCTTCTCCCATACAAACTCTCTGACTGCGCCGACAAAACCGGGTGTGCCTCTGCCGTACGTCCTGCTCTCGGGAGCAGCAAAGGTTAGTTCGTTTGGATCATCAACGTACTTTCTAAGTCTAACGCGAGAGTTTACGCCGATACCACTAATGTCACGGTCACGGTCAGCAAAGATCTCCTCGTCATCAAAGTCACCAATGTCTTTCGGGTCTGGCGCTCGGGTAGCTTCTTCACTGTGTTTCTCTAATGCGGCTTTATATTCTTCTTCTGATGTGATCTCTTTCCATGGCTCGAAATCTCCCGCGCCGGGGCGTCTGCTCTCCCAATCTTCATAGTTCTTAACGTACTGTTTGAACAACAGAGGGTTGATGTTGAGAGCCTTGGCTTGAGCGATGATCATGACTTCCTTAAACTTCTCAGGCTTCGCTGCCATCTCAACCTTCTTCTCCATTCCGTTCCACCACTTTGTGCCGGCGTTGGTCCTAGCCCACACCCACAACAACATCAACGCACCCTCGGGTGTCTCGGTGTCGTAGTCCTGACGGATAGCTGTGATTCTCTCGGCTTGTCCTAACTCCTGATACATCCTGTCGAGTTTCGCAATCGGTCTTTCTCTTTCCTCCGAAGGTGTCAGAAGTTTATTAAGTTCTGCCTCTGTGACTGCGTACGCGATAGGTCCGTGACCCTTCGCCTCTTGGATGGCGCAATGAAAATACTCACTGCCCTCGCTGTGGCATGAGTGAATGTTACTAATGTCGCTCATGCGTAGTACGTCGATGGGGTGACGTGACAGGATGACGTGCATGTTCTCTGCTTTGTCTTCGCTGGTCAACCCTTGCTGGAGTTTCTTGTGGTTGTTGTCTTTCGTGTAGTGTGTCTGATTCTTAGCCCACCACTGCGCTGCACCTTCGGGAAGCTTGCCCTTGTTCTCAAGACCGCCAATGACTTTATTGATTCCCTGCTTCTGAACCTTAGTAATCTTCTCGCCTGCTCTCGGTCCTTTCGGGATCACTTGCTCGACTCGGCGTTCTAGCCCAAGGTCGGCTACGTCAATCTCTACTTCGTACTCGCCGCCGCCGTCAGCAGCAAGGCGCTGTCGCTTCTGCTTTACCTTCTTTGTGGGGAACCCCCGCTCGGGTGCATCTGAGGCTTCCCATTCTTTCCACTCTTCTTTGGTTGGCTCCCACTCGCCGCCATCGGGGTTGTGGGTGCTCCCGGTTTCTTGGCTCTTTTCGTAGCTGTAAATGCTCCGCTGGCGTTCGCGGGCGCTGTCAGAGATCGGAGGCAACCAGCCATCTTGTTTGACTGCTCGCAGGATTGCTTTGAGCATGCGAGTGTCGTGACTGTCCATAGGGAAAGTGACGCGCATGTTCTCGCCAAAGATTTCATTGAAATCATACTCGAAATCACCATGCGGGTCCATCTCCCGCATCCAAGCATAGATCTTGTCAGCGGTATTCTTCGAGACTTCATTCATAATGTCTCGGCGCTCGGTGAGAGTCAGGGGCTTTGTGCTTTGTGCGAACTTCTGCCAGTTCTCTAGAATAGTTTTATAATCCATGTGCCTACCTGCAGTAATTAGTATGTATTCTGTTCTCCATCCTCAAACGTAATGATTGTTTTGTTTGCAGGATGGGGTTCAACATGGACCTTTAAGAAGTCGCCCAAGCTATCGAAAATAGCGATACCGCCTCTGGGTGGTGGGTACAGCCAGTGGATAATGCAGTGTCCAGATGCCAACTCCACACCTTCGATGACTACGCCTTCGCCAGACACACCGGTTTCGTCGTTCTGCCGGCAGACCGTAAATGTCCTGATCCCTCTCGGGGCTAGCTTTGGTGGCGGCTTGGGCTTTAGACTCTCATCTATGTCTGCCAGATCATCAACACTAACCATCGCAATAGTATCGTCTGTAACTTCACTCACTCTATGCATCCCCCACGGGTCTTAAGCCCCTTAATAGCTGCGCTTCATATTCATCGGTAATAGATTTCATGATTGCTTTTTCTGCCTCTTTCATTTCTTCCATGTGCTGCCACAGTAAGATATTTTCATCTTTTACCGCCTCAAGCTGTTCAACTAGCTTTTTGTTGTTTACCTTAAGTAGTTCAACGGTGTACCTTAATTCGTGATTCGTCCGACGTAGAGAGGATCTTGATGTTCCCCCTCTCAAGGCTTTCCGTAAAATCGCGGACATTGATCGAGTGACGTTTTTTGCCATTTCTGTTCCCCATTGAAAAAATCTCATAATAGTATTCCCTTTGCATGTCGTCATGCTTATGTTCTGTAAAACCTACCCAGAATTTATCCACCACGACATGCATGCTTCTGTTTATTTGTATCAGCGAGCCAATCACCCCGTCACCTCAGTTGGGAGTCCCCAACGAACAATATTCAGTCCTTTGATTTTCGCCATATCTTTTACCAAGTATCTTTTAACCCAGTATGCCGGACGTAGATCGGTGTTAAGCTCAAACTTAATAATATACCGGTTGAACCAGTACTGGTCGGTTGCTCGGGCGCGACTCTGTGCTCCTGCTCGGGCAGGGTCTGTAACGGTCGTAACACGCTCAATGGCTCGCATGTCATCGATTGTCTGATCTTTATTGCCGCCCTTCTCTTTACTGATACGGACATCCACCTCTACCTCGTATGTACGTTGGATGTAGGTTGGATCTTTAGTGGTCGCCTCCTTGAGAGTGTCGAACCACTTGTCTATTGCTTTTTGTGTACTCATCATTATAAATAGTTTGTTAAAGGGTTAAAGGCTGTTTAGCAGCAAAGCAGTGTCTTTCCAAGAAGCGACACTGTGAACATGCCCATTTGGGCGCTGACCTATCAATTCAGCGATTGCATAATCATTGCCGGGAAATTCAATTCTGTCTCCTACAAAATGTATTGTAACATCTTTCGGCAAATCTTTAAAATGTTCCCGAATCACCTGTGACTTGTCACGCCCTTTGTTAAAAATGTCTATGCTGACAGCGCCACCGATGACAAAATCGCATTTAGGGTGCTTTTTCCGCAGCTTCTTGACGATATGTTCTCTTTCGTGCTGCTCCGCATCATATGCAGTGTACTCATCCCTCTGTTCCTGTGTGGCATCTCTGCCGACAATCGAAAAGTTGACCATGCCGGTCCTACTCTCATGGTGCCTGCCTGTCTTTGTTGGATACTCAGATTCGGCAACCGCCAAATCTAGGTCCGATAGAAGCTTTTTGGATGGCTCAAATTTGTGCTCATATTCATGAAACCATGCCCGCTCCTCGTCCTTCTTTCTCCTGTAATATACGTTGCCCATACACGCAAACACGCCCTCGATACGGTCCATGACCTCGGGACTCAGTTGCTCAGCCAGACGCACAAAGCTGCCGCCCGACACAAGATAGACCTCCCTACCCTCCAACCATTCAAAAAATTGGCGGCGAAAAATTTGCACAGCCTTCTGTTTCGGGGGCGTTAAAGTTCCATCAACATCAAACAAGTATATTGTTCTCATCTGTTGTAGTCATCGTGCAAGCGCACCACATCATCAATCTCCGGGGTACTAACCTCCAACAGTTCCACATCGCCCTTGTTCGCGCAATATCGATGGATTAAGCCGGGAGTAATGCGTTGGCTTTCACCCTCTCGGAGAAGCTGGGTGATCCCTTCCAGTTCGCCATGGTGTTCGTAATGAGGACCAAGTTCCAGCAGGAGCGTACCCTTCATCACATAAATCGTCTCATCTTTCTGCTCATGATATTGTCTAGACAGGCGGTGCCCGTCGTCAATATGCAAAATCTTGCCCAGATATTTGTCGTTGACTGCCCAACGAATCTCATAGCCCCAAGGCTTATCTACTCTCATACTATCTCCAAAATAACTGCACGCCCATGATGCAGCATGACAAGGCGATGCAAATCATCGTCTTTGTTGTAAACATACTCTCGCCCAAAAGCAGGTAGGTTAATATCGGAAACACGAAATACGATGCCGCGAAACCCATAAACCTTCCTGACCATGCCTCTCCAGTTTCTTCAAAGATGTAGCGCGTAGCCATCCAGAAACTAAGCCCGACAGGAATAGAGTAGATACCAACAGCTAGCAAAGGCTTGTCCTTCCACCATTCCCATGCGAACTGAGAATTCAACTGAAACCATGCACAGATATGCCCCAGAATAAAGAAGCCAATGCCGTAAAGAAAGTTAATGTTAGGCATTTCTGCTCCATTTTAGGTACTTGTGTAATGCGCTCGTAACCATCGAGTGCCACAGTTTATCGTTGATTGGGATCTGAAAGTCTGATGCTATCTCCAGTCCTTTCTCCCATGCCATCACCTCTTCTCGGAGGATGTCAATCTTGTGAGCACGGGTCGCCCTCTTGTTATTCAGCACTGCAGCCGGGTAACGGCGGGCGTGTTCTACCTCACACTCGCGCAAAAGCACATGCCCTGTCTCATGCAACAGCATATAAAGCTGCCTTTCGAGAGTTGCACGGTTGTCAACTACAATAAAGTCACCGGGAACGATGGCACGTTTGCTGTGAAACAATGCAGTCTCGCCGTCTTGCTCAAAGACAACCGGTAATCCGTATTCAACATCTAGAAAGACTATAACCCTATCAATATATTCTTTGACATCACTTCTTTCTTGTTTTGCTGCATTCGCGACAGTCTTCATCTTCCAATCCTAGGTGATCTTTCAAATCGTTGAAGCCGCCAATGACTTCTTCATCCCCGTTTATATCGCATTTTACAACCAGCGGCAAAGTTGGCCAACGATACTTCTTGCCAACAAAAACCTGCATCTCTGGGCTTTTATCCAGAAAGGTTAATGCATACTCATAGCCAGAACGGTCTAGCTGCTTTACTGCTTCGATGGCATAGGGATCGTGACCTGTGCCATACACATGATAAAATAATATAGACACTATTATCCCTTCAACAGAGCTTTGGTCTGAATATTTAACTTGTTCTCGATCATGCCAATGCCGCCGACGACAACAATATCTAAGCCGCCGTGTCCACGATTCATCTGAATCTTGGTAAACTCTTGGCGGTCGTCTAAGCCATCAGGCAAAATGCCCTCTTTGAGCAAAGATGTTGCTCTATGGTCTGGTCTGAGACACACCACATAGTCTGGGTTGACAACCACTTCACGCAATGTCCATTTTCCGCTCTTCTGAGTGGGCTGCTCATACAACTCCACCAGTTTAATTCCGTTCATTTCTCCTCCGGTTCTCTATAGGGATAGACGTGGGCTTTCTTCACCAACATCCTGCGCCCTTTAATAAAAAGTTTAAGTCCCGCATCTGCTTCTTCCAAGAAGATTCCTGTTGTCGGTGCCTCAGTCACCAAGACATTGCCAGATCCCCAGTGCCACAACTGGACATCTTGCGGAATATAGACCAGATCGCCATGAGCAAATTGTTCGCTAGCCTGTTTCTGGTGTTTCGTCTTCATACGTTTTTCCCTGAATGGCATTGTTGTAGCCTGATAGCAGCGAAGCTGCATCCTCAAGCCTCTGATCGATACGCGCAAGACCTTGACGAGTTTTATCAATAAGTTCTAGAATCTCGTCGCCCTTCAACTGGTCCTTTACTGCAACGTCATCAATTCTGCTGACATGATTAGACAGAAACAGCAAGGACTTGCCGCTTTCTCTCATAAATTCAGTAATCAAGTCGGGAATGTTCTCCAACTCTTCTGAATAAGTAATGTTAACTCTCATCTATACTCCAATAGATACTGTTATGGGGAAGTGATCATTCCCCAGATGCTGTTCATAACTAGTGCAATGGTCAAACTTACGATTGACCAGATCACCTTAGTGTTGCTCGCCTTCCACGACTCTAGCTGCTGGACCCGTGCTTCCAACTGGGCATGGCGGGCATATAAGCCCTGATCGGGGTTGTACATGGCTTCCTTGATCATGGAAATGTCATCAGCCGCTTCACTGATGTCGGTCTTGATTCCATCGATGCCGCTACTAAGCAGATCGATCTTGGAACTCAAAGTCGCCATCGACTGATTCAGTTCAAGCATTGTGATCACATTTTCGGAAATATCTGGAGCCATAGTACTTTAATTAGTTCGATGTTTCGATTACCGCGTGACTCGTTGTAAATAAAGTGCCTGCCGCCGAAGCTGCATTCTGCAACGCACAACGGGTGACCTTCACAGGGTCAATCACGCCAGACTCTACCATTTTTGTCAACTTGCCAGCGTGAAAATCCCAGCCTTCTTCAAGCGAAGCGGCTTGGATCTTATCACAAATCAAGTCGGGGCTTTCCCCTGCGTTCACAGCCATCTGCCTAAGCGGAGCATGCACTGCCGCCTTTATAATCTCAATTCCGCAGCGCTGCTCTTCGTTGTCTGCATCGATCTTTAGCGCAGCCGCTGCACGAATGAGAGCCACGCCGCCGCCGGGAACGATACCCTCTTGCTGGGCAGACCTTACTGCTTCTAGAGCATCCTCAATCCGGTGTCGCTTCTCGGTCATCTCAATCTCAGTGGCAGCACCTACGCGAATCACGGCGACACCGCTTGCCAGTCTGGTAATGCGCTCTTGCAACTTCTCGCACTCATGAATGGAGTCAGTCACTGATAGCTCTGCCTTAAGATTTTCAATCTGTTCTTCGATCTTGGTGTAGTCACCTTCACCGCCAGCAACAGTAGTGCCAGCCTTAGTAATCTCGATAGTCTTACAAGAACCTAAGTGCTCCAAGGTTACCATTTCCGGAGACAAGCCCTTGGATATGGTAATAAAAGTTGCGCCCACGGATAGCGCCAAGTCTTGCATAATGTTTAGTCGATCCTCGCCATAGCGGGGAGCCTTAACTGCTGCAACCTTGATACCTGAGTTCATTTCCTGACGGCGGATGGCGTTCATAACCAGTGCAGCCAGTGCTTGACCCTCTACCTCATCTGCAACAACGATCAACGGACGACTGCTACGGTCAGCAATCTCAAGCACAGGCAACAACTCATCCACTCGCTCAATCTTGGCATCGGTTACCATGATAAGGGGATTTTCATATCGAACTTGTCTGCGGCGTGGGTCTGTGATGAAAGCTGTAGCCACATACCCAGAAGCAAATCGAAAACCCTCGATTAGATCTAGGCTAGTCTCTAGGCTTCGTGCTTCTTCAACAGTCACCGCCCCATCTTTGCCAACACTATCAACCGCAGTTGCCACCAGATCACCCAGCTTACGATCATTGTTCGCAGAAATAGTTGCGACATGAGCAATATCTTCCTTGCTCTTGATCGGCTGAGCCATGTCCTGAAGGTTAATAACTACTGCCTCTACTGCCTTGTCCATGCCGCGCTTCAACTCAATAGGCGACATGCCCGAAGCAAGGTACCGCTGAGATTGTTCTAGAATCTCTCGCGCAAGAACAGTTGCTGTCGTGGTTCCGTCACCTGCGATGGAGTTCGTCTGCGACGACGCCTGTTTAATGATCTGTGCTCCAACATTCTCAAACGGATCGTCCAGTTCTACGTGTTTCGCTACAGTCACACCGTCCTTGGTGATGATGGGAGTTCCGCCGGCAGTTTGCAGGATTACGTTCCTGCCTCTCGGTCCCAAAGTTGCTGCTGTATAATCAGCCAGCAGGTTGACGCCATTCATAATCTTCTGGCTTAAGCCTGCACCATTGTTGTACTCTTTAGACAATATACACCTCTTATTTATATTCTATATTATAACCCAACTTAGCAGGGTTGTCAAATGTTATTATTCGCTATCGGAAGAAATATCTTCTTCAAGCGCTTGCTTAACCACCTCTGCATCGCCCATCGCTTCTTGACCGTGAGTAATCGCGGTACTGCGCTGGCGGGATGAAAAGTATTCACCGATATTTGTGGTGAGGTTCTGCACACCATCAAGGAGGCTTGTAACGCGCCCCTCAAGGGTTTTCGCATAGATCTCAGCGATGGCATCAAATCTTGACGCTGTGAAGTCTAGATTTCCGTGACCTTGCAGGTTAATAGTGCCGCCTAGATTTTGAATCATCTTGAAAGACACTTCCCACTGTGAGGGATCATCCCCTCGTCCCTCTGCCAACACGCGCTCTTCTTCCATAAGGATTTTTTCACGCTGGTAAAAGGTTAATGATTCAGGCAATTCCAATGGCTCTTCTTTCTCTGCGGGATCGTCCGGTGGGATGTCGCCATCGCGAGCAGCATCAGCTATCGATTTGTGGAGCATTCCACGCTTAGTGTAGCCGGGAGCCTGTGTGATGATAGCCGCGATTTGTGCCCTGTCTCCTGACTTGATGGCAGCGTTAAGCTCATCGAGAGAAACGTCGCCCAGCAGCATGCGGGTCTTCTTAGAGCCTCCAGCGATGAATTCTGGCAAGTTCTCTCTCGTAATGTCGAACTCCCAGATCTCTAGGGCACCAACAGCGCCGGACTCTTCCTTTGTTTTATATGCCACAAGGTATTTGATGGCAGGCTCGCCGCGTACGAACAAAAAGTCCACAAGGTTAGTAAAGCTTCCTTTAACACCCGTGCTTTTGCCCAGCAGCTTAAGGCTCACTGGGATGTTCTTGCCGCCATACTGACTGAAGGCAACGAAGTCTTCAATGGGCAGTGTGCCCTTGACTCGTCCAGCCTCCTGATGCCCACCGGTTAGTGCAGCCATGAACGCTTCAAACACGAAGCCGGCTGATGACTCATTGAAATGATTCATTGCAGCCTTAAGGCTCTCAACAATAATCATTGTGTTGATGATAACTCGGGGGCTGGTCCTGCGCTTCGCCTTCGCTGGGTCGAGGAATTCGTTAAGGTATTGGATTCGACCTGCGATAGAAGTACCGCCGCGAACAACCTTAAAGATATTGTTTACCTGTTCCCGATCCATGTGTTCTGGGTTTCCCCATGCCTCGGTGGGCGTGTATTTGGGAAGTGATAGCACAAACTTTTGACCAGCAGTTTGCTCTTCGTTCATCCGCTCCATTCCACGGGCGGTCTGCATTGTCTGTTGGCTAAGTAAAGCCTTTAGTTCATCTCCGTCCATGCCACTGTCTGCCAATAGACGAATAGCCTCCATCATGTCGGAGTCTACGCCCACAAGCAGAAGCTGACGATAGATCTCGCTCCATTGTTCGGGTGTTAGGCGACCTTCATTCATAGCCATCTGCGGGCTTCCCTTGTCGCCAAGACCCTGTGGGTTTGAGAAGTGAAGCATCACGGAATCTACCATCGCAACGTCAGGCTCGCCCATGATCTCTGCGACGACGCGCTCGATTGTTGCACGGTCGCCCTCCATGCCGGCTGGCACATGAGTGGCAATCATCTCAGGGTTAATGTTTGAGTCGAACCCGGCGGGATCTGATCGGGCTGCGATATCGGGGTAAGAGTCTCCGATGGTTTCTTCGATCATCTCGACCAACATCTCTAAGTTTAATGTTGGTGCCTTGTCTGTGTTGAAATACTGCTCAACTAGCAGGTCTAAATCTTTCTTGCTCATGTCCTAATTAGTCCTCAATCTTTGCTTTTACTTCGTTACTTAGCTGTAATAAATCTAGCCCAGCACAGTCGATTTTCCTAGCCGTCAGGTTGTAGTGGCTAACGAACCCACTAAACTTTGCACGGGCAGAGTCCTTATGGACTCCCGTACTCGTTTCACCATCCATTGTCGGCACATCCAGCGGGATCCCGATACCCTTGTGAACAGCTTCCCACAGGGCTTTCAATGCCTCAATCTGCACTGGATAAAAATCTGTAAATGGCTTGAGTTTTTTGCCGTGGACCCGGGCATTGTCCTGAATCGGGCGTTCTCCGAATCCTTCCCTCACATACCAGTCTTGATACTTGGGATAATATGCGTTACTAATCTCTACGCCAATGGACGCATGGTTAACCTTGCCATTGCCTGCATGCCACGCACCGTGCTGTGTGTCTAATAGTTGATAGATAGTTCCATCGTTGTCGATGCAGAAATGTACTGAGATCCCTCGGCGTCCCAGCACCATAGCACACGACTCAGAGGACAGACACACATCCCAATGGTTGACAAACATGGTTGGCTTTCTGTCAGGCTTGCCGGCGTAGTCGTAATAGCTGCCGGCTTCACAGTCCAAGCCTAGATCTTCATCCCACAAGACAACCATATCCCAATCGATCTCTAAGAACTCTCCATTGTGTACAATGAACTTCTGATCCGAACATGACCGGGTGCCTCGATTGTAGGGAGATGGGTGAGGACTATGTTCCGAAATGCCGGATTCGCGCTCGGTCCAAATCCTCCTGTATGTCATCGGACCCACCAAACCATCTGCTTCAAGTCCATTATCTTTCTGCCACTTTTTAACAGCAGCGACTAAATCATCATCATTGTGCTCACAGCCAAACCACGACGGCTTCCAGCCTAAGGAATCTTGTGAAGACTTGTTGTAGAATACCTTGTCCATTCAAAACCTCAAATAATAATGTCTGCGATGCCGTACTCAATTGCTTCTGAAGCTGAGAGGTATACGTTGACTTTCCTTTCGAGCAGTCTCTTGAGCGTACGCTTGGTTAGATTGGTTTCCCTGACGAGTGCGTTAACATAGTTTTCTTGAGAGTTTCTGATCTCATCCATTTCATTTTCTAGATTGTGTAGCGAGCCATGGTTCCCGCCGATGACCGAATGAATCATCACCCGGCAGTTGGCACCAATCTTACGCTTGCCTTTGGTCCCTGCGGCTAACAGCAGAACACCCGCAGACATAACCTTGCCAAGACCGAAGGTGTGAATCTCACAATCCTTCTGGATCATACGCATTACATCGTAGAGAGCAAACATATCGTCGGCACTGCCGCCGTATGTGGAGATGATAAACTCCATTGGCTCCCACACTTCTTTACCTTCTTCCCCAGTCTTGCCTGAGTTATGAAGGACCAATAGCCCGCTTAGTGTCTCGCGGGACTTGCGCTCATCGATGTCTCCGTAAAGACCTACGACGCGCATCTCTTCGTCAGGCTCCATGCCCAAGGCTGCAGCCAACTGCTCTGCGGTCAAATCACCGCCTGATTCTTCTTCTGACTCTTCTTCTTTCTTCTCTGCTTCTTTCTTGGGCGACATCAACATTATAACTTCCTTCTGTTTTCTTCAAAATGCTTGACCGCTCCCTCCCAATCAGAAAACTTTACGAACTGTTTCCTGTATGTGGTCGGGAAGCTGGCTAAGTAATTATCTATTGCTGCCTTTTTCCACCGACCAAATTCGTAATCATCCATATTTTTTTGGCGGATAATGGTAGCTTTATCTTCTGCGTCTTCTAGTTTCTTATATTTCAATGCTCTGAAAAACTCTATGTCTTCGGTCGCCGATATCATCAACTTTAATGATTGTAGTCCGACTCTTTCGACGAACATACCCATTCGACCTACGGTCATTAGGTTCGTTATAGCACAGCCTACCAGATACCCGATAAGTCCGCCTAGTGCATACTCCATTGCAACTCCATTTTTAAAAACAACACTACCCTATAGCATACACTATAGGGCAGCAGTGTTAAAGCAAAATAATATTATTAGTGTTTGGCATCTCAGCCCTTGCGGGACTTACTTGCTGCCACAAGCCGCTTCGCAACTCGGCGGGCGACCTCATTAATCATTGCCTCGTCTTCAGTGATGGAGACATCAGCATCTGCAAGTTCTTGCATAAGCTCTTCCTCTTCTGGGGGAAGTTCTTCATCGCCTGCGACTGGCATCATTTCTTCGCCTTCGGGGGCTTCCTCTTCCTCGCCACCTTCCATGCTGACATCTGCGCCCTGCTTCTGCAGTGCTGCCACAATGTCGGAAACTAGCTCGTTCGGATCGACCTCAACAGTCTCTCCAACCTCTTCGTCTGGCATCTCTTCTTCTGGTCCCTCGTCGCCGGGAAGTTCTTCTTCTCCAGCCATTGGATCGGGACCACCTAGTTCCATCTCTTCTTCACCCAACTCAGTCAAGAACTGATCGGTGAACTTTGATTCGATTTCAGCTAGCCGCATAAATCTGCGAGTAACTGCTTCTTTTAAAATTAGCTTCTTTTTGCTCATCTCGTATAATCTCCTAATAATATATTATATGAAGGCTTCGATAATAAATAGTCTATTCAATAGCAAACGGCGTCATCTATTAAATAAAAAGTCTTTCAAGTATGCCGCACGAAGCGAGATTTTCCCAAGTGCCCGCTTCTCAATCTGTTGTATTCGGGCTGGGGTGTACTTTAATCTTTTTCCGACCTCTTCCAAAGTCATGTTCCCGTGATTATAAACTGCCACTAAAGTACAGTTCAGGTCGTCTGCAAAATCTATCCATAATCGACATTCTTTCTGTTTGCATTTTTTATTTTTTTGGAGACACGTTCTTGCGCAACGTCTCATCCCGCCTCATCCATTACGTTTGCCGATGCAATCATGGCAGCGTGAATCTTGGATATCTCTTCGTAGCCTTTGATCACAGTTACATGGTCGCACCGATACCAACCGCCCTGTAGCTTATCTTGAGATTCCATTTCCGGTGGGAGCGGGGTCGTAAACCTTACCCTGTGCCAGCGCCACGGAGGTAGCGAACCGGCATGGCGCAGTTCTGAATCCACTATGACTCCGTAATATCCGGGGGCAGCTTTGCGGTTCCATAACACGATGCTTCCTATTTCATAACTCATTGTGTTCCTCTTCGATCATATCAAATATGTTTTCTATTTCATTTGGGTTGAGAGCAAAATGCTCTTTAAGTTCTTTGCCTTGATCACGCAGCTTCTTAGACTTTGTGTTCTTCAGCTTGCTGTGTTTACTCTTTGTGGACTTTAATGTTTCCAGAAACTGCATAAACTCTGGCGACTGATTTAGATAAGCATCAATGCAACCACGAAAGAAATCTGACTGACTGATTCCATCATAATGTAGTCGGATGCGCAAATCTGCATGAACCTTGTCGTTCTCTCTGAAAACCACTCGCTTATTGTAGAGTTCATCTGACATTGCTTAGTCCCAGAATATGGGTGCCCGACTCAGAGATGCCTGCTGCCGTCTGGCGCGTGAACTTGGCGCGGGACTGAAGCTCCGCAAGATTGCGGGCGCCTGAATAAGAAAGCCCGCTTCTAATCCCGTTGTCTAAGCCGCGAAGCACATCATCCACTGAGCCTTTCATCGGGATAGTAGCTGACACTCCTTCCAATGACGACGCGCTGCCACGCCAATCCTGCTGTGCTTCTTCCGATGCCATGCCTCGATAAGTCTTGTGTGCTACGCCATCGATGTGTACGATCTCGGTACCACATGACTCTCGGGTGCCAGCCAGCATAGAACCCAGCATCACAGCATCTGCGCCTGCAGCCAGTGCCTTAACAACGTCACCACTGTTGCGGATTCCTCCGTCAGCAATGATCGCGGCATCCATGCCAGTCTTGGCGCAGTCCATGATGGTCTGCAGCCCGGGCACACCATGACCAGTTTGAATTCTAGTAGAACAAATCGAGCCACCGCCAATGTTACATCTGATAGAGTTTGCACCCCATTCGGCTAGCGCGTTAAAGCCCTCAAGTGTAGCCACGTTGCCCGCCATAATATGTACGGTGTCGCCAAACGTATCCTTTAGCTGCTTTATAGCTGCCTCCATCAAGGAGTGGTGACCGTGAGCAACATCAATACATAAGATCTCTGCACCCATGGCTACCACTGACTTTGCTCTGTCATGGAAGTCGCCGGTGACACCGATGGCTGCTGCCTTGGTTCCGTACTTCTGTCGCCTGATAAGTTTAGCTTGTCTGTCAATCGAACAATAGCGGTGGATAACTCCCAAGCCGCCGGCGATGCCCATGTGAGAAGCCATCAGTGCTTCAGTAACCGTATCCATGGGGGATGAAATGACTGGCAAATCCAGTCTAAAAGAACCCAGCATGGTGCCAATGTCAATCTCTTTTCTGCTACGAATGTCAGAATACTGGGGTACCAACAAAACATCGTCATAGCTGAGACTTACCATGGTCTTCATTATAGCTCTCCCTTTTCATACTTCTCGACCACTCGCTGTGCTGCCGACCAACAGTCGGGACAGTATAAACGAATGATCTTTTCTTGTTCTCTAACCACCACGTTCCACGACGACAGCATCTCACGATTCTGCTTGTCGAACTCAGCTTCGCACATCAGGCATGCTTCCGGAAGTTTAGTATAAAACTCCATCTTATCCGCAAGATCGGGGCTTCCGTCCTTACGCTCGGCTGCAGCCACCTGTCGGCGTTGCTTGCGGTTCACGACTTCTCCATAGTGAAGGCGCTTGGACTGCCCCAAGCATCACGGTTTGTGTTCTCAAAGACCACGACCGCTGAGGGGAACGGGGCGGAGTTGGTGCTGTCACCAAACTTAAGCCTGCCTTTAACAAAGTGAATTTCTTTCGCCTTCATCACAAAGTCGTGCCAATACCGTGTATCGGTGCGAGCAGGGATCAGCATGACGACCCGGGTGTGCTGCTTCTGTGATTCGCTGTATGCCTTTCGGATCCATTGATCGATCCCTCGACCATAAGGAGGGTTAACAAAAACAATATGCCCTCCCCAATCCTTAGTAAGTCCGTCCTCCGCTTCCGTATAGAAGTTGGCACACTTGGTATTGTGGGTTGTTGCACAGGGGTCAAGATCGAACGGACCAAAGCGCCAGTTCAGTTTGTCAAAGAAGTCCTGTGGGGTTGCCCACTCGCCTGTCTTGGACGAAAATAGTGTTTGTTGTGTTGCTGCGTTCATTTGCTCACCTTAAGAGTTTTTAAATATGCGACCATTGCATCTAACTGCGTCCCTGTCCAGCCTGCTCCGATGGGAGGCATCAGGGGCGACTTGCCCACGGCAGTGCCGCCGGCAGCAATCGCTGTCCTTACTTGCTGGTCGGTTCGCGATGCCCAAAAGCTTGCATCCTGAAAGCTGGCGGGCTTGACAGGGAGAGAAGCAGAGGCAGGTCCGTCGCCTGCTCCGAACTCTCCATGACAGCCGGCGCACTGAACCTCATAGTCGGAGGCTGAGCCGGCTTGCGCCACTGTAGGCGCGGCGATAAAAAAGATAATGAGCAGCCTATTCACCAGTGCTCCCTAATGCGCCATCGCCACGGTCGCTGATTGTGATTGGGTACCAGCCATATAAGTCACTGTCGCCTTGGCGCTCCATAGCGCGGAAGTGTACAACCGGCGTCATAACAACTTGGGCAATCTTTGCATGTGAATCAATAACTTGTGCTCTGGTCCCAACGTTGTGAAGGTTAATAAACACTTCTCCGTCATAGCCTGAGTCGATCACACATGCTCCAACAATAAGGCTGCGCTTTGCAGCCATGCCGGAACGGTTCTTCACCTCCAGCATATAGCCATGCGGGATGCCGAACCTGATGCCTGTGGGCAGGACGGCGCTGGTGCCCGGTTCGATAGTAACAGGCTCGTTGTCAGCGGGGCTGAAATGGACATCCAGCCCCGCATCACTTGGGTTTGCCCGGGAAGGCGGATGTACGTTAAGATGCGTACGGCACCATTCGATCATCATTACTCGCTCTCGATGTCAGGGTTTGCGGCAGTCGAAAGGACGCTGTAAGTTTCATAAAGCTCGTCCAGATCAACCTCGCCCTTCATCAAACGATACGCCTTAACAGCGACACTCATCTCATCGCGAGTGAGCCAGCCTTGCCGACGATAATCGTTCCGAAGTTCGCGGCGGTGCTCCTTGTATGGCTCCATCGCATCTTCGATTTCCTTGAGAGAACGGACATACTCTATGATATACCGTTGGCGTCTTGCCTCAGCCTTAGAAATTACAGGCTTGCTTTCTGTACTCATTTTTGCTCCTTTGCATGAGTGGTTAGTGTCTATATAATACCAGCTTACTGCGCTGATGTCAACCTATTTTTCATCATTTTTATCGAGATTTCGCCATCTATAATCCTGAAACTCGATTATGTTGTCCCGCAAGAAGTCGTCCGGACAACGCATGTATGCCTGTTCGTATTCTTCCATCATTTCCCGCATTAGGCGCTCTGTTCGTTTATTGCGTCGTCGCGCTAGAAACAGAGTCGCCAAGAAAAAGATAGAAAAGACTACAAAAAATGAACTTAGTACTATTACGATAGCGGTATCCATGCTCTAACTAGTTAGTTTTATTCAAATTTAATATCTACGTTGACATCAACACTAAACTTCGGTACGCCGATGATGTTAGCCAAGCCATGCTCTAAACACTCGTCTGCATCCAAGTACCAGTCAGCATGACCCTTATCGTGAATCATTTTCAAAAAATAGGTTTTGTTCTTGCCGCAATTTTCAGCCATCATGTAATAGACCTTCTTCTGCAGCCTCTCACATTCCTTGGCGTCTGCCTTAATCTCTTCGATTTTTCCCCACGCGCCGGATGACACATCATGAATCATAACAGTGGCATGCGGGTCCATGTATCGCATGCCCTTCGTACCAAAGCTAAAGAGCAATGCGCCACAGGACATAGCCTTTCCTTGAACGATGGTAGCTACTGGCAGTTCAGAATTCTGAATGTCTGAGATCATGGAGAGCAGGCTATACACCTGTCCGCCATAAGAATCAATAACGACAGGAACCACAGGCTGACCAGTGTTATGTGCCTTTGCCATCTTCTCAGAGAATTCTTTCGCTGTGACCTCGTTGAAATTCCGAACCCGGATGACAACTGGAAAGTCGTCTCTCAAGTCGTAGTCCTTCAACAAAGGACTTGCATTGATAATATGCTTCATCATTTACCCCAATAGTTTAAAGTTGTGGTGGATTGAGCGGGTGCTAAAGCCCCACTTAGGATCGTATTCAAGACGTGCCATGTAAGGACGATTGATTTGTACGTTGTCTCCGCGCTCAGGCTTCACGCCCCAGCACTTAATCTTCGTAGTCTTACTGGTAGAGTCGATGACTTCGACAATCCAGTAGATCTTGCCGTGCTTTGTCTTGCGCGGAACAATCTTACGCGGAACGAACCATGCCACTTGAAGGGCTGGGTCAAACTCGCCGAGTGGTGGCACAAACCTCTCCTCCAGACGACGGCGCACCTTGTCATCCAGAACCAAGTCGAATGGGAACACACCAGTCAAGTCAACCTTGTACTGGATCAACTCCTCCTCGCTGAAGTCTCCCTCGGGAGCGTATGTCTCGATGTTCTCCATGAACCGCTTCTTGTTCTTGGGACGGTCTACCGCCACACAAGACCAGAAGTGTTTGAGTCCAGAGAACCGGTCGTCCATCAGACCGTTCAGAGCCTGACAGCGAATAAGAACATCGAGTGCCTTCTTGTTCAGCTTTGAATACGTGATGTTTTCATTAAACAGGAAGTCCTCAATCTCATTGAACGGTCGGTTCGCAATCACCTGCGCGATGGCTGCGTCACCCAATCCCTTAACCGAAGTCAGAGGCTGAATAAGTGTCTTGCCATCATCGCTGATCTCCCAGACGTTGCCAGACTTGTTGATGTCCAGCGGAGCAATCTCAAACCCAAAGTTCTTGGCGATGTTGATTGCCTTTTCCTTACGAGACTCAGGCTCCTTGTCCAAGAAAGACGCCATCCACTCAGAAGGATAATAATTCATCAGCCACGCGCATTGGAACGAGAGGACCGAGTACGATATTGCATGTGACTTATTGAAGCCATAACCAGAAAAGTACTCAAAAGTATCCCACAGTCCTTCAGCGTCTGCGAGCTTGATGCCCTTCTCTTGGCAACCTTCAACAAACTTTTTATGAATGCTCGCTTTCTTATCATGTTTACCTGTTCCCTTCTTAGTAAGTAGCTTGCGAAGCAAGTTACCTTCGTCAAGGGTCAAGTCCTTGCCCAGCCTATGAGCCAGTAGTGCGATCTGCTCTTGGAAGATCAAGAAGCCATAAGTCTCCTGAGTAACCTCCTCCACGATTGGGTGCAGATACTTAACATACTGTGGTGCCTGCTTAGCCTCCACATAATCCTTATCGACGCCGGCACTCAAAGGACCGGGGCGGAAGATCGAAGTGATAGCTGAGATATCGATGATGCTCGATGGCTTAGCGCGGACACAGAAATCTTGTGCGCCGTTCTCGGTAAACTGGAACACTCCACCCCACTTGCCGGCGTGAAAGATGTTTGTGTAAACATTCTGATCATCAAAGTTCATCTTATCCGGGTGAAGGTTAGTGTTGTAGAAGTTCCGAATCTCATCGAAGGTCGGGTGTTCCGTGTCATGGTGACGCTGCAGGATGTGGCGAATAGCACCCTCAATCATTCGGAGGGTAGACAGACCAAGAATATCGAACTTAATGAAGCCCATAGGTTCAAGGTGTCGAACGTTCTGCCCCTCTGCCCATGGCGTCTGTCGCACACCACCTGAGTTGATAAGCGGCATATACTGGTCAAGGTTCTCAGCAACCACCACGCCACCAGCATGCCGTGAGCAGGAACGAACCTGACCATACAGAGCCTCAACGTGAGTCTTGACGTGCGGGTATTGGTTTAGAAACTTTTGTAGCGTGCCACTGAACTCCATGACCTCCTCAAAGGTGGGAGTATACACACCAGCCTTGATTCCATGGCGCTGCTTTGCTGGTCCAGTTGCTTCGTAAAGCATAGCGCCAGTAACTGCGTTGACCTCTGTGAACTCAATCCCATAGAACTTTGAAATATCCTTGATGAGTGAGCGTAGCTGCAGCGTGTTCCAGTTGGAGATGGGAGCAACAGTATCTTCGCCCCACTCTGCGATCAGTTCTTCTTTAAGAGCCATCGGATCCGACACATCGTAATCGATATCCGGGTAGTCAGTAGCGTCAGAGCGCAAGAAGCGAGAGAACAGAAGCCCATACTTGATGGGGTCAATCTGAGTGATGCCCAAGGCATATGCCACAAGCGAACCAGCAGCAGAGCCGCGACCGGGACCGGTCAGCATCTTCTCGGACGCTTTGTCGGCGATAGCCTTCATGGTCAAAAAGTATTTGCTGAAACCTCTGTCATCAATGACCGCTAGCTCGCGCCTCAAACGCTCTCGGTATTCCTCATTATCAATGAAGCCCAAGCCCTTGAGCCCTTCCAAGGAATATTGGATTAGCGCTTCGGAAGCCGTGGAGCCTGCAGGTACCACAAAGTCCGGTAGGCGAACGGTGTTGTCTGGAAAGAACGAATCGATGCGCTCATGAGCGATCTTGTGACCGTTCTTAATCGAAGCGAGCACCAAGTCATCATCATACTCAGTCCCAGCATCGGCAGAATACTTCCGATATGACTCCCACATCTGGTCGCCGTTCTTGGGATATAGTTCGTAGCCGATCTCCTCTACATCAATAGGCAGTTCGTTGCTCTCATACGCCGGCTTGCTCTTTCCAAGCCAGCCTAGACGCTTGTATAGTTCACGATCCTTCCAAGCTGTGGGATTAGGATAGTGACTGTCTGCGGTCGAAACCAAGTCAACACCAAACTCATTGTGCATTTCAATGATGCACTGGTTCAGCGTGTGCTGCTCAGGAACATTGTTCCACTGCAGTTCTCCGTACCACCGGTCGCCAAAGACTGACTGCATACGCCTAGTCGTCGTACGCATGCGCTCTAGGCACTGCTCTCTGTCAAAGGAGCGGTTGCCATCCTCATCAGTCTCCCAGCTATGCCAGAAGTCTTGAGCATAAACGCCACCCAAGCATGCCGAAGATGCGATGATGCCCTCCGAATACTTTTCAAGTAGAGCATAATCCATGCGCGGATAACGATAGAAGTTCTCAGTCTTATAGCTTTCAGAAATCAGCTTGAAAAGGTTATTAAGTCCAGTCTGGTTCTGTGCCACCAAGACAAGGTGAGCGCGGCGGCGAAGGACATCCTTCACCGTCTTCTTGCTCGCATCCTCATCTTCGATGGTTGTGCCAGACTGAGATTCTTCCTTCTTGTTCTTGACCTTGGCTCGCGCTTCGTCATATTCAGCCCTCCATTCCGAGATAGACGGAATGAAATAAGCCTCGACGCCGAACACAGGCTTGAAGTTCTTGCCTTCCGCCTGCATCTTCTTGGCGTGCAGTACCTGATGAGCTAGCCCATTCATATTACCATGATCCGTGAGAGCCAGAGCATCACAACCATTCTGGTATGCAAAGTCCATGTGCTCCTGCGGATATCCGATAGCATCAAAAATAGAGCCAGCCACGCTATGAGCGTGCAGGTTCACAAACGGGATCTTAGATGAAACGCGAGTGGTCATTTATGCTTACGCCTCGTCGATGATGTTGTCAACGAGACGAACGAAATCAGTAGGTCCAAGATCGTTGCCATTGGCACTCTCCTGAATAACGTGATAACGAAGACCGCCTAGGCGACGATAGACAAGATTGATCTTCTGGCTAAGCGCTGAGACCTCTTCTTCTAGTGTGGCATTCTTCGCAGAGAGCGAAGGCTTTGTTGATGTTTTAGTTGAGGGCATTTTATTCTCCTTGTTTGATGTCCATGCCAATTGGTTTGAGTGTCGAAGCCGGCAAAAGATTGTCCGGACGCTCGACGTTCGCAGCCTCTGACGAGGCTAAAAACTTACGGTAGTGTTCCCAGTCCTTTATAGAGTGAAACCACGGTGCTTCGACTTTATTAGCTCCCTCTATTATAGCAGATCCAAACACAATGTCAAGCGAAAAGTGACGCGCAGAGTATCTTTTTTCAAGTGGTAGCTTCTTGCTGGGGTATTTCTCGTTTTCCTTGGGTGCATACCAGCCGCCGGTGCCCTTACGCCTGACCTCTCGGCGGAAGCGCTTGAAGTCTTCCGCATCAAAGGTGAAGCTGAGTGGGTGACCCTCGCGGATCGTTTCGCCATTAGCGGACAAATAGAACCCCTTGCTTGATGAAATCTCTTTACGATATGATCTTAACACAGTCGGGTCATAAATGCCAGTAGAAAATGCAACAAAATATCGATCAGGAATAATCCACTTGCTCATCTGGTTTGAGATATGGTACGCGGAGAGCGCTCCGTGGAGTACGCTCCAACCCTGACAGTCTCTCTTGTCTCTATCGTTTGGGTGGATGGGCACATAAAAAATTGGGATTGGCTGCTTGCTTTCGCTCGGAAACGGATCTTGTGTTCTGTTGACCCACACAGGATCCTCAACATAATCTCCCAGTCGATGTTTAATAATGGGTGCCACGTCATCGTTGCACACGATCCAAATCGTTTCGCAGCCTGCGTATGCACACTGCACCACAGCAAGCTCCAATGCAGTGTAGTTTTCTCCCACCGGGACCATACAATTTGGAAGTCCAAGGTTAATGTTCGCTGCCTGCCCTGCAATCGGAATGATGCCGGCAAGGTGGAACGACTGGGTGTTGCCGGGACCAGATTCGATCATGAATTCAGTAAAACTTTAGGGATGTATGGGTTAGCCGGCTTGTCATAGCCTTCATGCAGCAGTTCAGCCAGCATTTCAGGCGGGCTGACATCGTGATAGGTGATTGTTGGTTCAGGTCCATATCCGTGCATAGCAATCCTGTCCTTCTCGCGACGGTCGAATTCAATCTTCAAAGCATAATGCTTTTGATTACCTGTCTTTGGACAGATACCATTCTTGGTTCCGCGAATACCCATCTCTTTCATAGCAGCCATTGTCGCAAACCTAGCATAAGTGGGGGAATGCTCAAACATGTCTAACTGCTCCTTGTCTAAATATGAAATAGCACACAGGTCTTTCATGTCGGGGTGATCGCCATCTAAACGCTCAGAGGGATAAAAAACAATTTCGCGAACAAAGTCCTGAGAAGGCGTAATGATGTGTGTCTCTTTATGCTTCATACCCGAGCGAACATTGAACCAGTCTACGACTCTATAAATCTCGCATGCTTTCGTTATAGGAGGCATGCCCTCCACTCCAGTGTCATTGAATATCCACAAGTTGTCATAATTAACTTTCGTTATTCTGGAGCGATTGGTGCTTGTGATTGTTAATACCTTCTCGCTGTTTAATCGGATAGCTCGTACGTTGTCTGCGAAAGGAACCTGACCGCCCATGGAAAGCAGCATGTATAAATGATTCCACAGTTCTATCTGCTTCTTGGTCTTGCTTTTTCCGAAGCCGTACACTGAGTAGTCTATCTCTTTATCGAAGTTGTCGATTATCTTAGGCGCAGAAGTGCCATACCCAATGATAGGGTGTCCCGTATAGAAAGCGTAAACCAAGGCGCTCAAGCCATAGCCTATGATTACGTCATCCCATTGGTAAGTGTGCTCCTTCATCCATCCATGAGCGAGGCAAGAACATAGTTTTCCAAGACCAGAAGGTATTTCTGCTCATGGAATTCTAGGCTCTTAACCATATGTCTTTCGACCGCAATCGTATCGCCTGTCCTGAGTGTCAAGCTACAGTCTGCTGCTTGCGCTAGCACACGATAATAATCGTACTCTTTCGCTGGTGCCTTGTAAGCATCGGGCAGCACAAAGCCTTTGTCTTCTTCTTTCACAGCGTTTAGTTCTTCAATCTGAATATAACGGTTCTTTGGTGTGAGTTTCACGCTTCCTCCTAAATGGTGCATGAGTCGTTGGTGCAGAATTTAGTTCCTGCGCCGGCGGTTTCAGTTTTGATCCGAACAATCGGTGTAATCTTCTTGTTCATTTCTCTATATTGTTTCTCGGTGATCGCTTCATATGGAGCCTGCTTGTATCCGGTTTCCTTATAAGCAAGAAATGACACAGCCTTTAGCCTAGTCTCATACATTTCAAGCGCACTCTTTAAACTCTCAGCTTCGTGAGGCTGAAAGGTTACTGTTACGGAAACGGAGTTGTCTGCCCAGAAGTGCTGATATTGTGCTGCAATCTCAAGCTGCTCCCACATCGACACGTCCTTCTTACTCTTCTCAAAGTATGGCTCTTGCACCGGGAACTCCACAACTGTAGTGTTAGGTGAATAGGCGTCAGGTTCCATCTTATAGCCTGCCTTCTTCAAAGGTCCAAGCAAGTCTGAAGTGTTGGAGAAGCGAATCCTGCGAATGTAATACTCCGACTCGGGGAAGTGAATGCCCGGGGTGCTGCCATTAAGAAGAGAAACCGTGCCGCTTGGCTTGATACTCGTCATGCGTACAGAGCGCGGAATACAAAGCCAGTTTGAATATTCCTCATCCAGATCCTGCACACGATCATAAGCCTTGTCACACCATTCATAAATCTCGCGACGACCGTGCTTGGCGAATGCCTGCACAACGCCAGACTGCGACAGTCCAATGCGGCGATTCTTAAGCATGATTGCGTTCGTCTCTGGCCAATGAGTGTTCACCAGCGTAACTGTCTTGCCGTAGAGATATGCGATCTTTAATGTTTTTAGATAATCGTCATAGTTCTCATGCTTGGCTGGATAAGTCTCGACCAAGCAACAAAGCTCGGCGTCTTCTAACTGTTGTTCGACACAAGGATTGAATCCCATGACATGACGATCATCGTCGCGTGGCTCATCCTTGAAGCGTCCACGGGTACGAGCATTGTTCAGCCAGATGTATCCGGGTTCTCCGTTTTGCTGGCTCTGTGCTGCATGCCAAGAGTAGTCCATGCCGACCAGAGCTTCAAAAGAGTTGTTGGAGCCCCAGCGATGAGAATAAAGCTTGTCCTGATCATTCTTCATAGACAAGTATTCCTTGTCGTCGTGCGCACCCAAAGCGAGAGCGGCTGAGCGGCGAACGTTGCCAGCGACAACACACTTACCAATAAGATTCTCGGTGTCTACGATGTCTACAGAAGATACAGTTTCGCCGATGCGAGTATCGTACAGTTCCTTAAGGTTATTATGTAGAAGTAACAGAGGCTCATGCCCTGCAGAGGTTCCACCAAAGCCCTTGATCTGTGCGCCCATGGGTCGGATCGCACTATAATCAAATCGTGGAACATCATTGCCAAAGTAGTAGCCATCAAGCAGCATGCGAACAGAGCGAACCCAGCCTTCACGACTGTCATCAATAACGTGGACATCATCAACCCAGTTTGGTTCTCGGATGACTGCGGTGCCAGCGCCCTTCGTGTCAAAGCCGACGCCGATGCCCACCATCAATGCATCCATAATCCAAGCAAAAAGGTAGCCGCCCTTGCTGCTCAAATCCTTTGTAGAGCGGAAAGCACAATTGAACAAGCCAGCGCCAGTGCGCTCTTGCACGAACTTAGTGCCCATCATCCACAGTCCTCGACCGGGGGGCGACCATTTCAGAGTAAAGAGGCGGTCATAGGCATCCTTTGCGGTGCGCTGTGCCTTTGCATCATTCCACTCAAGCCCTAGACGAGCAACGTGTTGCTTTTGAATGTCAAACATTCCTTCAATGACACGACGGCAGGTCTGATGCCATTCCTCCGTGCCCACTGCAGCAGGGTCATGCTCCTCTAGCCTTCGCGAGTACGTCCGCTTGAAGGTCACATATCCTAGTGGACCCCATGGTACCTGCCGATCACGATAGTTATCAAGAAATGACTCTGATAATCTAAACCGGCGAACCGAAGGGTCGCGTTCCTGTTGTTCATACATTGTTACTTTTACTCCTGTTTTCTTTATAATTCTTGTATTTTTCTTTCAAGTTCTCTGCTTGTTTCTTGGCAGAGTTCTCTATAATTTCTCCCGGCGTTTCGCCAGTTGGCTGTAGAACCTTAATCTTTACAGAACCCGGGTCCATAAATATTGGATAGACGAGTCCATCTGGTCCATTTCGATTTTTAGCGACGAAGATTCGTCCTGTATTGTTGTTTTTGTCGTCAACGGTTCGGGATACAGAGAAAATAAAGTCTGCCACAAAGCACTTATTGAAAGCTTCACTGATTGACTCCATTGTAATAACTTCTGCATTCAGCCCCGACCTGTTTGTTTGAGAAGCAGTCCACACGGGGCACTTGTTCTCTTGTGCAATCGCTCGCAACTCTTCGTATATAGATTCGAGTTCTGTTCTCTTCTCTTTCTGGTACGCAATTGGTCGCAATAGATCGCCGTAATCAACAATAATAATATCCGGCTTAATGTCTCGCTTCCGCAGCTTCTCCAAGTGAGTTGATAGCGTGCGTGAGCTAGCAGATTTTGTCGGATACTCTTTAATAATTAGTCTACCTTCGATCTCTTGGACCGCTTCATACACTAATTCTTTCAATTGGAACAAATCATTTAGCGGCACACCAGTCAGGCAAGAATCATAGCGGTTTCCGATGGAGGCTTCGGACAGTTCTAGCGTGTAATGAACAACCGTTTTACCGTCCTTAATCGCCTGAGCGCCCAAGTGTGTGAGGACCATCGACTTGCCAGCGCCAGTCGGGGCAATGACAACTCCCAATTCGCCAGAACCTAGACCACCTTTGCAGAGGCTATCCATTTCGCTCCAGCCCATCGAAATCGCATTGCGAGCCTTGAGTTGGAAACGAGCCTCAAAGTCCTTAACATAGTCGTGACCAAAGTTGTTGTCGCTGCCCAGCTTCAGAGCAGTGTTAATCACCGAACTGATCTCATCAAAGGAAGAACTCTGAAGCAACTTTACAGACTCCATCATCGCTTCCTTAAGCTTCTGCTTTCGGCAGAAGTCCAGCGACACTTCTTTAATGTACCCTCGCCCTTCAACCTCAGAATTACAAATGCGAGCAAAGTAGCTACGCACCTGCTGCTTATCAGTTTCTGTCTCGTTCTCCAATTCGGAACGCAGGACAGTCATCATAATCTTTTGTGTTGGGTGTACGCTGTACTTCTCGCGATACCCAAACACCTGCTTGACGAAAGCCCGAAGATACGACAGTTCCAAAAAGTTAATGTCCAGCACCTCAGCAATCTGATCCGCGAACGGACGATCCTCTAAGATAAGCTGGCACAATCCTTCTTGAAAGCCTTTTCCGAATTTGCTGAAACTTGGTTGATCTGACATTTCTTTTCCCGTTGTAGAGATCATAACCTATTTGTCACTTATTGTCAACCACTATTCGTCTCATACATTGAAATAATGACGACCAATCAAATGTGCCGAAACCATCTTCGATCATCATGCCTTGAACGCCAGTTTTATTAAAAAGCTGCTCCGCGTCTTCGATTGCAAACCGGACCTTCGACTTGCCCTGTGGGGATAGCGACGGAGCATATAGCTGCATCAGCTTGTAGTTCTGCGCGATCCTATCCTCATTCTCAAGAATCGAAGTGTAAACTTTTAATTTCGAGTCGGCTGTAATCTGCATCCGGCAGTGGTTCAAAAGGTTATTAATCGTACAGAACTCTTCATCCTTAAAGAATTCAAAGCGCTTCTTGATAGTACCCAAACCTATACCAGCCACACCGGGCAAGTTGTCGGATTTGTCTCCTGCGATGGCGCGGGCTAGTGCCATGTTATTCGGGTGAATATTATACTCCTCGACCAATCGCTTCGTGTTCATAACCTGCTTCTGGATTGGTCGGAACACCACAGTGCTATCATCACACAGTTGAAAGAAGTCCTTGTCACTGGAGACAATCACCTTCTGCCAGTCAGCAAAGTGCGAAAGCTTAGAAACATAGGCAATAACGTCATCAGCTTCCACTGCCGGAAGCATGGTCTGAGAGATTGGCATCTCGTTCAAATACTCAATCAGGCGAGTCTGTTGCCAGACCTTGTTCTCCATTTCTTCATTCTCGGACAGGTTTCGGATATCACGATTAAGACGGATAGGCTTGCGACCCTCTTTGTAGCCCTTGTTGACAGCCTTGCGCTTCTGTGATCCTCCTGCTCCGTCCCATGCAATCACAATATGATCTGGCTTGGTTTCTCGTACAAGCTTCTGGAGGATCTTAAGGAAACCCTTTACGCCTCCAATGGGCTGACCGTTAGTGGAAAGGCTAGGATCCACGATGTATGCACGAAAATACATATTCAGTGCGTCAATAATTAATACTCTTGGCTGGCTCATGGTTTATAGACTCCCATCGTCTTGTTGTCAATACTGTAAAATACGCGCTTGACGCCTACATGTCTGAGGACTGCAGCGCACATGTCGCAAGGTTTGGAAAGCCTAAGCTCTCCGCCCTTACCGATGCGGCAGACGTACATTGTAGCGCCCATTGTTTTCTTGCGGTCTAGACCCAAGACGCACCCGAGTTCTGCATGGTGCGTGGCATGACCGCAGTTTCGCTGGCGAAAGCGATTCCCGAAAGAAGCATGTCTGTTCTTGTTTGTGGAAAGTCCAATAATGTTGGAGCCTCGCAGCAAGAGTGCGCCGTGGCGATAATCTTCGTTACTGGAACTATTTGCCATGCGAGCAGCTAGCACCATATATCTCTTGTGTCGTCCGGACAGCTTCATACTTTAATAAAAGGGATGCCTTCAGGAAGAGATTGCCCTTCCTGAAGGCTTAGTTTTGTCACCTATCGGCGACGTTGGTTTTGTGCTCGGGCACGACGGGGTGTCGTACGCTGCCAGTGACCGGGTACCCATCGGCGATGCCGACGTTGACCAACCCAGTGACCGGGAACCCAATTTGCATTTGCATGCGGGCGGGCAACAGGACGGTCGGGACCGAAATCTCGACCATGAGTTGGGTGTGACCAGTGAGCACGGTAGACGCGAGTGGCGGGAACCCACACCCAAGTAACAGACACAGCAGGCGAACCTACGGTGACAGTTGCGCGGGTGTTTGGACGATGCCGATTGTGCGCGTCTGCGGTTTGTGGTACTGCAAGAGCAGCAGCCACGACGATTGTGATAAGGAATTTCATATTATTTCTCCTTTCCTTCTTTGTTGTTCACTATGTTAGACGTATGAGGGCTAAGTTTTATTCATTCTTTTCCTCACTTTCTTCATAAAAATCTGCAGCCTCTCCGATCCGCTTGTCGAACTTCATGATGACTTCATCATCCATGACCTCCATAACGGTCTTGCGGAACACTGGATCCTGCAGGCGCTCTGTCCACTTAGAGGCTTGGAACTTGGTCCCAACAGGCTCACCATCCTTGTCAAGCAGCGAGAACCATGCCCCGGAACGAGCGAGTCGCGTCGAGGCGTGGATGGCGTCAAACCAACTCTCCTCATCTTGGACACCAATGGCGTCACCCCAGAGGATCTTAAAGTTGCACTGGCGACCTTGGGTACCAAAGCGGGACTTCTCCAGCTTGACCTTGACCTCGGAACCAATGCGGAAGCCCTTATCATCTGTGATGAAGCTTGCCTTAGCCTTGCGACCGGTGAGCCAGATACGCAACGAGTACGCATAGATCATAGCCTTGCCGCCGGGAGTCATGTACGGAGTCGTCATAGCCTCGGACGGTGAGCGCGTGATGTTGGTCTTAAGCTGGTTAAGAACAAGGAACGTGCATTGCGAGTTGGCGATAGGCACAGTCAGCTTGGACATACCCTTTGCCAGAATGCGAGCCTTCACTGCCATAGACGACAGCGGATTGAAATCTCCCTCAACATCTGAAACAGATGGAGTGAGAGCAAGCGAATCCCACACGAACAGCATGCGGTTGTCATTTGATCCCAACAGTTCTTCGATAGTCTCCAGCACAAACTCAACTGAGGTTGCCTGAACATACAAAAGGTTATTAAGATCGCAGCCTGCACGCTCAAGGAATGTTGGGTCAATAGCAGACTCGCTATCAAAATAGATAACGTCCATGCCCATCTTCTGAGCATTGGCTGCTACCTGTGCTGCCATGTAACTCTTACCGGTGGCTTCAAGACCAGCGATCTCGACCACCTTACCGACAGGGATACCAGCCAGTCGCCCACGGCATGTAATAGAATCAAGCCAGCGGGAGCCAGTAGGAATCCAGTCCTTCACCTCCGTTGGATTATCTTCCTTAAGATCGTGTGCTACGTTCTGACCAGCCTTCTTGTTGATTAGATCGCGCATCTCTGTGACAGAGAGCTTGCCAGCCCCATTGGATTTCTTAGTTCGTGCCATTCTCAATTTATTCTCCTGAGTGAAATGTTGGGTTTATTCAAAAGAGATTTCAATCTCTGATAGTGTCTTCATTATAACACTTCTGATGTTGTTTGTAAACCAGTTTTTTGTATAGTTTTTGAAGTTGATCCACCATTTAGAGATAAGACCACTCAACTTGTCTCTTGCACCGGCAAGGAAGTCAGATAGCATGCCCTCCTCTAGAGGGTCTGTGTCTTCTTCGTCTGCGAGTTGGATAGCAGCAGTTTTTGAAGCAGACGCAACATCAAAGCGAAAAGCTGCTGATGTGATGCCTGACCGAGACTTAGCACGGACTTGAATCTTTGTGACTTGCATGGTCTTCATGATATAAGCCTGATCAAGAGGACCATAATAAGTGGGGGTCATGATATAATCTGCGGTTGCCAAATCGTCGGCACCAAATGCACGCTTGCCAGTCATCGCTTCTTCAATAAGCCGATATTTAAACTCCTGACTGCCATCAAGATATGAAACCATATCACTAATGATTGATTGCTTATTCTGGGCTTCCCAGACCTTCCAATTGTTTTCGTCAAGCAGCTTTCCATCCGCCATCATTTGAAGCGCTTGGCGGGGTCGCCTTGCCATGGCTTTCCCCAGATTCTTAGGATCAATCATCTTAGTTGGCGTATTCTCAATCCGGTCGATAATGTCAAGCAAAACGTCTTGCTTCAAATCTTCTCTAAACTCAGGATCTGCCAGCAGTTCGTCCATCACTGTCCTAAACATTAAGGCTGTATTTCTGCCCTCCGCAGAAGATAGTTGAATGCCGCCTTCCATCTTCACGGACACGCGATGGGAGCCGAACATCAAATCAGTCTTGGGCTCAGGATTTCCAGCAATACCCTGTTCGTCTGAATGGTATGCTTCGCCGATTGGGGCACCTGCAGCCATAGCAGCCTCAACAGCAGAAATCGCCGCGTCCCTCATTTCGCCCTCGCCGTAGTTTCTAAGCTCTGGGCGTCTTTCAACTCTCATCTGGAGTTCGTCTTCTCTTCCGGACATTTTAAGCGCCCAATATACAATAGCCCACTCTAACTGCACACCCCTACCAGAGCCGGCACCTTCGCGCAAGTGACTGCGCCATCCTTCCATAATCGGTTTCATTGTCATTACCCTATAATTAGTAGTTCGGATGAGGAACCCATTGTTTTTTTGCCGACGCATTTGCCATCGACCCACTCAACATTCTTCATGCCGTATGCCCACTCAGCAGTAACGATCTTGCGATTAGAATACAGGTCACGGACCTCTGGGCAATCATTGTATGACATGACCCAATCGGATCTGTCGGAAATCAAGTTATAAAGCGCCATATGGTCAAATCCCGCGTGAAGCCCCCCAGCTTGCCCGTAGAGCATCGCTGCGTCATCGGGCAGGAGGTAGGGCGGGTCAAGGTACAGGAAGGCTCTGGGGTGCCATGGGAGGCTCGTCTGGAAGTCTGCGTAGTCTACCCTGAAATTCTCGGCGTTAAACCTACGCAATCGGTCGATAGACGACTGAGTGAATCGAGCGTATGATGCTCGCTTGGACCAGCCACCAGAAAAGGTAGCGCCTGAGAAGCTAGAGCGATTGATC
>Ga0315327_10000044_pt1 | contig 46565 bp, 44 predicted proteins | sample M110032315metaG_FD_203460 | JGI IMG/M metagenome (GOLD analysis project Ga0315327, IMG submission 203460) | Ammonia-oxidizing marine archaeal communities from Monterey Bay, California, United States - M1 100m 32315 | ecosystem: Environmental > Aquatic > Marine > Coastal | place: USA: California... | reverse complement strand
CAAGTAAAGGCAGCGTGCACGCCGACCATGCCCCGGCCCCCGGCGCGTAGGAACCGCTCGTTCTCGGCCAACCCTCGTCGGGCACCGTCAGGGCCATGACGGTCGGTGATCCCGTAGGCGCACGACACCCGTATGCCAACCGTGGCGCACGCCTCGGCGATGACGTCCAGCGACCCCTCAATGGCCTCTGGCGACTCATGGTGGTCGATGATCGCCGTGCAACCCCGCTCGAGGGCCTCCAGGGCCCCCAACATCGCTGACCACCGGATGGTCTCCAGGTCCAGTGCCCGGTCCAGCCGCCACCAGACCAGCTCCAGTATGTCGGTGAAGCCCGCCGGGGTACGCGGCGGTGCCGGCATCCCCCGGGCCAACGCCGAGTACAGGTGGTGATGGGCACAGACCAGGCCCGGCGTGGTTGGACCGGTGACGACGTCCATCGGGGTCAACGCCCGTCCCAGTCGGCCCAGTGCTCCTGCTGGTCGGGGGCGGCCATGGGCAGGGAATGTCGCCACTGGCCGTCGTAGGCGTGCAGGGCAGCGGCCACCGCACCGGCGGTCGGAACCAGGCCGATCTCCCCCACCCCTTTGATCCCGTAAGGCGAATCGGGCTGTGGCGATTCAACGAGGCGTACCTCGACGTCAGGCATGTCCTTGGGTCGGATGATCCCGAGGCTCCGGAGGGTGTCGTTCCTGGGGCGGGCGTCCTCGTCGGCCGGGAAGCCTTCGGTGAGGGCGTAGCCCAGCCCCATGTGCACCGAACCCTCCACCTGGCCCTCACAGAGCATCGGGTTCACGGCCCGACCCACGTCGTGGACCGCCACCACTCGGTTCACGTCGCCGGTGTCCGGGTCCAAGACGACCAGTTGAGCGGCGTAGCCGAAGGTCGAGTGGATGATCGGGTGCTCTACTTCGTCGCTGAGAGAGTTCGTCCAGTCGACCCGGTACTCACCCTCATAGTCGATGCCAAGTCGACAGCCATCGGCCATAGCGTTGCGGCAGGCGTCGGCCACCGAACCGGCACCCATGAGGGTGCCCCGGCTCCCCGTGGTCTGGCCGGCACCCAACTCGCGGGTGGTGTCCACGATGACGTCGACCAGATCCGGGTCGACGCCCAGTTCCTCGACGGCTACCTGCAGCGCCACGGTATGGATGCCCTGGCCCATCTCGGTCCAGCAGTGCCGCACCTCGACCCGACCGTCGGCACGGAAGTGCACCACGGCCCGGGCCACCTCCTTGAATCCGTTGCCTAGGCCCGAGTTCTTCAGACCAAGGCCCACCCCGATGGGCAGTCCGGCAGCCACCGCTTCGTCGTGGGCCTCCTTCACCTCGTCGAGGCAGGCCCGGGCGCCCAGACAGCCATCGTCCATGACCTGCCCCGGACCCCACACCGCACCCGGAGAGACGACGTTTCGGCTGCGGATCTCCCAACCCGAGATGCCAACCCGCTCGGCGAGCCGGTCCATCACGCCCTCCATGGCGAACTGGGCCTGGTTGGCCCCGAAGCCCCGGAACGCACCGCAGACGGGGTTGTTGGTACGGACCGCGGTGGCCTCCACGTCGATGGTGGACACTACGTAGGGGCCGCTGGCATGGCCGGCAGCCCGCTCCAGGACCTTCATGCCCACTGAGGCGTAGGGCCCCGAGTCGCCGATCATCCGTATCCACAGGGCGGTGAGGCGGCCCTCGTCGTCGCAACCGGCCCGGTAGGCCATACGGATGGGGTGTCGCTTGGGGTGCATGAGGAGCGACTCCTCGCGCGACAACGTGCACTTGACCGGTCGGCCTGTCACCCAGGCGGCCAGCGCGGCATGGGCCTGGTTCGACATGTCCTCCTTGCCACCGAAGGCCCCGCCATTGGACACCAACTCGACGGTGACCCTCGATGCATCGACGTCCAGCACCGCGGCGATCTGGTTCCTGTCGTCCCACACGCCCTGGCCACCCGAGTAGACGTGCAACCCGGGCGAACCATCGTCGGCGACAACCGGTACGGCCAGCGTCGACTCGGGTTCCACGAAGGCGTGTTCGATGCGTTGGGTCTGGAAGACCTCCTCGACCACGTGGGTCGACGCGGCCAGTGCGCCCGCGGCATCGCCACGGGCATAGGTCGACACCGACAACACGTTGCCGTCCAGCTCCCAGACGGCGTCCTCGTCGGCGGTCACAGCGACCACCGGATCGCTGTAGACGGTCAGCGGCACGTACTCCATTTCCACCAAGGCGGCGGCCCGGCGGGCCGTCTCCCGGTCATCGGCCACCACCACGGCCAGCACGTCGCCCAAATACGAGGTGCGACCTCCCTCAGGGATCATCACCGGCCAGTCGGTGTGGATGATGCCTACCCGACGAGCCCCGGGGATGTCTGCCGCCGTCAGCACCCGATGGACTCCGTCGACCGCCTCGGCCGCTGTGGCGTCGATCCGGACCACTTCGGCTCGGGCGTGGTCGGCCAGTCGCAATGCTGCGTGGAGGAGCCCATCAGGAAATAGGTCGTCGACGTAGGCGCGGTCACCGAGGGCCAGTTGGTGGGCCTCCACCTTGATACCGCTGGTGCCGATTCCACCCTGGGGCAGCGCCACCGCCACCTCACCGGTGGCCAGGGCCTCAACGGCGTCGAGGATCTTCACGTAGCCGGTGCACCGGCACAGGTGGGCCCCCAGGTGGCGGGCCGCGTCGCCCCGCTCAAGCACCTTGCCCCGATCAGCCGCCTTGTCCAGCAGCGCCTTGGTCCGCATGAGGATGCCCGGGATGCAGAAACCGCACTGCAGGGCGCCGTGGGCGGCGAATGCCTCGGCATACCTGACACGCTCGTCGTCGGAAAGGCCCTCCATCGTGGTGACCACGGACCCCTCGGCCTTTTCCATCGACATCTGGCAGGCCACCCGGGCCTTGCCGTCCAACAGCACAGTGCAGCAACCACACTGGCCCGAAGGCGAACATCCGTCCTTGGGCGACGTCACGCCCAGCTCGTCGCGTAGGGCCGCCAGCAGGTGCGGGTGGACGGCCGAGGCCTCGACCGGACTGCCGTTTAGCTCGAAGGTCGTCATGTTCCGGTCCGGTCGTCCCGTTCCCCGAGGTCGGCCAGGGCGGCCTGCACCTCGGGGGGCACCTCCGGTCCCCGTTGGCCGGTGATCCGGCCGTAGACCTCAGGTCGACGGTACCGGTCGAAGTCGAAGAGGGTCTCCTTGTATCTGGCGCACAGATCCAGGTCGGCGCTGGCCACCACCAACTCGTCGCCCACGGTGGCCGTCACGGCCCGGACCTCTCCCGAAGGGGCGATGATGGCGCTCTCACCTAGCAGGTCACAGCCCTCCTCGGCACCCGCCTTGGCCACGCCGACCACCCACATTCCGTTCTGATAGGCGCCCGACTGCAGCACCAGTCCGTTGTGGAAGCCCTGTAGGCGATCCTGGTCAGGGTCGGGGGCGTAGTGGATGGGCGTGTTGTAGCCGATGAGGGCCAACTCGCAGCCCTGCAAGCCGAGACTGCGGTAGGTCTCGGGCCACCGTCGGTCATTGCAGATTGCCATGCCCACCACCCCGCCAAAGCCGGCGTGCACCTGGAAGCCGTCTCCGGGCTCGAAGTAGTAGCGCTCCAGGTGCTGAAAGGCCCGCCACGGCTCGTGATCCTCGTGGCCGGGCAGGTGGACCTTGCGATAGCGACCGACCACCGAGCCGTCGCGCTCCACGAGGATCGCCGTGTTGTAGCGATGCCCGTCGGGGGTGAGTTCGGCATACCCGAGGTGGAAGCCCACGCCGAGGCGTCGAGCCTCGTCGAACAGGGGCTGAGTTTCGGGCCCGGGCATCTCTGTCTCGTAGAACTGGTCAGCCTCGGCCAGGTCGTCGACCCACCACCTCGGGAAGAAGGTCGTCAGGGCGAGTTCGGGGAAGACGACCAGTTCGCATCCCACGTCGGCCCCCTGGTGGAGTAGGGAGATGAGTCGTTCGACGACCATCGGCCGCGTGTCGGCCAGTTGGATCGGGCCAACCTGAGCGGCCCCAATGGTGACGGTGCGGGTCATCGGTCCTACTCGTCGCTGTCGAGGAGCATCCGGTCGAGGGTGATGATGGTCTGCAAAAGCACGTCGGCGCCGGCCACCAGGTCATCGGGGTCGGTGTGTTCGGCCGGATTGTGGCTGATGCCGTCGTGGCTGGGGACGAACACCATGCCCGTCGGGCAGACCCGAGCCAGCATCTGTGCATCATGGCCGGCGCCCGAGGGCATGCGACGCACCGTGTGGCCCAGGTCAGAGGCCGCCGCGGCCACCGTGTCGACCACCCGATCATCGAAGTCCACCGGCTCGAAGCGAGCCAGGATTCGTTCAGCCACTGTTACGCCCTCGGCCGTCGCTGCATCGGCAACGAAGCGGGCCAGGTTAGCCTCGGCCTCCTGCAATAGGGCCTCATCGGTGTTGCGCAGGTCCACGGTCATCGTCGCCGATGCGGCCACCACGTTGACCAGGTTCGGGTGCAACTCCACTCGACCGACGGTTCCCACCTGTCGCGACCCCATGCGGAGGGCTAGCTCCCGAACGTGAGTGGCTACGGCAGCGGCCACGTAGCCAGGGTCGTGTCGCAGGTCCATGGGCGTGGTCCCAGCGTGATTGGACTGGCCCGTGATGGTCAATTCGGTCCACGAGATCCCCTGGACGCCGGTCACCGCTCCGATAGTCACGCCCTCGGCCTCCAAAACCGGACCCTGCTCGACGTGGAGTTCCACGAACGCCCGGGGTGAGGGGCCGGGGCACGGTGAGATCCCCCGGTACCCGATGCGGTCCAGTTCGACCCCAAGCACGGCGCCGTCGATGCCCACGACGTCTAGGGCTTCCTCGACGGCCATGCCGCCCACGTAGACCAGGCTGCCGAGCATGTCCGGCGGGAACCGCGCGCCCTCTTCGTCGGTGAAGAAGCCCACTGCCACTGGGTGCTCGGTCTGGATGCCCTCGCGCTCGAGGGTCTCGACCACTTCCAGGCCTGCCAGAACCCCAAGGTTTCCGTCGTAGCGACCCCCCGTGCGGACTGTGTCGATGTGGCTGCCCGTCATGGTCGGCGGCCCGTCGATCCGACCGGAGCGGACACCGACCACGTTGCCGATGCCATCGGTCGTCACGTCCAGGCCCAGGTCGCGCATCCAGGTCACGACCAGGTCGCGACCGGCCCGGTCCTCGTCGGTGAGCGCCAGGCGACATGACCCTCCGCCGTCGATGGGGCCGATGGCCGCCAAGTCCTCTATGCGTCGCAGCAGGCGGTCACCGTCGACACGAAGGGCCGTGTTCCGCTCGGCGTTCAATCGGCCTCATCCAAGGCAGAACCGCTGGCCAAGCAGATGTCGTCCGGCCGGACGGGCACCCGGGGCAGGTCCAGGCCGGTTGCGTCGCGCAAGGCACCGGCCACCGCTGCTGTCGACGAAATGGCCGGAGGTTCGCCGATGCCCTTGGCTCCGAACGGTGCGCCCGGTTCGGGCTGCTCAATGAGGGCGGCAATCTCGACGGGCGGCATGTCCAATGCGGTGGGGATCAGGTAGTCGGTGAAAGAGGCGTTCCGGATGCGGCCGTCGGTGACCTGAACCTCCTCCATGACGGCTAGGCCGAGCCCCTGGGCCGCACCCCCCTCCAACTGGCCAAGAACCTGCAGCGGGTGGAGCACCCGACCGACGTCCTGGGCGGTGGTCAACTCGACAACCTTTACCAGCCCGAGGTCGGGATCCACGTCGACGATGGCCCGATGGGCCGACACGGAAAACGACACGTGCGCGTCACCTTGGCCATCGGCGTCAAGGGGAAGGGTCGGTGCGTGCCGGTGCACCACGTCGGCCTCCACGGCTTCCGCGGTCACCTCATCCAGGGATAGGTCGATCGGCAGGTAATCGTCGCCCGACCCACCACCGGGAAGTGAGAAGATCCGGCCGTCGACCAGCACGAGGTCGTGGACCGGCACGTCATGGGTGGCCGCCACCCGAGCGAGTAGCTCACGGCGTACCGACTCACAGGCCATCTGCACGGCCCCACCGGACATCCAGGTCTGGCGACTGGCCGAAGTGGAACCCGCCGAACCGATGGACGTCGTCGCGACCGGAGCGAGGACCACCTCGTCGACACCCAGTACCTCGCCGACGATCTGGTGCACCAGGGTCACGAAGCCCTGCCCGACCTCGGCGCACGCGCAGGTGATGGTGGCCACCCCGCGGTGTAGCACGCACCGTGCGGAGCTGGAGTCGTCGAATCCCTCGGAAAACATCAGGTTCTTGAAGCCGACAGCCACCGCCTCCCCACGGACCACGTCATCGACATCGGCGGTACGGCCAGCCCCACCTGGACGGGCCATGGGATCATCCGGCCCTACGGCTGCCGATGGATGGCCGGCGCAGGCCCGCAGCACCTCGGCCACCGGAAGCGTCCCAGTGATGACCTGGCCAGTTGGCAGCCGGTCACCTGGCTCCAGGGCGTTACGGAGGCGGAGGTCCACCGGGTCCATGCCCAAGGTGACAGCCAACCGGTCCATCTGGGCCTCGTGGGCGAAGCAGGTCTGGACGGCGCCGAAACCCCGCATGGCCCCACACGGTGGGTTGTCGGTACGTACCACCACGCCCTCGACCTCGACTGACGGCACGCGGTAGGGCCCGACGGCGAAGCAGGTGGCGTTGGAGATCACGGCACTGCTGGACGAGGCATAGGCCCCGCCGTCCAGCAGGAGGCGGGCCTCGACCCGGACCAGGTCTCCCTCTGTGGTGGCTAGGTGCCGGTAGTGCATGCGAGCCGGGTGACGATGCACGTGCCCGTGGAAGCTCTCTTCACGGCCGTAGGACATCTTCACCGGTCGCCCGGTTCGCAGGGCCAGTAGGCACAGATGCACGTGGAGGCTGAGGTCCTCACGGGCACCGAACGCGCCACCAACGCCGGCCAGCGTCAATCGGACCTTGTCGTCGGGCAGGCCTAGACAGGCCGCTACCTGGTCGCGGTCCTCGTGCAGCCACTGGGTGGCGACGTAGAGGTCGATGCCACCATCCCCATCGGGGACCGCCAGCCCGGACTCCGGACCAAGGAAGGCCTGATCCTGCATGCCTACCTCGTAGGTCCCCTCCACCGATACCAGGTCCTGTCGGTCGGCAGCCGTCTGGTCACCGTGACGGAGATGGACCCTACGGATGACGTTTCCGTCGGGATGGATCGGGGCGGCGTCGGCAGCCAACTCCGGGTCCACCAGAGGTTCGGTCGGTTCCCAGTCCACCTCGATTGCGGCGAGGGCACGACGCACCATGTCGGGATGGTCGGCGGCCACCACGACAACGGGCTCGCCCTCGTAGCGGACGACGTCGGAGGCCAGAACCGGCTGGTCCCGGTGAATAAGGCCATATGTGGGGCTACCTGGCACGTCCTCGTGGGTCAGCACGGCATGCACACCGGCAAGGGCCAGTGCCGGTCCCACGTCGATGCCCCGGATCCGTGCCGCGGCGTGCGGCGACCTGAGGGTGCCACCCCAGAGCATCCGGTCATGGTGCAGGTCGCTAGAAAAAGCGAAGGATCCGGTCACCTTGGGCACGCCATCGGGGCGGGGCGCACTCTCACCGATCCGCGGTCCGGTGGCCGTCCGGCTGACGGCCTCCAGGGTGGTCATAGCGTCACCTGCGTGCGCCGAGCCGACGCGGCACGGTCCACGGCGTCAAGAATCCGTCCGTAACCGGTGCAGCGGCAGAGGTTGCCCGAGATGGCCTCCCGCACCGTGAGTTCATCGGGCTCGTCGTCCGTGTCGAGTAGGGCGTCGACGGCCATGAGTAGCCCCGGAGTGCAAAACCCGCACTGGACCGCCCCAGCATCCAGGAACGCCTGCTGCACATCGGAAAGGACCGCTTCCTCTGAAGCCAGGCCCTCGATGGTCACCACCTCGCGATCGGCGGCGGCGGCGGCCAGCACGAGGCAACTGCACACGGTCTCGCCGTCGAGTCGCACCGTGCATGATCCGCATTCGCCCTCCTCGCATGCGTTCTTGGACCCAATCAGTCCGAGACGCTCTCGGAGCACGAACAACAGACTCTCACCGGGCAGCGCATCGACCACGGACCGATGACTGCCGTTGACGACCAGGGAGAAGTCCTCGGAGGTGGTCATGCAGCCACCGAAGGGACCCCGGAGAACGCCCGCCTGATGGCCCTCCGGGCCAAGACGCTCACAGCGTGACGCCGGTAGGCCGCGGAACCGCGATGGTCGTCGATTGGACGGGCCGCATCGGCAGTCAGGATGGCGAAGCGTTCCACGACCTCATCGGGCGGCACGGACATGCCGTCGAAGTCGCATCGCTCGGCGGCCAGCACCTCGGCCTCGATGGCCCGGACCGGAACCGGCGCCACCGACCCGAGCGCAACCCGGACGGTGCGCCCGGGTCGGTCCACCACAAGGGCGAGGGAGGTGACGGCGATGACCATGGCGTTGCGGGTCCCGACCTTGAGGAACTCCTGAGGTCCGTTCAGCACCGGTACCCGGATGGCCGTTATGAGCTCACCTGGAACCAGGGCGTTGACCTTCACTCCGACTACGAACTCGTCCAGGGGCAGCCTCCGAGTGCCGGCCGAGGATCGCAACTCGACCTCGGCGTCCAGGGCGGCCAGCACGGGCAGCGTGTCGCCGGCCGGTGAGGCGGTAGCCAGGTTGCCCCCGAGGGTCGCCGCATTGCGGATCTGTGGCGAACCGACGGTGCGAGCTGCCTGGGCGAGGGCGGGCACCAACTTGGCCAGGGAGGGCTCGGCAAGGTCGGCACACGTCGTTCCCGCGCCAAGGCGCAGCACATCGGAGCGGTCGCCCTCGAGGCTCCAGCCTCGGAGTTCGGGAACACGATCCACGGCCACCACGTTGCCGACCAAACGGGTCCCCCGGTTCACCTCGACCATGAGATCGGTACCGCCGGCCATCACGAGAGTCCCAGGATCTGAATCCAGGGCCGCGCAGGCGTCGTCGATGGAGGTCGCGATAGTCACTGTCACCACGACATGCTGCCGTGCGATGACCCATTCGTCAACATTCTGTCAACTATCGGACCAAGGCTATGGTGCCCCCGTGGCCCCGCCAGAGATGCCGCCGGACGAGTTGCCGAACGCGCCCCTGACCATGCTTCAGCCGATCGTCGACGCTCTCGGTGCAACGCTTCTTCCCACCGACGAGGCCACCGACGACGACCTCGAGGTGGTTTGGGACGGCGCTGTGCTGGCCGCCGTTCGACGCCCGGACCCCCACCTCGACCTGCACGATGCCCTCCCCACCCTCATCGCCGAGGTGGAGCACGACATCGGCCTGCCGTGCGCTGAGATGGACCGGTCCCAGAAGCAGGAGGCCGTCGCCCTGCTCAACGAACGGGGGGCGTTCACCCTGCGTAAATCGGTGGAGGACGTGGCCGAGGCACTCGGAGTGAGCCGCTTCACCGTGTACAACTACCTGGAGCGCGCCGAGACCGACTAGGTCGTGTCGCTCCGATACGGTCCGCGGATATGAGTCGCTCCCCCCTTCCCACGTCCGATGCCAAACTGGCCCGAATCGACGCCGTTGGCCTGGCCGGCCTGATCCGCGAAGGTCACCTCTCACCGGTTGAGGCCGTACAGGCCACCATCGACCGAATCGAGCGCCTCAACGGCGACCTGAACGCGGTCATCCACAAGCAGTACGAAAAGGCCCTCGATCTGGCCGCCTCACCCGACCTACCCGATGGACCGTTCCGCGGCGTACCCATGCTGATCAAGGACCTGTGGGCCACCGAGGCCGGTCAGCCCCACCACGCCGGCATCCAGGCCCTGAAGGACGCCGACTTCACCGCCGACGAGGACTCAGGTCTGGTCACCCGGTACAAGGAGGCCGGCTTCGTCATCATCGGCCGGACCAACACCCCCGAGCTGGGGCTGGTGGCCACCACCGAACCCCATGCACACGGGCCAACCCGCAACCCGTGGAACGTCGAGCACAGCACCGGTGGCTCGTCGGGCGGGGCGGCCGCCTCGGTGGCCTCCGGGATGCTCCCGGCGGCCCACGCCAGCGACGGCGGCGGGTCCATCCGTATCCCGGCCGCCATGTGCGGTCTGGTGGGCCTCAAACCGTCCCGGGGTCGTATCTCCCAGAGCCCGAAGGAAGAGTGGTCGTTCTCGTGCCAGCACGTGGTTAGCCACACCGTGCGCGACACGGCAGCCATCCTGGACGCCACGGCCATCCCCTTCCGCGGTGATGGCGTGGTGGCACCGGACCACGGCCGCCCCTACGCCGGATGCGTCGATACCGATCCCGGCCGGCTACGGATCGGACTCATGCCCGACAACCACCGACTCGAGACCCATCCGGACTGTGAGGCGGCCACCCGACGCACCGCCGATCTGCTGACCGGCCTGGGCCACGAGGTGGTCGAGTCACGCCCGGAGGCCTTCCTCCAGCTGGGTGAGCTGCAGGAGATGGCCTGGGCGTTCACCGTCAACTGGTCGGCAACGGCTGTGGTCAGCCTCGTGACGCTGGGCGAGCAGCTGGGTCGCACCGTCACCGCCGATGACGTCGAACCCGGCACCTGGGCCATGGCCGAACTCGGAAGGGGATACACGGCCCCCGACTACATCAGATCCCAGGGAATCCTCGGCGGCTGGCGCCGCTCCATGGCCTCGTGGTGGACCAACTTCGACCTGCTGCTCACACCGACCACCGCCCAGCCGCCGGCCCACATCGGCGAACTCACCCCAACCGACGACGACCCGGTCCGGGGGTCAAAGGGTTCACTGCCCTATTCGGTGTACACCTCGCCGTTCAACTGCACCGGCCAGCCGGCCATCTCCCTACCCATCGGGTCGTCAGACGGCCTGCCGGTCGGCGTCCAACTGGTGGGCGCCTACGGTCGCGAAGATCTGCTCCTGTCGGTGGCCGGCCAACTGGAGCGGATCGAAGACTGGTCGGCCAGCCGGGCCCCCATCCACGCCTGACCCCGAGTCGGTCAGGCGTCGAGAACCGAGGTTCCGGCCCCCTCGAGGTCGACCACCGGCGGTTCGGTCGACCACGGGAAGTTGATCCAACGGTCGGTGTGGCACCACACGTACTCGCAGTCGACCACCGACTGGGGCTTCTGGTACAGCACGGCCGAACGGACCTCGCCCACCTGGGCCAGTGCCGTCTCCCGCACCAGGGCGAGCGTGTGGCCTGTATCGGCCACATCGTCGACGATCAGAATCCGCTTGTCGCCCAGGTCCACCCAGTCGACGTACGGCGGAAGGATCACCGGGATGTCCAGACGCTCGTCCACCCCGGTGTAGTACTCCACGTTCATCACGTAGAGGTTCTTGACGGCCAATGCGTAGCCCAGCGAACCGGCCACGAACAGGCCACCGCGGGCAATGGACAGGATCATGTCGGGCCGGTAGCCGTCGTCGGCCACCATGTGGGCCAACTCGCGGACCGCCGCACCGTAGATCGGCCAGTCCATCTCCTCCCGAACTGGCTCCTCCCGGTGGGACTCCGATCCCTGAGGCTCGTCTGTCACGCCTGCTCCATCCTCTCCCATGATCTTGGCCGGGAAACCTACCTGCTGAGCCCCGGATCGGTCAGGCCCGGCCGGTGTATCGGTCACACCCCGGTCACCACCAGTGGGTCACCACCCATCAGTCATAGGTGGCGACCACCGTCCACCGGCCGTCGGACAAGGCCACGAGACGTGCCGTGCCATCGGCCGTCACCATCTGGAGTCGAGCCCGGCGGCTACGGCGGAGTGGATCCCACCAGCGTTCGTCGACCGGCCACGGGCCGGCCCAGGCCGTAACTCGCTGGTCCGAGCCTGTCTCCGGATCGATGCCTAGTGAAACACGTTCTGGGAGAACCAGGCGGGCCGGCGGCGCCGAGAGCACACCCCTCCCGTCCACCGTCACCGGAACCCCTCCGGCGTCCACCACGTCGACGGCCACCGGCTCGGTGTGGACCGCGGCCGGAGACGGCCGCGGGAGGGCACCCGGCCAGGGTGGCGCCCCCTCCAACGGTCCAACCCGTGTCGGGGAACCGGTCAACCCGACGAACGGCACAAGGGCCACCTGGTCATCAGGGTCGCGACCGCCCCGCCACTCGGGAACCCTCACGGATCCGGGGCCCAGGAGTCCGACCACTCGGTCACACGCCCGTCCGGCCCGCTCATCAGCCGCCGAGGCCCCACCCCAGAACCCCAGCTGACGCCCCACCGCTGGCACCACCTCATCAGGAACCAGCACCAGCAGAACGATGCCCGAGGCGGGACGAACCGCTGGTGGGCCGTGCAACCACCCCTCCAACTGCCACCGCACCCGGTCGACCACCGCCACCGGCCCCAGCACCCCCTCGTCACGCCACCTCCGGGACATCCGCTCGCCGTGTTCGGTCTCGACCTCTACCAGTAGTCGGGTGCAGGCCATCCCCCGGGCCGAAAGTCGTTCGTGGAGGGCTTCGGCCGCCGATCGCGCCGCGAAGGCGGCCCGGTCGATGCGGTCCACCGGCGGGTCGAAGGGGACCGACACCGCTAGGTCCGGCGGGGCCGAACGATGACCCACCGGGCGGTTGTCGACCCCCGAGGCCAGGCGATGGGCGTCGAGGCCGTCGTTGCCGAACCGGGCCGACACATCGGCCACCGGGATCGCGGCGAAGGCACCCAGGGTGGTCAGGCCCAGACGAATCAGGACGTCGACCAACTCTGCTCCCCGACCGGCCAGCGGAGTCGTCAGTACCTCCACCGGCAGGGGGGCCAGGAAGTCCGGACTCCTCCCAGGGGGGACAACCACCGCCCCCTCCGGGGCCACCCCGCCAACCCGTGCCGCCAGACCGGCGGCAAACGCCCCATCGGCCACCCCGATTCGGCACCCCGGATGTGAGCCGGCCCCGAGTTCCAACCTGTCGACGGCGGCCACCACCACCTCGGCAGTGTGGCGAACCAGGGCTACCTCCCCGCCAAACAGTCGGACCGGGCCCCGCACCCCGAACGAACACCGGCCGGGGCGCCGAGCCTCCACCCACGGGGTGACCGCCCCCAACGCCGAGGCCACGACCTCGAACCCCCGGGCCTCGCGGGCCTCGTCACGGGCCAGCACCCGAACCTCAGGGCAAAGGAACTGGGCCTCACGTCGGTGCTGTCCCCGTGCCACCCCCACCGCCCGGGCCGGCCCGGTCACCGCCACCACTCGCCCCGCTCCGAGTACCAAGGCCTGCTCGCCCGGATCCACGCTCAACGCGGTCAGAGGCCAGTCGGGACAACCCACCACCAGGGTCCGGACGGCGGCCGGGGAATCAGTCGCTGCTGGCGCCCCGTTCACAGGCGGGCCGAGACACCCGTCGAATCCGGCAGGAGCAGCACATCGCTACGACCGTCGTCGGGCACTCCCCGTCCACCAACCGACACCTCAACACGTCGGGACCGGAGGCGGGCCAATGGTCCGGCCGGGCTGGCATCCGGGCCCGACCAGGTCGCTTCGCCCATCGAGAACCGCAGGTCGATGCGACCTGGCCATCCCTCACCCGGAGACCCACCCTCTGGAAGCAAGCAGACCAGCACGGATCCCCGTTCCCGACAGCGGGCCGAGAGGCGCCGGGCGTCACCCGTCGACAGACGGTGCCCGGGTGACACCAGCACCAAGTCCACGGCCCCCACGAAGGTGGCCACCACCGGGGCCCACTGGTCGGGATGCGGGGCGTTCACCACGACGAGGCGTTCTAGGGCCACCCCGACCTCGAACGCCGCAGCCAAGCCCATGTCACCGGCGCCCACCACCGCCACCCACGAACCGGTCTGGGTGGCCCGCGCTATCAGGGCCAGTGCCATCGACCGGGCACCGGCACCCGAGACCCCCACAGTGACGCCCCGTCGGAGGCCGTCGGGCAACAGTCCAGTCAGGGCCTCGAGTACGGGCAGGGTCCGGTCGACAGCCAGCGTGGTCGGCCGGATCCGTTGGGCTGTCTCGGCCAACGTGGGTGCGACCCGCAACGACAGACCCGGTCGGCCAGCCTTCGAAAGCCCATAGGTCGGGAATGGGTGCTCCTCTGGGGGCAGGTCGTCGAAGAGGTCGGGTTCGGCCAGCAGGCTCCGGGGAAGGGCTGTGGGAAGGGTTCGAGACATCTTGCCAGTATCGAACATTTGTTCGATACTGGCAAGACCTCCGGATCAGCCCGTCATCAAGACCAGGCCGGCCACCGTGTAGGCGACCATGACGACCAGCAACGGGTACTGACTCCGCAGGGCGACCGATGGTCGCCACGACTCGATCGACCGGTCGTGGGCTAGCAACACCCCTCCCAGGTGACCGACCACGATCGCTCCGAGTTGCACCCATCCCACGGTGCCAGGAGAAACCCGGGTCCAGTCCACCGAGTCGCCAGCCGTGCCGAACAGGTCCCATCCCCGCCCGTAGGGATCCGAAGCTCGAATCCCGAACAGTTGGCCCTCGAGAACCAGCAAGGAGAAATAGTGGGCCACGTGGTAGCCGAGCACGATAGGGAGCAGCGAATGCCCGAAACGCGCCGAGAAACCCGTCCCACCGGTCAGGCGATCGCCCAACCGTGACGCCAGGTGCCAGGCCACCCCGACCACGGCCACCAGCCAGACCAGTCCCAGGGTACCCACCCCGGTACCACCCCATCCCACGTACCCAGCCGAGACGTCGGCCCAGAACCGGGTCCGCGATACCCCGTCGAAGGCCGTCCCTCCGAGCACCACCAGTAGGAGCGTCACCTCCGAGGGGCGCAGGTCGTCCGCCGATGCGCCCACCAGCGGAAGCCGCAGCACCGGACGGCCGGTCCCCGGGGCTCGACCGATCGGCGAGAGTCGGGCCAACAGCCCGAACATCACCCCGAATCCCTCAGAGCAGCGGGCCGCCCCGGTTCCCCAACGGAGGGCGACGCCCAGGAGCGTCAACGTGTAGCCAAACGCCGCCCAACCCAGGACCCGCGGGCGTGCCCCGTCGTGGTACACGAGCTCCAACCACAGGAACGCAGCGACCGGAATCACAGCCAGCCAGCCGTCGCCTACCGGAGCGGGTACCGCCCAACTCCCGGCTTGACGACCAGTTCGAACCCGGTCCACGAGCCGGAACAACGCCCCCCAGGGACTCACCGTCGACCACCACGGCCCGGCCAGGACCACGAGCAGGGGCACGCCTACCCAGAAGGCCACGTACACGGCGACCGGCGCCACGTTGACGGCCACGTCGTCCACCCCGACCAGGCCGGCGGTCACCACAACCACGGTCCCTACCGCCAGAGCCCATCGAGCCACCGAGCCCAGCAGGCTGACCGGGAACGTCGGCCACCAACCCAAAGGGCGACCATCGGCCGCCCGCCGGAGGCGTGGCTGGTGCCACGCCAGGCCAAGGGCGGCAAAGGACAGTACGAGGGCCACTGCAGCCGACCATCCGGCCTGCCAGGCCGACAGCGGCAGGTCGGTTCGTCCTCCCACCCCGTGGGCCAGCGTGAACAGGCCGGTCACGAGACTTCGAGTTCGAACACCCGTAAGCCCGAGCCGTGCAGTTCGGCCTCGAACACTCCCGGGACGTCGGCCCGGACCACCAGGTCGGCTTCCATTCCCGGCCCGACGTCAGCCATGGCGTCATACACGTGCAGATGCAACTGATCGGAGACGTCGCTGGTGATCGTCACCGCTACTACCTCGCCGATCGACACCTCAAACCTCGGGATGCCCCCCACCACCCTTCCTTCCCGCACCTCGGCCTCGAACCGGACGTCGATGGCTGCCTCGACGGGGTCCACGACGTGCACACCAGTGTCGTGGTCGTGATCGTGTCCATCGCCGACAGGTGTCGACCCCCCACACGAGGCCACCACCAGCAACGACGCCCACAGCAGGGATGCCCGATGTAGGGGCCACGACAGGAGTTGCTGAGGTGGGTCGGCTCGACGGGCACTCACCGAATTCAGGCTAGGAGGTCGTTCCGGGGCAGGTTCAATCGGGAACGGGCCCGGCGTGATAGCGAATCCACGCGTGCATGGCGATTCCCGATGCCACCCCAGCATTGATCGACCGGGTCGACCCGTACTGGGCGATCGAGCAGACGACCAATGCCGCATCGCGGACTGCCGCCGATAGGCCCGGACCCTCCTGGCCGAACACCAGCACACAGCGTTCGGGAAGGTCTGCCGACTCCAGTGGCGCCGCCCCCGGCAGGTTGTCGATCCCGACCAGCGGGAGACCCTCGGCATCCGCCCACGACACCAGGTCCTCGACCGTGGCGTGGTGGAACAGGTGCTGGTACCGGTCGGTGACCATGGCGCCACGCCGGTTCCAACGACGACGGCCCACCACGTGCACTCCGGCAGCAAGGAAGGCGTTGGCATTCCGGACCACTGTCCCGATATTGAGGTCGTGCTCCCAGTTCTCGATGGCCACATGGAAGGGGTGCCGTCGCCCGTCGAGGTCCTCGACGATGGCGCCCACCGTCCAGTAGCGATAGCGGTCGGCAACGTTGCGCCGGTCGCCCTCGGCCAACAGGTGGAGGTCCATACGCGGATCGTCGGGCCACGGCTTGGGATGTGGACCCACCCCGACGCGCTCCGAGGCGCCAGCCGGTTCCTCGCCCGGCTCAGCGGCCTGTTCGTCGATCTGGCCCTCTCTGGACATCAGCCCACCAGGGCCTGGTTTACCAGCGCACGCAGGTCCCACCGCCTCGACGCGTAGACCGACGACGGCACCATCTGGGTCAGGAAGACGCAGTGAACCCCCTCCACGGGGTCGACCCAGAAGACGGTGCTGGCCGCGCCTCCCCATGAAGCCTCGCCCCGGGTGGCCTGGAGTCGACCCCGGGCCGGGTCCTCCACGGTGGCGAACCCCAGACCGAACCCACAGCCGACGAAGAAGCCGGGGGCGTACAGGGGGTCACCCACGTCGTCGAGGTCACCGGCACCGGGCAGATGGTTGGTCATCATTTGGCGCACCGTCCGATCACCCAGGATCCGCCGACCGTCCAGTTCGCCTCCGGCCACCATCGCCGAACAGAACCGGTGGTAGTCGCCCATGGTCGATAGGAGGCCACCACCACCGCTCTCCCACGACCGGGACCGGAACTCGGTGGCCCCTCCCGCCTCGTCAAGGGCTGGCTCGGCTCCTGGCACAAACCGGTAGCACGAGGTCATTCGGTCCAGCCGATCGTCGTCCACCTGGAAGACGGTGTCGACCATTCCCAACGGGTCCAGAACCCTGTCCCGCATAGCCTCACCGAGAGATCGCCCGTCCACCAACTCGACGACCCTTCCCAACACGTCGGTGGCCATGGAGTACGACCATCGGGTCCCCGGCTGGTGGAGCAGCGGCAGGGTGGCCAGTTGGTCGATCCGCTCGACCAGGGTCCCCCCGGCGGCGAGAGCGTCCAGGCCTGCTCGCCGGTGCAGCTCGTCCACCGGTCCCCGATCCATGATCGAGTAGCCGATGCCCGCAGTATGGGTGAGCAGGTCGGCGATGGTGATGGCCCGCTCGGCGGGCACCGTTTCCGGGTCGTCTGCCGTGCCACCCACCAGTACCCGCGGGTCAGCGAAGGCCGGCAGGAACCGCGACAAGGGGTCCCTCAACCGGAGCCGACCCTCGTCCACCAACTGCATGACGACCACTGAGGTGATCGGCTTGGTCATCGAGTAGATGCGCCACAGGGAGTCGTCGGCCACCGGTACGGCGCGTTCACGGTCGGCCATTCCGGCCATGGACCGTAGGGCCACCCGTCCGTGGCGAGCCACCAGCACGTCGGTGCCGACCAGATGGCCGTCGTCGACGAGGGCCCGGGTGAAGTCGGCCACCCGCTGCAGGCGATCGGGATCAAAGCCCGCTGCGTCACCAGGACCGGTGGGCTCAGATGTCACGGGGCCATACCCCCACTAGGCGATCGGTAGAACCGGATCAGCCCACGGCACCGGTCAACTCGTCGTCGCTCGGGACCTCGACGCCTTCGACCCAGTACAGGTAGAGCCCGGAGATGATCTCCTCGACACCGTCAACCTCGGTGTCGGAGAACTCCACCGTGATCACGTTGCCGTTGACGTGCACGCCGGCAATGCCGCCCCTGGCGAACAGCCGTCGGGCGAGCTCGTCGGTCGGCGTGTCACCCAGTATCTCGTCGCCGGGCTGGAAGCGTTCATGGCCCATGCCGGTGAGGGCACGGTTGGTCTCGTACCGGACGACCCCGGCTCGCGACGACGGCTTGGTGACGACTGTGATCGGCTGACCCATGGCTGGGCAGACTAGCGGTCGACGCCCAGCGCTAGGTCGCCTGCTAACGGGGTACTGGACCCCTCACCGGCCGATCCGCCAGCCACGGTGCGGGCCACTTCCCGGTCCACGCGGTGAAGGGCTCCAGCCAGGGCGATGGAGGCGAGGGCCAGGATGGTGTGCACCACCTTGAAGGCCACGTCGTGGTCGCCAAACAACATGCCACCGCCCCGCACCGTCCAGAACACGATTGTCCACAGGCAGAACACGGCCACCAGACGGGTCGATCCGAGCGGACGTCGGTGCCAGAGCCCGAGCGGCAGGGTGGCCAGAAGAGCAGCCAGCACGAGGAAAGCGACGGCCACTATGAGTCGCCAGGTCCTGGCCCCAGCGGTGAGCTCGCCATCTCCGACCACGTTGCGGATCCGTCCCACCCAGACCACGGCAGTCCATGCCACGGTCAGCCAGAGCAGTCGTACGAGACCTCGCATAGCCGGAAACGGTATCGCCGGTCAGAACAGACGTGCCACCCCGGGGCGGTCTCGTGGTGGTTCGCCTACCGGTGGAAGCCCGTCCATGAACGACCAGGATCGTCGGTGGTAGCTGGTGGCTCCCCGCTCGGCCAACGCCTGTCGGTGGACGGGGCTCGGATAGCCCTTGGACGCCGCGAACCCGTACCCGGGAAAGCGATCGTCGGCTTCGCGCATGATCCGATCCCGAGTGACCTTGGCAACGACCGATGCGGCCGCGATCGACAGGCTCGTGGCGTCGCCCCTCACGATGGTGCGGGCTCGTCCCCCACCCACGAAGTCCCAGTTGCCGTCCAGGAGCACGCGGTCCACCTCGATGCCTAGGCCGTCCAGTGCCCGTCGGGCTGCTAGGCGTTGGGCCGCCGACATGCCCAGTTCGTCGCACTCGTCGTTGCTGGCGTGCCCCACTGACCAGGCGGTGGCCCACCCGGTGATGCGATCGACGATGGCCTCCCGCTCTGGCTCCGTAAGCATCTTGGAGTCCCGAACCCCGGTGATCCGGCGCTCACGGTTCACCACCACGGCACCCACGGTCAGCGGGCCGGCCCAAGACCCCTTGCCCACCTCGTCCATGCCGGCCACGACGTCGTGGCCCTCTCCCCACAACGTCCGTTCGACATCCAACCCGGGAGCTCTCCCCCGCAGCGCCGCCCGCATCCGATTTCGTCCGGCCATGTCCCGACCCTACGATCTCGCACCTGCCGCGGGCTCAGTTGAACGAGCCGCCCTCGACCGGCGGTGCAGCACCTGATGGCACCCACCCGGCCGGAGCGGCCAACAGGGCTTCTCCGGAGGGCTCGGTGGTCGAAAAGGCCCTGTCCAGACTCGGCACCCGGAGGACCACCGGGTCCACCCTCGGCGGCGGCAACGGATGGGGCTCGAGTTCCCACAGAAGTGCCGGTCGTTCACCGTGCCACCGAACGGCCAGGCTCAGGCGACCTAGTGGGGTGGCCAGGCCGTGTACCTCGATGGGCTGTCCTAGCCAGGTATCAGGCACGGCTACCAGCAGGTCCAGACCGTCGGCAGAAGGACGGACCAGTCGTTCAGCGAGGTTCCGGAGTTCGGCGGCCGGTCCCCCTTCACCGGTTGACCCGGCCTCAGCCGCAGCCTTTCTTGTGGAAGCCGCTCCACTGTGAACCCCGGCATCATGGGCCGCCGTGTGGTCGCCCAGGGCCTCGAACAAGTCGGCGAGGTCGGCCACGGCCCGCCGGGCGTCCACGTCATCGCCCCCGGCTCGCACGATGCCTTCCAACGCGTCGGTGCCGGCCCCGGCGAACAGCGCCGGGTTACGGGTCAGGGTCCACAACATGGCGGCCGCCTGAAGGCGGTTCACCCCAGCATCGGCGGAGCCGATGTCCGGAAGGCCGGTGACCAGCCGGTGGGCCGCCTCCTCGGCGAACCCCCAACGAGCCAGTTCCACCACCGCGGCAGCCGACGACTCAGCCAACACCAGGTCCACTAGAACGCGATGTGCGTCGATCCCGTCGGGCAGGTCGACGGTGGCCGCCCCTTCCAGGCGATTCACCCACCCGGAGGCGACCCGCTCGGCCGACGGCAGCACGGCGGACGGGTTGTCGACCAGGTCGCCGGCGGGCACGGCGAAGCGGAACGCAGCGCGATGGGGCAACGGGACGATCAGGGCTCCGGCTGCCGCACCGATTCGACAGCGGATCGGGTCGGGCGAACCAACCACGGCTCGACCTCCGGTCACCTCGTCCCATAGGTCGCCGCTCGCGTCCACCAGGGCTGAGCGCCCCGGGTCACGGTCGACGACCACGGCTGGAGTCCCATCGGCGATCAGGCGGCGACCGTCCACGGTAAGACGGCGGATCCGACCACCGGCGGCAGCCTGAACGGTGACGGCCACCGCCACCGGGACCGGCGTCTCGTTGGCCAGCTCGACGACCACTGCCGGCCCGGCCGACCCGTCGGCCTGGGCGGCCCAAGTAGTGGCCACCACGTCGCCACCCGGTACCCGCATCCGGGTCTCCAGCACCGGCCCCACGCCCGGTCGCGTCTGGCGCACCGCGGCCTCGACGGCCGGGGCGTACCAGCGATCGTCGGCACCGACCCACCATTCGACCCGCCAGCCGGTTTCTCGCTCACCGGTAATGGGCCAGACCGTGCCACGGGAATCGACCACGGCGAGCGGGGTGTCCCATGTGCCGACCCGAACACCGTTGGGGCCCAAGGCGGTGCCGTCGGTCCGGGCGCGCCGGAACCCCAGGCGAGTGAACAGGCCGGCCATCAGGAGTCCCGAGACTCCGGAATCTGGAGTTCCGGCTCGGCCGACTGGACCTCGGCGGCTGGCCGACGGGCCATCAGCCCGGCCCACACCTCGACCGGCGAGAGTCCGTCTTCGAACACGCTGCGGACCCCTTCGGCGATGGGGACCTCAACGTCCACCTCGTCCGCTAGCTGGCAGGCCACCCCGGCGGCCCGGACGCCCTCGGCCACCTGGTCCATGCCTGCCAACACCTCGTCAGGCGACGCACCGCGCCCGACCTGCTCCCCGACCCATCGATTGCGGCTCTGCCCACTCATGCAGGTGGCTAGAGCGTCACCTAGCCCGGCCAGTCCCGCAAGCGTCGGGAGGTCGGCGCCGAGGGCCACCCCCAGGCGGGTCATTTCGGCGAGGCCCCGAGTGATGAGGGCGGCCCGTGCGTTGTCCCCGGCATCGAGGCCCTCGGCCATCCCGGCGGCCAGGGCGATCACGTTCTTGATCGCACCGCCGATCTCGCAACCCACCAGGTCGTCGTTGGTGTAGACCCGCAACCGATCGGAGGCCAGCAGTTCCTGAAACGCTAGGGAGGCCGACGGCTCGGTGGTGGCCACCACGGTGGCCGCTGCACGCCCCTCGAGGATCTCTCGAGCCAGGTTCGGCCCGGTAAGCACCCCGACCGGCCGGCCAGGCAGCACCTCGGCGGCGACCTGGGTCATACGAAGGCCGGTCCCCTGTTCGAAGCCCTTGGCCAGGCTGACCACTGGCACACCGACGCCGATGGTTGACGCAGCCGCCCCGAGGGTGGACCGAAACCCATGGGTGGGCACGCCGGCCACCACCAGGTCGGCTCCGTCGACCGCGGCGAGCAGGTCGTCGGTGGCCTCCAATCCGGCCGGCAGGTCGTACCCATCGAGGTATCGCCGATTACCGCGGCCGGCGGCCACGTCGGCGGCCACCTCCGGCCGACGCGACCACAGCACCGTGGGCACGACTGGCGCCAACAGTGCGGCCACTGTCGTACCCCACGATCCGGCACCGACCACCGCCACACGCTCCACAGTTAGGGCCACCGGGCCGGAACCGGACGCATCGGCCGGAGGCAGGGTCGTCATGGCGTCACCCTAGGGTGTCGCTATGTCCGGATCCGTTGGCGTGCTGATCCCGGTGAAGGCTTTCGCCGACGCCAAAGGTCGACTTGCCGGGGCCGTAGATCCCGACGTCCGGGCAGACCTGGCCCGAGCCATGGCCACCACGGTGGTCGCCGCAGCGGCACCGCTCCCGGTGACCGTGGTGTGCGACGACGAGGGGGTGGCCTCTTGGGCCCGCTCTGTGGGAGCCGGCGTGGTGCAGGTCGACGGCCCAGGTCTGAACCGGGCCGTGGAGGTCGGCGTGGCCGCCCTGCGTGACGAGGGCACCGAACGGGTGGTGGTCGCCCACGCCGACCTTCCGAAAGCCAGTCGCCTTGACCACTGCGCGAGCACGGAGGGTGTCACCCTGGTGCCCGACCGACACATGGACGGCACACCGGTGATCGTCGTGCCTGCCGACGCCGGCTTCCGGTTCGCCTACGGGCCGGGGTCCTACGCCGCCCACGTGGCCGAAGCCGAACGGTTGGGCCTCCCATGGCGAAGCCTGCATGACCCAGACCTGTCCTTCGACGTGGACGATCCGGCTGATCTCGAAGGACTCACCCTCGCCATCGACTGACCAGCCACAAGGCGGCTGGTTATGAGGCGACTGGTCGACCCCGATGTCCACGGGACCGGCCGACGCCAGGCCCGCCACCCGATCCGGTCGACGGCTCCCAACGAAACCGCCGAGCTGCCACCACCGCGCCGAACACCCCCCAGAGCCCCATGCGCAGGAGCAGTTCCGGCTCCCATGCCGAGCCCGTCCGATAGGGATCGAAGGCGGCAAAGAAGGACTCGACGAACGCCTTCAGGGGCAGTACATCGCCCACCATCTCCAACCACCGGGGCGGATCGTCACCGATAGAGAAGAACACGTCGGACACGAAGGCCATCGGGAGGATCGTGGCCTGGGCCAACGCCGGCGAGCTCTGCCCGGACGGCGCCATGGCTGCCAGGGCGAGGCCGAGCATGGCGAACGACGCCGTACCGACGACGAAGGCCACCACGGCAGGCAGGAGCCGACCGACGTCGGCGTCAACCCCGTAGACGCCGACACCCACTGCCAACATGAGCGCCACCCCGAACACGGCAATGCAGACGCCAGAACCCACCACACCACCCAGGTACACCCAACGGGGCAGTGGGGTGCTCCGAACCCGCCGGAGGATCCCCTCGTCTCGGGCAACGGCCGTGGAGATCCCGATGTTCGTGTAGGTGGCTGACGCCGCGGTGAACACGGCGAGGCCGGGAGCGAAGAACTGGGCGGCGGCCACTTCGTGACCTCCACTGATCCAGACGTCGCCGCTGATCGCCGCGAACAGCAATAGAAACATCAGCGGAAAAGCGAGGGTGAAAAAGGCGGCGATGGGAACCCGCCGGAACACGCGGTTCTGGTAGCCGATCTGGTGCACCAGCAGTCGTAGCGGGGATGGGAGTCGGTCAGCCATCAGTCCCCTCGCCCGGGTCGCCGCCCACCAGGTCCAAATAGACGTCCTCCAACGTGGGTCTCACCACCTCGAGGTCGTCGAGGGCCACGCCCCGCTCCAAAGCCCACCCGGTGAGCCGATGGAGGTCGGCGGTCGGATCTTCGGTCCGCACGTCGAGTCGCCCGTCACGGACGGTGGCCCGGCCGGCCAGGCCCTCGAGCAGACCTACGACGGTGTCTTCGCTGTCGATCGGGAAGCGGGCCCGGATGGCCGTCTGCCGATCCATCGAGCCCCGCAGTTCGTCGGGCGTGCCTGCTGCCACGGCCCGCCCGTTGGCGATGACTAGCACGCGGTCGGCCAGTGCCTGGACCTCGTCCATGTAGTGGCTGGTCAGCACGATCGTGGTACCTAGGGACCGCAGGCCGTCGACCATCTCCCAGGCCTGGCGACGAGCCGAAGGGTCGAATCCGGTGGTCGGCTCGTCCAGAAAGAGCAGGTCCGGATCGCCGATGATCCCCAACGCCAGATCAATCCGCCGTTTCTGACCCCCCGACAACCGGTGGGTGCGCCGGTCGCCGAGGCCATCCAGCCCGACCAGCTCCAGCACCTCGTCGACCGGACGGCGGCGCGAGTAGCAGGCCCCGTAGTGGACCAGCGCCTCTCGCACAGTCAGCTCGCGCTCGACTCCGACCTCCTGGAGGACGATCCCGACCCGGTCCCGAAACCCGGACGGTGCCGTACCCGGATCGTGACCGAGCACCTCGACGGTGCCAGCGTCTCGACTGCGATGCCCCTCAAGGATCTCCACCGTGGTCGACTTGCCGGCCCCGTTGGGCCCCAGCAGGGCGAACACCTCGCCGGGCTCGACGTGGAACGAAAGGTCGTCGACAGCCCGGACGTCGCCATAGGACTTCCCCAACCCGGACACGGTGAGGGCGGGCGACGCAGACACGGCGGCGAGGCTAACCACCGGGCGTTCGGACCACCCGTCTGAGCACTTTGCCAGCGACAGGCAACCTGCCAGACTCCGCTCCCATGCAGACCGTGAAATTCGAACACATGGTGGACGGCACCCCCGAGGACTACGACCTCATCGGACGTGAGCTGGCCGACCACAAGGCGAACCACCTGACCGACCACATCCTGGGCACCCTGAAGGCCATGGCTGGGCCACTGCTCGGCTACCAAGTGGACAGGTTCCAACACTGCCTCCAGAGCGCCACCCGGGCGTTGCGCAACGGCGAGGACGACGAGATGGTGGTGGCCGCCCTGCTCCACGACGTGGGAGACCCCATCGCCCCGGAGAACCACAGTGCAGTCGCCGCCGACATCCTCCGCCCCTACGTGTCGGATCGGACCCACTGGATCATCCGACACCACGGACTTTTCCAGGGGTACTACTACTTCCACCACTTGGGCGCCGACCGTGACGCACGAGAGGCCTTCAGGGGCCACGAGTGGTTCGACGACTGCGCCGCGTTCTGCGAGGAGTACGACCAGAACTGCTTCGAGCGAAACCACGACACCATGGCGCTCGAGGAGTTCGAGCCCATGGTGCGGGACCTATTCAGCAGGGACTCCCGTTTCCCTCTTCCCCACACGACCCTCGCCTGAACCGATTCGAAGACAAACCTCAAGACCAGCGATTCATCCGCCACCGACTTGACCGGCAATCTCAGCCACGTCATCTCGGTGATCTAATGCCCTGGGAATTATTCGCCGCGTCAAGTGCTGCTCTCTGCTCATCAGTCGACGAATCCCAAGGGACATCGGGACGGATCTCACCAGGGAATGGATCCGTCACCATCAACGCCAAATCCCCCAGCGTCGCCGCCGACCTCGGTCCAATAGGACTCGACAGTACAAAGAGCGCCTCATAAGGCATGCTCTCACTTGATCTCCCACTTCCATGTGACGCATCGGGGAGTAGTGGGCTACTGTCTACTTGTGGGTGTCAGATGACAGATTGGTCTAGGCAATCGAGAGGAATGCGATGCATTCCGGTTGCTATAGGTCCTGTCGACATGCCAACCGGCCAGGGCCTTCTGGCTATTAGATGAAGCAAAACAAGGGGGACTCTTCAATGAAGACCAGGATTAGGTGGCTCGTAGCAGTCGCCAGCATTTTCACCGTTGTGAGCATGGCCGCTAGCGCATGCGGATCCAGCGACAGCGAGGCCGATGTCGAACTAGTTCTCGACTACCTACCGGGTGGCATCCACGCTGGGATCTACTCCGCACTAGGCGAGGGCTACTTCGCGAACAACAACATCAACATTGATATCCAATCGCCAACTTCCTCTGCCGACACTTTGCGACTCGTGCTCTCCGGTCAGGCAAGTTTCGGAATTGCGCCAATCGCTGACGTAGCCAATTTGGTTGCTGAGGGGGAAGATATCCAGGTCTTTATGGCACTCGAGCAGGTGCCCCTAGCCGCCCTGATGTCTACCGAGGCCATCGGGATCACAGATCCGAGTCAACTCACCGGTGCGACTATTGGCGTAACCGGAATTCCTTCCGACGAAGCTGTAGCGAAGACAATCCTTGCTGCCTCTGGCGTCGACCCAAACAGTGTCGAATTCATCACCATTGGCTTTGACGCTGTCGGTAACCTTCTCGGCCAAACCGTTGATGCGGCAATCGGATTCTGGAGCGCGGAGGCAGTGGTTCTGGAACTCGAGGGTGAAACCCCGTTCGTGTTCCGTCCTGATGAGTACGGCGCGCCCCCGTACCCCGAGTTAGTGGTCTTCGCTAGCACTGACACCATCAAGAAGCGTTCTGGCGTGGTCCAGCGTTTCTACGATTCCCTAGCTGAGGGATACGCGTTCGCTCTAGCCAATCAGGAGGCTGCCGTTCAGCACCTAGCTGACAATGCCGAAGGTATCGACACCTTCTTCAGCAACGCTGAATTCGACAAGGTCGAGCCATACTTCCTTGGCCCTAGCGGCACATTCGGCGAGATTTCTGATGCAGCTATCCGCGACTATCTGAACTGGGCTGCCAGCGTAGGGATCCTGACATCGGTGCCCGAAGACTTCATCACGACGAAGTTCCTCCCTTAAGAAAGAACTTCCCCTAAACCTACGAACCAGCACGGGGTGGTGCCATTTCAGGTGGCACCACCCCGGTTGCTTCTACTGCTAATCCATGGCTGGAAAAACCAGAATCGAAACCCAGGGCTTAGGAATGAATTTTTCCTCCCCCATGGGAACCGCCGCTGTTCTGCAAGATATGAATATCAGCGTTGGCCACCACGAGTTCGTGAGCGTTCTGGGACCAAGCGGCTGTGGAAAATCGACCCTCTTCAATATCATCGCTGGTCTCATCGAGCCGAGTGAGGGCAAAGTAATGGTCGACGGTCAATCTGACTCAGGCCGTATCGGACAGTGCGGCTACATGATGCAGCGAGACCTTCTCATGCCCTGGAAGACCGTCGCGGCCAACGTCGCTCTCGGTCGAATCGTGAAGGGGTACCCCCGGTCAGAGGCATTGAACGCTGCTCGGAAAATTCTTGACCGATACGGTCTTGGAGAGTACGCGGACCACTACCCGAACCAACTCTCGGGTGGTATGCGTCAAAGAGCTGCCCTTGCCCGTACTTTCCTAGCAGCGGAAGAACTTCTGTTGCTAGATGAGCCATTCGGGGCACTCGACAATCTCACCCGGCTGAGGATGCAGTCTTGGCTTCTGGACGTCTGGCAAGACAGCGCAGCTTCGATTCTCTTCATTACTCACGACGTTGACGAAGCCATTCGCCTTTCCGACCGCGTCTACGTCTTAACGGAACGACCCGCAACAGTGGCTGTGACACTCGAAGTAGGCATAGAAAGACCTCGCCCCTACGAGATCGTGCTGACTCCAGAGTTCGCCTCATACAAGACAGAGGCTCTGAACCACCTCCACACGGGCGCTGGAGCGCTATTCGGCTCAGAACAACCCGATTCCTGAGATGGACAAGAAGCTTCGTCTCCGCCGTGGCCTTAGTGCGACACTCCCACCTCTCCTCTTCGGCATCGGCGTTATCGCCCTCTGGGAACTCTGGACCATAATCACCAATTCGGATCCTCGGCTTTTCCCACCTCCCTCCGACGTTGCCCACGCTTTCATTGACGATCCCTCCCTATACATCCGCAATGCAAAGACCACCGCAATCGAAATGGTGCTCGGATTCGGTGTGGGAGCGGTTGTAGGTATCGCTTTAGGACTTCTGGTCACCTACTCCAAACCACTCCGGCGTGCCGTCTATCCCTGGCTTGTCATTAGCCAAACCATCCCTATTCCGGCAGTAGCGGCCGTGCTGGTCACGTGGTTCGGTTTCTCAATCCTTCCCAAAGTGATAGTCGTGGCCCTTATTGCATTTTTCCCAATTTCAGTATCAACGACAGACGGACTGGTTTCCGTCGATTCTCAGATGATTCAACTCATGCGGACTTTCGGAGCCAATCGCGTCCAGATCTTTCGGGAGGTTCGGATACCCCACGCTTTGCCCCATGTCTTCACTGGTATGAAAGTTGCAGCGGCATTCAGCGTGCTCGGCGCCGTATTCGGTGAATGGGTTGGAGCCCGAGGAGGACTGGGCTATCTCCTGCTCATCAAGAACCGCTCTGTCAATACTGATGACGTTTTTGCGATCATTGCCGTACTAGCAACATTGGGAGTGATGTTCTTCGGACTCATTACCCTCATTGAACGGCTGGTCATACCTTGGCACTTTGACAATCGCGTCGAGGACACCTAGTGGAATCCAAAGCAAGTACGGGTGCACGAGAGGCCCTGGTAAGAGGCGCCTGGGTATTGACGATGGGCCCTTCAGGGGCCTTGCGTGATGCAGCGGTACATATCAAGGACGGCGAGGTAGCCGCTGTCGGATCCTACGAAAGACTTTCCGCCGCCCTACCTCAAGTGCAGGTTGTAGGTGATGGCACCGGCATAGTCCTACCTGGTCTGGTGAACACCCACACCCACCTGTCTGAAGCCTTTCTGGCGGGATTGGGGTCGGATTTGCCACTCTTCACGTGGGGACAAGAGATCATCACTCCCGCCGGACGCCATTTGACACGCGAGATGGCCCGTGAGGGCAGCGTCCTCAAGGTTGCAGAGCTCATCCGGAGCGGGGTCACGTGCATTAACGACATGTTTGTGCATGGCAATCCAGATTCCTATGCCTCGCTAGGAGTCGTAGAAGGACTTGCCCTCTCTGGCATGCGAGGCGTCGTGAGTTTTGGAGCAGAGGACGCCGTTGGAGGGCTCTGCGATACCGAAGGACTAGGAGTCTCTCGGATCCTCGACGAACAAGAAGCACTGTTCGAAATAGCCAGTTCGAATGCTCTAGTGGGCTTTCGCTACGGGATCGGCACCCTCCTCGGCCAGTCAGACGAACTCCTTGCGGCTGGTGCTGCTCTCTGCCACGACCGCGACTGGGGCATCCACACCCATCTGGCTGAAGTTAACGAAGAGCTAGCAGAGGCTAGAGAGCGCTGGGGCCATCGAACCATCGACCACGCCGAGTCGCTCGGCATTCTTTCCTCCAGGCTTCTAGCCGCTCATGTGATCTGGGTAACAGAGTCAGATATCGAACTTCTCGCCGAACGCTCGGTCTCGGTTGCCCACAACCCAGTTGCAAACATGATCCTAGGTTCCGGGGTTTGTCCAGTGACTCAACTCCAAGCCGCTGGTCTTGCAGTGGGTATAGGGACTGACGGTGCCGCGTCCAACGACTCGCAAAACATGCTGGAAGCAGTAAAGGCAACCTCACTGTTGCAGAAGGTTCATCACACGAATCCAGCAATTCTGCCGGCTCAGAAAACACTCGCGATGGCCACTATTGACGGCGCTCGTGCGCTTGGGTTGGAACATGAGATCGGGAGCCTCGAGTTAGGAAAACGGGCTGACGTAGTCCTGGCCGGAGGAACAGCAGAGCTCGCGACAATTCATGACCCGTATCAGCAAATCGTTTACTGCACTAGCCCACGCTCTATTAGTGACGTCTGGATTGACGGCCATCAGGTCCTTAGAGCCTGCGAGCTTGTAGCGATCGACGAGGCAAAACAGATCGATCGGTGCCGACCTCTTGCCGAATCACTAACCCGCGATGCTGGTCTGCAGCAAAGAGGGTGGTCATGGTTGTCCACGACGTAGTCGTTATCGGTGCGGGCCACAACGGACTGGTCGCTGCAACGATTCTGGCCCGAAGAGGCTTGGACGTTCTTGTACTCGAATCAGCCAGCGAGCCCGGTGGTTGCATCTGGACTGAGACCCTCGAGACCGGTCACCGTTTGGAACGCGGCGCCATCGACCACTCGATGATTCTCAGTGTTGCTAGAGAACTTGAACTTGAAGAGTTCGGGCTTGAATACATTTCGCGTGAAGAGACGTTTGCCGCCGGCTTTGCAGACGGGCGATCCTTGGTATTCCACCAGGACCTCAACAAAACTATTGAATCGCTCGGGCAGGTCGCACCGACCGATACCGAGAACTACCGCATGCTTGCGGAACTGGCCACCGCTCTATTCGATATGACGGACTCGTTCGTTGAACCTCCACGGTTTTCCGATCTTGCGCAAATCGCTTCAGTTCTGCCAAACGGCACCGATCTCATGCGACTTCTTGTCTCCTCAAGCGAGGCCGTAGCAGACCGCTACCTTGATGATGCATATCTGCGCAGCGCAGTCACCATGTATGGATCCCACAATCAACTAGCGCCATATCTGCCCGGCACAGGCCTATTCGCTTTACTCCTAGCTGCCTCCCACGGGGGCGAGGTGGCCCGCCCGGTAGGCGGATCAGCCATGTTGATCAAGGCCCTTCTGGGGGCGCTCAAATCCGCCGGTGGCGAGGTCCGCCTAGATTCGCCCGTGACCGCCATTACCGAATCAGACGATGGTGCACTAGCCACTATCGCCAACTGTGACGAAGTCTCAACTCGACACGTCATTTCAACAGTGGACTTACGCCGGACGGTCGCGCTAATGGATTCGCCACCGAACCATCTATGCGAAGCAGCGCGAGGCTTGAATTCTGGACGATTCAATGTCGGAGAACTCAAGGTCGACCTCGCTCTATCTTCGCCGAGTTCGACCGGATTTGAACCCGGAGCAAACTCCGCACTCTGGATGCTCCAGGAGCGGACCAACTCACTAGCCCGATCATTTGCAGATATCTACCTCGGGGAGTTGCCAAGTAGCCCTGCGATGATGTGGACGTCCCCCTCGGCAAACGATCCCAGCGCGTCTCCTGAGGGACAAGGGACTACATGGTTATCCGCCTTTGTCCCCGCCAGACCCAACGAAGGCAGTTGGGACGCCGCATTCACTGAGCAGGCCACCAGTTGGCTACTTGATGGCTTCGCCAAGATCACCGGTCATGACCTCCGCTCTAACGCTCTATCCATCCATGTCACCACGCCACCCGACTGGGAGGGGCGAACCGGTAACCCTGCCGGCAACCCCAACCATGTCGACCTCACGATCGACCAGTTATTTTCCTGGCGCCCGCCGACAGGACTCGGTCACCGCACAGGACTTGGATGGTTATACCTCTCCGGAGCAGGCACCCACCCTGGGGGTGGCCTAAGCGGCATTCCGGGTCGTAACGCTGCAACCGCACTGTTGGAGGACCTTTCAGGAAGACGCGGCCCACTGATCCGTCGGCTCATGGACGGACCCCGAAACCTCCTTCGAAGCATCCGCCTCTATCGCGCACTCGGTAATCCCCGATGAACGTCATCTCCTCACCACTAGAGCTAATTCAACTGCTGGTGGGCTACCAGCCGGCAGCAGTACTACGCGCGGCTAGCCAACTGGGACTATTCGATGCGCTAACCGACCAACCTCAGCCTGCATCTGAGATCGCCAATCAACTTGCCGTCGACAGCTCCAATCTCAACACCCTTCTTGTAGCGCTGCACCAACTAGGCCTCATCTCGATCTCAGGTGATGGCTTCGCCGCTACCCCTTTTACCTCTAGTCACCTCCGGAGCAATTCCGACCTGGACATGGTCATCAAGAAAGAGGCCTTCTTTTCCGAAGCTTGGCTAGACCTCGATGAGGTAATCCGGTCCGGACGTCCGATTCTCGCTCCATGGAAAGAGCGGCTCCACACACGATCCGATCAGACCAAAGAGTTCCTCTACGCCCTTGACGCGCTGGCCCGCTTCACCGGTCCAGCACTGGCAGAGTTAGCCGAACTCGTTCCCGGACGGATTCTCGACGTTGGTGGAGGCCTCGGAACATACTCCCGGATGCTCGCGGAGGCAGGCAGCACCATTGTGTTGGTCGACTTACCTGAGGTCATCGACCTGGCACGGAGTCACCTCGCTGACTTGCCTAACGGCAGCATCGAACTGGTCGCAGCCGACATCTTCAATGAGCCTGCCTGCGGAATCGAGACAGAATCCGTAGATGCCGCTCTCGTATCCCACATGCTCCACGACTACCCAAGGGAAAGTGGAATCGAGTTACTTCTTTCTGTGAATACAACGATCCGACCCGGAGGCTTCGTAGTAGTCAACGACTTCGCTAGCGACAGCGGTCCAGAGGCCTTTGGCGCACTCTTCGATCTGATGATGCGAGTGGAAACTGGGGGGGCTGCTCACAGTCTCGAGACACTGACCGAAATGCTTCTGGCTAGTGGCTTCGGCAACGTCCGCAGGTCTCCCTTTCCCGATCCAATCACAGTCTTGATCGCCGAAAAAGACTCATAAACACGCTCACGAGACAAAGGACATTGCAGATGCAGAAAAAGACGGGTGGAGAAATCGCCGCCGACTATCTCATTGCTGAAGAAGTTCCATTTGTATGTGGAATCCCCGGCCATGGAGACATGGGCCTCTTCGACGCCCTGAAAGACCGAACCGATCAAATCTCTTTGGTGAAGCCCCGCCACGAACAATCCGCCGCCCATATCGCCGATGCCTACTACCGCGCTTCTGGAAGCCCACTAGCGACAGTGACCTCAATCGGGCCAGGCTCTGTAAATACCATTGTCGGCTTAGCTACCTCGTATGTGGACTCAATACCTGTTGTGGCTATTACTGGTGGGCCCCAGACATACATGTACGGCCGAGGAGTGCTCCAAGAAGTCGAACGTCAGGCCGATAGCGACTTCTCCTCCTTGATGCGACCGGTTGTCAAGCGGAGTTTTGTTGCCCACCAGCCGGACATGGTTGCCTCGGTCATGGCTCGAGCCTTCAACCACGCTGTTACGGGCCGGCCAGGGCCTGTTCATATTGAATTGCCGATGGACGTGCAGGCCTACCTGACCGATTCCGTTCTTCCCGATCCCAGGAATCATCGACCAAGGGGAAGAGTCAGCCCTGACAGCGCCAATATTGACGAAGCGGCCAAACTCCTGCTCAAAGCAGAGCGTCCAGTAATCCTCGCAGGTGGCGGCTGCGTGCACGCTGAAGCGGCAGCCGAGCTCAAAGACCTCGCTGAGTACCTAGGTGCTCCGGTCGTAGTCACGATGACCGCCAAAGGCGTGTTCCCAGAAGACCACCCGCTCTCTGCCGAACACACAGGGGCTAACGGGACCAGATGTGGAAACACCCTCACTAGGACTGCTGACGTTCTTCTCGCGGTTGGAACTCGCTTTGCGGAGCAAACCTGCTCGTCCTACGTGCCAGGTGAATCATTCGACATCCCGAGGACAAAACTCGTTCATTTGGACATCGACCCCACAGAGATCGGCAAGAACTACCCCACCGAGGTCGGAGCAGTCTGTGACGCCAAGACAGGTTTGTCCGACCTCCTCAGTGCTGTCACGGACCTGAGTCAAGCCAAGATCGAACGGGCTGGATACAAGTTGGAAATAGCTGCCCTCCGAGATGCCTGGCGCGCCGAACTCAAGGATCGTTGGCGGCCCGGCGTCTTGTCGATGAGTCGAGTACTCCACATGATTCGTGACATAGCCCCTCGTGAAACGGTTGCAATAGCTTCCGCCGGACACCCCCAGATACAGGCATTCCAAGAATTCTTGTCCTTCGAGCCGAGAACAATGCTCTCTCCGGGTGGGTTCTCCACCATGGGCTACACCTTGCCTGCGGCAATAGGGGCCAAGCTCGCACAACCAGATAGGCCGGTTATCGGACTGGCCGGCGACGGTGACCTAATGCAAACCGTTCAGGAACTACACCTCGCTGCCGAACTAGGTATCGACATCGTCATCGCCTGTCTGAATAATTCCGGCTGGCTTTCGATCCGCGACTTCCAGAGGGGCATGTTTGGTGAAGACCGGTCTGTCGCAGTTGAGTTCACCGATCACCTCGGTAATCCAAACCCGGTCGATTTCGCCGCTGTAGCCACAGCTATGGGCTGCGAAGCCGAACAAGTCAACTCAATAGAAGAAGTCGGCCCAGCGATGGAGCGAGCTCTTTCGAGCGGCGGCCCGTATCTAATCGACTTCCGCCTCAGCCGGGAACCGGTGGATACCGAGGGGATCAATGCCGGTTACTGGGATCTCCCGAAGCCCGCATATCTGCCATAAGGAGGGCTGTAAGCCATGGACGACGAACATCTGCCTGCTCACTATTCATCAAACGAGGAACTCAGAGCAGTCTCTGAACGCCATGTCATCAAGAGCATGGGCGACGAACCTCTAGCCATCACCAGAGCTTCGGGAGTACACGTCACTGGAGCCGACGGGCGTGAATATCTCGACGCCATATCTGGCGAGTGGGTCGTTAACCTCGGATACAGCCACCCAAAGGTTTCTGAAGCGGTTAAAGCGCAACTCGACACCGCCGACTACACAACACCTGTTTGGGAATCTGAGCCTCGCACCCTTCTGGCCGAAAGACTGGCAAATCTTGCTCCGGGCCGCATCCAGAGCGCTCTCTTCGGCCTCTCCGGCGCAGGAGCAGTTGAAGGTGCGATGCATCTAGCCATGAGGGCAACCGGCGGCTCTGACTTTGTCTGCCTAGACGGGGGCTATCACGGGCGAACATTTGGCACGATTCCTCTCAGTTATGTATATCCAGAGATGTACGAAGGATCGAACCAGGGTCTTGATGGATACCTGAAGCGACAGATACGAGTTCCTCAATACAACTGTTACCGCTGCCCATTAAACCTAGAACGTGACACCTGTGACCTGGCCTGTGCCAACACCATCGACTGGTCGCTGGAACGAGCCCACACCCACAAGCCGGCCGGCGTCGTCGTTGAATCCTTCCAAGCGAACGGTGGAATGATTCCAGCCCCAACCGGGTACATGGAACGGACTGCAGAAATCTGCAAACAACGTGAAGTAGCACTAATCGTCGACGAAGTGCAGAGCGCCTTTTGCAGAACCGGACCTATGTTCGCTAGTGAGCACTACGACATGGAGCCCGACATCATCGTTCTAGGCAAAGCTCTAGGTGGAGGATTTCCACTCTCTGCTGCCCTGGCAACGCCTGAATATTCGACGTTGGCTCCATGGGAATACGGATTCACTATGGCAGGCCATCCCGTGTCGTGCGCTGCCGGCCTAGCAATGATCGAAGTTATGGAGTCCGAAGATCTTATGGACCACTCAGCTCGGATGGGTGAGTTGATGGTTGACCGTCTAAACGTCATGAAGGAATCTTCACGGTTGATCGGCGACGTTCGAGGGCAAGGCCTGATGATTGGCGTGGAGCTTGTGCGGGACAAGCGCACCAAGGAGCCGGCCTTGACAGAAACGGCGGTGGTGCTCGAAGCCGCTCTCAAACGTGGCCTCATGCTCGGAAGGACTGGCCCAGTCTTTGGCAACCTAGGAAACGTTGTCAAGTTCAAACCAGCAGTCAATACATCTCAAGACGATCTCGAAGATGCCTTGGAACGTTTCGAGAACGCCCTACACGAAGTAGAGGCTTCGTGAAGTGGCCAATCGCCTTTATGGCCAACGTAGGTTTTGAAGTCCTTCCCGCCCAGCAGGTGGCTGACGAGTTACTGGGGTTGGGCTACGACACCATTGAATGGACAATGGGGCACTTGGACACCTTGGTTAGTCCAGGTTGCGCTCTGTCCTGCCAGCAGGATCTCGTAACTGACCCGTCAGGGGGGCTGCAGAACACGAGGAACGCGATCGATGTTGCCGCTGAGCGAGGCATCCCAGTTGTGAATGTGCTCACTGGCCCGAACTTGTGGGAGCCAAAGGCAGTCGCTCGCTACGACAGTCGGGCGTGGGAGTCGGCTTTGGACGCTCTCAATGAAGCCTGCGACTACGCGCAGCCGCTAGGAGTCACTATTTCGCTCGAGCCCTGCTGGGGCACGCTGGCGCAAGATGGCGCAACGGCTAGAAGGGTTCTCGCCGCCACGCCGTGTTCGGTCACATTTGATCCAAGCCACTTCGTATTGTCCGGCGACGACACGCCGTCTCTCGTAAGGGAGTGGGGCGATCGAATCGCTCACGTCCATCTCAAGGATGCCTTTGGACGAAGCGGACTAGAAGGTGAAGACTTCCATTTCTGTCTCCTAGGAGAAGGACGGGTTCCGTGGCCTGGTTTCTTTGCTGCGCTAGAGGAGGTCGGATACCTAGGGCCGCTCTCAGTTGAATTTGAGTCGTACAACTACTTGGAACAGATACTCAAGAATGATCCGACCAAAGCCGCTCGTCTGGCACTAGAGCAGGTCCAGGCTCTCCTCCCTGACCTTCAAACCTGATGCGCGTCCTTCTCTTGGGCCTGGGAGAAATCGGCCAAGTCCACCTCACCGCTCTCCGCTCATCCCCATCAGTAGAACTTGTCGGCCTTTGTGACCTCGATGCCGAATTATTAAAGCATTCGGCACGAGATAACGAGTGGACATCAACCAACTACGCCCAAGCGCTAGAAGAGGAGACTTTTGATGCCGTCGACATATGTCTCCCGCACCATCTCCACAGGCCATTGGCGATTCAAGCACTTACTTCGGGACGGCACGTCCTACTTGAAAAGCCCATGGCGCTAGATGTGGCCGAGTGCGATCAGATCATTTCTGTAGCTGAGCAACACGAACTGGTGGTCGGGGTATCCCACAACCAGCTCTACTACGAACCGCATGTGCAAATCCGGCAAATGTTAGATGACGGCCTCCTCGGCGACCTCCGGACTATTCGAGCCCGACTAGCTATCGGAGGCAGATACGGGAGTTGGCGAAGTGATCCGGCTCGCGCCGGAGGCGGCCTCCTCATGGATGCAGGGATCCACCGCACCTACCTTCTTTGCATGCTCGGCGGAGAAGTGTCGTCGGTTCTTGCATTCATGGATTCACCCAGAAATGAGACGAGTTATACGCTGATCATGGAGTTTGCAAGTGGCGCAATCGGCACGATCGACGCTACTTACCATGGCCCAGAGGGGCTCTTCGACGATCGTCTTGAAGTGGTAGGCACGCGGGCTCTAGCCGAGGCAACAGGGTGCGAGGCTCTTTTTGAGAATTTTGCAAGTGGCGCCGGGCTACGAGTGTGGAACAGTGGATCTTGGAACAGTCACCAGACCACCGACACCTGGGACGCGTCTGTCACGAAATCCGTAGTTGCCTTTTTCGAGGCGTTAGCTCAAGGCAACAGGCCCCCTGTTGGCGGCCAGATGGGCCGACAAGTCCTACAGATAACGGAAGCGGCCTATATCTCGGCAATAGAGGGGCGCCGCGTCCTGTTGTGATTTCGACCCAAATGCACCTGTGATACCCATCAGGCTGAAAAGGTTCCACTCTTCGCAGCCGACAGCGACGCTCGGAGCACTCCGACAAAAACATCCATTTCGGACTCCGTAACGATTAACGGTGGGGCAATGCGCAAGGTGCCCTCTGAATTCAAGAGCGAGCCAACCAAGACACCACGGCTCTCCATCTCTTTCACAACCGGCATGGTTAGTTCGGGTGGCAGATCAATCGCCAACCACAATCCTCGCCCCCTTACGTCAGTGATGACGCCGGGGAAGTGCTCCTTCATGACCTCAAGACGCCGCTTTAGATCGGCTCCCTTGCTCTCGGCGGCAGCGACTAGCCCCTCACGTTCAATGACGTCAAACGCGGCAACAGCTGCGGCGCAGGCAACAGGGTTCCCGCCAAAGGTGGTGAGGTGAGACAAGGGTGGGTCAAGGAACGTGTCGAAAATGTCCCGGGTCGACAGAAACGCTCCCAATGGGAGGCCACCGCCAAACGATTTTGCCACCGCCACAATGTCAGGAACGACATCCCACAATTCGAACGAAAACCACCGGCCGGCACGACCCATGGCCCCCTGTATCTCATCAGCGATCAGAAGAGCCCCCGTCTGCGTGCATAGTTCTCGCAGGCCTGGCAGGAAATCGTCGGGCGGCACACGAACACCACCTTCACCTTGGATGGGCTCCACGATCACCGCCGCCGTCTCGTCGCTGACGACCCGCTTCACGGCATCCAGATCCCCAAAGGGAACGAAGTCCACCCCTTCAAGAAGGGGCTCGAACGGCGCACGGTATTCCGGCCGCCAACTAACTGATAGAGACCCAAATGTTCGACCGTGGAAGCCACGCTCGAAAGCCACGAACCGACTCCGGCCCGTGTACTTGCGAGCCAACTTGAGCGCGCCCTCAACGGCTTCGGTTCCAGTGGAGGTCAGGAACGCCGTTCCAAGTTCACCAGGCGCAACACTTGCGAGTCGTTCTGCTATCTCAACTTGAATGGGCAAAACAAATCTGCCATAGACATTTACGTGTGCATAATTCTCCATCTGCTTCTTGACCGCATCCACCACGGCAGGGTGGCTGTGGCCAACGTTGGCCACAGAAATACCAGAAATGAAATCAAGATATAGCCGTCCATCGGCTGTCTTAATGGTGCAGTCCTTCGCCTGTGCTACAACGAGTTCTTTGCGACCAGGGACTGTCTGAGAAAGGCTCTGGGAGAACCGGTCCTTATAGGCCTCAAGCTCATCAGATTCCATAGTTGGGCCAGGTTCAAGACGATTGATAATCATTGGGCTAACCCGTTTGGCACTGGGAATTGGGTGAACCGAACCGAGCTAAGAACCAACGCTTTGCCCGCTCGAGTTCAACATCTGTATACGTCAATCGACTTGACCAATCGCCGATCGGAGCATCCGTCGTATCCGAATCCAATGCAACCGAGATGCGCTCTTCCAGGAACCACAACCGGGTAGCCGCTTCGAGTAGATCTGTTCCTACAGCAAAACCGCCGTTGGCCAGCAAGAGCGCTCCATAGCTAGCGCCCAGAGTTGCAGCGACATCGTCGCCCAAACTCCTGCTGGCAATGAGATCCAAGTCTGGGTGAACGGGTACAACTTCCCCTGCAATAGCACCCAGGCCATGGAGCAGTGGGACTGGTCTCGTGTCTAGACCCCACCTCACCATTGCTGGGCCATGCCCGCGGCATATAGCCATCGCATCGGGGCGGGACCGATAGATAGAACCATGCAAAGGAATCTCTAGAGGAGCTCCAGTCGATGGGTCATCGATGACAACATCATCGCTATTGACAGTGACGACCGAAGTGGTGGACGCACCGAGCATCGGTGCTGTAGGGGTGATCAGAAATCCAACCCCTTCCAAACGGACTGATACGTGGCCGAACGCCTCCACTAGCCCAGCCCTTGCAAGCATGCGGGCGGTCGAGGCAACTTCAGCCTTTAGAGAATCGATCGTCATTTCTCTCTGACCCGCATCAACATTGGGGTACAGTCAAAATTGTTACACGGTGAAAGATCTTGCGGACAGGCAGACAGCAATACAACTAGATCGCGATGAGCCTCCAGGGTGATCGTCGAACCTGCTCCGTGTGCAGCGGGATCCGTAATGACAGACCCGTCATCCGTGACACGATTATGCATAAACACATTCCACGCCTGCTCGCCCCGAAGGTCGAAGTCCAAGCCCAAGAGGTCACGGGCTTGTTCCAGGTTGGCTAGGCAGTGCTTGTGGTCAGTGAGGCCATAATCTCGAAAGAACCTCTCGTAGTCACAGCAAGGAACGATGATGTCGTGTTTTCCAACATCGTCTCTCACGATCGTGAACACAGGGTTGCGATGATTTGAGAAGACTTGCGACCCGATCCGTAGCAACACCGATGCGTTGCATGACACCGTGTGAGTGGGTGACAGGTACTCGGACGGATCGTGCTCAAAATAAGCCACGAGATCGCCGACCTGCTGCCCTTCGACGTCTATGACATCAAGAAGTTGGCCCTCCCTCACGCGTATACCTCGGCCTTGAGACGCGGGGACGAACACTTCGTCGATGAAATCCGACATGTTGGTTACCTCTATTCAACTATTTCCCAGGTACTCGACTCTTAGATACGTGACGGAATCATGAGCAGGTCAACAGACATGCTCGGATCCGCACGGGTCCTCCAAATGAGGGTGAACTACGACCGGCGTTGCGGAAGCTGGAGTGTTGCGGCTCGTCAAGGTCCGCACCTCACCATCAATCAATACGGCTCCGATACCGGGAATGTCGCCTCTAGCTAGTGCGCCTACAGTCCCTTTGCCATAAGAACCCCATGGCGCATCTGAGATCACCAGATCCGCTGGCCGGCCGACCTGCACCTTCCCCGCATCTAGGCCATAGACGTCAGCAATCGCTCCCGATGCCCACGCCCACGCCAGTCCGGGGTCTACGCCACCCAGAGAAGCTAACTCGGCCATTGTCTTTAGTATCCCCAACGGCATGACACCCGTACCGGTCGGGGTGTCAGAACCGATGATTACTCGATGCTCGGAACCAATTTCGCGAACCACATCAACAATTCGAAGCGACGAACGGAGATTGCCAGCTTGAACAAGTTGGAGGACGAGTTCTGTCTCTCGCACCAGTTCCTCAAGCTTTTCGTCATCAAGTGACGTCGGCCCTCCGTTCACGTGGCCGCACACGTCAGGTTTGAGAAGCAGGAGATCTTCGGCAGTAATAGGTTTGGATCCTGGGATTGAAGCTCCACCGCTATGGGCCATCACCTTTATGCCAGCGGCTTGAGCATCGCGAACCTGGGGCAATCCTTCGGCTGGATTCTCATAAAGCCCGAATCCGAACTTAGCCAGCCACACCCCCTTGGCGGCTACTTCGTTGAAGTCGTCAGCGGTAAGAACAGGCTCGAGGATGATTGCACCACCGTGCACCTTCATCCCATTGGGTCGATAGTTCGACCACGATCGCTGTGCCAAGACTGCGAGGGCTTTGACACCTTCTGCATCATGAGGACGGCCTGGGAGATGTATCTCACCGGGTGAGATACAAGAGGTAATACCACCGTGCACATAGGACTCAAGAAAGCCAACGGTCCGTTGACGAGGGGTGTAATCGCCGAGGACCACATGACAATGAGAATCAATCAACCCGGGCCCAACGGTCGCTCCCCGCACATCAATGATTCGTTCAGCGTCACCAGTATTGGCATTACCAATTTGAGTAATCACCCCTTCCTGGATCAACAGAGAATCTGCCGTCCCGTAGGGCTCGTCCACGTCACCGGTGAGAAGCACTCCGATATTTACGATTTCTGTGGTTGGTGTCCTCGCCATCTGTGTGGTCGCCATTACACGTTCACCGTGTTGTCATTAATCCAAGACACCAGATACGCCAACAACTCGGGAAGACCCAAGGGAGTGTCATGTCCGTCACCTCGCGCATAGACGCCTTGCACTGCCTTTGGGGAGCAACTTCTTCCTTCACGCTCGAGGCGTTGGGCTAAGTCAGTTTGAGAGTCTGCCATTTGCTCCACAGTAGGAAGTATGCGCAGGAGGTTCGAGTCCTGATCGCGAACGCCCCGTAACGACAACAAGCCATGCACGCCCTTTCTGCTGAGTGGTAGGCCCTCCGCTTTTCGCTGTATGCCATCCATAAGAAAACTCCGATGAGTGAGTCCAGGAGAAACCCATGCAGCGATGACCTCATACCGAGACCGCACCCGACAGAGTGTTTGAGAAACCAAATCCACAAGCGAGTTATGGGCCACGACATAGGCCTCTCGCTCAGCTGGCCCCCAAGTCCAGCGCCCTGACGCGGTTTGGGTTGCGGTGTGATCCTCTCGCCACGGCGACACCGACGTCCCCCGTGACTCGAAAAGGCCCGGACAGTCGTATCCGGACGCCAGACTTGTACTGCCGCCCCACTCATACACATGGGTATAGGGCACTAGTCCAAGTGGTTCGGATATCACGATTCTGTCCAAGGCCACGCCATCGCGGATCATGGTGCCTACATCGAGAAGCCGGTGATCCTCATCCCCATCAAGGACATCCTCGAGTCCCAGAGGTGGTACTCCGGTGCCGTCAGGTATCCATCCGGCGGCTATGAGTGCCCTATTAATACTGCGATGTTCTCGACTAGTCGGGTAGGGCTTGAATTTTGTGCACGGAATTATCAAAGCGATTCTCGGGACCCCACCGGGTGGTTCCCAGTCGTTTGCAACCCACTCATGGTGCTGTACTACCCGGGGGTGATCGAACGCATCTACGGTCTCTTGAGGAGAATAAAAGAGCATCGTTGGATCAATTTCAAATGGAGGTCTGATCTTTGATGCAGAAACGGAGAAATGAATCTCCTTGGCCATTCTTGCCATCTGTTTCCCTTAGGTCAGTCCGTTGTCGCCCTGGACATCTTCTGCTAGCAATCCGCCGAGCCGATCGTTCAGCCGACCGCGATTAGCAACTGCAACAGCCACCACCACTTCGTCAGGGCGAGGGGCGTCGCCAGGGAACAACGTAACCGCGTCATAGTTGGCGCGGACATAAAGAGCATCCTTGTGGGCCAGCGGCAATGTCAGCGGCGTACCAGCAGCACCGACAATGGAAGCCGAGGATATCCAGGCCTTTCCTCCACCTACTGCCACACGCAACGCATTACCGAATGGAGTCGTTATGAAAGCAACGACATGCTCCTGGGCTCCATTGGTGCCTACTATGCCGCCCTTGCCGTAAGCCTGCACGGGCTCGCCAAGGGCTGCCGCTGCCATCGCGCCGATGCGACTACCAAACGACGAGGACCACTCCACGGCAGGTGAGAGATCTTCAACATACGAACCCACAAAGGGGTTCTCGATCACCGCAGCGACCACAACCTTGCGCAGCGCCACCTCAGCAACCTGACCCTCGTTCACTCGTTCTTCGGTGATCTGGGTCCGCCAGCCGCGGACAACGATTTCCATCAGTTAGTAGACGCGGCGGCTTTCGCTGCCGGTGGCCAAACATCATCAAAGATGCCCGTACTCAGACCTTCTATGTAGCCGACAACCTCATCGGTGTCTGTGACGTCCACGTATTTCATATGCAGGTCGAGAAGAGCGACCTTGTGAGAGAGGCTTCCTCTGTCGAACACCGCCTCATGCGGAATAGTTACGAGGATGTCGTAGGACAAGGCGTCAACCGCCGTAGCGCGGACACAGCCACTTGTCGTGGTCCCCACGACAATGAGTGAGTCTGCTTTGAGATTGTTCAAGTGGCTCATCAGAGTGGTCCCGAAAAAAGCTGATGGCTTGCACTTCTCGATAAACAGGTCTCCCACCTCTGGTGCCACCTCGGCGACAATGTCGTTCCCCTTGTGGCCGGACACATCAACAGGGGAGTCAGAGCGGTAACTCTTTCGTGTCCAGGCACCAAGATCGAACCCATCGTCACGGCGGGGATTGGTGGTATAGATCACCGGAAGTCGCCTTGACCGGCCTGCAGCCAGAACCCTCTGAATCGCTGGGATCCCGGTGTTCCAAGCGTGAGGTCCGCACGCGTACCGCCACTTCTTTATCGAGTCGAGAACTGGCTCTTCCGTGTCACCACAGAAGTTGTAATTGACGTCAATCACTAAGAGCGCTGGACGTTCGCCAAAGCCGGCTCGCTTACCCCAACCAGCGACCTCAAATATCCGGCGATCATCTTCGGAGACAACGTCATCCCAAGGCATTCCCATCTATCAGGCCTCTCTGGGGCCGGTGTACTTGAGGGTGTCGGACGAGAAGCCGGGCCGGGTCCAGTCCTCACGGAGCCAACGGTCACCCTTTGCAACCCTCGCCATGCTCGTGATCTCGGGACTTGGACTCTTGGTCCCAGGAGTCCGCGGAAGATACTCACCTCGAGGGTCTCCTACAGGTCTCATCCCCGGCGAGTCATCTGCCCACTCTGCTGTGACCTTGCCTCGCATTATCGTCTTGATCGGCCAACCAGTGAAATCATGGCCTTCCATGATTGACCAACCCGATCGGGTATTGATGTGTTCTTTTCCGACAGTGACCTCTCGACTGAGATCGATAATGACCATGTCGGCGTCGAACCCGGGAAACAATGAGCCTTTCTTTCCCCATAAGCCCGCCGTTCGAGCAGGATTTTCACAAGACACTTGAACCACGCGCTCAAGTGGGATCCTTCCCTTATTGACACCTTCAGACAGCAGAACTGGGAGAAACAGTTCGACCCGGCTGAATCCAGTTCGGCAGTCCCAAATGTTTGGGTTATACATCTCCTCATATGACGAGGGCTCCCATCCAACAACATGGTCTGAGCCAACTACATCGACAATGCCTTCAGCTAGCGCAACCCAAAGCGCCTCTATGTTGTCGCGCCTACGAAGGGGCACATTGATACGCCACCCGAACTCTGGCTCCGCCCAAAGCCACGGTGGTCCAGTCTGTGCAAATACCTCAAGGCCCTCCGCGCGGGCTTTGGCTACCTCATCGAAAGACAACTTAGTCGTGCAATGTTGGAGATATAGCCTTACTCGGCCAGGCGTTTGAGACGCCAGATAAGAGTAGGACCGGATGTGATGAGCCTCAAGAAAGTCGGGGCTGCGGTCAGTCCACGCCCCGAAATCCGTCCTCCCTGCTGCACGTAACCGTTCTTCGAACACCCTGCCGATCTCCCAATTCTCAGGGTGGATATGGACGATGCCTGGGTCGCCGAGGTAGGCCACATTTTCCATGACCATGTAGACAGTCCCATCATCGATTCCAGTTCCCAAACCTGCACGGCGGCTTGGCCAGTTCGTATCTACATCGTCGGACATGCCCTTCATACCCCGGGTTTGGAGGTAGAGCTTGTATGAAGTAACACCATGCTCTTCCGCATACTGGGGGATCTCATTAGCGTGCTGATCAGTTTCCAGCATGTAAGTAAGATATGCATCAACATGACTCACCCTGTTGATTACATCACGTCCACTTGGAAAAGAATCATTAAAAGATACGACATCGGTAGATGCAACTACCTCCTTAAAAGGTTCTGTACCTAGACGTGTAGTCGGTGCCTGAATTCCCCAGGTCGTCACACCCGCACAGGCTGCAGCCCTGGATTCAGTAGTCATGTCGTATTCAAATGGGACATAACACCCTGGATGAGCCTCACTATCGACAACGCCAGGCAAGACATAATTGCCCTTTGCATCAATGGTTTCCTTGGCTTTGCCAAGGTGCTCCTCAGGAGCGAGGGCCACTACCTTCCCGTCCTTGACTCCGATGGCAAGCCGATACCGACCATGGCCCAGGACAACTGTGCCGTTAACGACTGCCAGGTCAAGTTCATCCGTCGCCATCGTTCAGTCCCCTAACGTAAGCCCCATGTCACCTGTTTCGACCAGGGTGACAATAGGTCTTGCCGGTCATCGACACAAACACTTGCAGACGACAACCCCTGGCCTCCAAGAGGTGTCGAGTCTGGACGACACTCTGACCAACACTCCCTCTGTTTCAGGCCTTGTCCTGCGGTCAGGGCTTTGTCCTATGCCCGTCTGGCAGGTAGGTCGCTTGGGATAGAGCCCTCGCCCGCATGGATTCCGACCTACTAGCTTTCGGGCGTATGCTCGTTTGGTGGTCGACACCGCCAACGCCCAAAAAAAGGCTCCCTCCAGTGCTTCGCAGGCTTGGCAGTGCTTCACCTTCTTGCAGGGCGCTAGCCACCGGCCGGTCTTCAGATGAGTCGCGAAACCCAGCAAAGGGTCCAATCAATAAACGGCGACGAGGTCCGGTCCCAACTAGTGAGGCGGATCCTGAGCGGCGAATGGCAAGCCGGAGCGCGAATCCCATCCTGTCGAAAAATCGCCTCTGAGATCGGGTCAAATGCCAATACTGTCAACCGTGAACTCCAGCGCCTCGGAGCTGAAGGCCTCGTTCGCACGGAGCCCAGACGAGGTACTTATGTCACTGGATCCGGCATATCGGGAATCCTCCGATCAGACCTCGAAGACAAGGTTGAGGAACTAACGAGACAGGCAATCGGCACAGGCCTGACTCGAGACGACCTCATAGCGTTGATCGATCGGGCATTCGATGTCACACGGACTACCTCAATCGCCTTTGCAGAATGCAATCCCACTGACCTCAACGAAATGTCAAACCTGATCGCCAACTCCACGGGCGTAAGGGTCTCGCCCGTCCTAATCGAAGACCTCGCAGAACGCGACCGATCTGCTCCCTTCGACCTGATTCTCTCTCCCCTCTTCCACCTCGCCGAGGTCCGAAACGCCATTGACGACGGTGACCGAATTCTCGAGTTGAACTTCACCGCTTCAACCAAGACCTTGCGAAAACTCGCATTACTCGACACCGACCGCGTCGTAACTGTGGCTGCATCAACCATTGGTGGGGCTGAACGACTCGCCGCAGTAATCCGCACAGTTTTTCCAGGACGAATTAACCAAATAGCTCAAACCCGAGAACGGGTTTCCGAACTCGAATCTGTCGATGTTCTCGTCTACGTCAATGCACTAATGCTCACAGCCGCAGACCTATCCCAACCCCAACAAGCGATCTGCATCGACTGGCAACTCGACGGCAACTCCGTCGAACAACTCCGGTCTCATGTGCTCCACCTGAACTCCAATCCTCCTAGTCACGGAGAACTCAAACCCGAGCCCATGGACATGGACATGGACATGATCGACTACTAAGACCCTCCCTGACGTCTGGGCGTCTCTCGCTGGAAGGACAGGCAATGGCATTCGACCTCATCATCCGAGGTGGGACCGTGGTGGACGGCACGGGCGCCCCGCCGACCACCGCGGACGTAGCCGTCGACGGTGATCGCATCGCCGAGGTGGGTCGGGTGGAAGGCCGAGCCCGTCGTGAGATCGATGCCGACGGGCTGGTGGTCACCCCAGGATTCGTGGACATCCACACCCACCTTGACGCCCAGATGGCTTGGGACCCGCTGGGCACCTCGGCCTCGTGGCACGGGG
>Ga0315327_10000042_pt1 | contig 46685 bp, 47 predicted proteins | sample M110032315metaG_FD_203460 | JGI IMG/M metagenome (GOLD analysis project Ga0315327, IMG submission 203460) | Ammonia-oxidizing marine archaeal communities from Monterey Bay, California, United States - M1 100m 32315 | ecosystem: Environmental > Aquatic > Marine > Coastal | place: USA: California... | reverse complement strand
GGTATAAAAAACCTTGGAATTTTTGGCATAACATTAGGACTTTTGTTGCAATTGCCTCTTTCATTATTATTATTGTCAATTTAGTTTTTTAACATCAAAGTCAATTCAGGCATTCAGCATACCTCCATCATTATATGATCACTGCATAAGCTGCAAGCAAAAGCATTATGAATGTTATCGGGCCCCACAATAGTTTCTCTTTTTTAGATGGTGAAATCCAATTTAAAATTGTGACCAATACATGCATTGCGATAGCTCCATATGCTGTCCAGTCTGCCCAATTAGGTACTAGTAGTCCATATGCTGATGTAATACTCGCTCCCATATAGATTATTATTGGAATGGACAACAAGGCTGTTATTCGGCCAGATATTGGAAGAGATCCGTCATAGTGTCCGCCTTGGGTAAATTCCCCCCAAGGTGCGCCAAAGATCAAGCAGAGCTGAAAAAGGACTACGGATGCAATGGTCAGTAAATAAAAAATAGCCATTATCTGTTCTAATTCCATAGAGAATATCCTAACCGATACAACGATTTATTAGTAACTAGGTTTAAATTAATGGTGGAGCTGAGGAGGCTCGAACTCCTGACCCCCTGCTTGCAAAGCAGGTGCTCTACCGGCTGAGCTACAGCCCCACAATTAACGAAGATATTATTCTAATATTATATTCCCCCTTTTTCTAGTGGGTAATTGTTATTATTTTATGATGACAAAGAACATGATGAAAGGGAGTAACCCTAAATATACCTATAAACCTGGTTCCTATACAGATAAGAAATTTCAGTTAAGTAGATCAGGAATAGATGAGTATTTGAATTGCAAAAAATGTTTTTATTTAAATAGAAGGCTTGGATTAAAGAAACCATCGCAAATTCCTTTCAATCTAAACTCCGCAGTTGATAATCTTTTTAAGAATGAGTTTGATAATTATAGAAGAATGAAAAGCAAGCACCCAATAATGGAAAAGTATGGAGTAGATGCTATTCCATATTCTCATCCTGAATTGGATATTTGGAGGCATAATTTTAGTGGAGTTAGAACTGACTTTATACTTAAGAATAAAATTGAAAATGAGAAAAAAGATGATAACCCTCAAACTTCTTTTGATGATCTAATGCATAATGATTTAGAAAAAGCTGAAGACAACATAGAAACAGATATTGAAATTTTTGGTGCTGTTGATGATATTTGGACTTACCCCAATGGTGATCTAGTAGTAGTTGATTACAAATCAACTTCAAAATCTGTTGATAATCAATTTCATTCAATTAATACATGGAATGATGTTTGGAGTGGAGGGAAAACGTATAAGAGGCAGTTAGAAATTTATCAGTGGTTGCTTTCTGAAAAAGGATTTTCCATCTCTTCTGACTGTTATATTGTTTATGCTAATGCTCATAAAGATAAACAGGAGTTCAATAGCGTACTAGATTTTGAAGTTACTCTGCTTAAACATGAAGGAGACTTTTCTTGGGTTGATGGACTTTTAAAAGAGATATATGAGGCATTGAATAGTAACGAAATACCCGAGTCTGATGATGAATGCGAATTGTGTGGTTATGTATCTGGCTCTAATCGTTTAGTTTCTTAGAAGATTTTAATATTTGATCTATTTTTTTTATTTGGGCTGATAGCATTCTTGTTCTAGTTCCTTTAATGTCATCGATCGAATCAATTAAGTCGCTTAGTTTCTTATCTACTTGGTTAAAAGATTTTTCGTACATATCGTATTGTTTTTGAATGTTTCTAAATACATCTAATACCTGCTCATGCTCTTTTGATAGAGAAAAAAGGATAGCTGAGTGCTTCACGAAACTTATTAAAGCATAAAAATTTGCAGGAGATACTAAAACTACTTTTCTTTCAAGTGCATAGTCGATTATTTCGCTATCTATTTCAATAGTTTTATCTAATATTGTTGATACTGGAACAAACATCGCGGCCAACTCTATTGTATTTTCACTAGGATTTACATATTTACTAGTTTCAACAATTCTCTTCTTAAAATCAGAAATATACTTTGTTTTATTTTCTTCAAGAAAATTATCATTTTCATCATACAGCTTATCGAAATTTGAAAGTGGAAACTTTGAATCCAATGGAAAAACTTTACTTTGGCCATCTAAATAAAAAATAAAATCAGGCCTTACGTCTTCTCCGTCTTCATCCTTTAATCCAATTGCTTGTTTTTCATATTCTATTCCTTCAAGCATCCCTATATGCTTCAACAGATCATCCAGCACTCTTTCAGCCCATGCGCCTCTTTGCTGATTATTTTTTAATAGATTATTTAGTTTTCTTGTTTCTCCTATGCTTTCCTTGGAATAAGTTTCAAATGTTTCTTTAAAATTCCCAATACTATTGGTAAATGTAAAAGTAGCTTCATTTATTTGATTCGATAAATCTTGATGTCTTTTTATTAAATTTTGATCAAGATCTTTAACTTCAGATTCTATTTTTTGTTCAAAAGAATTTGTTTTCTCTTTATTTTTAGTTAGCCATAAAATTAGACCTAGTATCAAAAATCCTAAGATAATTATTATTGAATTAATATCAATCATTACGTTTCCATTTTCTTAGACTAGGTATTTCTCCGATGGGAGGATTTTCTTGGCGTGAAAACCAGTACGTCCAGGCTACTTCTGCTACGTATATCGACCCTTTAGAATCTACAGATATTCCATGAGGAGCAACAAATTGATCGTCATTAGATCCTGGCAGTTCATCACCCAATCTTTCAATAAGTTCTCCTTCAGAACTTAAAATAGAAACACAATTCCCTAAATTTTTAACTCCTTCTTGAACTGGTGGAGGACCCATTTCTCCAACATATATATTGTCTTTGCTGTCTGTGGTAACTGACATAGGGTGATGTATATGCCATTGGTCAATAAAATTACCATCAGTATCAAAAATCTGTAACCTAAAATTTTCTCTATCAGCAACAATTAGTCTTTTGTCTGATGTGATAGCTATATTATGAGGCAAACTAAATTTACCTGCATCCGATCCTGGCTCACCCCAAGATTTAATATATTTACCTTGAGCATCAAACTTATGAACTCTAGAATTTCCATATCCATCGCTTATAAATATGTCGCCAGTGTCAGGATCTACTATTGCATCTGTTGGCAGATTAAAAATTTTACCACTTTGTCTTTTTGAGGATTTCCCTTTCTCTCCCAACCTAAATATTAATTTTCCTTCCTTAGTCCTTTTTTCTATCATATGGCCTTGATCATCAATTAGATATAGATCATCATTATTATCAATGCATATGCCGTGAGGCCTTAAATACTCTCCCTCACCCCAACTGTCTAAATAGTTACCTTTTGAATCAAAAATAAATAAGGGAATAGGGCCTCTGCAAAAAACATATACATTATCTTTTGAGTCTACAGCGACCGATGTAGCATCGTTTTTGAAAGTCATTCCGTATGGTAGTCTGCACCAATTAGGAACTGGTGAATAATTTGAGTTTATTTGATGTGACATTTTAATCCCCAATAGTATTTGTTTTTAAATTATATAATTTAAATTAATATAAAATATGATTAATTAAAATACTTAGTATGAAAATGAGCTTGATCCAGAAAAATAATTTATATAAAAATCCATTGGTATTGTTAGTATTTATAATTTTATTGATATTGATTGTTCTAAACGTTTATCAATATCTTATTAATTCCAGATCATCTGACCAGATTATTGATGCTAAATCAGAAATAGAATCTTATAAGATGACTTCTCTAGAACTTAAAGAGAGAGTAGAAAAGGTAACTAATAATTATGCATCTGGAGGAGGACTAATCAAAAGAGTTTTCGAGTTAAGTGATAATAGTGGAGTTGTAGAATTAAAAGACTCCTTTTCTTTTGATAGGTATCACCTATTTTATATCTCCGATAGTTTTGGCTCTCCCTTTAAGTGGGAGACAAGGAATAAGGGCTCAGTTATATTTAATGATTTTAATCTGGCATTTAAGGCAACCACAGTAGATAGTTATATTTCTAAGTCTTATGATTTAAACTCAAACTCTTTGATTATGACTGGATTGGCTGAGGTTAGGTTTAAATTCGATATTGAGGATACCGGACTTGTAGTTCCAATTAGTAAAACCGGAGACACTTCTGAGGATGCTGACTTTGAGATAATTAAGTATAAATTAGAAGCAATTGATTCAGGGCTAGGGGACTCTAATACTTATGACTCATTTGAATTAACAATTATTCCAAATAGTGTGGAAGCTCCAAGTTTATATAGTACTTTTGGAGAAAATGAACTTATAACAGGCGAACTTTACTTATCAGAGATAACTATTCAAAGGTCTGAAAGATAGCATGAAAAAAAATGACAGAATAAAATTTAATGAGTGTGTTGGGTCTGATATTGTATTTACTTCTGAAGTTCTAGATGCAATAGAAAAACTTCATGATAAATTTTCAAATAAGATCAACGAGTTTAGGTCCATCAGAAAGAAAAGTTTGTATGAAATTATAAAAGATTCTGCTATTAATCCAGTCGATAAGCTTTTCACTGAATCATCTAATAATAATGAGTGGAAGTTAGATGTGCCAGATGAATTATTCACTCCTGGAATAGAAATATCCGGACCTTCTTCTCAGACTTCTATGTTTATTAATGGATTAAATCCAACTCCTAGCGGATTTAGGGCAGATGGAGATCTAGATGATGATGAAGATGCGGCAGGGCATACACTTCAAGATACTGTTAATTCTGCAATTAATCGTAAAGGTGCTGTGACCGGAAATCTTGAGTTTTATGACGATAAAAAGAAAAAAAAGTATGAAGTATCTCCCGGTAAGCTGCCCTTTTTTATGCATAGAGAAAGAGGCTTATTATTAGATGAAGAAGATTTCTTAATTGATGGGAAACCCATTTCAGCATCAATTTTGGGAACAGTCCTGACCCTTATGCATTGTGGAAGGGAGCAGCAAAAAAAAGGAGATTTTATATATTTTTATCTCCCAAAATTAGAAACAGAAAAAGAAGCAATTTTTTGGAAAGAATTTTTTGATGAAGCCTGTACTATTATAGATAATTTAGATAGCAATAAGATAAAAGCTATTATGTTAGTTGAGTCACTACCAATAGCTTTAAATATGGAGAATATTTTATTTTCTCTTGGCAAATATGCAGCAGGTTTCAACGCTGCAAGATGGGATTTAAAGGCTAGTGTACTAGAATTTATAATGGGTAGGCCCGATCTTGTATGGCCAGATAGGTTTGATGTTAATGTTGCATCTACTCCTTTTATGGTTAGCATTTTTAGGCATTTAGTTGCAGTATGTTTAAAGCATGGTGGAGTTCCCATTGGAGGAATGGCTACCGCCTTGCCAAGCAAAGACGAAGAGATAAATAAAATGGCTGCTTCATCAATAGCTTTGGATAAAACTTGGGAAGCTGAGAATGGGTTCCTTAGAGGTTGGGTTGCTCATATTTATCATATGGAGACCGCAGCCAAACCTTTCAAAGATTTGCATTCGTCGGGATGGACCCCTTCAGAAGATATGAAAAATCCTGATCTGTATTCATTATCTAACTTAAATCTTAGGCCTGAGGGAGACCTGACTAAAGAAGGAACTAGAAGAAATATTAGAACTATTATTGAATACCTAGAAGGGTGGTTTAATGGAAGAGGTGCCAAAGGAATAGATAGCCTTGAAGGAGTGCCAGGTAAAAGGCCAGCATTAATGGAGGACCTAGCAACTGCAAGGATTTCAATTGCCCAAACAGCACAAAGAATAACCCATAATTCAATATGTAAAGATACCGGAGAAGTTCATAGCAAAAAATTTGTTGAAGAAATGTTCAATCAAGAATTTCAAGATATAATAAATATTCGCCCTGAAAAAAATGAAATATATGAAAGATCTAGAAATTTAGGAATCGATTGGTTAAAGAATTATCTAAACTTTAATTTTGACCCTCTGAGTTATTATCAGAGGAATAATTATTAATAATTTAAGATTTAAAGGATTTAATTATGAAATTTGATAATAGCAAAAAACTTTATGAAGACGCCAAAAAAATGGTACCCGGAGGAGTTAGTAGCAGCATAAGGCAATCAGAGTGGCCAGTTCCTCTATTTTTTAAATCTGCAAAAGGTAGCAAGATGACAGATGTAGATGGAAATGAATTTATAGATTATGTTATGGGAATGGGTCCAAATATTTTTGGTCATTCTCCAGATTTTATTACCAACTCAGTTTATAAAGATATGCAAGATGGCTTTTGTTTAACCGGCCAATCAAAGAAAGAGAATGAACTCTCAGAGTTTGTAGAAAAGACTTTGCCATTTAAACGTAAGTTTAGATATGCAAGTTCAGGAACAGAAATTGTACAAATAGCATTGCGTCTTGCTAGGTCATATACCAATAAAAATAAGTTTCTTAAATTTGAAGGACATTATCATGGATGGATGGATTCTGTTTTATACAACTCGCACCCTGACGTATCTTCCGAGGAGACTTTATTTGATCCTGTAGCTGAATCTGGAGGAATTGCTAAAGGAACAGCAGATGAAGTGGTAATAGCTCCATGGAATGATCCTGAAGCACTTGAAAATATTTTAAAAGTTCAACATGAAGATATTTCAGCAATAATAACTGAGCCAATTTTATGGAATTCAAATGTTATACTTCCTAACCCAGGCTATTTAGAAAAATTAAGAGAGCTATGTGATAAATATGATATTTTATTAATCCTTGATGAAGTAGGGACAGGATTTAGAGTTGCATTAGGAGGAGCTCAAGAAATTTACAATATTGAACCTGATCTATCAACTTATGCGAAATCAATGGCAGGCGGATTCCCTATTGCTATGCTTGCTGGAAAACCAGAAATAATGGACTACATGTCAAGCGGAGAAGTAGTCCACGGAGGAAGTTTTAATACAAATGTAATGTCAGTTTCAGCAGCTCATGCAACTTTAGATCATTTATTAAATAATAAAAATTTCTATAATTCATTAAATAAAAATGGAGATTTACTTATAAAAGGCCTCGAAGAATCAGCAAAAAAGAAAAATATTGATATATTAATTCAGGGTTTAGGGAGTGTTTTTTATTTAAGTTTTACCAAATTGGATAGCATAAAAAATTATAGAGATCATGCTAATAATGTAGATCAGGAAAAATATAAAGAATTTTCTAAATTAATGCTGCTGAACGGAGTTAGATTATCTCAAAATGGTAGATGGCATATGTCATCCGCGCATGATATTAATGATATAGAAAAAACGATAAGAGCTTCAGATACATCATTTTCGGAATTATAAATCTTTTCTTAATTGAGTAGATGAAATATCAAATCTAAAATTTTCTTTTGGCAGAGGAGTAAATAATTCTTCAAATCCTGCAATATTGATATCACTCAAGTCTTTATAGTCCCCATTTATTGATCTCCCAGAAACTATGAAGCTACATTCGTTACTATTTATATTTGAAAAAGACTTAAATATGTCGCCTTTGTAGTATTTCTCATCCATAATTCTTATAGCAGTATCGTAACCAATTATAAATATACTTTTTTTGAATATATTACTCTTATCTTCAAAAGCTGGGCTATTAGTAATTATTAATTTTCCGACATTATCAAATTGCTTGATTCTGATATTTAAATCATTTAAATTTATGTTTTTTTTATCTACATTAGATATAGATATTTCGAAGAATGGATCTAGGTTGGTTATGTCTCTAGCCGCCTTTAATAATCCTATATGACCATCATGTAATGGATTGAAAGAGCCAGAGAGAATAAGAGATTTTTCGACAGACTTATGTGGTTTTTTTTGGCTATTTTCAATAATAATATAATTATTAATGCCTTTTAATATTTCTAAGTAGTCTAGTTCGTCCATTTTATAAATCTTTAGGTTTAGCACAGATGGTTGCAACATCCTGAGACTCAAGTTTTAGTGTTTGATTTTCATCTAAATCATTCAATGGAAAATTATAATTATTATTAATGAAATCTCTGATAGTTAATAGTATTGAAATATTTATTATTTCATCTTGCGCTTCTCTAGAAATTGGATTCATTAAATCTTTATGAAATTTTATAAATAAATTATGTTCCTGTTGATTAGAAGTTAAAAAATAAACCCAAGCCTTCTCATCTCCTTGTTTTTTATAATAAGTTTTAATTGACCCTATACACCCTATAGAGATCAAAACATTATTTTTAAGTTTATTTGAAAACCTATCCAATGAAATTCTTGATAGCTTCTCAGAATTATTTTTTGTTACAAAAGGTTCTTTTATTTGAAAATTTTCATTTAATGCTTCTTTGGAATATGGGATTTCTGCATTCAATAAACACTTTGAGGCACCCTCTAGCTTTAATATATCGTTCAAAAATTGAAATCCTACGCCAGAGAAACTGATGCAAAGTTGAATATTTGAATCTTGTATTTGTTTAATTATATTTATTTTTTCTTTTTCATCCATGTAATATGCCTTATCATAAATTATATTATGTTTATAGATATTCACACACATTTGTCTCAATATAATGATGAAGAAATTCCTTCTATAGTTAAAAGATGGAGGGAAGCTGGTGTTGAATTGGTAGTTTCTAGTGGGACTACAATTAAGGATTCAATAAAATCTATTGAACTAGCAAAAAAATATCCAGATATAGTGGCAGGGATAGGGCTTCACCCTTCGGATCTTACAAATAACTGGGAAGGTGACTTATTAGAATTAAAGAAGATTTCAAATGAAAATATTTCAATGATTAGTGAAATCGGATTAGATTATCAAGATTCTTCGCCTAATAAGAAAATCCAGATTAAGGCGTTTGAGGAGCAAATACAGATTGCTATCGATAATAATTTGCCAATAGTATTTCATACTAGGTTTTCAATGAAAGATTCATATGATGTATTAGTGAATTTTAAAGATAATATGAATGGAGGTGCCGTTCATTATTTTGATGGCGATTATGAGGAAGCAAAAAAAATGATAAGTTTAGGCTTTAAAATATCTTTTGCTAAAACATTAATTAGAAATGATTATCTTAAGGAAGTCGCAAAGAAACTTTCTATAGATGATATTGTTATAGAAACTGATTCTTACCCTCAATATTTTAAAAAAAATAGAGAAAGATGGACCGAACCAAAAGATGTTGTTTTAGTGGCTAACGAATTATCTGACATAAAAAATTTAACTATTGAGTTAGTTGGAGAGAAGACCAAAGATAACTTTAAGTCATTTATAAAAATTTAACTTAGGCGAGACTTAATTGATGCATTAATTAAGTTATAGTCATTTTGAGATACAATATGCAAAGATCCCACCATTGCTAGTCTCCACCTTTCTGGCGCCCATCTTTTTACATAATCTAGGCTAGGCCCTATCTGATCTCCATCTACCGAATTATTTATATTAAGATGGTTAGATTTTTTAACTTTTATAGATAAGGTTTTATTGCTTAACTCTTCTGCATTATCACTCTTGATTTCAGAAATTCCAACAAAGCAATTTTTATCACTAATATAAAAAATTAGCTTATCCCCAATAGACATTCTTGCAACCTTTCTTTTATCATTATTCATAAAAATCTGACTTCTTTTATTTGAAGAATTTTTTATGTATTCCTCCGATTTTAAATTTATCAACCAGTAAGTATTAGCCAAGTTAACTCCTTCTTTGAAAGTAGTCTCTAAGAAAGATTGCGAACGAATTTAATGACAAAAGCATTATTAGTAGCAATATTATCCCTGCAGCAGCCAATCCTCTAAAATCATCTTGAGGCTGAGATATCCAGTTATATATTTGTATAGGCATGACAGTAAATCTATCTAATGGGCTTGATGGCAAGAAAGTTAAATAAACTAATGCACTTATTGCGATCATAGGTGCAGATTCTCCAATGGCTCTAGACATTGCTAGAATAAAGCCACTAACAATTCCAGGTATAGCTTGAGGTAATATTACTTTTATCACAGCTTGCCACTTTGTAGAGCCAAGAGCTAAAGCCGCATCCATATAATAACTAGGTACCTGCTTGATTGCTTCTTGACTAGCAATAATTATTATTGGAAGAATAAGTAATGTCATTGTTAATGATCCGGCGAGTATAACTCTTCCCATTTGGAAAAATTCTACGAATATAGCCATTCCTATAATCCCATATATTATTGACGGAACCCCTGCAAGATTGCTTATATTTAATTTAATAAATCTATTAAATCTTGTGTCTTCAGCAAACATTTCTAAGTATAAAGCGGTGCAGACTCCTATTGGAATAGATAGAAGAGCAGTTATAGACATAACCCAAATAGTGCCAAAAAATGCTGCTTTAATTCCAGCTATTTCTGGTTTTCTTGACGGGAAGCTATTAATAAATTGCCAGTCAAACCATTCCCATCCATCGCTCAATATATCAAATATTAATGCTATAAGAGTTGCAAATGCTATAAAAATAGAAAGAGCAAGAAGAACATTAACTCCTTTGTCTACTCTTTCTCGAATTTTAAATTTGCTGCCTGAATTTATTGTTGTCATATTAATAATTTTCTGAATATTTGCCTACCAGCCATCTCCCAAATATGTTCAATGATAATGTCATGATAAATAGTACTAGCCCTACCGCAAATATTGTACTGTATTCTATAGAGCCATGAGGAGCTTCACCTAAACTTATTTGAACAATAAATGCTGTCATTGCTTGAATTGATTCTAGAGGGTTAAGTGTAAAATTTGGAGTAGAGCCTGCAGCTATAGTTACTATCATGGTTTCCCCTATAGCTCTAGATATCCCTAAAACAAGCGATGCTGCAATCCCTGATAAGGCAGCAGGCACAACCACCCTAAATGCTGTCTGAAATTTTTTTGCTCCCATTGCGTATGAGGCATCTCTTAGATGCTGCGGAACAGATATTAGTGCATCTTCGCTAATTGTAGATACCATAGGGGTAATCATTATGCCCATAACTAGTCCTGCGCTTAATGCATTGAATATAATCATGTTGAGCCCAAATACACCAGACAGATCTATTAATATAGGAGTAATAAAAGTCAAAGCAAAATAGCCATAAACTACAGTAGGTATGCCTGCTAAGATCTCAAGTATTGGTTTTATCACTCTTCTTAAATTTTCTGGTGCATATTCTGATAGAAATATGGCAGTAGATAGTCCAAGCAGTATAGCCACTGAAACAGCAATAATTGTAACTAATAAAGTTCCTGCTACTAAAGGTAGGATCCCAAAGCTTTGAGGTTTAAATAGAGGAGTCCACTTTGTTCCAAACAAGAAATCCCAAGGTTTTACAAATCCCCCATCATCCATCTCAGTTGTAAAGAAATTAAATGTCTCAAAAAAAAGAAAAAAGAGTATTGCAATTGTTGTTACTACAGATATTAGGCTAATAGATCTTAATGTCAGAATAGCTAATTTCTCTCGATGCCTTCTAGTCTCAGTATATTCTCTATAGTTCACTAATACTCCATTTATTTACATTAATTAATATAAAACATGTAGTCTTAATGTCAATATGAAAATCGAACTAGATGAATTAGCAAAAAAATACGAATCTGTTTCAGGGAAATTTGAATCTAATTATTTTAATGAATATGCTATTGAATGGTTTGATAATGTTCCTTCAACTATGACTATTGTCGATGAAAATATTAAAAAAAATATTTTTAATAAAATAATAGTTGCCAATCACCAAGACAAAGGTCAAGGCAGATTTGGAAGGCAATGGGAATCTCCAATTGGAAAAAATTTACTATTATCATTGCCTATAGAAATAGATTCTCAAAATTTAAATAGAATTCCGGTAATTTCTACTGTATCTGTTCTTAATGTAATTAAATTTTTTTTAAAAGATAAGGAAAATGTGTCAATAAAGTGGCCAAATGATATTTTAGTAAATGAAAAAAAAATAAGCGGGATTATTATCAAAACATTTTCCAGTCAAAAATATTCTATTGTTAATTTAGGTATAGGCATAAACATTAATACAGAATCATCTGATTATAAAAATTCTGATTTTAATGCAACCAGTTTGAGAATTAAGAGCGAATCAGTTTTTGATATTTATTATGTATTTTATAAGTTAATTATGTCATTATCAGATAGCTTGAAATCAGATTATTTTAATATTTTTAGTTATTGGAAAGAGAATATATTAATCCCTAAAAAAAATATTAATATTAGTAATTCAGAATCTTCAGACAATATTTACTGCAAGCCTATTGGAATAAATGATGAGGGCTTATTAGTAGTTGAAACAGAAAAAGGTGATCGCTTAGAGCTAACCTCTGAGGAAGTAACATTTCACTATTGAATAATTCCTATCATTATTTGTATAAGTATTATGCTTACTAGAGGGCTAAAATCTATCATTCCAGGAGTAGGGAGCACTTTCTGAATTGGTTTTATGAGAGGATCGGTTAATTTGAATAATATTTGAACAGCAGTATATTTTCCTGCATCCGGAATCCATGAAGAAAGCGCTCGCGCCACTATCCCCCACAACATTATCTTTAAAAAATAAATCAAAAAAGAACTAATCATTGCTTATTTCCTTAGATCGTTCATGAGCTTTTATAATTCCTGATTTAATTGAATTATCTAATTTATTTTTTATCATTTCTCTTATTCCAGAATCTGTAGTTCCATTTGGAGAAGTAACTTCTTCTCTTAACTCTTTAAAGCTTTTGCCTTTTTCTTTAGCAAGGATGCTGCTTCCAACGAAAGTCTCAATAACTAATTTTTTAGTTACTTCCTCACTAAGCCCTAATTCAATTCCAATATTTTCAATTATTTCCATAATTAAAAATAAATATCCCGGGCCACTACCGCTTATTGCAGTCGCTTTATCTATATCAGATTCCTTATCAGTTTTGATAGCAATTCCTAAGCATTCCAGAATCTTTATTACCTCTTCCTCTTCCTCTTCTAATAATGGCTTTTTTGATTTCCACATTGAGATGCCTTTCCCGATTTGACTCGGAGTATTTGGCATAACTCTTATAGCATTATCAATTTTTAGGTAATCACATATTTTATCAAGCCTTGTTCCAGCTAAAATTGAAATTACTATTTTTTTTGGATCAATAGAACCTTCTAATTTTCTGGATACTTCATTAAAAAGTTGAGGTTTTATACATAATATTACTATCTTTGATGCTGGTAGCAATTCATTAATTTGATCGTAAACATCTTCTTCTTTTGAGATATTAATATTAAGTTTTGTATTTAAATATTGTTTACGATCTCTATCTGGTTCTGCCACATATACATCGTTATTGCCAGATTTAATAATGCTGGAAGCAAAGGCTTCGCCCATACTTCCTCCGCCTATCAGAAGAATTTTCAAAACTAAACTTTGTATTTATTTATTAACATTTACTGTACCCACATGAATAGCACTTTTGGCAACCTTCTTCGAATGCCAAATTAGACTCGCATTCAGGACATGTTTCGCTTTGTAGTACGTTGGTAATATCACTATCTTTATTTCCTGACATTAATGTGGCGTCATTTAATTCGGTAATTGATAAAGGAGAAGGTTCTTTTTTCGGCTCGTATATTTTTTCTAGAACATTTGCTATTGCATCAGGGACAGATCTGATTAGCTCGCCTTCATTCCATGCAGGAACATCCGTTATCCCCTTTAGTTGCTCAATTGATGCTTTAGGATCTATTCCTGATCTTAGCGTTAAAGAAACCATTCTAGAAACTGCCTCAGCCATTGCTGAGTCGTTTCCTCCTGCTTTTCCAAGAGCAGCAAATATTTCAAAAGGCTTCCCGTCATCTGACATATTTACAGTTACATATAAATTCCCTCTACCTGTATATACTCTTCTTGTAACTCCAAATAATTCTGAAGGTCTTTCTGTAGCAGAGACAAATCCTATAGTAGAGTCAACAGAACTTTCTGTTTCATTCTCCGTAGTTCCGGTGGTTAAAACCTCTTTTTCTCTGCTTCCAGATCTGTATACTGTTATCCCTTTACATTTTAGATTCCAAGCTAGCATGTATGTAGTTGTAACATCATCTTCTGAAGCTTCATTGGGAAAATTTATTGTTTTTGATATGCCTGCGTCAACACTTTCCTGGAAAGCTGCTTGCATTCTTACATGGTATTCTGGGCTTATATCTGGAGCAGTCCTGAACACTCTTTTTACATCAGATGGTACATCTTCTCGGTCCTGAAGGGAGCCTCCATTAGAAAGATGTTCTAGCAAATCTTCACTATAAAAACCTTTTTCCTTTGCTACTTTTTCTAAATTTTTATCTACGTAATACAAAGTTTTTCCTTCTAGAATATTTTGCTTTCTATAAGCTAGTGAGAATACAGGCTCTATTCCAGATGAGCACCCAGCAATCATAGATATAGTTCCTGTAGGTGCAACAGTTAATCTGCAGGCATTTCTAATTGGTTTATCACCATTTATTTGAGGTCTGCTTCCTTTCCAGCCTTCAAAAGGGCCTCTTATTTCTGCAAGCTCTTCTGATTTAACATCAGCTTCTGTTTGGATAAATTTCATCACTTTTCTTCCCATATCAACTGCTTCTTCAGAATCATAATTCATTTTCATCTTTATAAGCATGTCTGCAAACCCCATAACACCTAGACCAATTTTCCTGCTCAATTTATTAGCTTTTTTTATCTCGGGAATGGCATATTTATTTGCATCTATTGTATTATCCAAGAAATGCACAGCAGTTCTTGTTGATTTCTTTAGCCTATTCCAATCAATATCAGTTTCGTCTTCATTAACAAATTTAGCCAAGTCTATAGAACCTAAATTGCACGATTCATTAGGAAGCAAAGGTTGTTCTCCACATGGGTTGGTAGCTGTCATTTCTCCCAAATGGTTAACAGGACTTCTTCTGTTAACTTCATCCAAAAATATCATCCCAGGTTCGCCATTTTTCCATGCACCTTTAACAATTTTTCTGAAGAGTTTATGTGCATCTTTTGTGCCAATTACCTCTTTAGTTTTAGGATCAATTAAATTGTAATCTTTCTTTTCTTTTACAGCTTTCATAAATTCATCAGTTGCTCCAACAGATATATTGAAGTTATGAATTTCTCCTTCTTGAGTTTTGCAATCAATAAATTCTTCGATGTCAGGGTGATGAACATTCATAACTGCCATGTTTGCCCCATCTCTCTTTCCGCCCTGAGTAACAAGAGTAGATACTGAAGAAAGCAGTTTGAGGGCAGCTATTGGCCCACAAGCCTTCCCATGGGTAGTTTTAATATTGGCTCCTTTAGGCCTTAATTCTGATAGTGCAAATCCTGTTCCTCCACCATATTTCTGAACCATTGCTGCATCATGTGCAGTTTTCATTATTCCTTCCATGCTATCCTCAAGTGGCAATACGAAGCAGGCTGATAATGTCCCTGCTTTTGTCCCTGCATTCATTAATGTAGGTGAATTTGCTAAAAATTCTAAACTAGATAGCATTTGGTAAAACTCTTCGGCAGTTTCTTTGATATCTTCGGTGGAAGCTCCATAAGCCTTATCTGGTTTGGCTAGAGCACCAGCTACTCTTCTAAAAAGGCCATCAGGATTTTCAGTCACATTCCCATTGTCATTCTTAAGTAGATATCTATGCTCTAGTACAACTTTTGCATTTTCACTAATCTCAGCTGGCTTAAAATTCTCTTCGATGCTAGATTGTTCTGTTTGTGAAAAAAAATCACCTGCCCCCTGTTCTTGTTCTAAGTCTAATGATGATTGTGCTTTACTCATATCTTCTTCTTGATTCACTATTTCCCCTTTCTTTTCTAAGATACTTACTTTTTTAACAATTGATTTAGTTCGTTCTCAAAATTGCTTAAGTCTTTAAAATCTTTGTATACTGACGCGAATCTAATATATGCGACATCGTCAAGAGTACGTAGTTTATTTATAACCATTTCCCCGATTTTTTTACTCTCTATTGTTGGTTGGTTCAGAGAATTGACTTCTTTTTCAACTTCCAAAATTAATTTATTAATATCTTCATTAGCTACTGGTCTTTTTGTGCAAGCTATCTTGATGCTTTTTTCAAGTTTATCAAGCGAAAAAGATTCCTTTGTGTAGTCATTTTTTATTACAGTTATTGAAGAAATTTGAATTTTTTCATAAGTTGTAAATCTTTTAGAGCAATCAAGGCACTCTCTTCTTCTTCTGATAGAGTCAGAAGATTCTCTAGATTCAATAACTTTTGTATTTTTAAAACTACAAGAAGGGCAATTCATATTAATTTTGTCAATTTTGATAAAACACTAAATATAGTGTGTAAAAATAGAATATACACCAATTATAGTGTATTTTCAATACCTAATTGACCAATTATTGAGCTGAATTTCTAAGGAATGGAGGCAAATCTAAGTCTAATTGTTCTGGCTTGGTTGAAGTTATATTTTCTTCAAATCTTGCAGACTCATTATACATAAATTCTGACTCTGGGAATCCTGTTGCTATCACTGTAACTTTCACTTCTTCGGTTAACGCCGAATCAAATGCCGTACCAAAAATTATTTTTGCTTCTGGGTGTGCCTCTTTGGATATTAGCCCTGAAGCATCCTCTATTTCTTTCATAGTTAATTGATTTTCATTTTCAGGCCCAGTTATATTAAAAATTACACCTCTTGAGCCTTCTATTGATGTCTCTAAAAGTGGACTTTGAATAGCTTCTTTTGCTGCATCAACAGCTCTATTTTCCCCTTTAGATTCTCCAATGCCCATCCAAGCAGCCCCAGCATTTTTCATTATTGTTTTTACATCAGCAAAATCTAAATTAATCTCTCCAGGATTAACGACAACTTCAGCAATTGATTGAACTCCCTGTCTTAATACATCATCAGCAAGCTTAAAGCCTGCATCCATAGTCAGGTCGTCATCAGCTATAAGCATTAATCTGTCATTTGGTATAACAACTAAAGTGTCACAATAATTTCGAAGTGTATTAATACCTTCTAGCGCTTGCTTTTGCCTATTTATTCCCTCAAACCCAAATGGTTTAGTGACAACCCCAACAGTTAATGCGCCTGATTCTCTAGCTATTTCAGCAATTACAGGAGCCGCTCCAGTTCCAGTTCCACCACCCATTCCGGCAGCAACAAAAACAAGATCTGTATCATCGATTAATTCTCTAATCATCCCTCTGCTTTCTTCAGCGCATTCTCGCCCTTTTGAAGGATCTCCCCCAACACCTAGTCCTCTAGCGGTTTTTTCACCGATTTTTACAGCTACTCCCATATCACTTGTTTCCAAAGCTTGCGCATCTGTGTTAAATATCATGTATTCAACTTGCTCAATTTTGTTTCGATACATCCTTTTTACAGCATTTGAACCACCACCCCCAACACCCAGCACCTTTATGGTAGCTGTAGTTGTTTCAATATTTTTATTATCTTCTGTCATTGTCATTTAACCCCCTAAGCTTAAATTAAAAATTTTCTTTATTTTGTCTTTCATTGCATTTGTATTTCTTTCAATTTCTTTTTCAATGAACTTTTTCTTAGATAATTGTTCAATATTTAATCTAAGATCTTTAAATTTTTTATCAAAATTACTTAAGCAAAAAATGTCATCTGATACTAAATTTTCTTTATCTTTTTTATAAACAAAGAATTGAAAAATATATTTTGATAGCGACTCAAAACCTTCATATTTAGCTCCAGGACCAGAAATAACCAATCTATTTATAGATAATTTATTATTAGTGTTTTCCTCAAAATATTTTTTAGCTATGTTGAGTAATTCATGAGCTCGCTCTCGCATAATAGCCCCAATTTTTTTATTAGAGATTCTTTCTTCCTGTCCTGTTTTAGTTGTGATGTTTATTGTTTCTTTGTTTTTGATTAATTCAGGTGTAATTGTGCCAAATTTATCAACTAATATTTTTGAATCTTTTTTATTTATGTTTAATGTTAAGGCAATATCATTTATGAAATTTTGTTGTCCCACTGGTATCGCATCTATATACACAACTTTATCCTTATGAATAATTGATAATTCAGTAACATCTTTTCCAACATTTATGTAATAACAACCAAAATCTTTATTCTCTTCATCAACTAAAATTAATGATTTTGCTAACGTATTTGAAACTATGCTTAATGGGCAATTAAATCCGATATTAGCTAAAAGATTTTTCAAAGACTTAGAAATATTAGATTCAACAAATACTTTTAATTTATAAGTTTCAAATTTTCTAGCATGCATCCCTAGAGGATTAGAAACTATATCTTTCCCATCCAAAATAAACCCAAGAGTATAACTATGAATTAATGTCATTTCATCTTTAATTTGGCTTAATTCATGCTGGATTATCGATATATCCTCTTCGTTTATAGCTTTTACTTGTTGTGAATCGAAGATAGTATTTTTTTGGGTCATTGTTGATATTTTTGATGGAGATATGCCTACTATAATATCTTCAAAATCGTAGGTATTGATTATTCTTAGAAATTTAGGATCTTGAAATGAATCCAGGAAAGAATCATTATCAACAATACTGCCCTTTGAAATCCCAGAAATCATTAAATTTAAACTTTCAACTTGCTGATTTTTTGATAATACTGCTATTTCTGCTTCTTCAGATGACAAGTTCATTATTAATCTATTATTTTTCATTTATATTATCCTTTCTATTACTCTCATTTTTGCACTTCTGCTTCTTGGATTAGAAGTTATTTCAATTTTTGAAGGAGTTATAGGTTTTTTGTTTATAATTTTTATGTATGGTTCAGCAGAACAAGTGCATTCTAAATTCAATGGAGGGCAAGTGCATTCAGAGGTGCCCTTTTTTATAAAATTTTTAACAATTCTATCTTCTAATGAGTGATAAGTTATAACAACTAACCTCCCGCCTATCCCAAGCAAACTTAAAGAATCAGCAAGAGTATTTTCTAATTCTTTTATTTCACCATTGACTGCAATTCTTAGTGCTTGAAAAGTTAAAGTTGCTGGATGATGTTTTCTTCTGACTTTTAGATTGGCCGACTCAATTATATTAGCTAGTTCAGTAGATGAAAAAATAGGCCTATTGTTACAAATAGCTGCTGCAATTCTCCTAGAATTTGGATCTTCGCTATATTTATAAATTAAATCTGATAGAGATTTTTCTGAATAATCATTCACAATTTTACTAGCATTTAATTGAGAATCTAAGCTAAACCTCATATCTAATTTACTGTTTCTCGAAAAACTAAATCCTCTGTCTTCAAAATCGAGCTGAAGTGAAGATATTCCTAAATCTAATAAAATTCCATGAACAGGTATAAAATTAATTTCAGAAGCTATATCTTTCATTTCAGAAAATTTCGAATTGGAAAAAAATGAACAGTCGGAAAACTTATTAAGTCTTTTTTTTGAAATTATTATAGCTTCATGATCAGCATCTATTCCCAATACTTGGCCTCCTGGTTGAGATATTTCTAGTATTGCTTCAGTGTGCCCTCCCTCTCCTAAAGTTCCATCTATATATCTTCCTCCTTGAACAACATTAAGATTCTCTACAACTTCAGTAACCATTACTGGATAGTGATATCTTTTAATATTCATCATTTTGTACAACTTAATTTCAAATTTAAAACGCTTTGATTAATTTCTAACAAATATAACCCTAAAATTTCTATAATTTTTAGAACAAATTTTGGTTAAATCTGAAATTGTTAAGCTATGTTGTTAAAATTCATCATAAATAAGATAGGTGAGGTGCTTAATTTGCTAAATATTTTAAGAATAATAACTATTTTCCCTGAGTTGTTTGATTCATTTTCAAATATTGGGGTTGTTGGAAAAGCTATTCAGGCTAATAAAGTTTCTTTTGGTGTTCAAGATTTAAGAGATTTTGGAATTGGCAAGCATATGAGCGTTGATGATACTCAATATGGAGGCGGGCCTGGAATGGTCATGAGGCCAGAGCCATTTTATGATGCAGTTGAATTTTTAAAAAATACACATAAAGAAAAGCCTTACATAATTTTAACTAGCCCAAAAGGCAATATCTTAGATTCGAAAAAAATTAAACAATTGAGTAAAAAAAAGTGCATTTATATTTTATGTGGAAGATATGAAGGTGTAGATCAGAGAGTTCAAGAACTAATTATAGATGAAGAAATAAGTGTGGGGAATTATATTTTAAGTGGAGGAGAGATTCCTGCGATGGTAATTGCAGATTCATTAATTAGAAAGGTTCCGGGGGTACTAGGCTCATCTGAATCAATGTTAAATGAAACTTTTTCTGAAAATATTTTTGGGAAAAAGAAGGAGCCAGTATATACAAAACCAAGAGCCTTCAAAGGTTTAAGTGTTCCAGAAGTTTTACTAGAAGGTAACCATAAAAAAATAGAGGATTGGAGAAAAAAAATGAGAAAATAATGCTCATTTTGTTTTCTAAATTCTAATTAATAAAAATATATTGATAAAAGAGGGCTTATAGATATAGAATAGTCAGGTTATTTCTAACACAATCAAATATAAATATGCTAGATCAAGATAATAAAAAAGAAGAATCTCCTAAAGAAGAGGAAGCTCCTGTAGCTGAAGAATCTCCTAAAGAAGAGGAAGCTCCTGTAGCTGAAGAATCTCCTAAAGAAGAGGAAGCTCCTGTAGCTGAAGAATCTCCTAAAGTAATTGAACTTGGATTTGATGAGTTTAGACCAGGTGATAATGTAACTGTAAATTTGAAGATTATTGAAGGAGATAGGCAGCGAACACAGGCATTTCAAGGTGATGTGATTAAGGGCAGATTTATTAAAAACAGCCCTCCGCCAATTTCATCTACTTTTTTGGTTAGAAGGATTGCCAGTGGGGTAGGAGTAGAAAGAATTTTTCCATACTTTTCCCCTTCCATTGAATCTGTAAAACTTAATAGGAGAGGCAAAGTTAAGCAAGCAAGGATTTTTTATATGAGAGAAAGATCTGGTAAGAGCGCAAGAATTAAAGAAAGAAGAATCTAGGAGATGCCAATTCGTCCTGTTCTGACTTTTCCTAATAGTCTATTAAGAAAAAGAGCTGAGCCAGTTAAGAAAATTGATAACGAGATTATGAATTTGATTAAAGATATGAAAGATACTTTAACGGAGGCTTCAGGTGTAGGATTAGCTGCTAATCAAGTTGGTGTATTAAAAAGAGTCATAGTAATTTCAAATTCTCCAGAAAGCGATATTATTGCATATATAAATCCTGAGATTACTAACAGAAAAGGGAAAAGGACTGTAACTGAAGGATGCCTTAGTTTCCCTGGTTACTCAGGAATAGTTACAAGATCTATATCTGTGTCTGCAAGATATATGGATGAAAGTGGAGGAAGAGTAAAAATTACTGCAGATGAGTTATTATCTCAGGCACTGGAACATGAAATTGATCATTTGAATGGAATTTTATTCGTAGATCATTTGAGAGAGCATGAAAAACTATCTGCCGTAGATCCTGAATATAGGCCTCATAACCACGATATTAACGTTTCCATAAAAGTTCAGGATAATCAATATGAATCCGAATTTAATAAAAAATTATATACTAAGATTGGAATAGACGATCTTAAATTAGCTCTAGATAGAGCAGACATACTTAAGGATGTAGAGCAAGCAAATGATTAAGATAAGAACAATAGTTTTTGCATCAATTATATTTTTAATTGCTGTGCTTTCTATTTCATTTAAAATTATAGATGTAGATTTGCCCGGATTGAATTTTAATAGAGGTGATTCAGAAACATTTCTTGGTCTGACTTTGGGATTAGATTTAAAAGGTGGAACACATTTAGTATATGAAGCCGAGCCCAAAAAAGGCTCTGAATTAACTTCTGATGATATGGAAGGTGCTAGGAGAATATTAGAGAAGAGAGTCAACTCTTTTGGGATATCAGAATCTTCTGTTCAGTTAGTTGGGTCTGGAACAGGAGTTTCGACTAAGATATTAGTGCAATTGCCGGGGCTACAGCAAGTAAACATATCTATTACAATAGCAGGGCAATCTTCAGAAAAAGAATTAAAAGATATAATTTCAAATTTGGGGTATGAGGAATTAAAAGTTTCTCAGATTGAAGAAGCAGATGGAAGGTTTGCAATTAGTGGACCTAGGATAAAAAGAAATGACGGAGAAAATGACCCTTCATTATTACTATCTGAGCTTGATAAATCATTTCCTTTAGCTATGTTACTAGCCTATACTTCATTAGATGATCAAAATCAGCCTGTTGATTTGCCTACATTAGATCAAATGGAAGCTGCCGCATCACTAACAGAGGAAGCAGATTATGTTGTAGAAGATTTGTCTCAAGGAGTTTTTAGAATAACCTTCCCCGATTATGTGCCTAGATCAGGCGATGTCAACTATAGATTCTTAGATCAAGCTGAAACCTCTCTATTAGCAGCACCTTTTGAAGAAATTGGAACTTTGTTTCAAGCATCTATTACTGGAGGAGTATCTTCTTGGAAAATTACAGGAGGAGTCGAGGAAGCAAAAAAATTAATAGGAGAAACTGCTCAGCTAGAATTTAAAGAAAGGGATTGTCTGCCTATTGAAAATGAAAATAATGAAGAGGAATGGCCTCCTGATAATTTAACTAAGGAAGAATGGTTGCAATTAAGGTGTATTATACCTACTTATTATGAAGATAAGGCTGTTGCATTATCCGGTGGAGATTTAGTAGATGCATTCCCAGATGTTCAGCCTGGAATCCCACGACCAGTAGTTTCCATTGTTTTTGATGATGATGGAGCAGATGAATTTTTTGATATAACAAGCAGGGTAGCAAAAAATCAAGATTTATTAGCTATATTTTTAGATGGAGAGCCTCTAGTTGCACCAAGTGCAAGCTCAGGAATTACTGGAGGAAGAGCATATATACAAGGGCCAACTTTTGATAGTGGAAGCGTAAAAACAATTGCGATTCAATTAAAATCCGGAGCTTTGCCAGTTGGTCTCAATTTGATTCAAGAAAGAAATGTAGACGCATCTTTGGGTTCTGATTCATTAAGAAAAAGCCTAATAGCAGGTGGTTCAGGTTTGATTTTAGTATTAATTTTTATGATTAGTTATTATAGAGTACCTGGCGTTATTGCATCATTATCATTAATTTTTTATGCAACCTTATTGCTTGCAGTTTTCAAATTAATACCTGTTTCACTAACTTTATCAGGTGCAGCAGCTGTTATTTTGTCTATTGGAGTGGCTGTAGATGCAAATATATTAATTTCAGAAAGAACTAAGGAAGAAATCAGGTCAGGTAGAAATATTTTTTCTTCTATAAACGAAGGTTTTAGTAGGGCATGGCCTTCAATCCGTGATAGTAATGTATCTACCATTATAATTTGTATAGTTTTATATTGGTTTGGTGATAGATTTACTACAAGCGTTATACAAGGCTTTGCACTTACTCTTGGCATAGGAGTAATAATAAGTATGTTTACTGCCTTTACTGTAAGTAGATTATTAATGAGGCTCATATCTAAAACAACTATAGGAGAAAAGTTAAATCTTTATGATCCTGTAGGAAAATTATTCGAAAAGAAAGATTAGAATGATAGACGTAGTAGGAAAAAGAATTTGGTTTTTAGGATTTTCATTAGTAATTTTTATTATTGGTTTGATTTCATTGGCTATACCTCCTAATTTAAATTTAGGAATAGATTTTCTATCTGGAACAGGAATTACAGTAAGTTTTGAAAAGAAAATTAATACAGAGCAGATACAAAATGAATTCAATAGTTTAGGTCTAAATTCAACTAACACTCAATCCTTAGGTGATGACATATTTTTTATTAGAACAGAAAGGTTGTCAGATTTCGGTAGTTCAAGTGATTCCTCGTCTGTATCAAGAGAAGATGTTGAAAACTCTTTTAAGAAGATAGACGATCAGTATAGAATTTTAGAGGTTGAAACAGTTGGATCCAAGGTTGCTGAAGGCACCATAAGGAATTCAATAATAGCAATTACTGTTTCTTCCTTATTCGTCATGATATATATTCTATATGCATTCAGAAAGCTTGAGAATTCAGTTAGATTTGCACTTTCAGCTGTTTTTACGTTAATTCATGATGTTATTTTAGTTACTGGCCTTTATGCTTTATTAGGACATATCTTTGGGTTGCAGGTTAACTCAGTTTTTGTTGTAGCTATACTTACTGTGATAGGTTACAGCGTCAATGACACGATAGTTATTTTTGATAGGATAAGAGAAAATAATTTAAAGTTTTCAAGCTCTACTCTACCTCAAAATATTAATAGATCTATTAATGAGTCAATAACAAGATCTTTAGGTACTAGCATAACTACTCTATTGGTATTACTATCTATGCTACTCTTAGGAGGTTCTACTTTAAGAGATTTCTTGGTAGTTTTGGTGTTAGGGGTGGTTGTAGGTACATATAGCTCTATATTTGTTGCATCTCAATTTTTAGTTTTTTGGGAACAAGGGTTCAGAGATAAAAATCTATGAATCAATTTCTTCTGCAAATTTAGTGAATATATAATCACTGACTAACTTCCCCTTATTAGTTAAAGATGTAGTTTTTAAATTAGACTTAATTAGTAGGTTATTATTTAATTCATTTATTAGGTTTTTAAATATAGATATAAAAATCTTGTTAAAAATTTTCTCAAAATCTTTATGATTAATTCCTATATGCATTCGGAGATTTAGCATAATATATTCAATCATTTTTTCTTCTTCGGTTATTGTAGTCACTTCACTATATAATTCATTTTGATTATCTATATTTTTCGATAAATAAATATATTTTTTCAATGATGAAATATTTTTCATTCTTGTGCCGTTTATTAAAGAAGATGCTCCGGGGCCAAACCCTAAATAATTGTTCGAATTCCAATATCTTAAATTATGTATCGATTCACTTCCTTTTTGGGCCCAATTTGAAATTTCATATTGGTGATAATTATTATTATTTAGCAATTCTATGGTCAGATTAAACATTTCAATTATTATATTTTCTTTAGGTTCAATTATTTTCTTTAGATTAAGATCTCTGAAAAATTTTGTTTTTGGCTCAAAAGTTAATAAGTAAGTAGACAGATGAGGAAAAGAATAATCAAGAAACATTTTTATTGATTCCTCCCATTGTGCAAGCGTCTGACCAGGAACCCCAAAAATCAAATCTAAATTAATGTTATTTATATAGCTGCTTGATAATAAATCTAATGATTTTTTTAATGTTTCTACATCGTGATTCCTTCCTAATTTACTCAAAATATTTTTATTAAAACTTTGGCCTCCAACACTTACTCTATTTATTCCAATTTTTTCATAAAGTTCTAGCCTAGGATTATTTATATCGGCAGGATTAACTTCGATAGAAAATTCAAATTTATTATCAATGAAATAATTGTTTTTTAGGGAATTAAATATTGCCATTAAGTCTTTATTATTTATATAAGAGGGAGTCCCTCCTCCTAGTGAAATAGAAACAATTTTTGAATCAGCAAATCTCTTTGAATTTCTTTGAATCTCACTGATTAATGATTGAATGAAATTAGGTATTAAGTCATCAACTTTTGAATATTTATTGAAATCGCAATAAGGGCAAATTATTTCACAGAAAGGAATATGTATATATATTGAAAGATCTTTATGGTGTCCAGAGGTCTGATTTTTCTTGTGAGTCTTCATTATTAGATACTTTTTGTTCCTGTTCTTGAGTTGCGAGAGATTCTTGATTTTCCTGAATCCACCTATTCATTTTGTCTAATGTAGGAGGTATTATATTGAACATCTCAATGTCTTCAGCATATTTATGTCCTCCAGAAGATATTATAAATAAAGCTGCTTCGCTCCCTTTTAATTCATTTATTTTTGCAGATATAGATTCTTCTCTTTTAGTAGCAATCGATGAGTAGTTTTCTTCAACAATTTTCTTTACGTCTTCGCTAATAAAACCTAGTTGTGCAATCCTGGTCCAGTCAATTAGTGTTTTATATATTTCTTCATCTTCTATGGGCTTATATTTAGATCCAGATTTTACTCTTTCTTTTACCATATTAATACAACCTGGATTTGATTCAGAAATAGCTTTTGACGCATCATCAAATTCCTGCCACATTCCTTCTATGTGTATATATGATATTAGACCTGCAGTTTTTTCTAATTTATCTAATTGATCTGAAATAGAAGACCAGTATTCTTCAAGTAAAACTTTAAATTCTTTGTTTTCTGGAAAATAATTTTGGATATTTTGAACTAAGTATAATTTTCTTTTTAAAGCTGAATTCTCTGCAGACGGCTTTGTTATTTTTCCTAACTCTTCACTCATAGTTCTCCTTTATTATCTATACGGAAAAAAGAAAGTTTACTACATCTCCTGTTTTTATGATGTAATTTTTTCCTTCCCCTTTAATTAAACCTTTCTCTTTAGCTTCTTTCTCATTTGAAAATTTTAGTAAATCTTCAATATTTATTACTTCAGCCCTAACAAATCCTCTTGCAATATCACTATGTATTTTTCCTGCTGCATCAACAGCACTAGATTCTTCTTTGACAATCCAAGACCTGCATTCTTTTTTCCCTGCAGTTAAAAAACAAATTGAGCTAGAAACTTTTAATAAATTATTGAAAATCTCATCAAAATCATTTGAGGTTATTTCAGAAGCATCTCTAAATTCATTCACCTCATCATCATTTAGAGATACCATGTCCTCTTCGAAACTTAATGGTACTTGAATTAAGGAAGAATCTTTTCTGAGCAAAGGTCTAATTTTTTTTATTTCTTCTTCAGTAATGCTTTGATTTTCATCTGTATTTATAATTACTATCATTGGAGATTTTGCGATTAAGAATGAACTGCCTATAGCTGACTTATGAGTCTCAGTATACAATTCTGAATTATAAGGTTCTCCTTGCTCAATCAATTTGGATACCTCTTTAAGTACTTCTATATTTTTTTCATTATATTCCCTTTCTTGCTTGGTTAGAGATTTAAATGTTTTTTCAATATTTTCTATTCTCTTTTCTATTATCTGAACATCTATAAGTCTAGATTCAATTGTGAATTGTTCTAAGTCATTTTCAAGGTTAACTTCTCCATAAGGGTGAGGAACAGAATCATTTTTGAAAGACCTTATTAATAAAATTACACCATCATATTTTTGAATTTCTTGTAAATATTTTTTTTCAATGAAGTCACTTGATGAATCAAAGTTTAAATTAGTTGCTGGATCAGTTATATCAATTTCTCCATTTACTTTTTTTTCTGTTTTATGCCATTCTGAGACTTTATCTAAGTTCTCATCAGGCACTTTTACTGTTCCAATTCTTATATCAGAATAGATATCCTGCCTTGCAGATTTAGTTAAAGTATTGAATAAAGCTGATTTGCCACTTTTTGGCAAACCCATAATTAAGAAGTTCATTTGTGTTATTTTCTAAGTTATTGGTTAATATTAGAATTTAATATAAATATTATTAAATTGCTATGGAAATTAAAGTTATTTGCGGCACAAATCATTTTCTAATTGAAGAAAAGCTAAAAAGAATAAAAGAAAATAGTTTAGGTGAAGTATTAAGAATGGAAGGAGCATCTATTACGAAAGATGAGCTTTCTGTGTCTTTGTCATCTTTTTCTATGTTTGAAGAAAAGAAAATTCAAATAATTGAGGGGTTTTTAATAAGATTAATTGATGAAGAAAAAACAGGAAATTGGGATAATTTATTTACTAAAATAATCCCCCCCGAATCTCCTAATTCTGTTTTTTTTATTGAGAAATTTAACGATGAAAATGAATTAAATTCGTTCTTGAGAAAGAAAGTAATATCAGATCTAAATTGTGAAATTGAAACTGTTAATACGCCTTCTGGAAGAGGTGGTTCCAGAGAAATCACAGATTGGATTAGATCAAGAGAAGAAGATTTAGGGTTAATTTTAAACAATAATCAAAGAATGTATATGACTTATGAATCAAATAAAGATTATTCTCTGTTGGACAACGAACTAAAAAAGCTATCAACCTTTTCAATGGGAGAGCAGATATCTGATGATGACTTTGATAAACTAGTTTCTTTTTCAAGAAATTATAAAATATTCGATCTGTTAGATATGTTTTTTGCTAATAAAATTGATGAAATTTCTAAAATTCTTACTAATTTATTTTCTAATGGAATTCAATCAAATGAAATTATTGGCTTAATGAATTCAGAGATTCATAAAGTATTACAAATTAAATATTTGATAATTGAAAAAAAATCAGTTCAGGAAATTTCTAAAATTACTGGAATTAGGAGTAAATATTATTTTGATAAGCTTTTTTCCACTGCAAAAAAAATAGACCTTTTAAGGTTAATTAATACTCAGGGTGCTTTATTAAAATTTGATATTAAAAGTAAAACTGAAAGATTTAAGCAAGAGCTTGAATTAGAATTATTATTAATTTCGAAATTATGAAAAAGATATTCTTGTTTTTAGCGTTTATTATTTTTTTATTGAGTTGTAGCAATGAATCTTCCGAAAAAGTTTTTTTGGAAGAAAACTTAGACAATAAAAATGCTGAGGATCAGTTAGATAGTGTTTATCATTACGTTAGAGCTCATAGATATCTTGAAATTAATAATCTTAGTGCAGCAGAAAGTAGATTTAAAAAAGTTATTGAATTAGAACCTGATTTTGCAAGAGGATTTTTGGGGCTATCAAATGTTAAATATTTAACAAATCAATTAGATGAAGCTAAAGAATACAACAATGAAGCTTTGAGTCTCAAACCTGACTTAGAGGAGTCATTATATCTAAGTGGACTGATACATAAAAAATTAAATAAATGTTCAAAGTTTATAAAAAATAAAGATTATGAATCTTATTCCTATAACCCTTTAATTTTAATATTAGGTTTATGCTTTGAGATAGAAGGTAAAAGCAAAGAAGCAAATGAAATTTTTTCTAATAATGGAATTAAATCTGTAGAAACAAATCTTATTGAGGCTGAATATGAATTTTATTTAAATAATCCCGATAAGTCTTTGGTCTTGATTTATGATTTTATTAATGAAAATGAAAATGCAGAAGCGTATCTACTTATCGGAAACATTTTTCTCGATCAAGGAAGGATAGAAGAGGCAAATGCTAATTTTAAAGAAGCTATGGATATAAGCAAAGATCCTAAAATCCCTTTATTTTATGCAGAAGCAAAAGCATTATACGAAGAGACAAAAAAATAATTAATTTAAAATTATATCTTGAGTTAATTTGAGCAGTTCTTGGTATTTAGCAAAACCTTCTAATTTATATTTCAATATTCCTTCTTTATCTATGAAAAATATCCATGGTTCTGTGGGCAATCCCCATAATCTAGTTGGCTCTGTAACTGTTAATGTATCTATATCATTTAAATTCTTTCCAATAAAATTCTCATATACTTCTACGTGTATATAATTGCATTTAGGATAGTCAGTTGATATCTCTTTAATGTGATCTAATAATGGCCCACAAGTTCCCGATACGCATAATGCTGGCGTAGAAAAAATAATAATAGTTGGCAATTCATTTTTAATTGCATCTATGTAATTTATGCTATAGAAATTTATATTCGGGTCTGGATCAGATGAAATATATTTTATATCTCCGAAACTATCAGCCGTTTTAGTATTTACTAAAGGAGGAGTTAATCCTATTTTTGGAGTTAAAGATTCTTTATTTACCTGAAAAAATGCTGTTCCAAAAGAATTATCATTTCTGATAGTTTTGACTTCAAAGTTTCCAAATTCATTGAAAATTACTTCCGAATAATATGCTCCTTTACCTACAAACCATTCTTCGTAAATTGGGTCGATTTTTTGCAATTCATTTGAATTTAAATTTTTAATTGTTACTTCTTTGAGTCTTTCCTCCACCAACTTTCCTTTTTGGTCTAATAAAGCGAATCTAAATTTATTATTACCTAATGAATGGTCAGAAGAAAACACTAAAACTGATAAATTATTATCAGTTAATTCTGAACTATTAGAGCATGACAGGGTTAATATTATGAATGAAATAATGATCGCTAAATAGGTTGGCTTCATAACAATGCTATTCAAAAGCTAATATTTTTTTAGGGTTTTCAATAATAATGTCATTAATTTTTTCTTCCTGCATTCCTATAATCTTCATCCTATTTAAAAGATTTTCGAAAGTATGACTATAGCCATGTCCTCCATATTTTTTTAATCTATTTTTTGAATAAATATCATGACCTAATAACAATTTGTCATTAAAACCAGCATCAGAAATGGTCTTAATGAATTCTATTTTTTGATGATCGCTAGGCATATAGCTTTTTGGGTTTAGGGGGTAATAAGATGATTCAATGCCTAGTTGATCGAAATTTAGATATACTCCTGTTTTTGCTAATGACTCCAATGTGTCGTAATCATATATTGTTCTCTCTATATGACCCATTATTGTTCTCTCTATCACCCCTTCATTAGATTGGATGAAATCAATTATTTCTAAAGGTGAAGATTCATGTCTTCCTGGGTGAATCAAAATTGCAGCACCTGTTTCTTTTTGAGCAATAATTGCAGATTTTAAACTTTTTCTCTCATTTTCAGTCAAAGGAAAACTGCAACCAACCTCTCCAATAATTCCTGAGTGAACTCCTGAATTGCCCTTTAATATATCTTCTATGATTATTAAAGCTAGCTCTTCTGTAGATTTGTTATTAAAGTAATCAGGAAGTGAATTATCTACATAAAAACCTGTCCCCATAATTATATTAATTCCTGTCTTTTCACTTATTAGTTTAAGCTTCTTATGTTGATCTGCTACTCTAGTAGGGCCTAATGGAGTTACTTCAACTAGACTCTGGCCTCCATTTAATTTGAAATCAATCATTTCTTCTATGGAATCATTAATATCTTCTAGTAAGAGATTATCTTCATTGCTATTCCAGTAAGTTCTTATCCAGCCTAGATTAGATAAGGCAACCTTTTCCTTCATATGGTGAATATCTTTTTTGTTTGGAGGCTCATTAAGAACAACCCTAAAATCAATTAATAGATGTTCGTGGCATATAACTTTCCCTAGGTTCTTAGGATTTATAGGCCCACAAACTGTCATTACTTTGCCTTTTAAGCCCTGCTTAGAGTAATTAGGCATTAATTTACTGTATTAGTTTTTGTGTCCTTACTGTTAACAAATTTATCAGTAAAAACTGTTCCTATCCCAAAACCTTCTGGGACATATACAAATCCATTTTCTATTTTTGGCATAGTCTCTATTATGTCTCGATACCAAGTATTGTTAAATGCCCTTACAGTCTCTTGGATCATTGCATTTGGAGTACTTAAACTTAAGTGAATTCCATTAAGCAATGTAATAGGACCAACGCAATCATGTGGCGCTACAGGTAAGCTATGAGCAGATGCCATAGATGATATTTTTTGGGCTTCAGAAATACCACCTACCCAGCAAATATCAAACATGCAAATATCAACCGCCTTTTTCTCAAATAATTCTCTGAAGCTCCACCTAAGTGACAATGTTTCACTTGCAGTAACTGGTATGTGAGTAAATTTTCTAAAATCAGCTAATGCATCTAGATTATCCATTGGAATTGGATCTTCATACCATAAAGGTTCTATTGGCTCTAAAGCTTTTGCAATCCTTTTTGCTGAGGGTAAATTCCACATTGAATGAAGCTCAACCATAATATCCATTTTTCTACCAACAGCATCTCTAATTTTTTGAAATGGCTCAACTCCTTTATCTATGTCTTCTGAAGAAATAAATTCACCATTTGTTTTGCCAGCAAATTGGTCAAATGGCCATATTTTCATTGCAGTTACACCTTCTTTTAATAAACTTTTTGCTAATTCACCAGCATCGGTCATAAATGCATGTTGATCTTCATAATCTTGCTCAGGTTTATGATCTATGTCTCCTGGGATATTTCTATAGGATTCTGGTCTGTTTACTCCATAGGAATATCCAGCACATGTGTTATAAATTTTTATTTTATCTCTGAACAACCCTCCTAGTAATTGATATAGAGGTTGCTGGGTTAATTTTCCTACTAAATCATGTAGAGCCATATCTATTGCAGATAACCCTCTTACCTCTGCTCCTGCAGGCCCAACAGTAATTCCAAGGTTGCAAATATCACTCCATAGTTTTTCTAGCTGCATAGGGTTCTGGCCAATTAAAGCTGTTGAGGCTTCCTTAAGAATAAAAGTCTCAACTGTGTCAGGCCCCCATGATGTTTCACCTATTCCAAATTCACCAGATTCATCATGAACGACAACCCAAATTATTTTTGCGTAATTTGCATTTCTAATTGTTTCAATTTTAGTAATCTTGGGCATAGCTTACTCTCTCTTCACTATAAAGTATTAGGATAAAATTATAAGATTCAATACTATAAGATAAATAATTAAAAATACATATAATAAGTTGGATATATTTACATCAATATTTTATGGAGTAGTTCAAGGACTAACAGAATTTCTCCCAATAAGTAGTAGTGGTCACAATGTTTTGTTGGCCAAGTTATTTGATATCAAAGCTCCTAGCTTAAGTTTTGATATATTCGCGCACCTTGGCTCTATGTTGGCGATTTTATTTTTCTTTTATAGAAATTTTGATAATGAAAAAGAAAATTTACCTGAAACAAGCTTAATAATAAAAATATCTTTATTATCATGGATTCCAATACTTTTAGTTGGTTATTTTTTTAGAGATTTTTTTGATGGAAGTGCAAGAGAATTAGAGATAGTTTCGACCTCATTTGTAGTTTCAGGAATATTTATTTCATTGCATTTATTTAAACAATATAAATTGAAATTTTTTCAAATTATTTTTCTAATGTCTGTTTTTCAAATCCTTGCTGCATTCCCTGGAATATCAAGATCTGGAATAACAATTGGAATAGGATTGTTCTTTGGATTAAGCCCTAGGAGAGCAGTAATCATATCATTCTTAATGAGTGTGCCTGTTATATTTCTTGCATCCTCTTATGACCTATATATCATTTTGGTAAATAATAAATTTGATCAAAATATATATAGCATTATAATTTCATTATTATTTTCTTTCTTTGTCTCTTTCCTTGGCATTAAGTTAATGCTACTGATTGCAAGAAATTATAATTTTAAATGGTTTGGTATTTACAATATTTTAATAGGAATTATTATCCTTGCTTTTTTATAAATAACTTTACCTATCCTGAACAGATCCATCATAGCCTATAGGTGTATCAAGCGTCTTTGGGTTTTCAGGAGTTTTTAAACTTTCTTCGTTAATAGTTATTCCAAGACCAACCTCGTCTGGAACTATTAAATACCCTTTATCTAATTTTATTGGATTTACTATTAAGTCTTTTTTTGGATATTCAGATTCTCCTGTGTATTCTTGCAATGCAAAATTAGGAATTGATGCATCAAGCTGTACACATGCGGCAGTAGAAATAGGAGATAGTGGGTTATGCGGGATAACTTTTATATGTTTTGCTTCTGCCATCGCAGATATTTTTTTACACCCTGATATACCAGAGGCTAAACACAAATCTGGCCTTATATAATCCGTTGCATTTAGTTCCAGTAATTGTTGAAAATCAAAAATAGATGTAAATCTTTCTCCAGTTGCAATAGGAATTCTGCAATGATCCTTAATTTCTTTCATTGTAGAGGGTGAGTCAGGTAGCATCGGGTCTTCATAAAAGAAGGGAGAGAATTTTTCTAATCTTTTGCCTAGAGAAATTGATTCTGCCGGGTTCATTTGCCTGTGTATTTCTATACACAAATCTATATCATTTCCAATAGCTTCTTTGACAGCACCTACTCTGCTCACAGCATCTTCAATCCATTCGGAAAGTGATTTATGTTTAAAAAATTTTGGCGAGTAAGGAGAAAATCTAATAGCAGTAAAACCTTTTTTTACCTTGTCTAGCGAATCTTTTACCAAATCATCGATAGTTTCACCGTATACATGCATATAGCACCTAACTTTTTCTCTTGTTTTTCCGGCTATAAGATCATAAATAGGTACTGATAATCTTTTTCCTTTTATATCCCATAATGCTATATCTATTGCCGATAATGCACCTTGAACAACAGACCCCATAAAATGACTTGATCTATATAGCCATTGAAAATGATGCTCTATTAATGAAGGATCTTTGCCTATCAAATAATCACTCATTGTATTAATCATAGTTTGAGTTGGCCTTTGCCATCCATGAACACCTCCTTCCCCAATTCCAACTGTCCCGTCTTCGCAAAATATTTTTAATATCAGCCATCTATCCCAAAGTATGGTTTCAATATTTTCTATTTTTGTTTTCTTCACTATGTTATTTTTTAGTTTAAAATTTTTATAATTAACAATTATAACGAAATTATTTTTGATGATTCAATTGCTTCAATATCTAATTCGACTCCCAGACCAATTCCGTCACCAGGATAAACTAATCCATTAGAATCAATTTTTACAGGATTTTTTATTCCAAAAGTTGATCCAGAAGGATAAGGTATTTCTAAGTAGGAACAATTTTTTATTGCAAGTGCAAGATGAAGATTAGCTAAATCCATGAGTGACAAAAGTGTCATGTGTATTTCACAATTCATCCCAAATGCTTCAGCGAGATGCGCTGTTTTCAAAGCTCCAGTTATCCCTCCTGTCCAAGATACGTCAGCTCTTAAGATATCTGCAGCTCCTGACTTTATGTAATTAGCCTTTGAAAAAAAATCTGAGTTCCATTCGCTTGAGAGAATAGGGATATCTAGAGTTGAGCATAACTTATTTAATCCATGCATATCATGATCATAAATTGGCTCTTCAAGCCACAAGAAATCTAATTTTTCTAATGCTCTTCCAACTTTAATTGCCTCTTCGTGACTATAATGACCACCAACAGGATCGCTCATTAAAATCATATTTGGAAGTGCTTCTCTTACAGCTCTACAACATTCTATATCTAATTCAGGAATCCCGGGAGGATGTAACTTGAATGCTTTGTATCCATCTTTGGCTGCCTGCTTAGCTAATTCAACATATTCTTTTGGTTCATCTAAAAAATTAGAACTTGCATAGGCAGGAATATTAGATCTATAGTACCCAAGATATTTATATAAAGGCATTTGGGCTTTCTTGGCTGCGATATCCCAAAGAGCAACATCTAATGGGCCATATGAAGTAAATGCAGTGTTGCCGCCAAGCCTATCTGTGTAATGAGCTTTCTGCCAAAGATATTCTCTTGCTAAAGCATCCTCATTAATTAATTCTGGCCTGAATACCTCTGCTATAGTATGTGCTGTCCTAAGTCCCCCTTTAGTTCCCCATCCAAATCCATAACCATCTATTCCTTCTTCAGTATGAACAATCACTAAAACAATATCTGGAGAAGTAGAAGTAGTAGTATCTTTAGCTGGAGAATCATCAAGATCTCCAAGATTTTTGACTTTTGAAACAATGATTTCTATATCTGTGATTTTCATAAAAAAGTAGTATATTTATGCATCAATAAGTAATTGGTATGGATCCTCTAGTAAATTTTTTATCCTGACTAAGAACTGCACCGCCATAGCTCCATCAATTATTCTATGATCGTAAGTAACTGCGAGCATCATTACTGGCCTAATTACTACTTCTCCATCAAGTGCAATTGGCTTTTCTTGTATTTTATGCATTCCTAATATACCGACTTGAGGAGGATTTAGTAATGGAGTTGACATCAATGAGCCAAACACTCCTCCATTTGTTATTGAGAATGTTCCACCTTGAAGCTCTTGCAGAGATATCTTTTTCTCTCTTGCTTTAGTAGCTAATTCTGCTACCCCTTTTTCAATTTCAGCTGATGATTTTTTGTCAGCTTCTCTTAGCACAGGAACTACTAATCCTTCTTCGGTAGCAACTGCTATACCCATATCATAATATTTTTTTAATATAAGCTCATCTTGGTGTAGCTCTGAATTTAGGTGAGGGAAGCTTTGAAGAGCATTTACAGATGCTTTTACGAAAAAGCTCATAAAACCTAATTTTATTCCATGCTTTTCAATAAATTGATCTTGGAATTTTTTTCTTATAGAGATAACTGAGGAAAGATCTACTTCGTTATATGTTGTTGTCATAACGGTATCTGACTGTACCTCTTTAAGTCTTTTAGCAATTGTTATTCTTCTTCTAGATAATTTAATTATCTCTTCTGGTCCTGATGAATTAGGAAGGATTGAAGTTTTTTTGGAATCATTTTTATTTTCCAGATCATTTTTTGTTATTTTTCCATTTGGTCCAGATCCTTTAATTTTAGTAAGATCAATATTACCTTTTTCTGCAATTTTTTTTGCAACAGGAGTTGCGGATACCTCGGTATCATTGGACCCCTTTTTAGTATCAGGCTTTTCAGGTTTGATTGATTGTGAAACTGAGTCATCAACTATGCCTAGTAATTCTCCGACAAGCACTGTTTCGCCTTCATTTTTATTTACTTCTTTTATTTGTCCTGAAACAGGAGTGACTACTTCTAAGCTTACTTTGTCGGTGTCTAGCTCAATTATTACTTCACCTTCCTCAACTATGTCGCCACTTTTTTTAAGCCAAGTCGCCACAATAGCCTCTACCGTAGACTCAGCAAGATCTGGAACCATTATTTCATGTAACATAATTGATTATTCTATCAATTATTTTAATATGCAGTCTATTATTCTTTTTTGTTGAATTTTATGCACTGATGCAGAGCCAGTTGCAGTGGCTGCGCTAGGCTCTCTCCCGACATATTTTAGGGCAGTAGAATTTGGTAATATTTTATCAACTCTCTCTCTCATAAATTTCCATGCGCCTCTATTTTGAGGTTCTTCTTGAACCCATATTACTTCCTTAGTATTTCTATGCTCATCAAATATTTTCTTCAGGGCAATTTTCGGAAATGGGTAGAGCATTTCTATGCTCAGTAATTCTGCTTTTGAAGATAATTTTTTATAATCAGGATCATTCATAATATCAACAATAATTTTCCCGGAGCCAATGATAATTTTATTGGCATTTTTAACATTCCTATTTTTGATTATTGCTTTAAATTTTGATGATGTGAGATCTTTCACTGAACTAGAAGAAATAGGGTGCCTAAGTAGGCTTTTTGGAGTAAAAATAATTAATGGATTTGACTGCTTTTGCATTAGTGTATGTGCTCTTAAAAGATGAAAATATTGTGATGATGTAGTGCAATTAGCAATTGCAATATTATTATTATCAGCAGATTCAAGAAACCTTTCGATCCACCCGCTTGAATGGTTTGGTCCCATTCCTTCATAGCCGTGCGGAAGCAATAGAACCAAGTTAGAATCTAGTCCCCATTTAGGTTGGGAACTGACAATAAATTCATCAATAACAGATTGAGCGTTGTTAACAAAATCTCCAAATTGTGCTTCCCAAATAATTAAAGATTTATTTTCTATAATGCTATATCCAAACTCAAATGCTAAAGCTGCCATTTCAGAGAGAGGAGAGTTAACTATATCAGCATAAATATCTTTATTTGTAAATCTATCTAATAGTCTTATTTTATCTTTTCCTGTGGAGTCCCAGATTATTGCATTTCTTTGACTAAAAGTTCCTCTTTGGGAATCTTGCCCTGAAAATCTAACTGAAATGTTATTTTTTATTAATGAAGCTAAGGAAAGCATTTCGGCATGACCCCATTCTAGTTTAAGATTTTCATCAAATTTTAGTCTTTTATCAAAAATTGACTTTAATCTTTTATTTAAATTAAACTTGCCATCAATTTTATATAGCTTCTTATTGATTTTTTCTAATTCATCAATATTTATACTTTGGGAGCTTGTCTCATAGTTTATTTCATCAAAATTGAACTCTCCGGGCCATATGCTTGTTTCTAGATTTTCGATAGGTTTATTTGAATTCGACATATGTTGGATATGTGTAGATTTTATTCTTCCAATTTCATCTTCGTTTAATATTTTTTCTTTAATTAATTTTTCAGAGAAAATTTTTGTTACTGAAGGATGGTTGCTTATCTTTTCGTACATTAATGGCTGAGTTATAGTCGGGTCATCCATTTCTTGATGACCATATCTTCTGTATGCAACTAAATCTAAAACAATGTCTTTATTGAATTTATTTTTATAATCAATTGCTACTTTAGTTGCCTTTATGCAACTATAAATATCATCTCCATTTATATGAATAATTGGAATATCAAAGCCTCTAACAAAGTCTGTAGCAAATAAACTAGGGAAGGAATTTTCAGGGTTAGTAGTAAAGCCTATTTGGTTATTTGTAACTATATGAATACTTCCATTGCAATTATAACCGCTTAACCTACTTAAATTAAAAAATTCAGAGTTTATTCCTTCGCCAGGAAATGCTGCATCTCCATGAATTAAAACCCCAAAACTTTTATTATTTGTAATCTGCTTAGCTTTAGTTGCTCCAAGTATAACTGGATTTATCATCTCTAAGTGGCTTGGGTTAGGGTAAAGAAATAATTCAGACCCCTTATTTTTTTTTGCTCCTAGATGATACTTCACGTCTCTTAAGTATTCATCAATTTTTCGAGACCCCATATTATTTATATTCTCTTCTCTGAATTCAGAGAAAATTTCAGAATAAGGCTTATCAAAAATATGTGCTAAAACATTTAATCTTCCTCTGTGAGGCATTCCAAAATTTATTGAATCATAGTTTGGTGAATCAGATACGATTTGGTCTAAGATTGTTATTAATGATTCTGATCCTTCAAGGCTATACCATCTTGCTCCAACGAAAGTTTTATGGAGGAATTGTTCAAAATTTTCAGCTTCAATGAGCCTCTTAAGTAAATTAATTTTTTGATTTTTATCAATATTTATTTCTATATTTTCTATATGATCATAAAACCATTTTCTTTCAGATCTATCCCTTATATGACTAAATTCCCAACCAATTTTGTCAAGATAATTACTACTTAGCTCAGCTGAAATATTTTCATTATTAATAATATTTACATTTTCTTTTATAGGGTTTATATCTGCATGAAGGTATCCAAAATCACGAACATAATTACCATCAATACTGGTTTTTGTTGAAGATTTGGAGTTGTTGTTCAAATCAACATCAAAACAAGAAGTAATAAGATTAATTTCTGACTCATCAATCGAATCAGGATCGTTAAAATATTTCTCTAATATTTCTACTAGTATGCCGGAATTAATTAATGAAAATTTTTTTCTGTTTTTAGGACCAAGCATATTTTTTTGATGGATGCATTACTTTTCAACAAAATAAGTTTAATGAATTACAGATATAAAACAACTAATTGAATTTAAGTTGCAATTTTTAATATTACTCTTAACTTTTACTTTAAAGTTTCTCTGTATATTTCCCAGCCTTGAGCCTCTTTTTTCCCTGAAACTTTTGATCTCACACTTGGATTCACAAGAGACATAGGAAAACTATCAGTTGATATTCTTACTGCTTCTTCTCCAAGTTGAGTTTCAGCCCTCTCCCATGCAACTTCAGAATAACTAGCATAATGATTTGTGACAGCTACATTATCCATTTTTAGCAAAGGATTTTCTGGGTACGTTGGCTCTTCTTCAAAAACATCTAATCCTGCCCCAGCAATTTCTTTATTTTTAAGAGCATCAATAAGTGCTAATTCATCTACCACAGGACCTCTTGAACAATTTATAAGATATGCTGTTGATTTCATTTTTTTGAATTGCTCTGAGCTCATTAATTTTTCTGTACTTTCTAGCAGAGGGCAGTGAAGGCTGATGTAATCAGATTTTTCACATAATTCATTTATACTTGAAATATATTCTATTCCATATTCTTTAAAGTCCCATGATGAAACTGAAGGATCATATCCTATAACATCCATGCCTAAGCTCTTGCATTTTCTACCCATAGCTCTTCCAATATTTCCAATACCTACAATACCTAAGGTTTGACCTGAAATATGACCCATAGGTGAGAGGAATTCTCTAGTCCAAGTGCCTTGTCTTACTAACTTATCATGCATAACAAACTTTTTTGCGCATATCAATAACATCATTAAGGCATGGTTTGAAACTTCTTCTGTTCCAAACGAGGCAGCATTAGCAACTAAAATTTCATTTTCTGAGGCACTTTTAATATCAATTCCATCAAAACCATGCCCAAAACAAGCAACTCCTTTAAAAGTTTCTATTTTGCTTGCTGCATCGAAAAATTCTTTATTTAGAGGGAACCCATGCCCTTGAAGAACAAGAGATTGAGCTTTTGTTTCTTCTAATAAAGAAATGACCTGATCAATTTTATCATTACCGCCTTCTTTAGGAGACAATAAACTTCCACCTGTGCCTGTTCCTGAAAGATTTCCTTTAATCAATTCTCCTCCAACTTCTTCGAAAGCTCTTGATTGTGCTTCTAAATTTTCAGCATATCCAATATATATTCCTTTAATGTTTTTCATTTTTTCTCCTTTATATTAATTTTATTAAGTTTTGGTAGCCCCTACGGGATTCGAACCCGTGATCTCCACCTTGAGAGGGTGGTGTCCTAGACCGCTAGACGAAGGGGCCGATTCTGGCTGGCGATCCAGGATTCGAACCTGGGCTACCAGATTCAGAGTCTGGGGTCCTACCGCTAGACGAATCGCCATAAGCGAAACTTTATTGGAATATTAGCAGAATAAAGATTAATTTTTAAGTTTTGAAAAATTAGAGACTAATCATTTCTATAGAAGTGTCTGCATAGTATTTTCCATTAACTATTCTTTTTTCTGCCTGATCGATGCTTTCAGTAGTTAAGATTCCGTTAATAATAGGAATCTTTGAAGAAATATTTAAATTTGATAGTGAAGAAAAAACATTATTTGAAATCAATTCATAGTGGGAGGTTTCTCCTCTTATTATTGCCCCGAGACATATAATTGCATCCTGCTCATATTTATTTATTGATTCTTTAACCGCAAATGGGATCTCAAAAGCACCTGGTACATATAATTTATTAATATTTTTTTTATTAATTCCTATTTCTAATAACCTTTTTTCTGTCGCATATAATAATTTACTAACAATATCTCCATTAAATTTGGAAACAACAAAAGTTATTTTTGTATTTGCTAGATCTATTTCGGAAAAATTAGTGCTTTTAGGAAAGTAATTAGACATTTTCTATTTTATGACCTAATTTATCTCTCTTTGTTTTTAGGTATGCTTCGTTTATTGGATTAGGCTCTACATTTAATGGGATAGTACCTACAATTTCCATCCCATATCCCTCTAGTCCTACTACTTTTTTAGGGTTATTAGTCATAAGCTTTATTTTCTTTAGCCCTATATCGGCAAGAATTTGTGCTCCTATTCCATAGTGCCTAAGGTCTGGAGGGAATCCTAATAATTCATTTGCTTCTACAGTATCTAATCCTCCATCTTGAAGTCCATATGCCTTCAATTTATTATGAAGACCTATCCCTCTCCCTTCTTGTTTCATATACAAGAACACTCCCGATTTTTCTTTTCCTATACTTTCTAGTGCTGCTGAAGCTTGATCTCCGCAATCACATCTTAAGCTACCTAAAAAATCTCCAGAAAGACATTCGCTGTGTACTCTTACTAGAGTTGGATTTTTGTCTATATCTCCTTTAACTAGCGCGACATGCTCATCGGTATCGTATAAGGATTTATACCCAATGGCTGTAAAGTCGCCAAATTTAGTTGGAAGATTTGCGGTAGATGTTTTTTCAATTATTTTTTCGTTGTTATATCTGTAAGATATTAGGTCGGCAATTGTAATAATTTTTATATCAGATTCTTTTGCAAATATTTCTAGGTCAGGCCTACGAGCCATTGTTCCGTCCTCTTTAACTATTTCACACATTACAGCAGCATGATTGAGTCCAGCTAATTTTGCAAGATCCACAGATGCTTCTGTATGTCCAGCCCTAACTAGCACTCCGCCTTCTTTATATTTAATTGGAAATATATGGCCTGGCTTTTGAAACATTGTGCTATCTGAATTTTTATCAATTAGACCCAATATAGTTTTAGATCTATCTTCTGCAGAAATTCCAGTGGTTGTTTCAGGAATAAAATCAACTGAAACTGTAAAGGCAGTATAATTACTATCGTTTGATTCCTCTACCATCAAAGGTATTTTTAATTTTTCTAAAATTGAACTGCTTGTTGCAACACATATTAATCCTCTTGCATTTAGTGCCATGAAATTAACTTTGTCAGGAGTTATAAAGTCAGCAGCAATAGTAATATCCCCCTCGTTTTCTCTATCCTCATCGTCAACAATAATTACAAATTTTCCATCTTTGTAATCCTGAATTGCCTCTTCAATAGTGTTAGTATTCATATCGTTTTATACCCTTTTTTTTTATTTTTTTAAAGACATGAAGTTTTCAATATACTTCGCAGTCATATCTGCTTCTAAATTTACAATAGATCCTGATTGATATCCACTAAAAATAGTATGCTCCCAAGTATAAGGAATAATGGACACTGCAAAGTTATCACTTTCATTATTAGTTACTGTCAAACTGACTCCATCAATTGCAATAAAACCTTTTTCTACAAAATATGAAGAAATATTTGCTGGTTTTTCGAAATTAACTATCCATGAGCCTGAATCTTTATCTATTGATATTACTTTTGTTGCGCAATCAACATGGCCCTGAACCATGTGCCCACCAATTTTATCTCCAAGCCTTAGGGATGATTCTAAGTTAACTTTTGAGTTTGTATTTAAATTTCCAAGATTTGTTCTTGAGAGTGTCTCTTTTACTACATTTACTGAAAATTTATTATCTTTAATATTAGTAATAGTTAGGCATGCACCAGAAACACAAATACTTTCTGACACCTGACTATTTTTGCATATAAAATCAGATTCAATAGTAAGGCTTTCACCTTCCATTTTTACAACTTTTCCGACTTCTTGAACTATCCCGCTAAACATGACTTCTCACTTTCCCTGTCACCATTATATCGTTTTGTACTCTTATGACATCTATGTCAGTAAGTTTTTTGCTTTGGCTAATAAATTCTATTCCTTCTCCGCCAATAGAATCGGCTGAATTAATGCCGCCTATAAGCATTGGTGATATAAATAATCTCATCTTATTTATTAAGTTAGAATCAATCAAAGATCCTATTAATTGACCTCCGCCTTCTACTAAAACATTCATGCAATTTTTTTTTGCAAGTATTTTTAATGCCTCTTTTAGGTCAAGCTTATCTCCTTTTGATGAAATTTCTATAAATTCTATTCCATTCCAATTAGATAAATCCGAAGGAGTTTTTTCACAAAAAACTATTATATTGCTCTCAGATTCTAGTGTTCTGTATCTTTCTGGATTAGTAGGATTTGTATTTAAAACTACTTTATATTTAGGCTGCATAGAGATATTTTTTGCGCTTAAACTTGGCTTATCAATTTTTAAGGTCTTTGAACCTATGATTATTGCATCAGAGAAAGATCTCATTTTTTGAACTATCTCTCTAGATTTCTCAGAAGATATCCACTTCGAATCACCTGTTTTAGTTGCAATTTTACCATCTAAACTAATAGCAATTTTTGCTGTTACGTATGGCAGTCCTGTTGTAATGAAATGCTTAAAAGGTTCAATTAGATCTTGTGATCTTTTCCTTTGAACTTCATCTTCTACAATCTTTGTTTTTATTCCATTCTTTAATAATTTATTTATGCTCTTCTCATTTACTTTGGGATTTGGGTCAATAGCCCCAATAATAACTTGAGATATTTGTGCTTCTATTATCTTGTCTACGCAAGGATCAGTTTCTCCTTTATGAAAACAAGGCTCAAGAGTAGTAAACATAGTGGCACCTTTAGTTGAAAAATTATTATTATTGCAATTTAATAGCGCATTTATTTCTGCATGGTTTCCAGGAGGAGTCTCTGTTATTCCTTTCCCCAATATTTCACCTTTATTTTTTATAACTGCTCCTACTGGAGGCCTAGGACTTATATTTACAGAAATATTTTCTGCAAGATTTAAAGCTAATTCATAGTCATTAAGATTTTCATTCATCTGTGTGTTTTATCTGGTCATCAAAATCTATATGTATTTTGCTAGCTGTGGGGTCCTTTTGCCCCTGATATCTGCTAGATAGTTTTTCTGAACCATAAGGATTTTCTGCTTTAGAAGATAGATCTAGAAAAGATATCTGACCAATCCTCATCCCGTAATATAATGTGATTGGTAGTTTAGCGACATTTGTTAGTTCAAGAGTTAATTGCCCATCCCATCCAGGATCAACGTACCCTGCGGTAGAATGAATCAATAGGCCAACTCTCCCAAGGCTACTTTTTCCTTCAAGTCTCCCTACAACGTCAGCACCTAACTTAATCCTTTCAATAGTTGATGCAAGCACAAATTCTCCAGGATGCAACATGAAGGGTTCTCCAGCTTTAATTTCAACTGACTCTGTTAGGTTGGGAAGCTCTTTCCTTAGGTCTATGAAAGGTTCAGATGAGTTTTTGAAAATTAAAATCCCTTTATCAATGTGCAAATCAACACTAGCGGGCTGTATATCTTTGTAGTCAATCGGATCAATTAATATTTTGTCATTTTTTAAATATTCTTTAATTGTTTTGTCACTTAATACCATTATTATCTCCTTCATTTTTGATTATAGGTTTAAAATGGGATAATACAAATTAAAATTTATGAATCAGTTAAGAAATATATCAAAAAATTTAATATTTGCTTTTGGCTTATCGCTTTTCCTTCAAATTGTTTTGGGAAACTACATAGTTGATGGAAATAGTATGACTCCTACCCTAAAAAACAATCAAAGAGTATTTGTTAATAAATTTATTTATTTCCATTTGCCTTACGAAACTCAGATCGACAATAATTTAATTAATAAATTTAAATTGAATCCTACAAATGGAGATATTGTTATATTTGATCCCCCTTTCCCATATGATTCCACTGGGAAAAGATTTGTTAAAAGGGTAATAGGAAAGCCAGGAGACACTTTAGAGAATAGGCATGGCACAATATTAGTTAATAACACCCCGTTTGCAAATAAGTTTGGTTCTACTTCAGAATTTTCTGAAATTGAGAAAATGATTATTCCGGAAGATTATTATTACCTTTTGGGTGATAATAGAAATAAATCAAATGATTCCAGAAGTTTTGGGCTGGTTCCAAGGTCTAGTATCAAGGGAAGGGTGTGGATAATTTATTGGCCTTTTTCTAATTTGAAGGTTTTTGATTATAATCTAATTTCTACGCTTAATGAATCCTAATAAATACCGGGCCCTTAGCTCAGTTGGTAGAGCAACTGACTTTTAATCAGTAGGTCGTGAGTTCGAGCCTCACAGGGCCCACCATAATTTAAACTTAAAGCAATGGTTATTAGGTATCTGGGGTATTAGGTATCTGGGGTATATTAATAAATTCTAAATGTACACATTTTTGTGCACACTTTTTATTTATAGATAATAAAGAAAACTCTCCAGAAATTAATCTAGGGAGTCCTAATTTATCTCCGAACTCTCGTAAAATCTCAAATTGGTCCTAACAGAAGAGTTTTTGATTAACCTTATTTAGATTATTATGTATTCTTAGTATGGAGGTTAGTCATGAAAATTACAGATATTAAGTTTGAATCATATATGTGGCCAAGACATACTCCAATAACGAATGGACTATATACTTATACTCATTCAGGGGTAAATATCGTAACCGTCGAAACTGATGCTGGTATTTCAGGATTGGGATTATGTAGTGGAATATCTGATTCGCCAGAAGTCGCTAGTGCGATAATTGAAAATATAAAGATTCCCCTTATAGGAAAAGACCCTTTTGACACAGAAAAACACTGGCATTCAATGTGGAAACCAAAATTAGTTGGCAGAAGAGGGATAACTACTAGAGTCATTGGAGGCATTGATATAGCACTTTGGGATCTTAAAGGTAGAATTCTAGAGCAGCCAATTTATAAGCTTTTGGGAGGATTTACTGATAAGATTCCAGCTTACATAGCAGGGGGGTATTACGAAGAAGGAAAAGGATTAAAAGAGTTGGCAGATGAGATGAGGGAAAACGTGGACCTCGGAGCTGATGCTGTAAAGATGAAAATTGGTGGAGTTCCTATAAATGAGGACGTAAAGAGAGTCAAGGCTGTCCGAGATGCTATAGGACCAGATATCAAGCTGATGGTTGATGCAAATAATGCTTACAGGCATTATCAAGCAATAGAAATTGCAAAAAAAATGGAAGAATTTGATATTTTCTGGTTTGAAGAACCTGTTGAACCTGATGACTACGAAGGCTCTAAGCTTGTAACTCAGGCTACTTCAATACCTGTTGCCGCTGGAGAGAATGAGTATACTAGATACGGATTTAGGGACATGATTAATTCGAGGTGCGTAGATATTTTACAGCCAGATGCGTTGGTTTTGGGAGGAATAACAGAATATATGAAAGTAGTTGCACTTGCTCAGTCTAATGATATGGATCTTGCACCTCATGGAGCTCAAGAATTGCATATTCATTTAGTATGCGCAGTTTCAAATGGACTAATTCTCGAGTTTTATCGTGATTCTGTTGACCCGATGTGGGGTAAATGTTTTACAGAGACTATTGAATTAAAAGACGGATATGTTAGTGTTCCTCAGTCTCCTGGGCTTGGAGTTGAGTTAAATACAAAGGAATTAGAAAAATTCCGAATAGTTTAATATGATATTTTCTCACTTATTAACCAGAATAATGATCAACCAGATCAGAACAAATTTGCAAACTTTAATATTATTTTATA
>Ga0315327_10000040_pt1 | contig 47097 bp, 41 predicted proteins | sample M110032315metaG_FD_203460 | JGI IMG/M metagenome (GOLD analysis project Ga0315327, IMG submission 203460) | Ammonia-oxidizing marine archaeal communities from Monterey Bay, California, United States - M1 100m 32315 | ecosystem: Environmental > Aquatic > Marine > Coastal | place: USA: California... | reverse complement strand
CCTTAATCCTAGAAGTTGAAAACACTGAGATACATGAAATTAAAATTGAAGATATAACGCAGGCGAAAACAGTTTTCGAGTGGGAAAAAAATCCGAAACCTGGCAAGCAAGGTGCGAAACCTAAGGTTTCGTCAAACTCAAAGTAGATAGGGAGTAGTAATGAATTCTGAAATGAAAGAAGCAATCAACGCGATAGCAGCCGATAAAGGCATGAAACCAGATGTCCTCTACGCGGTTCTAGCTGATGCTTTGGAGTCAGCCTATAAAAAAATGCCTGAAGCCTACGAATATGCTTGGGTTACGATTGACCCAGACACAATGGATTACAGGGTAATTGCTCAGGAATTAGACGATGAAGGAGAACCCTATGGCGAAGAGTTTGAAGTTACTCCAGATAATTTCGGCAGAATAGCTGCGCTAGCTTTCAAACAAGTTCTTGTACAAGGAATACGTGAAGAAGAACGTGAACAGAAATATGAAGAGTATGCCGGTAGAGAAGGCGACATAGTGACAGGTATCATCCAACAAAGCGATAGTCGCTACACGTTGCTAGACCTTGGTCGTGTAGAAGCTCTTCTGCCCCGAGCTGAGCAAGTCCCAAATGAACGCCCTGATAGTAATACTCGTATTAAGGCCTATATTGTGGAAGTTCGAAAAACTGCGAAAGGCCCTCAAATAGTTGTGAGCCGAACTCACCCCGGTCTTATTAAACGTTTATTTGAATTGGAAGTTCCTGAGATTGCTGATGGGATTGTTGAAATCCGATCTTGTGCACGCGAGCCGGGCCATCGAACAAAGATAGCTGTTTGGTCCAATGACCCTAACGTTGACCCTGTCGGGGCATGTGTAGGAGCTAGTGGAGCGCGTGTTCGGATGATTGTTAATGAACTTCGTGGCGAGAAAATTGACATTGTTCCATTCTCCGAAGAGCCGGAAGAGTTTGTCTCAAAAGCACTTTCGCCTGCAAAGGTAAAGGAAGTTCGAATAGATCTGGATACTGGGACTGCGGATGTAATTGTTCCGGACTATCAACTATCACTAGCTATCGGAAAAGAAGGACAAAACGCAAGATTGTCTGCTCGATTGACTGGTTGGAGGATTGATATTAAATCTGAGACCCAGCAAGCAGAAGAAGACGCATATGAAAGTGTTGACTGGGCAGAAGGTGAGTGGGTTGTTGATCCAGAAACCGGAGAGCAAGTATGGCAACCAGCTGAAGGGGGTCCTGCACTATCAGCTGAAGAATGGGAAGCAACCTCTGAAGATGATTCGGTTGAAGAGTCTGATGATGATTCAGGTGAGGTTGTGTCTGAAGGTGATTCGGTTGAAGAGTCTGATGATGATTCAGGTGAGGTTGTGTCTGAAGGTGATTCGGTCGAAGAATCTGATGATGACTTAGATAAATTGGATGGCCAGATAGAAGATAATAGCGTTGCAGCTGAAGATTCTGTCGAAGAGGGTGGACTCGAAGATACAAACGGCTAGTCTATTGAATCGGGAAAAGTGACAATGAGAAGCTAATGAGCATATAGGACAAACGAGCCAGTCGGCTCGAGAATAAGAGAAGAAAATAAATTGCCAGCTAAAGTACGTGTCTATGAACTCGCAAGAGAATTGGACATAACAAATAAACAAATAATTGCTTTATGTGAGTCCCTAGGGATAGATGCTAAGAGTCATTCATCAAGTCTTGTTGAAGTACAAGCCGACCGAGTCCGGAAGAAAGCTGAGAGTGATGGTTTAGTAAAATCAAAGCCAACTTCAAGCGATTCGCAGTCTACAACTATCGGGTCAGCAGAAGATAAAGAATCAAAAAACTCTGAGGCTAAAACGGTTTCCAAATCTGTTAGTTCCAAAAAACCACCACCTAAGAAAACAAAGCCCCCGAGTTTAGAACAGGGTGTGGAGCAAGAAAAAGGAATTGATAACCCGATTGTAAGTTCAAGAAAACCAACTGGGGCATCTAAAGATGAAGCTACTGAAGCTACTGAAGCTACTGAAGCTACTGAAGCTACTGAAGCTACTGAAGCTCAAACTGAACCTGAAAAAAAATCGAAACAACCAAGTAAGTTAGTAGGGAAACCATCTGCTGATGCACCCTCAAAGCCTGCGACTTCTCAGCGACCAGCACCGCCTCCTCAGTCGGCAAGTGGAAAACCGATTCCACCCCCACCTTCACCTCGATCAAAATCGGGTAGACCAATTCCTCCTCCCCCTGGTAAAGGAGGGAGAGGCCCAGTACGACCCGATGAGAAGAGTAGATCCAACTACCCGCGCCGACCAGGTGGGCAGACTGCAGGCCCAGGAGGGCAAAGGACAGGAACTGGCAGATCTCAAGGTGCGACAAGACCCGGTGGAGGTCCAGTCCCACCTTTCTTCCCTAAGCCAAGTGGTGATGGAAAGCCTTCTACTGGGAAACCGGGAGGCGGGCGCCCCGGGGGGCCGAACCAGAGGCCGCAAAGAAAGAAGAAAAGTAGGCGAAGAAGGAGACAGGAAGAGCTCCAACCGATGGATACACCTGCCTACACCCCTGAAGATGCTCCTGTGCCAGAAGGGGAGGTTGCAATTGAACGAGCGTCATCTTCAATTGACGTAGCTCCGAAGCTAAACCGAACAACGGCAGATGTGGTTAGATTCCTAATGGAACAAGGAGAAATGGTCACCGCTACTCAATCTTTGACAGATGACATGATTGAATTGTTTGCTGCTGAGATTGGGGCAGAAGTACGGCTAGTTGACCCAGGTGAGGAACAAGAAATTGAATTACAAAAGAAATTAGAAATAACAGATGTATCTTCAGAAACAGAGAAATTGCCACAGCGACCTCCGGTGATAACCGTTATGGGACACGTTGACCATGGGAAGACGAAGTTACTCGATCAGATTCGTCAAGCAAATATTGTCGCTGGGGAAGCCGGAGGTATAACCCAGCACATAGGGGCATATCAGGTACAAGTTGGAAGCCAATTACTAACATTTATCGATACACCAGGACACGCTGCTTTTACAGCAATGAGGGCTAGAGGAGCAGAAGCCACAGACATCGTTATTCTTGTTGTAGCCGCTGATGATGGGGTGATGCCCCAGACTATTGAAGCATTAAATCATGCGAAAGCTGCAGGAGTCCCAATTATTGTTGCGGTGAACAAAATTGATCTTGAAAGTGCTGATCCTCAAAGAGTTCTTGGTGAGTTATCAGAACATGAACTCGTTCCAGAAGCATGGGGAGGAGAAACAATTGTTGTTGAAATATCTGCCCTTGAGAACCTTGGCATACCTGAGCTCTTAGAAAATCTAAATTTATTGGCTGAAGTCGAAGACCTTAGAGCATCCCCTGAAGGGAGGGCCTCTGGAGTGGTACTTGAATCACATCTAGATATTGGGCGTGGCCCAGTCGCCACTGTGCTCGTCCAGCGCGGAACATTGTCGGTGGGAGACCCTATCGTCGCAGGACCTTCATGGGGAAGGGTCCGAGCACTCGTTTCCGATACGGGCGAGCAAGTTAAATCTGCTGGCCCGTCGCGTCCAGTCCAAGTATTAGGAATGTCAGACGTTGCTATTGCTGGCGACGAATTTGTGGTGGCACCCGATGAACGAACAGCTCGAGACGTCGCTGATACTAGAGAGCATTATCACAGAGTCGCCTCAATAGGCCGTGACTCAGCATCTGGTTCGGGAGGTGGGAAACTTGAAGACCTCTTTAGTCAAATAAGTTCCGGTGAGCAAGCAACCCTTAATTTGATTCTTAAAGCTGACGTAAATGGTTCGCTAGAAGCTGTACGAGAAAGCATAAAGAAACTTGAAAGAGAAGAAGTAAAAGTTTCGTTTGTGCACGTAGGGGTTGGAGCTATAACAGAAAATGATATTCAACTAGCAGCAACTTCAAATTCTACGGTTTTAGGTTTCAATGTTCGACCAGACCGTAAAGCAAGAGAAATGGCAGACCAAGAACAGGTAGAGATAAGGAATTATGAAATTATCTACAAACTACTTGAAGATATCGAGTCAGCCATGGTCGGAATGCTTGTTCCCGAATATGAAGAAATAGTTACCGGAGAAGCTGAAGTAAGAGAGATCTATAGAATCCCGAGAATTGGAGCAATCGCAGGTTGCTATGTGCTTGACGGGAAAATCACACGTGGGTCAAAGGTTCGATTCCTTCGAGAAGGAACGATTATCTGGAAGGGCGATATTGCATCACTCAGAAGGTTCAAGGATGACGTTCCGGAAGTGGCAGCAGGTTACGAATGCGGAATTGGTTTATCAGACTTCCAAGACTTAAAGAGCGGTGACATCATAGAAACCTACGAAGAAAAAGAGATCGAAATAACCTAGTTGATTAGGTCAAGAGTTTTCGGAGTTTGCAATGGCTAGAAGGCGTACAAACAGAACAAAAGACTATCAACGAAGTGCTCGGCTTAATGAGCTGCTTAGAGAGGTCATAGCCGAAGAACTAGAAAAAATAGATGATGATGAGTTAGATATGGTTAGCATTTCCGCAGTACAAGTTGACAATGAACTTACCAAGGCCAGGATTTATCTTTCGACTCTTTCAGAGGAACCAGATCTAGTCTTAAGCCAAATGAATCGTTACAAAGGGAAACTGCGAAAAGCTATCGGGAGCCAAGCAAGGATCAGAAGAGTACCTGAATTGGTTTTTTTCATTGACCCAGCAATTACAACTGGTGGCCGAATAGATGAAATCCTTTTTGAGATTGAAACAAATAAGAATAGAACTACAAATGACGAAACTCAGCTCTAAAAACGGGTTTGCCATTATTGACAAAGATCCTGGGTGGACAAGTCATGATGTAGTAGCGCGAGCAAGGAAAATACTTGATACAAGGAAAATAGGCCATTCAGGAACACTCGACCCCCCAGCCACCGGCGTTTTAATCTTAGGTATCGGTAAAGCAACTAGGCTACTCAGGTTTATTACAGATCTACGAAAAGAATATGTAGCGACAATGGTACTTGGGTCCGAAACAGACACACTAGATGCTGACGGCGAAATTACTGAAACTACAGAAATCTTGCCTTCTTTGTCCCAACTCCAAGAAAGTGCCCGCACTTACGTTGGCGATATCCAGCAAGTTCCTCCGATGGTTTCAGCTGTAAAAATCAAAGGTAAACGTCTTTACCAACTAGCACGAGAAGGTAAAGAAGTTCACCGAGACCCGAGAAATGTGACAATCCATCACATAGCAATAGATCAGTCATCGGAAAATAATGTTTACCAAATAAAAGTTTCCTGCGGTTCCGGAACCTATATTCGCTCCCTCGTCTCTGATATCGCAAAGAGCTCGGGGTCTCTGGCACATGTAGGCACACTTCGGAGGACAGCGATCGGCTCATTCGGTGAATCACTCGCAAACCCAATTGATGGAGTGGAAATAATTAGTATGTCAGAAGGGCTTCGTGATTACGAAAAGGTAGCAGTGAACGCTGACGTAGGTGAACGAATCAAAGTCGGTGCAGTCATGGGAAAAGAGAAACTAGGGATCCACTCCGGTAGCGGACCATGGCCAATTGTTGACGCAAATGGTGAACTACTCGCCGTGTATGAGAACTACAACCACGATACTGTTAAGCCTGCTGTTGTAATCTCGCAGGATTAACGATTATGGCAAGAGTAAGACCCGAAACAAAGATAATTAGGTTATGACAGGAATTAAGATAATTAAAGATGGGGAAGGATTACCAGAATCTCTTTCGGGAACTGTTGCAACAATTGGGGTTTTCGACGGGGTGCACCTCGGCCATCAACAACTGATTGCCTTGGTAGTGGAAAAGGCTAAATCGTTGGGACTCCACTCTGCATTAGTAACTTTCGACCAACACCCTACTCGGGTGACAAGCCCCGAAAATGCGCCTAAAACGCTTACGGAACTTGAGAGAAAGTTAGAACTCTTTCAAGAAAATGGTATTGATTATGTGTATCTAATTGAATTTGACCAAAGACGATCAGAAACAAAAGCCGTAGAGTTTTTTGAACAAGTTTTTGTCGCAGGGGTAAATGCGAAATTTCTTTATGTTGGAGAAGACTTTCAATTTGGTTACAGAAAGCAAGGTGATGTTGCGCTTCTCAAAGAGGAAGGCAAAAAAAACGACATTAGTGTCTCGGGAATTCCGTTGATTCAAGATCACGTAAATGATGATGGACCAATTTCGTCAACAGCCATAAGAAAGAACATTGAGAATGGAGAAATCCTCCTTGCCAATAAAAAACTTGGACGCATGTTCGAATTGCAAGGAAAAGTTGTCGCCGGAGATGGTAGAGGAAAATCTATCGGATTCCCTACAGCGAATTTAGCCGTCTCTGGGCAATTAATGGTTCCCAGAGAAGGTGTATACGCTGCCTGGTGTGAGAAAGAAGATGGTTCAAGAGCGAAAGCGGCAGTGAACATTGGACGCAGACCAACATTTGAAGAAGACGCTCAAATCTCTTCAATTGAAGCGCATTTACTTGATTTCACTGGAGATCTCTATGGCCAAATTTGTAGATTGCACTTCGTGCAAAGAATACGTGAAGAAAGAAAATTTTCGGGGGTTCAAGAATTTCAAAACCAACTTAAAATAGACCTATTCGCTATAAGGGAAATCTTAAATCAATAATTCAAAAAAATGTGAATAGCTTCGGTTCGTATCAAGTAGTCCTTTGCGCATGATTGTGGTTACAATACAAAACGCTCAACTGTTCGACAATCGGCATGAGAGCAGGGTCAGATACCCAAAAGGAAAATAAATGGCTGCAAATTTAAAACCAAAAGACACAACTATTCAGGAACATCAACTCCATGAATCAGATACTGGTTCCCCTGAGGTTCAGATAGCTTTACTCACAGATAGGATCGACCATCTTACTGAGCATCTTAAGGTTCATAAAAAAGATCATCACAGTCGCAGAGGACTACTGATGCTTGTAGGTCGAAGAAGAAGAATGCTTGATTACGTCAAAAAAAATGATGTAGAAAGATATAGAAATCTAATCGCCAAATTAGGATTACGACGATAGAGAAATCTTTAAGGTAAGATTAGAGAAGCTCATTTAACTGAGCGAAACTGAAAATAAAAAATATCAACAACGAATGGTCAGCTGCCAGTTGAAAGAGCCTGATGGAAACAGACCCTTTCAACTGGGAAGCTGGACTCCGATGTTGATGTCCGGAGGATCGTCCACTGGGCAAATAAGTGAGACATTGTCTCAAAAGGAGTACAAAATGGCGGAAGCCATAACAGTCAATGGCGCAGTTGGTGCCGAAGACAAAATAATGACATTAGAAACAGGTGTATTGGCGAATCTTGCCAATGGCGCCGTAGTAGTAAAAATAGGAAACACCACAGTTCTTGTTACAGCAACGTCAAATAAGAATGTTAGGCCAGGGACAGATTTCTTCCCCCTAACAGTTGACTTTGAGGAACGCAGTTATGCGGCAGGGAAAATACCGGGATCATTCTTTAGACGAGAAGGAAGAGCGAGCGAAACAGCAATTCTGGCATGTCGCCTTACTGATAGACCCCTACGACCATTATTTCCAGAGGGTTTCAGAAATGATGTTCATATAGTCGCAACCGTATTAGGAGCTGACCAAGAAAACCCGTATGACGTTCCTGCTATAAATGCAGCTTCAGCCGCATTATGCATTTCAGGCATACCATTTCAAGGACCTCTAGGATGTGTTCGAATAGCCTATGATCAAGATGGCGAGTGGATTCCTCACCCAACGTATGAAGAAGGAGAGCAGGCAACATTTGAAATGGTTGTAGCTGGACGTCTTTTGGAAGACGGAGACGTCGCCGTGATGATGGTAGAAGCAGGAGGTACTGAAAACTCATGGAAGTACTTCGAAGCCGGAGCCCCTAAGGTCGATGAAAAGGTACTGGCAGAAGGGTTAGATTTTTCTAAAGGACCTATCAAAGACGCTATAGCCCTACAAAAGGAACTAATCGAAAATGTCGGGGCAGCAGAAACAATGGAATTCGTTCTTGCAGTTGATTATGCACCTGAAATCATGGACGCAGTTCAAGAAGTAGGTTCAGAGAAAATTGCTGCCAGCCAACAAATTGCCGATAAAGCTCAACGCGGTGAAGCAGAGGCGCAAGCATCCTCAGAGATCCTTGAAACTCTTGTTGAACGGTTCGCTGATATAGAGAATGCACAAACCCAAATTAAGGCAGCGATTCGTTCGCTAACAAAGGCTTTAGTCCGGAAACGAATAGTTGAAGAGGGACTCCGTATTGACGGAAGAACCCCTACAGATCTTCGTAGCCTTTCATCGGATGTTGAAATCCTACCTACTGCTCACGGTTCAGGCTTATTTCAGCGAGGTGAAACTCAGGTGCTGAACATTACGACACTTGGAACTAAGCGCATGGATCAGATGATTGATGGGATTGACCCCATAACTCGGAAACGTTACATGCATCATTACAATTTCCCTCCATTCTCAACTGGAGAAGCAGGATTTATGCGAGGACCCAAGCGTCGAGAAATCGGTCATGGTGCCTTAGCCGAACGAGCTCTTTTGCCAGTTGTCCCGAGCGAAGACGAATGGCCTTATACCCTAAGACTAGTGTCAGACGTATTGTCCTCAAATGGTTCAACTTCCATGGCATCTGTTTGCTCATCGACGCTTTCTATGATGGATGCCGGTGTGCCAATCAAGTCTCCAGTAGCAGGTATAGCTATGGGTCTAGTGTACGCAGAGGGCAAATACACCACGCTTACTGATATTCTTGGGGCAGAAGATGCCTTTGGGGATATGGATTTCAAGGTAGCGGGTACATCTGAATTCATAACCGCACTGCAACTTGATACCAAGATTGAAGGTATCCCTGCAGATGTGTTAGCGGCTGCGCTAGATCAAGCTAAGGATGCCAGAATGCAAATTCTAGAATCCATGGCTGGAGCTATTTCAGAACCTCGGGAAGATGTTCGTGATGTGGCGCCAAAGATTATTAGCTTTGAAATACCTCTTGACAAAATTGGCGAAGTGATTGGACCTAAAGGGAAAGTTATTAATGCCATCCAGCAAGAAACTGGAGCAGAGGTCATTGTCGATGATGATGGCGTTATGGGAACAGTTTCTATAGCCGGAACTGACAGAGACGCAGTCTATGAAGCTGAACGGCAGATTAATTTAATTCTTGACCCACCTACAGCAGATGTCGGGGGAGTGTACGACGGAAAAGTTGTGAATATCACTAACTTTGGAGCCTTTGTGAACATTTTGCCAGGGCGTGATGGCCTTCTTCATATCTCTAAAATCGGTAGAGGAAAGAGAATTAATCGAGTGGAAGATGTTCTAGAACTCGGGCAGCAAATTGAAGTTCGAGTTGAAGATATTGATCCAAATGGAAAAGTCAGCCTTGTTTTGACTGGTGATGGCGAGTCTAAAGAGTCTAAAGAGTCTAAAGAGTCTAAAGAGTCTAAAGAGTCTAAAGATTCTAAAGATTCTAAAGATTCAGCCCCATCAAAGAATGAGGAAACTGAAACTTCCGGGGAAAACCAAGCAAGTTTTGAGGATGAGTTTGAGGAAAGTCTTGCTGAGGAACTCGGTGATCTAGGTCCTAAAGCAATTGGCGGCAATCGGCAGTCCAGTGGAAATAGGCGAAATAAAGGTCGTGGTGGACGAGGCAGGTAGTTAAGATCGCCTCCTCGCTAACCTTTTAATTTTAATATGCCCCTGATGGCGTTCACTCATGGCAGAATTAATGTATGACAAAGATTAGAGTTGGAGTAATTGGCGCAGCTGGGCGTATGGGTGCAACTGTTTGCCAAGCTGTTCTTAATGATCCCGCAACTTCTTTGGAACTCGCTGTGGATGAAAATGCGGTCGGAGACACAATAGATAATTGCGAAATAGAAATTCAGGAAGACCTTTCAAATATTGAAGATGTAAATGTTGTCGTTGATTTTACGGTGGCTGATGCATCACGAAAGACCCTTCCTTTTCTTGCAGCAAGAGGTATTCACGCAGTGGTTGGAACAAGTGGCCTAGACATGAAAGACCTCCAGAATCTAAGGCAATGTTTCACACAGAGCAATTGCGTTATTGTCCCCAATTTTTCAATAAGCGCTGTTCTTATGATGAGGCTTGCCGAAATTGCTGCACCGCACTTTGACACTATAGAAATTATCGAATACCACCACAATGAAAAGATTGATGCTCCTTCTGGGACTGCAATAGCTACAGCTGAAAAACTACAAGCGGCATCCAATGACCTTCGGGCTGATCCGACTAGCGACATGGTTCTTGAAGGGGCCCGAGGAGCTAAGGGTCAGACACAGATCCCTATTCATAGCGTACGCATGGAAGGGATGCTGGCTCATCAAGAAGTTCTTTTGGGAACTTTAGGTCAGACATTGACCATTCGACAGGATAGCTCTGATAGATCTTCATTCATGCCTGGAGTTATTATGGCTATTAAAGGAATCGGTAGATTAGAAGGTGTAAATGTCGGCCTTGAAACCTTAATGGATGTCTAAAAGAATTCTCACAACCATATTAGTAATCGCCGCAGTGGTGACAATGGTAATTCTGGGGTTCTGGCAACTAGATCGTCACTCCCAAAAAACTGAAATTAACGAAAGAATAAGCTCTAGATTAGTGCAACCATCAATTGACTTGGATGGCTTCATCGAAGAAAGCACTTCTCAGATTGCAGCTTCAGAGTATGAGTATCGTGCAATCACTGTCTCGGGGAACTATAAACAGTCTGACAGTATCCTTGTTAGAAATCGATCTTTCAATGGGGTACCAGGTTTCTGGTTTCTTACTCCTCTGGAGCTAGAGAGCGGATCATTTGTAATCGTTAACAGGGGGTGGATCCCTATCTCTGCAGAGGATTACCTAGATTCCAAAACCTCGGCCGTAGAGATAGCAGGGTTTCTTCGAAAAACCGAATCAGCAAAAGGTCTCCAGAAAGCGGATCCAGAGGAGATAGATCTCGACAGTCTAGGGAGAGTGGACCTAATCAGGTATGAGAAAGAGTTAGGTTACGAAATTTTCCCAATGCATATTCAATTAACTGAGCAAAGTCCTGACCAAATAGATAACTTTCCTAGAATCTTGGACATACCGGAGTTTAAAGAAAGACAGCATCTAAATTATGCGGTGCAGTGGTTTATTTTCGCAACCATCGCTGCATCAGGTTATCCCTTAGTTATTTATAGAAATAAAAAGAATCGCAATAAAGCTCTAGGTCAATCTGACATTCCGATTGACTATCTCTAATTCAAAAATTGCAAAGAAATAGTCTTAGGACTGCTAGCCTCCTTAAAGAAGATGAAAGGAAAAGGTATGCCTAAGTTTGGAAGAGTACTCACGGCAATGGTTACGCCTTTCACTGATTCGGGTGATTTGGATTTAGAAGAGGCATCTCGGCTCGCGCGGTGGTTAGTTGAAAACGGAAATGACGGTCTTGTAATTGCGGGAACAACTGGCGAGTCACCAACACTTACCCATGATGAACAAATTGCTTTGATAGAAGCTGTAGCGGAAGCGGTCGATGCACCTGTCATTGCAGGAACGGGAAGCAATGACACCAAGGCTGCAATAGAGTTGACCAAACGAGCTGAAAAGGTTGGTGCAGCAGGGATTTTGAGTGTTACCCCCTATTACAACCGACCGCCACAAAGCGGACTAACAGCGCACTTTTCTCGTATTGCAGCAGCCACAGAACTGCCAGTTATGTTGTACGACATCCCTGTCCGTAGCGGTAAAAAAATAGAAACTGAAACATTGCTTGAGCTCGCACATACTGTAAGCAATATTGTCGCTTTGAAAGATGCAGCTGGAGACCCTGGAGAAACAGCCGTATTCCTTTCACAAGCGCCAGAAAATTTTGAAGTATATTCTGGCGATGATTCGCTTAATCTTGCCCTTTTGGCAATTGGCGCTGTTGGTGTTGTTGGTGTCGCAACCCACTGGACAGGGAAAGAGCACCAAAACCTTGTAAAAGCTCTCTTTGGCGGGGACCTCGAACAAGCTCAACAGATAAATGCGTCTTTGCAGCCATCATTTGCTTACGAGTCATCCATAGATGCGCCTAACCCTATCCCAGCGAAGGTAATGATGAACTTACTTGGCTTTAATGTAGGCCTTGGGCGTCCACCAATGGATGTAATGCCGGAAGGATTACAAGAACTAGCGAAAAGCGTTGTTTCTCAGACTTTAATTGGGAAATCAATGGAAATTTCATAAGACGATTCTCGAATTTATGAATGACAGCGTTACAGTTACTTTCCTGGGTGGACTAGGTGATATTGGCCGAAATTGTGCTGCGATTGAAGCTCGGAACCAAATCCTACTTCTTGATTGTGGACAACTTTTCCCTGATGAGCTAATGCCTGGAGCCCACACGGTGCTCCCCGATTTTAGTTACCTGAACGGCCAAACTGAAAAAATAGTTGGCTGCATAGTAACCCATGCCCATGAAGACCATATCGGGGCATTATCACATGCGCTCAGACTGACTGAATTTCCTATTTATGGGTCACCATTTACGTTGGGGATGGTAAGACATCGTCTAAATGAAGCAAACTTAATGGGGAAAACCGAACTCATCCCTATACAGGATGGTGACGTCGTAAGTATCGGTGATTTTCAATGTGAATTTTTGCCCGTAACTCACTCAATTCCGAGAGGACTTATTTCAGCGATTAACACTCCACAAGGAATTATCCTCCACTCAAGTGATTTTAAATTAGACCTAAACCCCATTGATGGCAGGCTCACTGATCTTGAGAGAATTTCAGAAATATCTAGGAACCCTGGGATCAAGCTACTTCTCTGTGACTCAACGAATGCTGAGATACCAGGAAGTGGGATCTCAGAAACCGACGTAGGCGCAGAGCTGCAAAAAGTTTTTCATTTACATGAGGATAAACGGATTATCACAGCGTGTTTTTCAAGCCATATTCATAGAGTCCAGCAGATAGTTAGGATTGCCGTTGAGCAGGGAAGAAAAATAGCAGCTCTAGGTTTTTCCATGAGAAGAAACGTAGGCTTGGCAAGAGAATTGGGGATTCTCTCTATATCGGAAAACGACCTTATCGATATTTCGGAAGTAGATTCTTACCCACCTCATCAAATCTGTGTGATAAGTACCGGTTCTCAAGCAGAACCTAGGTCGTCGCTAGGATTAGCAGCCAATGGGAACGGGCGTTGGTTAACCATAGGGTCTGAAGACACAGTAATTCTTTCATCGCGGATGATACCTGGGAACGAAAAACGTATCGGGAGAATGATAAACAACTTAAATAGTCGAGGCGCAACTGTCCTCAGCGCTGATTTTTTAGCCATTCATACTAGCGGTCATGGCCAACAAGATGAACTCGCAACCTTGCATGAGGCAGCGAACCCAGAATGGCTTGTTCCTGTTCACGGAGAATATCGTCACTTATTAGCGCACAAAGACCTTGCCGTTAGGAATGGCATGGAACCTAAAAAAGTCCTTCTTGCAGTAGATGGAGACCAAGTAGTGCTTAACGACGATGGTTTGGTACTGGAGGAGAAAGTATGCGAAGGGGCATACGTATTCTCCCAAGGTTCTATAACGGAGAGAGAACATGGTGTTTTCTCCGAGCGAACGACACTGGGAGAAGAAGGTTGTGTCATAGCAAGCCTGACCGTTGATCTGCAAAATTATGAAGTAGTCGCTACTCCAACTGTTCTAAGTAAGGGCTGGCTAAATGATGGCATAGCCAGAGAATTCGAATCAGAAATCGAAGATATATTACTAGAAGAGATAGAAGAGTTGCTTGCTGTCCATGACCAAATTACGCAAGATTTGCTTAGACAAAGGGTTAGGAGAGTTACCGGAGGGTACGTCAATGAAAGAACTAAACGACGTCCTATGATCATTCCTATAGTTGACCTCGTATGAGATAAAACTAATAGGGAGCTTTTGGTTTCATCAGTCGCTAGATATACCCAAAAAACCATGTGGATAGTGTTACCGTTGAGCTTATTGTGGCTAAATCTAAAGAGAAATCCGGCAGAATTTTAAAATCATCCCTTAAGAACGGAAAAGCAGAAGAATCGAGCCGGAGAGAAAAAACATCTAAAAAAAATAGATCACAAGAACGAAAAAAGCCAGGAAGGTCCATAGCGAAAGTTACAGGAAGAACCTTCCAATCAGCTTTTTCTGGTCACAAAACAGATCTGATAAGTCTTGGGTTGGTTGTAATCGGGTTAGTTGCAGCTCTTGGACTGTACTTTGGTACAGCAGGGATAGTAGGGAAAGCCCTAGGGCCATGGGTATTTCGTTCAATTTTTGGCTTTGTCGGGTATGCAGCTCCGGTTGCATTAATCACAGCTGGTGTCTATTTAACATTTGAACTTCCTATTGAAGATGAATCATCAGATCAGGTAGAACCGACCGTTCGCTTTGCCCCTGTTTTTATTGGAAGCTTATTTGTTTTCTCGGCGGTCTGCGGACTTTCGCATCTGAACTCTGATTCAGGCAACTATGGGCTTTCCAATGTAGGAGAACTCAAGGAAGGCGGAGGGATACTGGGCTATCTAGTCGGAGCCCCTCTTCGTGCTGCCTTCGAGCAAATTGGTGCCACATTTGTTCTAATAGCTATCGGCCTTATAGGGATCATCGTGATAACTGGCATGACTTTTCGACAATCATTGTCCAAGGTATGGATTCTTCTACGGGGTTTATTCAGAGGGATTTCAAATGCGATTTACCTTGCGATGGGGGAAACTAGGGAAGAGATCGCTCAACGAAAAAGAGTTTCTGATAACCCCCTTATTCAAATAGATGGAGAGACTAGGCCCGTTGGAAAGGAAAAGAAGACTCTAAAAAAGGTAAAAGAGGATCGAGAGAATCAGGTTTTCGGTGAAGAAGAAACATTAGACCAGGCTAAAGAAGAAACCGGAAAGAAAGAAGGTAAAGCGAAAGGTCTGATATCTAAGAAAGAAGAAGATTCTATAACAGCTGGAGAGCAATTAGAAATAGAACTAGGTCCAGCCTCTAAAGGGTCAATATGGAAATTGCCATCAAACAAAATTCTTGTGCGTTCCTCAGTTCAAGATGTCAATGAGAAGCTCGTTGAAGAGAGAGGGCGTGTTCTTGAAAGAGCATTGGCAGCACATGGTGTTGAGACACGGTTAGTGGGAATGGTTGTAGGGCCAACGGTTACCAGATATGAATTGGAGTTAGGCTCTGGGGTGAAAGTCTCAAGAGTTACTGCACTGCATAAAGATATTGCCTATGCAATGGCTTCTGCGGATGTAAGGATTCTTGCACCTATCCCCGGTAGGCAAGCTATCGGTGTGGAAGTCCCCAATAACGAACGTCAAGTAGTTGCACTGGGCGATGTCCTTAGCTCGGTTGAAGCCCAAAGAGCTACTCATCCACTGGAAGTGGCAATCGGAAGAGACATTAACGGGAAATCAATCGTTATGAATTTATCAGAAATGCCACATATCCTAATAGCTGGCGCTACTGGCGCTGGGAAAAGTTCGTGTATAAACAGTATCGTTACCTCAGCTCTGATGCGGTCAACCCCTGATTCTCTGAGGATGATCCTAATTGACCCTAAACGCGTTGAAATGTCTCAGTACGAAAGAGTTCCGCATTTACTCACTCAACCAGTTGTTGACCCGAAAAAAGCCGCTAATGCCTTGCAGTGGGCTTGTCGTGAAATGGACCGCCGATACGAAATACTTGCAGAAGTCCGATTTAGAGATATCGCTGGATATAACGCAGCTTATGACAAAGGTTCAATTCAAGCACCACCAAGTGCCATCAATCCAGATGGGACTCCGAAAACCTATTCTCGACTTCCATTCATTTTAGTCGTTGTTGATGAACTTTCTGATTTGATGATGGTTGCCCCTCGGGATGTTGAAGATTCAATTTGTAGAATCGCTCAAAAGGCTAGAGCAGTTGGTATCCACTTAGTCGTTGCAACGCAGAGACCTTCAACGAACGTAATTACAGGAGTAATAAAAGCCAACATTCCAGCGCGAATAGCTTTCGCTGTTTCCAGTTTGACAGATAGTCGCGTAATACTGGACCAAGGGGGAGCAGAAAGACTAGTTGGTCGGGGTGACATGTTAGTCCTAGACCCAAAATCATCTAGCCCTCATAGAATCCAAGGTGCTTGGGTGAGTGAAGATGAAGTTAAACGAGTCGTGGGAGCATGGAGAAAACAATCAGATCACTTGAAAGAGAAGGGCAAGGTTGATGAAATTTCAACTCAACAAGCGATAACTGAAGTCCCAGTTACTCCAGCTGGAGAAGGGTTACCAGGAGGATCAACAGGGGATGCCGGTGATGACGAACTTCTCCTAAAGGCTATGGAACTAGTGGTTGACTCTCAACTAGGATCTACCTCTATGCTTCAGCGCAAACTCCGTATCGGATTTGCTAGAGCTGGACGAATAATGGATCTTCTTGAGGAGAGAGGCATAGTCGGACCAAGCGAAGGCTCCAAACCAAGAGAAGTGCTGATGAGTGCTGAACAAATACATGATCAAGGAAACACTAGCGATAGTACGATATAGAATTTGACCTGACCTATGCTTCTCCAAATCGTCTTACTAGTAACTGGAATCTATTTCCTTATTCAGGGGGCGGATTTGCTGGTTGAAGCATCAGTTTCGCTAGCGAAAAAAAATGAGATCTCTATGGTCATAGTTGGAGCGGTAATCGTGGGCTTCGGAACAAGCATGCCCGAAATGGCTGTTTCAACAATGGCAGCTGGGACAAATGACTTAGACTTGGCTGTGGGAAATGTAATCGGATCAGTGGTTGCAAACCTTTCTCTAGTGCTCGGGGGTGCAGCTTTAGTAGGGAAGGTGCCTATTTCAGAAAAGAGCATCAGAACATACTTACCCCTCTCTTTAAATGCAGTGTTTTGGTTCTGTTTTTTTGTTCAAGGCGGACTCCGTAGGTACGAGGGTTTTATCCTTCTCTCCATTCTCATTATCTCATTGAGCATAATCGTGAGAATCGAAAAAGAAGGTTCTGTCTTCCCCCCCGAAGAAGACCTAGACGAACTACCAGACCATAGAGTAAAGCTGGGGAAAATTCGTCAAAAATTAGAGAATAAGGATACAGGTAAGACAGTCTTAGGGTTTTTCCTTATCATTGTATCTTCGTGGGTTATTACGGAAAGCTCTACAGGTTTAGCAGATAAATGGGGAATAGGAAGTGGGTTTGTAGGGGCTAGTCTCGTCGCAGTTGGGACTTCTTTGCCGGAGTTGGTCGCATCAATTGTCGCTGTAAGAAAAGGGAAACCTGAAATAATTATTGGGACAATCTTAGGATCAAATATTTTTAATGGAGCTGCTATAGGGGCAACAGTGGGAATCGTCGGACCAGGAGTAGTAAGCGATAATACGTTAATAGGGCCGATAACAATTATGTCAATTTCGATGATTGTCCTCCTTTGGATTGGAAAAGGAGTTTCGAAAGAACCAATAGGAAAAATCAGTGGATTGATCCTTCTGTTAATTTATGGTTCATGGATGTTGCTCGTAGGTATCTAGCAATGGCTATGAAAAACACAGAGACGCCTACCTATTCATAGAATTTGTAAGGATACGATTAAGCTATGAGCCGAAGCTACTGGATTGAAACCCTCGGATGCCCGAAGAATGAAGTTGATAGCGAAAAACTCGCTGGGACACTCCATGAAGAAGGGATGGTTCCAGCAAACTCTATAGAGATAGCGGATCTAGTAGTTGTCAACACATGCGCGTTCATTGAAGATGCAAAAAAGGAAAGCATCGAAACGATCTATGCGCTCAATGAAGTAAGAACAGAGAACTCTAATCTAGTAGTAACGGGGTGCATGGCTGAAAGATACGGGAAGGACTTGTTAGACGCTTTTGACGATGATGTTGATGCAGTTGTCGGTTTTGGCGTTCCTGTGACCCTAAAAGAGAAACCCGAAATACCGGAATTTGATCTACTGAACTTACCTCGTCCGAAAACACATAATCAATGGGGGTACGTGAAAGTCGCCGAAGGGTGCGATCGCATCTGTGGCTTCTGCTCAATCCCATCATTTCGAGGCCCGCAGAGATCTAGGACGATGGCATCAATAAAGCAGGAAATACAGTCAATGGATTTACAAGAAGTCGTTCTAGTAGCACAAGATCTTGCATCCTACGGAAGAGATATACCTGATGATGTTTCAATAATGAATCTTTACAAAGAAACGAGTGAGTTGGTCCCTTGGGTCCGTCTTCTGTACCTTTACCCTTCTAGCCTGACGAAAGGTTTAGTAGACCTCATAGCTGATAGTCCAGTACCTTATTTCGACTTGAGTTTGCAACATGTCTCTAGGCCATTGTTAAAACGAATGCGCCGTTGGGGAGATAGTCAAAAATTTAGTGAAACTATTCAAAGAATAAGAAGACAGAACCGTGAATCGGTTTTTCGGACGAATTTTATTGTTGGGTATCCGGGTGAGACTGAGGAAGATCATGACAAACTTCTCCAGTTTGTGGAAGAAAATGCATTGGATTGGTGCGGTTTTTTTGCCTACTCACGTGAAGAAGGCACCTTTGCTGCTTCCCTAGATAACCAAGTTGATATCAGTCTTGTTCGAGAAAGAATGCAAGAGCTCAATGAATTGCAAGATGTTATAACTGCGAATCACCGCGATAGTCTTGTGGGTGCACGAGTGGAAGTCCTAGTTGATTCCAATGGAACTGCAAGAAGCTTTAGGGAAGCTCCTGAGATCGATGGGGTGATACATGTTCCTGAGAATCTTAAGGTTGGCACCTTCTCAACGGTTAAAGTAGTTGAAGCGACCGGAACAGATCTAGTAGCTACTAACTATCTTTCGTAATGGAACCAATGAACGAGAAGCCAGCGTATAAGTTATCAAACGAGATTTTAACCCCTGCAAACATCATCACGGTCACTAGAATTCTTGCTTCACCAATCTTATTTATTCTGATTCTTTCTGCTGATGATACGAATGGGGCTTCGTGGAAAGCATTCATACTCGGTTTCATTTTCGGAATAAGTGACGCATTCGATGGCCAGATTGCTAGGGCAACTGGAAGCGTTACAAAACTAGGGGCATTTCTGGACCCGTTAGCAGACAAAGTGGTTGTTTTGGGATGCATGTTATCGCTCCTATCAATAGGAAAATTCCATTGGCTTCCTGTGTTCATTATCTTGTTAAGGGAATTAGGCATCTCGGCTTACCGGTTTTGGGTTGTCCGTAACGGAGTTGTAATCCCTGCTTCTAATTTGGCTAAATGGAAAACTTTCGCGCAGGGCACGACACTTCTGATAGCGGTTCTACCTCCAACCAGTGAGGCTGAATGGTTAGTGGTTTCAATGCTTTGGTTAGCTGTAGCAATGACCTTGCTAACCGGTTTGCAATACATACGAAGAGGAAATGAGGCATCTCAAAGCACTCTATTAGGAAAGGGGATTTGATGGGGCGAACAAGTTGCGAGGTAGTTGCAGTTGGAACAGAACTATTATTAGGGCAAATTGTGGACACGAATTCGTCATGGATAGGTGAACAATTGGCGCTTTCGGGCATTGACAGTTATTTCCAGACCAAAGTCGGAGATAACCCTGAGAGAATAAAAGCTGTTCTGAAACAAGCGTTAGGTAGGTCTGATGTCGTTATTGTTTGCGGCGGTTTAGGGCCCACTCAAGATGATTTAACAAGAGATATGATCGCTGAGGTCATGGGGGTCCAACTGGTATTGGATGAAGAACTAGCTGAACGGATAAAGGCTATGTTCGCTGGTAGGAACCGACCAATGCCAGAGAACAACCTCAGGCAAGCAATGGTTCCCGTGGGTGCGGAAATACTACCAGTCATGCCTGGAACAGCTCCGGGTTTGAAAGCACCGATAAATGGAAAAACAATTTATGCCGTTCCTGGTGTTCCATGGGAAATGAAACAAATGGTTGGAGAAGTAATTATTCCAGATATTCGAAAACAGGCGGGATTGAATTCAATTATACGGTCCAAGACTTTGAGAACTTGGGGGGATTCAGAATCAGGATTAGCTGAGAAACTGTCGGGTGAAATTGAAAGGCTAGATGATGCAGGCGAAGCAACTATCGCTTTCCTAGCTAGTGGCATAGAGGGACTTAAAGTCCGACTTACAGCGAAGGGTGAAGATGAAGAGTCTGTATATTCCATTCTTGAGAAAGAAGCCCAGATAGTCGCTTCGATTCTTGGTAAAGAAACAATTTTCTCGTATGACGATGAAACGATGGAATCGGCAGTACTTGCAATTTGTCGCCAAGAAGGGTTAACACTTGGACTAGCTGAGTCTATGACAGGAGGATTAATAGCGAGTCGGATTACTGATGTTCCTGGATCTAGCGATGTTTTCAAAGGGTCTGTGGTTGCATATTCATTAGAAACAAAAAATCAGTTACTAGGCGTATCGTCATCATCGGTGATTTCGCAAGAAATGGTAGAGGAAATGGCGATAGGAGCATGTGAAGCTTTGAATTGTGACGTATCGATAGCGGTATCTGGGAATGCTGGCCCTACGGCTCAGGAAAACGAGATCGGGCGAGTCTGGATGGCTACCGCAGTTGATGGTGAGGTTGAAGCATTTACAGTTAAGTGGCCCTTTGATCGGAATCAAATTCGGCAATTTACGACAATAACAGTCTTGAATGCTTTACGACTCCGTCTCCTCAACCGCAATCAATGAATCATCAGTCCATCTGCCAATGAAAGATAACAAAATTCCTGAAATTTGATCGGAATGTTCAGAGAAGAGATTAGTGCCGTGTTGCTGACCTGGTAACTCAAGAAATTGAGTTGCGGCGGCGGCAGTTTCTAAGCTTCGAGCATCACCGGTAAAGGGCGGGTCATTCTCAGCTACAATTAATAACAGAGGAATAAGCATGGACTTTACTGCATCTAGAGCGTTTACTCTTCCAAATGAAGTTGGCGGTGATAATGCAGCTACCGCTTGGGCTTCTACTTCAGGAGCTAATTCTATGGATGCCGTTCCACCCATAGAAGCGCCAATAAGAACCACTTGTTTCGCTCCGTATGCACGCACATAAGCAACCGCAGCTTCGAGGTCCCTATCCATTCTCGTGTTTTTCGTTCCGGTTGATTTGCCATATCCCCTGAAATCAAATGTTAAGACTTTATACCCAGCTTCACTTACTAAACGAGCGAATGGAAACCAAGAGGACTGATCTCTTCCTCGCATATGCGAGAGCACTATGGCAATTTCACCTTGGCCGAAGACAGACCCCCAAAGATCCTCTGAATCCTCCGTGCGAAATCGTATGATTTCCGTAGCTCCAGACTCTCCAATGTCCCCAGCGCTTAGAACAAATTGATTTGAAATTGGTGAATTATTACTGCTTACTTCTCCGGATGCACATGCTGATAGTAGAGCCAATGTCAGGACGACAGCAAAAGCATTGCGTAGTAGAGATTGTTGCTTAAAAATCAAAGCTAAGTCTCATCGGCTTCAGGTTCCAACTGCAGCGAAGCAGAATTCATGCAGAATCGCTCACCTGTAGGAGGTGGCCCATCATTGAAGACGTGTCCTAAATGCGCTCCACAAGTTGCGCACACAGCTTCAGTTCGCACCATCCCATGCGAATGGTCTACCAGTCTTTTGATAGATTCTTCTTGTAAAGCCTCATAGAAGCTTGGCCAACCTGTCCCAGAGTCAAATTTTGTATCACTTGAGAAGAGTTGCGTATTGCAAACGACACACCGGTATGTTCCTTTCGTCTTAGTATCCCAATAACAACCAGTAAAGGCTCTTTCTGTTCCTGCTTGTTGAGTTACGTAGAACTGTTCATCAGAAAGAAGTTCACGAATTTCGGTTTCATTTTTTTTGTTGCTTTCCATAGATCCTCCCCATGGCTAACTTCATAGAAATATAGACACCAAACTAGGGGGAGAATGAAAGAAACACTGCTTTTTCAACAAATCCTTGACCGAACAAGCGTTCGTAATTACAATTATGTAATAAGAAATGTCATACCCCCAACTTAGGGTTATCAATTAAGAAATTAAGTAGACCAAATTACCCAATAGAACAAGGTGAAAAAATGGAAAATGAAAAAGCACTAGATTTAGCTCTTAGCCAAATTACCAAACAATTTGGTGAAGGCGCAGTAATGAAAATGGGCGAGAAAACAACCATGCAGATAGAGTCTGTGCCAACTGGGGCGCTAGCGCTTGATCTTGCTCTAGGTGTGGGTGGCCTCCCGCGAGGGCGCGTAACAGAGATCTTTGGACCAGAATCATCAGGGAAATCGACATTAGCTACACATGTAGTTGCTGAAGCTCAACGCAATGGTGGCATTTGTGCGTACATTGACGCGGAACATGCCATGGATCCTATCTATGCGAAAGCCATAGGAGTTGATGTCGACGAACTCCTTATTTCCCAACCCGATACTGGTGAACAAGCTTTAGAAATCGTTGACACCCTTGTCCGGTCCGGAGCCATTGACGTTATTGTCATTGACTCAGTTGCTGCGCTTACGCCTAGAGTCGAGTTAGAGGGAGAAATGGGGCAAAGTCATGTAGGGCTTCAAGCGCGACTCATGTCTCAAGCTCTACGCAAATTAACCGGTAATTTAAATAAGACAAAGACAATTTGCATATTTATCAATCAACTCCGAGAAAAAATTGGTGTCATGTTCGGTTCTCCTGAAACGACCCCTGGTGGACGAGCTTTGAAATTTTACTCTTCAGTGCGGCTTGATATAAGGAGAATTGAATCTCTTAAATCCGGTGTTGAAATTGTAGGAAATCGTACTCGGGTTAAAGTTGTTAAGAATAAATGTGCTCCACCTTTCCGACAAGCAGAATTTGACATTATGTATGGGAAAGGTATCAGTAGGGAAGGTTCATTGCTTGATACGGGCGTTGATATGGACATCGTCACCAAATCAGGCGCTTGGTATACCTATGAGGGAGAACAACTTGGGCAAGGAAGAGAGAATGCTAAGGTTTTCCTTAGTGAGAATCCAGAAATCATGATGGAAGTTGAAAACAGAATCTGGGCCATAGTAAACCCTGAAAACGAAATCGAAGAATTTACTGAAGCAGATGATGAGCCAATAACTGTTGAAGAGTAAATTCTCTCGCTTCTTCGGACTGTAGGTACGGTATTTCCCTCTAACCTATAATTGATGACGAAAAGATACTCAATACAAACTTTCGGCTGTCAAATGAACGAACATGACTCTGAGAGAATATCCGGGCTTCTTGAAACCGCTGGGTTAGAAAGAGCGCTAGAGCCAGAATCCGCAGATGTGATTGTTTTGAATACATGCTGTATTCGTGAGAATGCAGACAATAAATTTTACGGTCATCTCGGAAATCTCAAATCTCTGAAAGAACTCAACCCTTCGATGAAAATAATGGTTGGCGGATGTCTAGCTCAGAAGGATCAAGAGACAATAAGGGATCGAGCTAGCCATGTTGATGTTGTTTTTGGAACTCATAATTTAGAGCGTGTGGTGGACTTGCTAGAAGCGAGCGACCATGGGCCGATTGTGGAGATAATTGAGCCCACAGGAAATGAGCTTGATTCATTTGGGAGTGAACCTTTACCAACTCGCAGAGACGTAGCGTACGCGGCGTGGATGACTATTCAGAGCGGTTGTGATAATGCGTGCGCATTTTGCATAGTGCCCCAAGTCCGTGGTCCGGAAGTAAGTAAACCCTTTGGGGATTTATTGCAAGAAGCTAAAAATCTAGTTAATGATGGGGTTGATGAGATTACGCTCCTAGGGCAAAATGTCAACAGTTACGGTCGTGACTTAACACTTAAGCTACGCTTTGAGACCCCTAGCGAATTGGATGAAGCTATTGCAGGCTACGAGTGGGCGAATAACATCAGGCGAACACCTAGACCCCTCTTCGGAGATCTCCTTAGGAAAATCGGTGGCATCCCTGGGCTACGACGAGTTCGATATACTAGCCCGCATCCGAAAGATCTTCGTGATGACGTAATGCACGCTATGGCAGAAACTGAAAGTGTCTGCGAGCATCTCCACTTCCCACTCCAATCCGGAAGTGATCGAGTATTGTCTGCTATGCATAGGGGATACACAGCCGAAAGATATTTGAAAAAGCTTGAGCAAGCTCGTTCGATAATACCTGATCTTGCTGTAACGACTGACATTATTGTTGGTTTCCCCGGCGAGACTGATCATGATTTTGAAGAAACGCTCAATGTTGTTGCTCGGGCAGAATTTGATAGTGCTTTTACCTATGTTTTTTCTCCAAGGCCAGGGACGGAAGCAGCAGAAATGATAGAAGAATATTGCGACCACAAAGTAGCAGTAGAGCGGTATGAAAGACTTCGAGCTGTTATTCAAAGGTCCGGGAGGATAAAGCACCAAGAAAGAGTTGGGAAAGAAGAGAGAGTAATTATTGAAGGAATAAGCAAAAAAGACCCTACTTTGCTTTCAGGGAGAACGAGGCAAAATAAGCTAGTTCATTTCCCCGCAGCGCATTTACCAGATGGAACTTTAGCTATCGCAAAGGTAACTTCGGCAGCACCCAACTACTTAATGGGAGAATTAGTGGAAGTCTTGGAGAAGCCACGAAGAAAAACTAGAATCTCAGTGGTAGCTGGGTGAGCAAACATAACAACCTTCCGTTGTTGGCCGTTGTTGGAACAACTGCATCTGGGAAATCAACTGTCGCTATGGAATTAGCGAAGAGCGTGAGGGATGTAGAAATTATTTCAGTTGACTCAATGCAAATATATCGTGGCATGGATATAGGTACAGCAAAACCAACTAAGAAAGAATTGGAGTTAGTCCCGCATCATATGATTGATCTTATAGATCCTGATAAAGAATATGGGATAAGTGAATACCAAAAAGAAGCTCAGGAAGTATTAAAAGATATTAAAAAGCGAAACTCTATTCCGCTATTAGTTGGAGGCACTGGGCTCTACTTGCGGACAATCATTGATGATTTAACAATTCCGGGGCAGTATCCAGAGACTCGAAAGGAAATGGAAACTGAATCAGAAACTAAAAAGTTATATGAAAAGCTAAGCCAATTAGATCCTGTAGCAGCTTCAAGAATAGAAGAAAATAATAGACGTAGGATCCTCAGAGCACTAGAAGTTACGGTAGGAAGTGGAAAAAAATTTTCAAGTTATGGGCCAGGTCTTGCTAAGTATCCCAAAACAGAATTTAGAATCTTTGGTTTGAAATGGGATAGGGACCATATTGATCAGCGAATTATCGCGAGGTATGAATGGCAATTGAATAATGGTTTTTTGGATGAAGTTAAACAATTGTTTAATAGTTCTATCACAATATCCCGGACTGCTTCACAAGCACTGGGGTATAGCCAATTCTTTGAGCATTTAAGGGGTGAACTAAGCTTTGAAGAAGCGTTTGAAAAGGCAATTGCTGATACTAAGAAATTTGCACGGAAACAAGAACGTTGGTTCCGTCGTGACCCCAGGACTCATTGGATAGAGATAAAGGAAGATCCTTTAGAAGCTATACCAATTCTTATGGAAGAATATAGAGAATGCATTTCGTAAAATATCATGGACTTGGGAATGAATTTCTCATTACGGTTGTTGAAGAGCTTCCTCGAGACCCATCTCAACTCGCCATAGCATTATGTAATAGTGAAAATAATATAGGGGCAGATGGTTTAATATTCGGAATTCCACATGAAGACGAAACAATTGACAGGCAAATGATCTTGTTTAACGCTGATGGTGGACGTGCTGAAATTTCTGGAAATGGAGTTAGGTGTTTAGCCCATGAACTCTTTGCTGATAGCGGATTCGAAGGATCTCTTCAGATTCTGACAGACGCAGGTATTCGAGAAACTAAATTTGTAGAAAAAAATAGTGACGTTGTAATGATTGAAGTGAATATGGGTTATGTCGAATTCGGTCCTGAAATAGTATTTTCTGAACTGGGAGTTCAAACCAATTTAGAAATTATCCAAGTCGGAACAGTAGATGTTGGTAATCCTCACATTGTCTTGCAAGTAAGGGACATTCATGCATTTGAGATTGCAGATTTCGGACCACTCATTGAGTCAGCATGGAGTGATGATGGTGTGAATGTTCATATCGTGCAGGTAAACGATAGAGCAAATATCTCTATGTTGACTTGGGAACGGGGAGCAGGAGTTACCGCTGCCTGTGGAAGCGGAGCTATAGCATCAGCGGCTATTGCCATGAGATGGGATCTCGTTGATAGTGATGTGACCGTTAGTATGGCAGGAGGGGCAGCCGATATTTCTAAAAGGGAAACTGGGGTTTTTCTCAAAGGCGAATCCGTTAAAATGAGTGATCACGAGGTTCCTACTAGTGTCTGATCCGCAACCTAAAGGCCAAACCTCCACACACCGTGGGGCCTTCGGAGATCTTGGAGGTGAAGAGCGAGGATTCATTGATCGCTCTTTCCGAGAGCGAATTATTCTTGTAGGAGTAGACAACCAAACCGACAAAAATCAGTTAATTGAAGCTCAGATGGATGAACTGCAACAATTGGTTGCAACTGCAGGTGCTGACGTGGTTTCTAGCGTCATTCAAAAGAGAAATATTCCGGACTCTGCAACGTATATCGGACGTGGGAAAGCGATTGAGATATCCGCCCTAGCTGAAGAGCTTGATGTTGATACTGTTGTTTTCAACGAGGAATTAACACCTGCTCAGCAATTTAACCTTGAAAAAATCTTTAAACGATCAGCTATCGACCGAACTGCTGTGATACTTGATATTTTCGCTCAAAATGCCAGCACTCCAGAAGGTAAGTCGCAAGTTGAACTTGCTCAACTTCAGTATCTCCTACCTCGTCTTCGTGGAAGAGGGGGAACGTTAAGCCAACAAGCAGGCGGGATCGGAACTAGAGGCCCCGGTGAGACCAAACTTGAGATAGATCGCCGTCGCCTTGTGAGGCGGATTCATAAACTGCAAAAACAATTGAAAGGTATAAGTTCAACTCGAACTAATCAATCGAAACGACGTCGGAAATCTGTGAACCAATCAGTTGCGATTGTTGGATATACAAATGCTGGGAAATCAACTCTTTTGAATTATCTAATCGGTTCATCAGGAGATGCGTTTGTTGCTAACCGACTATTTGCAACGTTGGACCCACTTACGAGAAAAATGCAATTAGCTGGAGGCGAAAAAATTTACCTCAGTGACACAGTGGGTTTTGTTAGAAATCTTCCTCACCACCTTGTAGAAGCATTCAAAACAACTCTAGATGTCGTCATTGACGCCGATCTATTGGTTCACGTAGTTGATGGCAGTAAAAATGCTCCAGGTAAGGACCTTTCCGCCGTCAGGTCAGTACTGCGTGATATAGGAGCAAAAGATATCCCAGAGCTTATTGTGTTCAATAAGATGGATCAGGCAGACCCCTCAACCTACTTGTTGGATTATCCGAATTCAGTTTGTGTGTCAGCAAAAACTGGTGAAGGGATTGAGAAAATGATGACAACTATTAGTGATTTGCTTCGTTCTCAGTTAGATATTTATGAACTCGAAATTCCTTTGTCGAGAGGAGACCTTATCGCACAGGTCCACCGAGAAGCACAGGTCTTGATAGAAGATGTGCATGAGGAGAATTTAGTTATGAGGGTACGTCTAGACGCATTTGCCTATACGCGGCTTAAGAAATATCTGAGACCTGAGAAAGTTACATAATGGCATTTGAACTACCTCCTTATCCCTATGATTTACTGAACCCATTTAGGGAAAAGGCAGAAAAGCATAAAGGAGGTGTAGTTGATCTGTCAGTTGGAACACCTTGTGACCCCCCACCTGCTGCTGTGGTAAATGCTTTATCGGAATCTGAATCTGAAAGGGGCTACCCCAAATCTATAGGTTCAATGGATTACCTGAGAGCGTGCGCAGAATGGTTGGAGAGAAGGTTCGGAGTGGAAGTGCCAGTAAGTGACGGTCTCGCTGGATGCATCGGAACAAAAGAATTCGTCGCTTCGGCGCCAAACGACCTTCGTCTCGCTAATCCTGAGAAAGACACAGTTCTGTACCCGTCAGTTAGTTACCCATCTTATGCAATGGGGGCTGAACTTGCTGGTTGTCGTTCTATCCCTATCCCCGTTGATAGCAACTTGAAAATAGATTTAGACCAGGTAAGCGATGAAGATGCTGAACGTTCACTAATGGTTTGGATAAATTCCCCTAGCAACCCGACAGGAGTTTTGGAGGACTTGACTCGAGCGGCGAGATGGGGAAGGGAGAGAAACATCCCAGTCTTTAGCGATGAGTGTTACGCTGAGTTCACTTGGTCCATGGAGCCGCAGACAATTCTGAATGAAGGCATAGATGGTGTCGTAGCGGTTCACTCATTATCTAAGAGATCTAATCTTGCTGGCATACGAGCTGGTTTTTATGCAGGTGACCCAAACATAATCCATTGGTTACGAGAAGTTAGAAAACACGCGGGGAAAATGATCCCTGGCCCAGTTCAGGCAGCCGCTGTGCATGCCTTTCTTGACGATAATCATGTTGACGTCCAAAGAAATCTCTATAGAGAAAGACTTGAATTTCTGAAAGAGTGTTTTGAAAGATTAGGGTTTTCTGTTTCTCTGCCCGAGGGTGCCTTCTACCTGTGGATTCGTTCTGAAGAAAAGAACTGCTGGGAAATAGTAGAGGAATTGTCTAACAAAGTAGGAGTTCTTGTAACTCCAGGAACTTTCTTCGGCGAGGCGTGTGCGAATTTCGTGAGGGTTGCAGCCGTGCAAGAAATGTCCAAGCTATTCCTACTCAAGGAAAGAATTAGCAAGCTTTCGTAGACTAAAAGCAAGTAGTGTTATGACTATGGCCTCAACTGAAAAAACTTCATCCGATTTATTTGACCTAACACGCCAACTTGTCGCTATTCCTTCCGTAAGTTTTGAAGAAAGGGAAATCACTGATTTACTAGAGGGGCGATTAACTGTTCTTCCATGGCTTGATACTGTCAGAATTGGCGATAATCTCATAGCTCGAACCAGAGGGAACAAGAATGTGAGAGTGCTTCTCGGTGGGCATACAGATACTGTTCCGGCACAAGGAAATGCTGAAGTTAAGGTAGAAGGCGATGTCCTTTGGGGTGTGGGTTCTGCTGACATGAAAGGTGGGATCGCGACAATGTTGTCATTGGCAGAAACTCTTCCTGAAACAGCAGTAGAAGTGACATATGTTTTCTATGCACGTGAAGAAGTAGCATATAAAGATAATGGGCTTCTTGAAATTGGCTTGGAAAGACCTGAACTTCTAGATGCCGACTTGGCAATACTAGGGGAACCTACATCTGGAAACATAGAAGCAGGTTGTCAGGGAACGATGCGATTTATTTTGGAGCTGGCAGGGGAGCGGGCGCACACTGCTCGACCATGGATGGGAAAGAATGCAATACATAGGATGCATGGTGTCTTAAAAGCCATAAATGACTATGTTCCTAGGAGTCCAGTTCTTGAGGGATGTCAATACCGTGAAGCTCTTCAAGTGGTAAACGTTGAAGGTGGCGTAGCAGGAAATGTCGTTCCCGACCTCAGTAAATTGACTATCAACCATCGGGTTGCGCCGGATAGAACTCTGTTTGATGCGGAGAATGCAATTCGTAGCTTCTTTGAGCCGTACATGGAGAAAGGGGATCAATTAACTTTGGTTGATGCAGCCCCACCTGCAAAGCCAGGTCTCGGAAATCCGCTCTTGAGGTCAATGATTCACAATCATGACCTTAAAGTAGAAGCAAAACTTGGTTGGACAGACGTGGCTTTTTTCGACCAACGAGGTATCCCGGCAGTAAATTTCGGTCCAGGGGATGCAACATTGGCTCACACGAAAGATGAACGAGTGCAGAAATCATCAATTGAAGGGTGCTTTGGAGCCCTGAAACAAATGCTTGAAGCCGGAATTTAGAAATTTAGATTTTTCGCAGAACAGTGACGACTTTCCCATAAATTTGAACTTCATCAGCGCCAAAGTACATTGGTTGCATGGAAGTATTAGCAGGGGAGAGAATTATTTCGTTTCCTTGCTTCGAATAAGTTTTTATAGTTGCTTCATCTCCGGGAATTCCAGCCACGACAATTTCTCCATCATTTGCAGTAATCTCTTTTTTGGCAACTACAAAATCTCCATCAAAAATACCTAGTTCAATCATGGACTCACCTCGAACCCGTAGCATGAACAGGTCACCTTCTCCGGTTAAATCAGCAGGCAAGGGCATCACTTCTTCTATGTTTTCCGCTGCTAGTACTCCCGTTCCAGCTGCAACATCACCGACGAGCGGGACGTGCGAAACTGGCCGCCTGTCAATGATGGCTCCTGATCCAGCATCCCAATGCACTTCAATAGCTCTTGGTTTCGTGGGATCTCGCCGTATGTAACCTATATCTTGCAATGTGCTGAGATGGTTATGGACAGATGCAGGGGAGTTCAAGCCGACCGCCTGCCCAATTTCGCGGACGGTTGGTGGAAAACCTTTATCGCGTATGGTTTCATCTATGAACGCAAGAATCGAACGTTGCCGCTCGCTGATATCAGTTTTTGTCATTTCTCTCCAGTCAAAAGTAATTCTAGAAAATTAAATTACACCGTTGTAACCGAACACATGTTCGTATATAGTAGAACACATGTTCGCAGAACTAATGTTCGCCGAACAATTGTTCGGTGTCAAGGCTTTGTGTAAAAAATAAAATGTCACACCTGTTTGGGAGGATAATTACATGCAAAACACACTTACATTCCATCCAATATTAGATCTTCCAACTTTGGAAGAAGAGAGCACTTCTGTCTATGTGGATGGAAACAACCAGATGTTCACTAGAGCCGTACCTCATGAACTGGTCAAGGCTAGGGAATCTCGCGTGGAGTATCGTTTCAGGCGTGTTCTTGTTGGGGTAACTCTTATTATACTTGGCGCTTTTCTTTGGACTGTTTTCGCTCTCGTTACCGGACTGAACGATCAATCAGTGGGGGCTGACCTTTCTCCCGACGCCCCTAGGGAAATCTATACAGTTCAGTCCGGTGACACTCTTTGGTCAATTGCTATGGGGATAGACACAGATGGAGACCCTAGGGACACGGTCGACCGGTTAGCGGCCTTAAATGGTGGTAGCGCCTTGTACATTGGTCAGAAGTTAATACTTAGTAACTGAAAAGATTGGCTTCAGGGTCTTTGTTTAGATTCAGTCTTTAATTTTCCCGATTGCGAAGAAAGCGCGTGAAAATAAACTCGCCAACTTCTAATCTTCGATCTTGCAACATTTGACCCGGTGGGTAACTTGTGTCGGTAGTGACAGCAATAGCACTCTCATCATCGGAACGTAAAGGACTCGTAGTTATGCATAATTCATCAAACAAGTCGTCTTCGACGAACTGTGCATTAAGTGAAGGTCCTCCTTCAACTAAAATAATTTTCCCGAAGAGCGAAGATAATGTATCCACTCCTTCATTTAAGTTAACTTTGTCTTCTCCGCAGAGAAAAACTTCACCTATTGAAGATACTCGCTCGCGATTTATTTCAGGGGAACTAGATGATGTCAGAATTACCGGATTGTATTCAAATGACGAGAAAAGCGGAATTTCCTCATCAAAATTTAAGCGATTGCTAACTATCGCTATGGTAGGTAATGGAGACTGGCCAAGAGATTCTCGTTCTGTAATTAACTCTTTTGTTAGCTGTGGGGGGCGGTATCGTTCAGCACGAACGGTTGAGTATCCGACAATAATAATGTCCGCAATGCCCCTGAGAGCTGTAAATAGTGCCTTATCTGCTGCTCCTCCCAACGGGCCAGATAGTCCATTCAGGGTCGCTAAGCCATTTGATGATGTGATCATATTTAGCAATATCCAAGGATTATCATTTGCATGAATCCTTTTATCAGAAGTATAAGTATTAACCAGATTCAAAATTTCCGGCGTCATTTCTACCTGTTCTTTCTTTCCTGTGGAAAAGATCAAACACTATCCACAATGAAATCCCCATTAAATTCCTCTAGTAATCCACAGAGTGTACTAGGTAGATTATGTCACAGTGACGGATCGCAAAGCCTATCGGCGGAATGGTGGCAGTTTGAAATAATAAGAGATTTCCCTTTGAGTAAATCAAAGAAGAGATTTCTGCCTTGGAAATATGTTCATGGAACGCTCTTAGAATGCTTCAGTGAATTTCCGACCTGCCGAGGCTTGGGTCCGTCACAACAGATCGAAAAAATACATGTAAATAGAAAGCAGTAACGTACTTATGACTGAGAAAAAAAATCCACCAGCGATTGGCTTTAGTCGGCGAATTACAGATGGGGAGAGCAACCCCTACGATGGTGTCATTTGGGGTAATCGTGATGCAGTTATAGAGAATTGGATGGATGGTTCAATTGCTTTTGAACAGAAAAATGTTGAGTTCCCAGAAAGTTGGTCGATCAATGCAAGTAACATCGTTTCTCAAAAATATTTTCGCGGAGCTATTGAAAGTGAAGAGCGTGAAGCATCTCTAAAGTCTTTAGTTGGACGTGTAGTTGGTCAGATAGTGGAGTGGGGAGAAGACGGAGGTTATTTCGCTAGCGGTAATGAACGGGATGTTTTTCATGATGAGCTTGTAGCTCTCTTAATCCGTCAGAAAGCATCTTTTAACTCTCCCGTTTGGTTTAACATAGGGGTGCCAGAAACGCCACAACAAAGCAGCGCCTGTTTCATCCTCGCTGTTGACGACACAATTGACAGTATTTTGAACTGGTATGTGGACGAGGGAAAAATTTTTAAAGGCGGTTCTGGTTCTGGGGCGAACTTAAGTAGGATTCGCGCCAGCGTTGAGGCAATCTCTGGAGGCGGAACGCCAAGTGGCCCTGTCAGTTTTATGAGGGGGGCGGATGCCAGTGCGGGAACGATCAAGTCGGGAGGGAAAACCCGGCGAGCTGCGAAAATGGTCATGCTTGATATCGACCACCCTGACATTGAGCAATTCATTTGGTCAAAATCTAAGGAAGAAAAGAAAGCAAGAGTTTTGCGAGAAGCTGGATTTGATGTGGGGATTGATGGAGAAGATTTATTCTCACTCCAATACCAAAACGCGAATAACTCTGTTCGAGTATCCGATGAATTTATGGAAGCAGTTGAAAAGGACTTAGATTGGGATCTCACAGCAAGAACTACTGGAGAAATAATCAAATCAGTGAAAGCGCAGGACCTCTTTGCTCAGATTTCAAGAGCTGCTTGGGAGTGCGCTGACCCCGGTATCCAATTCGATACGACGATTAATCGCTGGCACACTACACCTGTCAGTGGTCGTATCAACGGTAGTAATCCCTGCAGCGAATACGTTCATTTGGATAATTCCGCGTGCAATTTAAGCTCGCTGAATCTACTGAGCTTCCTCGATGTAGATGGCCTCTTTGACGTAGATGGATTTCGACATGCAGTTAGGGTGATGATAACAGCGCAGGAAATTCTCGTCACTCCATCGCACTATCCCACTGAAGCTATAGGAGAGAACGCGCGCAATTTTCGGCAATTGGGTCTTGGATATACAAATTTAGGTGCGTTACTGATGGCCCTCGGTTTGCCATATGACTCCGATGACGCTCGAAGTCTCGCTGCTGTCATAACAGCAGTTATGACGGGAGAAGCTTATAGAACTTCCGCCCAGATAGCTGCAAGGATGGGGGCCTTTGGAGCCTATGAACTCAATAGAGAGGCAACTCTCTCAGTTCTTGAAGCCCATAGAAAGTCAATAGACGACATCAAAGTAAGTGAAGCTGTTCCAGCTTCTCTCCTTGCTGCCGCCGTTGAAGTTTGGGGTAACGCAATACGCTTTGCTGAACAGAATGGGGTACGAAACGCGCAGGTGACTGTGCTCGCTCCGACAGGAACGATCAGCTTTATGATGGATTGTGATACGACCGGAGTTGAACCAGATCTCGGATTGAAAAAAACAAAAACACTCGTTGGAGGGGGAACCATAACAACAGTGAACCAAACAATTCCTCGAGCGCTTGAAAAACTAGGCTATGACGCTATCCAGCGGGAAGAAATTATTGAATGGATAGAGGAGTTTGGAAGTATTCTTAAAGCACCTCATCTGAAAGAAGAACATTTATCAGTTTTTGCTTGTTCGATGGGAGATAATTTCATAGAACCATTCGGCCATATCCAAATGATGTCGGCTGTCCAACCCTTTTTGTCTGGGGCTATTTCGAAGACAGTTAACCTTCCCCAATCAGCAACTGTAGAAGATGTCCAAAATCTTTATTTGAAAGCTTGGAAGATTGGACTTAAAGCAGTTGCTATCTATCGCGATAATTGTAAAGTAGCGCAACCGCTCTCAGTGGATGGACAGAGCAAAGACGATCTGATAGCAGATGCGGCGAAAACACTTCTTTCAGAGGCCACGAGGCCTCAGCGAGAAAGACTTCCTCGATCACGTTCTAGCAGAACATTTGAATTTCGTGTAGCTGATTGCAAAGGATTCGTCACTGTCGGGGAATATAGTGATGGCCGGCCAGGGGAAATATTTATACGAGTCAGTAAACAAGGGAGCACCCTTGCTGGAATCATGGATGCGTTTGCTATGGCTGTAAGTCACGGCCTCCAATACGGGGTTCCGATCGAAGCATACGTATCTGCCTTCGTTGGTATGAGATTCGACCCAGCGGGAATCACTGATGACCCCGAATTAAGAATTGCTTCAAGCCTAATCGACTATTTATTTAGAAGGCTTGCAGTGGAATACTTGTCCCTTTCTCATCGGTCTTCGTTGAATATTTATACCAGTGGTGAAAGGACGCAACCGACGCTGCCAGGTATTGAAGAGGCAGCTATGGTCTCCGCACAAGAAGTAGATATTCAGCCAGACCCACCATCAACGCATATGGTTGAAGAAAAAATCCGAATAGATTACGACGCGCCTTTCTGTATGCAATGCGGAACTGGGATGCAGAGGTCAGGAAGTTGCTTCACCTGCCAAAGTTGTGGAACTACGAGTGGCTGTAGCTAAAGGTAACTAATGCGTAGCATCTCGTGCAACAAAGCAAAAAAATAGTATGCCTAGCGAAGCGGTTTCAAGACTGAGATCAATTTTAGGGATGAAATGGACGAAATATCCCCATGATGTTCTCCCAGCATTTGTTGCTGATATGGATTTTGAACCTCCACAGAAAGTCACTGAAGCTCTGGAAGATATGGTGCGACTTCGCGATTTCGGTTACAGGTTTGTAGATATTGATCGCTTGATCCCTACATGGGTGAATTGGCAGAAAACCCAACATGGCCTAGAAGTTCCTGAAGAAGACTGCAAAATTTTCACTTCTTCTATTCATGCATTAGAGGCTGTGATGGTGTTACACACTCAACCAGGTGACGGTGTTATTCTCTTCTCGCCCGTGTATCACCCATTCGCAACTGCAGTTTCGCAGTCCGGAAGGCGACTCGTGGATGTTCCATTGCGGGAGTCAGATTGGACAATTGATATGGACAAATTTCGAGATTCTATTGATGGAAAAACCCGCGTGGTCCTTTTCTGTCAACCTCATAATCCAACAGGCCATCTTTTTTCTCAGACAGAAATCCGTGATTTTGCTGAAGTGGTAATAGAGAAAGATCTTTTAGTGATTAGTGATGAAATATGGGCAGATCTTATTTTTGACGAGATTCCTCACCAGCCTCTAGGAACCCATCAGAATAATCTAAGAGAGAGAACAGTCACTATCGGGTCAGCTAGCAAATCATTTAACCTTGCAGGAGCGAGATGTTCCGTTGCTCATGTCGGTCACTCCGCAATACGAGAAAAAATAGATGCACTGCCAGAACATTTTCTAGGGCAACCAAGTTCATTTGGTGCTGCAGCAACTGTGGCAGCTTGGATATACGGGGAAAATTGGCTTGATGAAACTAAAGAAAAACTGAAAATAAACAGGGATTATGTGTACGAGCAATTTTTGAATTCAAATGTGCATATGGACCTGCCTAAAGCGACATACCTTGCCTGGTTAGATTTTTCTGAAACTACGATCTCAGAAAACCCTTCAAAGTACCTCTTAAAAGAGGCAAAGGTAGCGCTTGAACCAGGAAGTAAATTCGGTGGTCAGAGCAGCAGTTTTGCCCGACTTAACTTTGCTACCGAACCAGAGATCCTTGAACAAGTAATTGAAAGGGTCCTAAGCGCAATTTAGGCACTGCATACAGCGGCCTCCACTGTTCCTTTACGCGTACTTGAGCTAAAGTGCTATCAATCGTTTTACCGAGAGGAAATAAAGTGAGAGCAGCAATTTTGCGAGATGACAGCGGTTCATTGGTTATTGAAGATGTGAATATAGATAAACCTGGCCGGAACGAGGTGCTAATTCAAACCGTAGCGTCAGGTTTATGTCATAGTGACCTTCATTTTATTGATGGAAGTTGGTCTATTCTAGCTATGTATCCCATGCTTCTCGGCCATGAAGCTGCTGGAATAGTTCAGGCCGTCGGAGATGATGTTGTAGGAATTGACGTCGGAGACCATGTTATTACTTGCCTATCTATTTTCTGTGGCCATTGCGATAGGTGCCTTACTGGACATAGCTATATATGTTCAAGAAGGCAAGAGATCCAGGACCGCCCTGTGGGACAACCGCCCAGAATCACAGATGCGGATGGAGCGGCAGTCAATCAATTCACCGGCCTAGGTTCCTTTGGCCAAGAAATGCTTGTTCATCAAAATGGAGTTGTCCGTATAAGCCGAGATATGCCTTTAGATAGAGCTGCATTAATTGGTTGTGGGGTCACAACTGGAGTCGGCGCGGTTTTCCGAAGCGCAGAAGTTAAACCTGGATCTACTGTCGCAGTCGTTGGTTGCGGAGGTGTGGGTATCTCAACGATCCAAGGAGCTCATTTGGCTGGTGCCCGCCAAATTATTGCCGTAGACCTAGAAGAAAAAAAATTAGAATGGGCCACGCAGCTTGGAGCGACGCACACAGTAAACCCCAACGATGGCGATCCAGTCGCTCAGGTTCATGAACTTACCGGTGGGGGAGTTGACTATAGCTTTGAGGCAATAGGCCTTAAGCAAACTGCAGAACAGGCTTTCAATATGATCCGAGCAGGTGGATTGGCAACTGTCATGGGAATGATCCCCCCTGGAGTTAACCTGGAAATTCCAGGGACAGACCTTTTCCTTGCTGCGAAAAGACTGCAGGGATCAATAATGGGTTCCAATAACTTTAAAGTAGATATGCCTCATCTTTGCGATTTATACCTCGGTGGCCGTCTCAAACTCGACGAAATGGTTTCCCGCACCATCACACTTGACGAAATTAATGATGGCTTTGACGCGATGAAAAATGGCGAAGTCGTCAGAGCTGTAATAGATTTCGGAACCTGATCTTCACATAGCGGGGTGAAGAAATGACTTCCTGCCCTACGTTGGAAACGGAGAGACTAATTCTTCGCCCATTTCGCGATGATGACCTCAGCGACTATTTCATGATGATGAACACTCCCGAGCTTCGCAAGTCTCTCCGTATCCCCGATAACGATGGAAAAACCGAAGCTTGGACTGCTATGGCTTGGTGGCGTGGCCAATGGGAATTGCGCGGAACTGGGCATTGGGCTGTAGAGGAGAAGACTTCTGGGAGTTTTATCGGGAGAGCAGGTCTACATAATCCTGAACGAGAGGATTGGCCGGGGGTAGAAGTTGGTTGGGCGCTTCACCCAGATTGGTGGGGATTGGGTTATGCAACGGAAGCAGGGGCAGAGTCGGTCAGATATGGATTTGAAGAACTCAATGAGAGTCGGCTCTTTAGTACCATTCTTACGGATAATTTCCGGTCGCAGGCTGTTGCGCAAAGGCTAGGATTTGAATTGATTGATACGAAGACACTCTCTCACTACCCCATGGAACCACATGGAATCTGGGCCTTGGATTGGAAGTCACAATAACCTCATGATGGAAATGATGATGTTATTCCAACAGTAGTTAATCCGGAGTATTTAATGATTGGGATAACTCTGCCATAGCAACAGCTGCTTCTGCAGCGGAAGAACCTTTATCTCCTGCAGATCCATCATGGTCAACATAGCTAGTATCGGACCTCTCCAGAGCTTGTTCGTAAGTGTCAGTCGTGAGTACGCCCAATGCAATCGGAGTGCTAGTAGAGAGGCTAACTTTCTGAATTCCTCGGATGCATTCACCTGCAACAAAGTCAAAGTGTGGTGTTCCGCCTTGGACCACAGCTCCTAAGGTGATGACAGCATCTACGGATGTCTTGTGGATGATTTCTTGGCAGGCAAATGGAATCTCGAAAGCGCCTGGAACCCAGAAGACGGTAATGTTAGTAGATGCCACACCAAGATCTTCTAGGCGGCTACGTGCACCTTCAAGTAAACGGATGGAGATCTTCTCATTGAAACGTCCGATTACAATTGCAATGCGTAAACCTTTCGACTTCATGCGGAATCCTCTTCGTTATCTTTTGTGCTCGCACTCATTAGATGGCCCATTCGTTCTTCTTTCGTTTGGAGGTACCTAAGATTCTCTGGATTTTCTTTACCGATAAGGGGGACTCGTTCAATAATTTTCAGGTTGTAGCCTTCTAGCCCACCGTACTTAGCAGGGTTATTCGTCAATAGTCGCATTTGCTCAATGCCTAAATCAGCGAGAATTTGCGCTCCAATGCCGTACTCGCGTGAGTCTGGTGGGAATCCTAGTGCCACGTTTGCATCTACAGTATCAAGACCCTCATCTTGAAGAGCGTAGGCTCGCATTTTGTGGCCCAACCCTATTCCTCTACCTTCATGCCCTCGTAAGTAAATGATTGCTCCGTTTCCATTTTGAGCTATAAGTTGCATAGCTAGATCCAATTGCGATCCGCAATCACATCTTATTGAACCTAGGACATCTCCTGTCAGGCACTCCGAGTGGACACGTACTAATGGTTCATCGGTAGGCGCGAAATCAGAGGTGACAAGGGCGACATGTTCTACTTCATCAAGGGCGCTTCTATAGATATGGGCTTCAAACTCTCCATACTGGGTTGGTATCCTCGCTGTGGCGAAACGGTCAACAAGTCTTTCATGTCGGTTTCTATACCTGATCATGTCAGCGATCGAAATAATGGGGATGTCATGTAATTGAGCGAATTCAAGAAGTTCAGGTAAGCGGGCCATAGTCCCATCTTCAGATACGATTTCCGAAATTACCCCAGCAGGGGAGAGGCCAGCCATCGTAGCTAAATCAACAGCTGCTTCAGTATGTCCTGCTCGTTTTAATACTCCTCCCGCTCTTGCCCTAAGTGGGAAAATATGTCCGGGTCTAGCGAATCCACTAGCTGCCACATTATCGTCAGCGAGGGCTTTGCAGGTCAGTGAACGATCGCTCGCGGAAATACCAGTTGATGTTCCTTCAGCGACATCTACGGAAACGGTAAAAGCGGTTCCCATCGCTTCGGTATTATTTGCAACCATTAAAGGGAGATGCAGTGCATCTGCGCGTTCATTAGTGATAGGGCAACAAACAACTCCACTTGTGTACTTAACCATAAAGGCCATGTTCTCGGCAGTAACACATTCTGCTGCGATGATTAGATCCCCTTCGTTTTCTCTATCTTCGTCATCAACGACAATAACGAATTCTCCTGCGGCTATAGCGTCTATGGCTTCTCGAATTGTATTTAATTCAGGCATGATCTTCTTCCTTCTTTGTTTTATGGATGAGTTGTCGTTCCACATATTTAGCGAGGACGTCAACCTCGATATTGACAGAATCTCCAGATGTTTTATTGCTTAGATTGGTGACTTCCCAAGTGTGAGGGATAATTGCAATAGAAAAGGACGTATCGTCAACGTTGGCAACTGTGAGGCTAATTCCATCTATGGCAATAGAGCCTTTTTCGCAGATGTATCTACTCCAAGAGTCATTAAGGTTGAAGGTGTACTTGTATGAACCATCATCCTCGCTCTCAATGTTCATGATTTGTGTTGTCGAGTCAACATGGCCCTGGACTATATGGCCGCCTAATCTTCCTGATGGTTGAACTGGGCGCTCAAGATTAACGAGACTCTGCTGAGTTAAGGACCCGAGGCTGGTTCTATCCATCGTTTCAGGAACAGCATCTGCACTCCACCAATTATCCCCGTAGTCAGTGACGGTTAAGCAGCATCCGTTCACAGCGATCGAAGCCCCAATCTCAATATCATCAAGCATTTTTGTAGCTGCAATGGTGAGCCGAACCCCAGAACCAGAAGGGGCAAGGTCAAGAACTTTCCCAACTTCTTCAATTATTCCTGTGAACACTCGACTCCCATCTTTTCGGGAATGGGCAGGAGAGACTAGGTCTTACTTTCCTCTCCCATCCGGACTTTTACCGTCGGCCTTGGGGTCACACCAAGTCAGTCAATCCAGTGGAAAGACTCGTGGGCTAAATACTTACTTTGAGTATTATCACCACCGGTTAGGACTTTCACCTAACTCCCGAGGATTATGAACGCAAATAACTTTGCTATTTCAATTTAATGTATACCATTAACTCGGCAAAGGCAAATTTCAACTACTGATTTCAGGTAGATCTATCAGAAGATGATTTGAAAGATCTCCGGTCAAAGTTACTTCAATTGCTCGAGTTTCGAAAAACCATCCATCCTCGTAAAGGGCAAATGTGTCGTGATACTTCCCAGCAATAATTGGTTGCAGGTTAAAACCTGGAATGCTTTGCAAGACAGTGAAATATGAAATAGATGAAGCTTTTTCTTCTTCAATGACTATCTCTACATTTGAAGTTAAGTGATGAGTATGGGGTGTCCCATCTTCGTATTTTCTTGTAGTCGCTTCGTATAAAGCTGTTACTGCTGTTTCGCCGGCGACAGTACTATCAGGATTCAAGGGGTCAAGTAGTATCTTTCCTCGAGAAAAAAGCGCCCCTACAGAGTCGAATTCTCCAGCATCAATCGCTCTGGCGTATTTGAATATTAAATTCCGGATCTGATTTAAGGCATCCATGTCTTCCTATAGTAATCACTAACAATCAGGCGCTGACAAACGACTACACTAGTCTAGAGAAATTATTTGCCAGAAAGGGTTCCCCGTGTTTTCCTCAATCCCAAGCCCCAGTTCAGGTTCGTTTGACCTAGGACCGCTAACTCTCCGCGCTTATGGACTGATGATTGCTTTAGGTGTGATCGCTGCTGTATGGCTCATGGCAAAAAGATTCGAACAAAAAAACTTAAACCCCGAGCATGCTTCTGGCATCGCTATGTGGCTTGTTCCCGCAGGGCTCGTAGGAGCACGCGCATACCATGTTGCAACTGATTGGCAACGATTCGAGGGAGACTGGGTTAGGGCTATAAAGATCTGGGAAGGTGGTTTAGGAATTCTCGGCGGGCTTATTTTCGGTGTCGGGGCTGCAGTTTTTTACTGTCGCCAAAAAGAACTGGACTTAAAGACCATTACTGATATCGTGGCGCCAACTTTACCATTGGCTCAATTAATTGGCCGCTGGGGAAATTACTTTAACCAAGAGCTATTTGGACGCCCCACTGACCTTCCTTGGGGACTTGAAATAAATCTCCAAAATAGACCTGCTGGGTTTCAAGGAGATCATACCTTTCACCCTACTTTTCTTTATGAATCAATATGGAACGTGCTCGTGGTATTTGCATTACTGAAGATTGAAAAAATGAAAAAAATTCCCACAGGTTTCCTCCTCGTAGCGTATTTCGCTCTTTATTCAATCGGTCGCTTATGGGTTGAAGCTCTGCGGATTGATGAAGCTACCCAATGGGGCGGTATCCGAATCAACATTTGGATCTTTGGAATAGTGGCTGTCGTAAGTATCACCACGTTATTCTTCGGAAGGAAATTTAGTCTCCACCAAACACAAGAGACGCTGGATGGCAAAATCAAAGTCGTAACTGATGAACCGAACCAAAATTAACCGGATATCTTTGAAGCTGCATTTAAGAGAGATTTCCGCTAGTTTCTTTAGTCAGGTGACTTATGCTTCAAGATAACCCTTACGAAGATCGTTTTGAGAGGACTTTTGCATTCATAGACTTATCTGGTTTTACTCGTTTCACAGATAGCAAGGGAGATAAAGCAGCTCTTGGAGAAATCAATAAGTTTCGCTTATTCGTAAGAGAAATAGCTTCTCGGAAGGGTTTACGAATAGCGAAATGGCTTGGTGATGGGGCGATGCTTGTCGCAGTAGAACCAGAGATCGCAACAGAAGCAATTATGGAGATGCAGGGCAGGATGGAAGCTCTTGACGAGAGTCTTGGCTTACGAGCTGGACTTGCATCAGGTCCAGTTCTAATGATTGATGGGGAAGATTATCTCGGACACCCTGTCAACCTTGCAGCCCGCCTTTGCGATCTAGCTAAACCTGGAGAAGTGCTAGCGACTCGAGAGATGATGACGTCATTAATGGTAAATACTCCTTCCCACCCAATTGGAGAACAAAAAATCACCGGACTACAAGAGAAAGTCGAAATAGTTCGCCTTGAAGATTCTGAGTAACTAGAACAAGCAGTACAGGGTATACGCGTTCGAAACCCCACAGCATGTAGTCTTGGGCATCGTGACCTGTTGCAAAAAACTACAGCCAAAACTGGACAAACAGCTTTTGCTCCCCCCCTCTATTAACTCAATTAGGCGTTGGACCTAGTGGGAAATTCAGCTTCATGGAGTGATCTCGGCGTTGACACAGCAATCGTGGATGCTTTGGAAGAAAGAGAGATCACCTCACCGTTTCCAGTCCAGTCATTGACAATTCCAGATGCTCTCGCTGGATTAGATGTTTGTGGAAAAGCTAAGACCGGATCAGGGAAAACTCTTGCCTTTGGAATTCCGATGATTCAAAACCTGCACAAAAATAAGTCTAAAAACAAACTTAGAGGATTAATTCTTGTTCCTACGCGAGAACTAGCTACACAAGTTCGTGAAGAGCTTGAACCACTTGCGGAATCGAAGGGAATGAAGATAACAGCTATCTATGGCGGGGCAAATATAGATGAGCAAATTAAGACGCTCAAGAAGGGCATTGATATGGTTGCCGCCACGCCTGGCCGAATGATTGATTTGCTAGAAAGACAGGAAATAAACGTGCAAGGACTTGAAGTTGTAGTCGTTGACGAGGCTGACAGAATGGCCGATATGGGATTCTTGCCTCAAGTTGAATGGATCCTTCGAAAAGTTGAGAGGAAACATCAGACATTACTGTTTAGCGCGACATTAGATGGAGCTGTTAACTCACTTATTCAGCGATACCAAACTGAGCCAACTATGCACGAAGTTGAAGCAGAAGAGATAACCGTTGAAGAGATGACCCATAGGTTCATCCATGTCCATCAACGCGACAAAGTAAAAGTAGCTGCTGCTATATCTAAATCAGTTTCCCGAACGTTAATGTTCTCCAATACAAAAGCAGGATGTGATCGCCTCGTTAAAAAACTTCTCGACGAAGGGATTCGTGCCCAAGCAATACACGGGGATTTACGTCAAAATATTCGCGAAAAAGCTCTTGACCGTTTCGCGCAAGGGAAACTCCCTGTTCTCGTAGCAACAGATGTGGCAGCTAGAGGAATCCATGTAGATGACGTTGAGGTTGTCATCCATTACGACCCACCAAGTGACCACAAAACTTATCTTCATCGGTCTGGCCGAACTGCGCGTGCAGGAACTAAAGGCCTTGTAGTGACTTTGTCATTGTGGGATCAAGAGCTTATTGTCAAACGTCTTCAGAAGCGTGTGGGGCTTGATATTGCTTTAGTTGAAATGTTTTCCAATGATGAAAGATTGACGGATCTGAGTAGCTGGGAGCCTAATTCGTAGGATCCCAGTTTTTTTACGATAGCCCTTTCCTCTAGAATTGTTTTATGTATTTAAGTGAGTTTTGGTAGATGGATAAAGATCTTCTTGAGTGGGTGCTTTCAAGTGTAAAAGCTGGGGTAGAACCTTTAGATATTGCTGCTGCTATTGCCAGAGAAATAGCAGAAGTCAAGAACCTCTCTTCTTTAGGGTCGGATCACCCCAAATTGCTCAATAGAGGAGAAGTAGTAATCGCCCCACAACATTTGACTTACACACCTGATTTAATTGGTGCTACATATGAGAGAAGCCTCGATTCGGCTACGCGACGGCACGAAGGTGTCCATTACACCCCATTCCCAGTGGCTAAAAAATTAGCTCAAACAGTTCTCTCTGGGATAACGGTCGGACCAGTCTGTGATCCTTCTGTTGGTGGAGGAGCGTTTCTGCTTGGAGCAGCTGAATGCATGAAAGAAATGGGTGTGAACCCTGAAAGGATTGTTAAGGATCTGCTGTGGGGGATAGATATAGATGAAGGCGCTATTGAAGTTGCAGAAGCAGCGATTGCACTCTGGGGATCAACAGAAAATTGGGTTATTCCTGAAGGGAACCTTGCGGTTGCAAATTCACTTGATGTTGGTAAGGGAGCATTCCAAAGACCACCTAAAGAGGGTTTTGCAGTCGTCATTGGAAATCCCCCATTCCAAAACCAACTACAGGAACAAACAACTCGATCCTTGAAAGAAACGAATGAACTCCGGGAAAGATGGTCCGTAAATGCCGGACCATATGCAGATACAGCCGGCTATTTCCTTCTAGTAGCCTTATCCATGCTTGCAGATAATGGCAGGGCACTCCTTATCCAACCACAGTCAATTCTTGCTACTGCCGATGCGAAACCGATACGGGAAAAATTAAGAAAAGAAGCAAGCCTTCTCGGTATGTGGATAGGGGGGCCTAACATATTTGAAGCTGGAGTAAATGTCTGCGCCCCTCTTATAGCTAAAGAATCGATCACTGATTTAGTCCAGATTTGGCAAGGCAAAGACGTACAAAAGTGTGATCTTCAGTTAACAAGGGAAGATTACTGGGCAAAAGCAATTTCTATAGTTCAGGGGACACCCACTGTTCACCTTTCTGGCCAAAATCTGGGTTCTCGCGCCCAAGCAACTGCTGGATTCAGAGATCAATATTATGGTTTGATAGATCACGTTTCTGAACAGAAGGGGATCAGTCCAACGACATTTCCACTCATTACGGTTGGGATGATTGACCCCTTGCGAAACCGATGGGGAAATGGACAATTTAGATTTGCGGGTAAAGCCTGGAATCATCCAATGGTCAACTTGGAAACACTAGCTAAAGAAAACCCTGAATTACATGAATGGGTTATTAGTCGGCTGAAACCTAAAGTACTTGTCGCAACACAAACAAAAATTCTTGAAGTACTTCCTGACCCAGAAGGAATTCTCGTCCCATCCACTCCAACGATAAGCGTTGAATGCGATAAAGAAGATATTTGGAAAATAACGGCAGCGCTAAGTGCTCCCGCAGTGAGTGCTAGTTCTTTTTCAATAACTGCAGGCTCAGCGTTATCCTCAGACACTATAAAGCTTTCAGCAAGACAAATTAATGAGATCCCATTACCAGAAGATATGTTGGCCTGGGAGTCTGCAGCATATTTTGCCGAAAGGGCGTTCAAGGCCGAAACAGAAAAAGAATGGAAGATTTCTCTCACGCAAATGGCAGAGAAAATGGGGGAAGCATACAAAGAAACTGATGAATCTTTGCTCGAATGGTGGGTAGGCCGAGTTCCTAGATGGCGATAGCTGTCGCTTCTAATGTTGGAGTTTAGAGTTTATGCTGATTGACTTAAAAGAACATTAAGAGAAGTTTAGTGAAAACTAAGCTCAGCAACCTGGGAAAGGCACCCAAGGTGCTTCCAGTATTTACTGGGATGAGGTCCGATAGAATTGGGCAACAAAGTGTCTGAGTAAAACTCAGAAAGTAGTGAAGGTGCCGACCAAGGAGAAGTACAATGGCACCGGCCAAAAGAAAGAAAACTAAAGGACCAACATTGGACATAATTGAAGGCGGCCAAGGCCTTATAGAATCTGCTGTGTCTGGGGTCCCTTCTCATCCCAAACCCTATTCAAGAGATTTACCTGTTTCTGGTGCATGGTTCCCAGGAGACCCAGTTGGACATAGAAAATTCGTAGCAATCACTGATGGACGGCCTTTTGCTCTTGAACCAGGAGGGACATTGCCTGAAGTGGTACAGGCTTATGAAACATGGGGAAAGCTTAATTCGGATGCAAGCAACGCCATTCTTGTCTGCCACGCCCTCACCGGTGATTCACATGTATCTGGTGATAGTAGTTCTTCGCACCCAACTCGAGGTTGGTGGGATGAAATCGTTGGGTCAGGAAAAGTAGTAGACACAGATGAATTTTTTGTCGTATGTATCAATGTCCTCGGTGGCTGCCAAGGTAGTACCGGGCCAGCATCATTAAATCCTGCAACCGGAAGACCTTACGGAAGTCAGTTCCCTAACATCACGATCCGAGATATCGTACGAGCTCAAGCAAAAGTAGCAGATCATCTTGGAATAAAAATTTGGCATGCAGTTATTGGTGGTTCAATGGGGGGCATGCAGGTACTGGAATGGGCTGCTATGTTCCCAGATCGTGTTCCGAGAATTTCCCCTGTGGCGACCGCCTTATCTGCTAGCGCACAGCAAATTGCTTGGAGTGCGGTAGGGAGAGCAGCTCTAGCATTGGATCCTCGTTGGCGTGAAGGGGATTACTACGACGCGGAACCAGGAGATGGGCCACATGCTGGTTTGGCTATCGCTCGAGCTGTTGCCCAAATTCATTACAGAAGTGATGAAAGTTTCCAATCACGTTTTGGGAGATCACTGGTTGACAAAGATTCCCTATTCGGCCTTTGGGATAGATTCCAAGTGGAGTCATATCTTGATTATCACGGTGAAAAATTAGTTCACAGGTTTGATGCTAACTCGTATCTCGTTTTAAATAGGGCGATGGACACGCATGATCTTGCTCGTGGGAGAGGGTCAATGACCGATGCCGTCTCTAGAGTCAAAGCCAGAGTCGCTACAGCGAGTATCTCAACTGATATCCTTTACCCTCCCCATCAGCAACTTGATATCCAACGGAAGATAGAAGCAACTGGTGGTGAATGCAGTTACGTAGAAATTGATGACCTAAATGGCCATGATGGCTTCCTGTTAGCTACAAATGAAATCGGGGAAGTTATTTCTTCCCTAATCCACGACTGACACTGCAATAATTGCGAAGTTGATCAAGTGGGTTTATTTTAGAAAAGATATGCCCGAAGGAATTG
>Ga0315327_10000039_pt1 | contig 47188 bp, 44 predicted proteins | sample M110032315metaG_FD_203460 | JGI IMG/M metagenome (GOLD analysis project Ga0315327, IMG submission 203460) | Ammonia-oxidizing marine archaeal communities from Monterey Bay, California, United States - M1 100m 32315 | ecosystem: Environmental > Aquatic > Marine > Coastal | place: USA: California... | reverse complement strand
TTTGCTCTAATTCTGAAAATGCTTTCCAAATCCCTACTATTCCAGTACCTCCTCCAGTTGGATAAATTATAACATCTGGAACATCCCATTCCATTTGTTCAGCAATTTCTAACCCCATAGTTTTTTTTCCTTCAACTCTATAAGGTTCCTTTAAGGTTGAAACATCAAATAATCCTTTTTGTTCGGCAGCAATGGCTGAAGCTTTTCCTGCATCTGAAATATAACCATCTACTAAAGTTACATTTGCTCCAAAAGCAATACATTCCATTTTATTTGCGATAGGAGCATCTTTAGGCATAAAAACATTAGCTTCCATTTTTGATTTAGATGCATACGCCGACATTGCTCCTGCTGCATTACCTGCTGATGGCATAACTATTCCTTTGATACCATATTCCTTGGCTTTAGAAATAGCAGCTGAAAGACCTCTAGCTTTAAACGAGCCTGTTGGGTTATTACTTTCATCTTTTACAAATAAATTGTCTATTAGAAATTTCTTTGACAGGTTTTTTAATCTCATGAAAGGAGTATTCCCTTCCCCTAAAGAAACTATATTTTTATCATCTAAAACAGGCATTAGTTCTTCATATCTCCACATATCATTTCTTCTTTTATAAAGATTTTCTTTGTTTAGAGTATTAGCAGCTTTTTTCAAATCATATCTTGCTAATAATGGTTTGTCTGAAGTTGGACTTAATCTCATTGGTTGATCAATAGGAAAAGTATCTCCAGTCAAAGAGCATTCCAAATGTTTAAAAGTGCTTAAAGTTTTAGTCAAGTTTTACTCCAATTTTATTTATATCTGTATTGAATTCTATTGGTATTTGTAAAAGTTCACTCATAAATAAGGATAAGTTTTGAGAAACTTCTTTAATATTTATTTTTTCCCCCAAAAGATTGCTAACAGAGTTTACTTGTAAGTTAGGCATACCGCAGGGAACAAACAAATCAAATAATTTTAAATCATTATTCACATTTAAAGAAAATCCATGAAGAGTAACATTTCTTATAATCTTTAATCCTAAAGCGGCTATTTTCTCTCCTGACGGGTTTTTTATTTCATTATATTTTTCCCTAGGGTTCCCATTAACCCAAATACCTCTTCTTTTCTGAACTGTGTGGGCTTCTATTTTGTAAAAGTTTAGAGTTTCAATAATAATATTTTCTAAAAATTTAACATAATCTAGAACCCCGTTAAAATGATTTTTTAAATTAATTATTGGATAGCAAATTAATTGCCCTGGGCTATGCAAGGTTATTTCTCCACCTCTAGTAGTTTTTATATGTTGAAAACCAAGATTAGATTCATTCAACTTTTCAATTTCAATCGTTGATATTTTTTCTTTAGACCCATAAGTGAATACATTATCGTGCTCTAAAAACAAGATAGTCTCATTAAATTTATTAGAATAAATTAGAGAATTGATTTTTTCCTGAAGGTTCATTGCAGACAAATAGTCCATCTTTCCTAGAAAAAAAGCTTGAATATATTTAGATTTACTTATCATAATTAAATATCATTCTAATAAATTATATATATATAGGAGTAATAGATGGGAATAAAAAACATGCTAAATAGAAACGCTTATTTAATTTTAATTTCACTTATAGCTTTTTTGATATCTTGTTCAGATACAGAATCTCAAGAACAAACTTCCACTGAAACGTTTGGTCCTCCAACAGGCAAGATTGATCAGTCAAAAGAATATTCAGCAGTATTTGATACTCAAGTAGGACAGTTTACTATATTGCTATTTGATGACAAGGTCCCTTACACTGTTGAAAATTTTGTAAATTTAGCTAATTCAGGATATTACGACAAAACTACATTTCATCGAGTTTTACCAGGTTTTATGGCCCAAGGGGGTGATCCTTCAGGTACAGGAGCAGGAAATCCTGGATATAGGTTTAATGATGAATTTCATGTAGATTTGAGACATGATTCTGAAGGTATAGTTTCAATGGCTAATTCAGGCGTAAACACTAATGGAAGTCAGTTCTTTATAACATTTGCACCAGTGGCATTTCTTGATGCATTTGATGCAAATAATAATCCAAAAAATTGTCAAAACATGCAAGTGTCTTGCCATGCTGTTTTTGGTAAAGTAATTGAGGGAATGGATGTTGTAAAAACTATTCGATTAAGAGATCCCATGAGAGACACTTCTCCAGGTACAGTTATAAATAGTATAGCTATAAAAATAAAATAAAATTAAATATCCAAATAAGGTATATCTTTTTTGTACCTCACTTGCTTTCCTGATGATCCTATCCATGGGCCATTAGATATATCATTCCGCCCATCAGCTGGAATAGAGTTAATTCTTATATTTGGGTCATCGGGCTTAGGATGAATTTCCATATATACCTTATTATCTATAAATTCAAAAAAACCACCTGAATAAGGAAGTTGTTTTATATCTGAAAAATTCAATCGTTTGGGGTATATAAATTTAACAACAGAGTTTCTAGAAATAGTAGAAAAATCTACAATAACATTATTTTGAACATCGGTTAGAAAACCTGTAATTTTTGTTTGCCTTAGATAATTTACTAGAAAAATAATTACAATAAACAAAACACCAAAAATAGCCAGCCAATAATAATATCTCAAACCAACGAAGTAGAAGTAATTGGTGTTTACATTAATTGCAATTTTTTTTGTTAAACTTTTATGATTTTCATCAAGATATGTCGTATTTAGATTAAGATCAATATAAACAGTATCTTTTAACTTTTCATTAGATTCTAGATAAATATTAAACAGATATGATTTATGAGTGTCTTTAACTTTCACAGGATCTATTCTAAACAAATATTCATTATCAGAGATTAGTTTATTTTCAATTTCATCTAGACCTACTAGAAAAGGATAATTATTAACTTTAGTTTCAAAAGATGTAACAAGAAATTCTTTTTGTTCTTTCCCGCTTAGATCAAAAACTTTTGTGATTTGTATTTCCGGAAAATACTCTACCTTTATTTGATCTTTTTTAATGACAGGGGTAGATAAATTTTTCCATTGTAATGTATATTCGACATCTATTATTGATTGATCGTTAATAAGTGGTAATTCTGCTGTATATATTCCATTTGAGGGTGTTTTATCATTTTTTTGACCTAAATCATTCATTATCTGAATAGTTTCTCTTCCTTGATTATCTCTAATTCTTACTTGCATTTCAGCATTAGGAATATTCATTCTTTCGTTTTCTATATAAGCTGCTACTTCAAGAATTATTTTTGATCCAACTGGAAAAATCTTTTGTCCAAATGTTTCTAATTTAAGAGGATTTAAAGTATCAGTTAAAATTTCTAATCTTCCTGATTTTCCACTAGATATAATTGTCCATGTTCCAGAATCAGGGTTTGAAATATCTAAATATAAAATCTTATCTAAATTCCAATATTCATAATCAATTTTAGGTTCAATTTCAATACCTTCAGGATTAATTATCGAAACATTAGTCTCACTATTTTCTTTATATATTCCTATTCTTATTTTACTTACTGTAGGAGGTATGTTAATAAAATTTGATAAAGGTTTTGATGATAAATTTGTTTGCAATATTGATATTGGATTATCCATAAATATATTCAAAAAGTTCACCATTGAAGAAGTTGAAGAAGAATCAAAATCAATAAAATATCCATTAGTATTTTTAGAAAACCCTTCAAATAATTCTCTCTCTTTAGTATTTGAAGAGGGCAAAGACATTACATTTAGTTTTATTTTTGAAGAAGCATATAAATCTGATAAATTCCTTAGCTTTAATAATGAAGATTCTTCAGAATTTGTCATTTTCAAATTTGAAATTATATAAAAATTTGAATCGCTAGTATCTCCTATTTCTGCGATTTTAGTAAAAGCTTGAGAAATAATAAGATAATGATTTGAAAATGAGGTTTCTTCTTTAGGTAAATTATTAAAAAATTCATCAAGTTTTTCTTCAATCTCTTCTTTTTTTATAGTAATAGGAGAATAACTTTTATTACCATATGGTTGTAAGATTATTGTTTCATTAGAATTCATAGAATGAAAATTAATTATCTGAAAAATAATATCTTTTGAAAATGATAAATCTGATTGGTCAAAGTAATTGATATCAAAAGCTATAAAGGCAGTTTTTTCTTTGGTTATTTCATCAGCAAAAATTTTATTATTTAAATCAAAATATAAAGTAAAAGAAATTAAAAAAATAAATGCAGACACAGTAAAAGTTTTAGAAAAAGTGCCCAAATAACTTAAAAAATTTTGTTTCATATGGTTCATTATTAAAATAATAAACTTTTTCTCAAGATAAATCCTTCATGAATTTATCCGAGATATTATGGAAAACAATTAATGGAAAATAAATGAAATGAAAATCATAGAACTTAAAACAACTTTATTTGAATTTAGCTTAGATAGAGTAATGGGAGACGCTAACTCTCCTAGAGGCAGAACAAAATCTGGATCTTGTCTAGTTGAGTTGATCACAGATGAAGGACTCGTGGGTATTTCTATCGGGGGAGGAAATTCTATACCTCAAATAAATTTGCTCTTTGAAGCTATTTTAAAAGGAAACGATCCAAAAACTAGGTTTGGGATTTGGAAAAAAATGGTTGAAAAGTTTTTTAAAGGTGGGCATGACGGAATAGCTAATGATGCCATATCCGTACTAGATGTAGCTCTTTGGGATCTTAGAGCCAAAATAAATGGAGAACCTTTATGGAAAACTTTAGGAGCAAGTAAGAAAGAAGTTAATGTCTATGCTTCAGACATAGCATTACCTCTTTGCGATAAAGAATTAGGTAATTGGTATAAAAAAATGGCCAATAATTATGGATTTAGAGGTGCAAAACTTAAAGTTGGTTTAGATCAAGACTCAGATTTAAAAAGATTAGAGATAATGCATAACGCTTTGTCAAAAAACACTAAAGAGCCTATTTTGTATATTGATTCAAATGAATATTGGTCTCCAAAACAGACAATTAGAAAAGTATCCGAAATGGAAGAAAGATATACGTTAGGATGGATTGAAGAGCCTGCTAGAAGATGGGATTTTTTAGGTTTGAAAAAAGTTTCTGAATCACTCAAAACACCTGTTTGCGCAGGTGAAAATCTAGATACTTTAGGCGACTTTTTACCTTATTTTCATCATAGGTCTGCTGATGTAATACAAATCAGTAGCGGGATGACTGGTATCACTGGAGCTCTTCAAATAGCAGACGCTGCATACGGATTAGAATTACCAGTGACATTAGGGGGATCCGCAGGTATTCTTCATGCACATTTGGCCAATGTAATTCCTAATTGTATAACGGTCGAAGTTCCGCATCCTGAACCAGAAACAAAAGTTTATGAGTGGGATGTAAAAATCGAAAATGGTTTTGCTATTTTAGGAGATAAACCAGGACTTGGAATAACTATTAATTATGAAGAACTAGCAAAATCTGAAGTTAAGAATATTTCAGTTAGATCAGGCCCTAGCCCATTTGGAAGACGACAAGGAGCTGGTTTATACGAAGTCCCTCCTACAGATGATGAAATTAAGGAGGCAAGTTCGAAATGAAAATAACCGATTACAAATTAGAAACTTATTTAGAACAAATGGACAGACCTTTGGGCGATTCTAATGGTCCTGAAGGGAATGATTTGATAGTTTCCAATATTTTAATAATAAATACCGATGAAGGAATCTCCGGAATAGCCCCATTGGGCAATAATCAAGTGGCTAATCTTTTCAAAATTATAGAAGGTAAAGACCCTAGGGAAACCTTCAGTCATTGGCAAAACATGGTCAGATATGCTTTCAAAGGTGGTGATGAAGGTGAATTACACAATGCATTATCTGCCATAGATATAGCTCTATGGGACATTAAAGCAAAATTGAATGATGAACCTTTGTGGAAAACATTAGGAAGTGATGACCCTAAATGTAAAATTTATGCCTCAGACATTGGGTATTGTTTAGATGATAATGAACTTTATGATTTCTTCAAAGGAATGTCTGACAAAGGCGTTGATTCAGGTAAAGTAAAGATTGGTTTGTCCTTTGATGATGATATAAGAAGAATTGGCATTGTTTACGAAGCTTTGGCTGAAAATTTTAAACGACCTAAAATAATGATTGATTCCAATGAATATTGGTCAGTGAAAAAAGCAATTCAAACAATAAATAAAATTGAAGAAAAATATGATATATTTTGGGCAGAAGAACCTGCAAGAAGATGGGATTACAGAGGATTAAAATTAGTTTCTAAAAATATAAAAGCTGCTGTAGCAACAGGTGAAAATTTAAATAATGTAGGAGATTTTTATCCTCTTATTGATAATCAAGCAGTAGATATATTAAATGTTAGTTCTTACCAATCAGGAATAACCGGTCTAAGGCAAATAGGAAATTTTGCATATGCTTATGAATTACCTGTCACTACTATGAATTGTATAGGTAATTATAATGCTCAAATAGCAACAAGCATTCCAAATCATTTGATGATGGAAGTTGTAGATCCAGGCAGAGAAAAAGCTTACTCAAAATGGAATAATAATATTGAAGATGGATTCGTACATATGGATAATACTCCTGGAATCGGATTGATAGTAGATGAAAAAAAATTAAAAGAAATGCAAAATACTGATTACGGCAGAAAACCTAAAGTCCCATGGTCCAGAAGAGAAGGAGCTGGCCTTTATATAAAAGAATTGGAAAATCAAGAAGTTAAATGGAAAGTGAGAGATTAATGAAAGTCACAAAAATAACTAGTTTGCCCTTACAAGACGAAGAAGGTAAAATCTACTTTTTCGTAAAAGTAGATACTGATAAGGGAATTCATGGTTTGGGAGAGGTTGGAATTGCAAGACAAGGAAATGCTATTTCTAAAGCTATAGAACATCTCTCAGAATTAGTAATCGGCTCTGACCCTTGGGAAACAGAAAGATTATGGCAACTAATGTTTAGAAGTAGTTTTTTCCCAGCTGATAAAGTTTATTCTTGTGCCATTTCAGCTATAGATATAGCCCTTTGGGATATAAAAGGTAAATCAGCAGGAATGCCGGTATATAAGCTTTTAGGAGGACCTTACAGAGAAAAAGTTATTTCCTATCCACACACTCAAGGAAATTCATTGAAAGAATTTTTGGATACTTGTGAAGATCATTTAAATAAGGGATGGAAATTTCTAAGATGGCACCAACCAAGCAATTATATAAATGATTTAGATGGTAATATTTTAGAACCAAGAAAGTCAATTAAAGTAGCTGTAGAAATAATGGGGAAAGTTCGAGATAAATTTGGATATGACCCAGAAATCACTTTTGATGTACATACAAGATTAGATCCTCCTGAAGTTATTCAAATGTGCAAGGATTTGGAAACACTAAAGCCTTTTTTCATTGAAGATCCAATTCGATCAGAAAATCCAGGATCATACGAAAATATAAGAAGTAAAATTAATCTTCCAATAGCTGCTGGAGAACAATGGGCAACTAAATGGCCTTTTAGAGAAGTTATTGAAAAAGAACTGATTGATTATGCGAGAATTGATCTTTGTATAGTAGGAGGCTTAACTGAAGCATTAAAAATTACTCACTGGGCAGAAACTCATTATATAAATATTGTCCCACATAACCCTTTAGGGCCTGTTTCAGCTGCTGCTTGTGTTTCATTGTGTATGGCGTCAAGCAATGTTGGTGTACAAGAAATGCCAAAAGCTCCAGGAACTTATGCAAATAAACTGTTCCCTAAACAAATAGAATGGGAAGATGGATTTTCTTGGTGTCCAGATACTCCAGGACTTGGTGTAGATATTGATATGGATGTAGCAGAATCAATGATAGTAGATCCTACAGGGTTTTCTCCTAGATTATCCAGAGATGATGGGAGTTTTACAAATTGGTAACTAGAGGATTTTTTGGTAAAAAGGATAAAAATGACAGAGTCCCACCGGGTCAGTATTTAGAAAATAGATTCCCTGTTTTATCAGCTGAACCAACTCCAAAGATTGCACTCTCAGATTGGAAACTTTCTATAATTTATAAAAATGAAGAATTGGGTCAAATTAATTGGGATACTCTCAAAAACTTGCCTTCAACAGAAATTACTAGAGACATTCATTGTGTAACTAGATGGACAAAATTTGATATGAAATGGGAAGGGGTAAAAATCAGTACTTTATTTAATGAATTAGGTATAAAAGCTCCTACAAATTGGACTATGATAGGTTCCTTCACTGGATATACAACAAATTTACCTCTAGAGGATTTATTAATTGACAATACAATAATTTCTTATTTATATGAAGATGAAAAAATAACTCCTGAACATGGAGGCCCCATAAGGTTAATTGTCCCTCATTTATATTTTTGGAAATCTGCAAAATGGGTGGATAAAATTACTTTTATTGATGACGATAAACCAGGATTTTGGGAAAACTATGGTTATCACATGTATGGAGATCCTTGGAAAGAGCAAAGATATTCTGGACAATGATAGAATCTCAACATTTCAATTATTCGGTTATAAAAAATAAAAAAATTATCAACGAAAATCTCTGTTGGATCGATTTAGATATAGAAAATTGGAAAAGTCATATCCCCGGTCAATACTCAGAAATATGCCTTACAGCTGAAAATGGTTATCAAGCCATTAGACCATACTCAATTGCTAGTGTCCCAAATAACAACCTAGTAAGTTTTTTAATTGAAAAAATATCAAATGGTGAAGTATCAAATTTTTTGTATGATTCAGCTCGTGTTGGAGATATAGTTCAAGTTTCAAATCCAATAGGTCAAAGATTTATTTTACAAAATAATAAAACTCCTATTTTTATTGCCTCTGGGTCGGGAATATCACCATTTATATCAATGTCAGAACATCTAAACAAAACTAATGATAAATATTATATATATCATTGGTCTAAAAACTTTTCAGGTTTAGTGAATTATAAAAATAATGAAGAAAAAATAAATTCGTACTATTTCCCATATATAACAAGAGAAAAACCTAAATTTTGGATGGGAGGAAATAAAAGAATTAATCCTCAATGTTTTGATAATTTATGTACACAAGAAGATTATGAAATATACATTTGCGGTTCAGATTCTTTTGTCGAAAAAGCCTTGGAGGTAACTTCTAAATTAAATATCAACTTTGATTTTTACACAGAAAGATTTGGATCTTAAGGATTAAACCTAACTACATTTTTTATAACATTATTTTTCTGATCAGTATAATCTTCATAACATTCTTGTAATTCAGAAATGTCCGAAACATGAGTTTTCAAAGATTTAGGATCCCACCATCCTCTTTCTGCCAAAGAAACTAGTTCTCTAATCTCAGCTATTGGTTGAGGAGTAGTTGCGATTTGAGTTGCATGAATATCTAAATTTTTTCTCAATAACATACTATGTTCAAATTCAACCATATCTTCAGTAACTATGCTAAATGTTATAAATTTTCCTTGTGGCTTTAAAAGGTTTAAACATATGTTGAAACCGTCCTTATTTCCGGATGCATCTACAACAACATCAAACAGTTCTCCATTAGTAATATCTTCTGTTTGTTTAATCAAATCTTCAAGTGATTTAAATTTCATAGATTTAGTAGCACCTAAAGAAATACTTTTTTCAAGTCTATAGTCATGTTTATCAATACCTACTACCTCTGCAGCACCTTGTTTAGAAGCAAACATAGTAAATGATAATCCAATGCCTCCTTGCCCTAATACAGCAATCTTTTTCCCAAAAATATTGCCCCAATGTTTTGCTGAATACAAAACAGTCCCAGAGTGTTGTAACATCAACCAATCTTCTAATTCACCCCAATCAGGTAACTTAATAATTCTTTCATGAGTTTGATCAATATATTCTACAGCTCCACCAGTTCCAAGAGTTCCATCTGGTTTCCTATAATTTGGGATAACTATAGCCCTAGATCCTACTGGGTATCTTTCATCTTTTGATTCAACGACTACTGATGCTACTTCATGCGTAGGCATTCCTGGTGGCAGCGGATAATCTTCTTCAGGAATTACTTTATCAAATGCACTATGAATATCAGAACCACATATAGAAATACAATCGGTCTTAAATCTTACATGCCCGTCCTCTAACTCTCCTAAATCTGGAATATCTCTAATTTCTACTTTTCTATACCCAGTTATTTGAGCTGCTTTCATATTTTCCCCCTTATGATATGGTGGGTCCGGCAGGACTTGAACCTGCGACCAATCGGTTATGAGCCGACTGCTCTGACCACTGAGCTACGGACCCTGCAGTTTAATTTCTCTCTATCCTCAATGAAAATAATATTATAAGTTTACCTTGAAGAAGAAAAGGTTTAAACTTTCTAAAACAATTATTTCATAAATAAAAATAACTTGGGGTGAGAAAAATGAAAATAACAGATGTTAATTTAAAAATCTATAAATGGGAGAGGTCAATTCCTATAACAAATGGGCTCTACACATACACACATAATGTTTTAAATATAATTGAAATTGAAACAGACCAACCAGATATAACAGGAATAGGAATTTCTGCGGGTATAGATGTAAGTCCGGGAGTTGCAAGAGAACTTGTTGACCATTTCAAGAAAGGAATAATTGGATTAAACCCATTAGACAATGAAAGAATTTGGCATGAAATGTGGAGACCTAAATTAGTTGGTAGAAGAGGTGTTACTACCAGAGTTATCTCAGGAATAGATATTGCATTATGGGATATAAAAGGGAAAGTCGCAAATTTGCCAGTTTATAAATTGTTAGGTGGTTTCACAAACAAAGTTGATACATATATTGCTGGAGGGTATTACGAAAAAGGAAAAGGGCTAAAAGAATTAGCGAAAGAAATGGAAGATAACGTAAAAATGGGTGCCAAATCAGTAAAAATCAAAGTTGGAGCTTTGTCTATAAACGAAGATATTGAGAGAGTTAAAATTTGTAGAGAAGTTATAGGCAACGATGTTAGATTAATGGTTGACGCAAACAATGCATACAGACATTATCAAGCTATAGAATTTGCTAGAAAAGCAGAAAAATATGATTTGTTTTGGTTTGAAGAACCTGTAGAGCCAGATGATTACATAGGACAAGCTGAAATTACTCGGTCAACTTCTATCCCAATAGCTGCAGGTGAAAATGAATATACTAGGTATGGTTTTAGAGATATGATAAATCACAGAGCTGTTGATATTCTACAACCAGATTGTCTTATTCTTGGAGGAGTTACAGAGTTTATGAAAGTATGTGCACTTGCTCAGAGCAATGATTTGGATATTGCACCTCATGGAGCTCAAGAAGTACATATTCATCTGGTTTCAGCAATTCCAAATGGATTAATCCTTGAATACTATAGAGATACTGTTAATCCAATGCATGGGAAAATTTGGGAAAATGAATTGGTCCTGAAAGATGGATATGTTTATGCCCCTGATCTTCCTGGTTTTGGTCTAAATCCTAAATGGAAAGACTTAGAACCATTTAGGATTTAAAAACCATTTGTTGATTTGATTGAAGAATACAATTAAACTTAATACAAGGGAGAAAATATGAAAGATGTATTTGACGCAGCAATAAAAGAAATTAAGAGTAACAAGAAATTTGTTATTTCTACTGTCACAAGAACCCAGGGCTCAACTCCTCAAAAACCCGGAGCAAAATTACTTGTCAGAGAAGATGGTTCAGGTGTTGGAACTTTAGGAGGTGGGTGTGTTGAAGGTGATATTTGGTTTGCTTCAAGCGAAAAAATCAAAAGAAAAGAATCTGCTGAAGTTAAGCCTTATGAGTTAAATGAAGATTTAGCAGCTAGAGATGGTCTCGTTTGCGGAGGGACAATGCATTTTATGATTGATCCAATAGACAATAAACTAGAATTTGAGTTTTTCCTTGATGAAATAAATAAAGCCTATAACGGAGACAGGCCCGTTGCACTTGTTCAGGTTTTAGAATCAACCAAAATTGAAGAAATAAGCAAAAAAATATTAATACGTGAAGATGGATCAAAATCGGGAGATTTAATTTCTGAAAAAGTTGATGAAAAATTAGTCAAAGAATCAAGAGAACTTTTGGCTTTAGGTAAAAACAAAACATTAAAGATTGATGAAAGATTATTATATATAGAAGCATTTACTACTCCTCCAAAGCTTCTTATTGCTGGAGGAGGACACGTTTCTAAAGCAATTGCTAATTTAGCAAAACCTTTGGGATTTGAATTAAATATATTTGACGACAGAGATGAATTTGCAAATAAAGAAAGGTTTCCAGAAGCAGATGATGTTAAGGTTGCAAGTTATGGTGAAGGTTTTGATCAATTTGATATAAATGCCAACACATTTATTATTATTGCTACTAGAGGACACAGACAAGATGATACTGCAACAAAAGCAGCTTTAAGTACAGAGGCATCTTATGTAGGATTATTAGGTTCAAAAAGAAAAACTATACTTATATTGGAAAAACTCCTTTCAGAAGGAATAGATGAAGACTCTTTCAATAAATTAAGAGCACCTGTAGGAATGAATATTGGAGCCAGAACTCCAGAAGAAATTGCCATATCTATCATATCTGAGGTTCTATCCTTTAGATTAGGTGGAAATGGAAATTCAATGATGCTTGAAACAAAATATGTTGACAAAATTAGATCTAAAATATCAAAATCATCTGAAATAAAAAATTAGATTCATGAATAATAATTTTTATGCCATACTTCTTGCAGCTGGGCTGTCTTCAAGAATGGGAAGTTCAAAAGCCTTATTGGATTGGCATGGTAAAAAATTAATTGAATATCAATTAGAAATTTTAATAGGAATTGGAATTAAAAAAATCAATTTAGTTTTAGGCCATGAAAAAGAAAAAATTTTACCCTATACACAAATTGATGAAGTAAATGTAATTTTCAATAAAAATTACAAAGATGGAAAGTCTACTTCAATAATTGAAGGCCTCAAAGGTATAGAAAATGACGCAGAAAATATTATTTTAATTAGCGTTGATCAGCCTAGGCCTGCGTGGTTTATAAAAGAAATTATTACTAACCATATAGCTAAAAAATCTACGATTACTGCTCCTGTTTATAATGGCAAAAGAGGCCATCCTATTATATTAAACAAAAAAGTTTTCAACGAAATATTAACAATTAACAATTATAAAAACGGCCTTAAAGATGTTTTTAGAAAAAATAATAACTTAGTAAATACTGTAAATATGAATAATAAATGGACACATCTAGACTTAAATACAAAAGAAATATACGAAGAAGCTATTTCATATTCTTTGAAAAGTGAGTGAAAATTTGAACCAAATTGAAAATATTTTAGATGAAGCAATGGATTTTCTTGAAGAAAATATAAACTGGAAAATTACAGAACATGATTTATTACAATTTATATCCGGTAAATTAGAGGAACAAAATTTAGATCCTTCTAAAAAAAATTTAGTTTTGTTCAATCCTGAAGATTTTAACAGTGATCTAAATATAGATCCTGAAAATTCTAAAGTTATTAGAAAAAAAGGTGAATTATATATACGTATTATTTATAAATATAATGAAACTTATGAAGAAAAAACTATTGAAAAAAAAATAGATTTAAACTTATGATAAATTAAATCATATTTATGGAGTATCGTTATGAAAAATCTACTTGAAGGTAAAATCGCTGTTGTTACAGGAGGTAACGGAGGGATCGGATTAGGCATTTCAGAAGGTTTGGCAGAACAAGGTGCCACTGTTGTTATTGCTGCAAGAAATGAAAAGAAAAACTCTCTCGCATTAGAAAATCTTAAAAAAATCAATCCAAATAATGATTCTACAGTTTTAGATGTAAATGATAATAATTCAATTGTAAAAACAGTTGATTATGTAAAAGAAAAATTTGGGAGTATAGATATATTGGTAAATAATGCTGGTATAAATAGAAGAAGCGATGAACCTCATTTATTATCAAAGACAGATTGGAACGATGTAGTTGACACAAACTTAAATTCAATCCATCATATTACTTCAAAAGTTTTTCCTCATATGAAAGAAACTGGATCAGGAAAAATAATTAATATTGGATCAATGATGTCAATTTTTGGCACAGGTTATGCTTCAGCATATGCCGCAAGTAAAGGTGGAGTTGTTCAGTATACAAAAAGTTGTGCAGTTGCATGGGCAAAATATAATGTTCAAGTTAACTGTATTTTGCCTGGTTGGATTGTTACTGATATGACTAATGATTTTAAGACAAAATTTCCCGATAGATATGCAATGATAGTTGAAAGAACTCCTGCAGAAAGATGGGGGGTCCCAAAAGACCTTGCAGGAACATCTGTTTTTTTATCCAGTGGTTTATCTGATTTTGTGACTGGAGTATCTATAGCTGTTGATGGAGGTTATAGTGTCTGGTAAAAATGGTTTAGAGGACCATTCCCCTGACCTATTTTATAAGCATTGTTTATTGATTCTGTAACATATAGCTTTGCTTTATCAACAGAATTTACCAAGTCAAAACCAAGTGCTAAATGAGAAGCTATTGCTGATGAAAAAGTACAACCTGTACCGTGAGTCGAGGTTGTCTCAATTCTTTTTGTACTGAAATAAAAAAAATCTTTCCCATCAAATAAGGTGTCTTCAGAGTAATTTGATTCAAAAAAATGTCCCCCTTTAATAACAACAGAATTTGCCCCTAAATCTACAATTTTTTTGCAGGCATCTTTTAAATCTTTTTTAGTGGTGATATTTTTATTTATTATAATTTCTGCCTCAGCTAAATTAGGCGTAATTGTTTTAGCAATAGGAAATAACAATTTTTTTATTGCTTCAATTGATTCTTCAGATACTAATTTATCTCCAGAAGTAGCAACTATAACTGGGTCGACAACCAAATTTAATTTTTTTTCTGATGAAAGACAAGATACTATGGTTTCTACCATAATTTTTTCAGGAATCATACCAGTTTTGACTGCAGAAAATTTCATGTCGTTTTTAATTGATATAATTTGATTCTCTACAACCTGATTAGGAACTATGTGAATATCATCAACTCCTTTAGTATTTTGTGCAGTTACTGAAGTTATTACTGAAACACCGTAACATTTTAATGAAGCAAAAGTCTTAAGATCTGCTTGAATTCCTGCTCCACCTCCAGAATCAGATCCTGCAATAGTCATACAAATTGGTAAAATTTTTCCATCTGGTTTCATTTTTTTTGTTCGAAATGAGTTATAAATATTATTAAGTAATATTTTAGCAGAGGTTAATTTGTCTTGGAAATTTAATAATGTAATACCAAATTTAGGAACTATCACAGAAGGTCCATGTTGGGATGGAGAAAAATTATTATTCTCTAATATTGCTAACAATCGAATACTTTCATACAACATAAAAAACAATATTACAGAAGAAGTATTTAAAGACACTGGGCAAGCCAATGGATTGAATTTCAATATCAATGGTGAATTATTTGCCTGTGAAGGAGGCAGAAGAAGAATCGCAAGATATAACAATGATGGCTCAAAGGATACAATAGTTGATCAATTAGATGGGATTGCTATAAATAGTCCAAATGACTTAGCAATAAACAAAAAAGGAGAAATATATTTTTCAGATAGAGTTGGAGACATAAATCCAGATATAGGGCTAAATTTCTCAGCTATAATATCTGCTCAAAAACAAGAAGACGGGACTTATAAATCATTTAGAAGGACTATCGATACTTCAATGCCTAACGGGCTCCTATTCAACGAGCAAGAAGACATATTATATGTTGCTCAATCAGATTATAGAGCTGATCATGAAAGAGAACTAAGATCTTATAAAGTTAATATAGATGGAACATTGTCTGATATGAAAACACTTCATGACTTTGGTCCTCATAGAGGGATCGATGGAATGACTTTAGCTAAAGATTCCATTTCCAAAGAAACCTACATAGTAGCAGCCACAGGATGGGAAATATCTGGACCTAAAGGTAATATAACAATTTTTGATAAAAACGGAAAAATTATTGAACGACACGAAACACCTTGTCAAAGACCCACAAATTGTACAATTGTAGAAAACAACATATATGTAACTAGTATAGAAGGTCACCTTTTAGTTGCAAAAACTGAGCTTGAAGGATTATTAATTTTCCCAAATTAATTAGAATATTTTGAATAGTACAATTTTTCTATTTCTAATTCTTTTTCTAGAAAATTATTTTTATACATCCACTCATAAGTTTCTTCCCACTTTGATTTTTCTTGATAACCAAATGGATTCCCTTTAGATTCCCAGACAGGAATCAATAATTGGATCCCTTTTCTTTCAACATCTTCTTCAACTATTTCTTCACCAGCAATTTTAATTAGGCTATCAATAGATTTATTAGGATTATCAATTGCAAACTCATATCCTTTTTTAAAAGAATTAACAACTTTTTCTACTTCATTCTCATTTTCATCAAGAAATTTTCTATTTGTAATCAAAATCAACTCATAATAATCAGGTACTCCCCATTCTTCTAATTTCATAATTTCAATATCGTAACCTTGTAGTTCCATAACAATAGATTCATGTGTCCAATAAGCCCCAATTATTGCATCTACTGAACCAGAAACTAAAGCTTTGACTAATTCAAATCCAACATCAACTGTCTCAACATCATTTATATCTATTCCTTGATTTTCTAATACTGTTTCCAACATTGCTTTATTTGACGGTATTCCAGGATATCCAATTACTTTCCCATTAAGATCCATTGGATTTTGGATGTTTTGGTTTTTAAGGGTCATTATTGAATTTAGTGGATGTTGAGAAATACTTAGTATAGAAACTATTTCTAAACCAGCAGATTGTGCTTGCAAAATATCTGGATGATAGGATAACCCAAAATCATCTCTCCCTGATGCAACTGCTGAAATAATTGCAGTAGGATCAGATGGAGTATAAATTTCTAAAGTTATGTTTTCTTCTTTAAAAAAACCTTCCTCTATAGCTGAATATATGCCTGCATGATTTGAATTAGGGTACCAATCCAAAGCTAACGATACTTCTCCCCTATTTTCACTATTACTACATCCAATTAGAAACATAGAAAATAATAAGATTATAAACAACTTCATTTTTTTATCCTTTCACAAATTTTTTTTCTAATAATTTAACTACCAAAAATAAAAGTGATGCAAAAATTGAAAGTAAAACAATTGCCGCAAACACTCTTTCTGTTTGAAACAAAGGACCTGAAACTTTCATTATCCATCCAAGACCCGATTTAGAGCCAATCCATTCAGCAACAACAGCTCCTATTACTGAACTTACACTTGCTACTTTTAATCCTGAAAAAAAGCTAGGTAAAGCTAGTTTGATTTTTAAAATTTTAAATATTTGAAAATCTTTTGCACCCATTGTTTTTAACATGTTTTCCATTTCAATAGATTTTCTTCTTAAGCCGTCAAAAGCTCCTATTACTATAGGGAAAAAAGAAATTAAAAATACAACTATAATTTTAGAAATTAAACCTGCACCAAACCAAACAATTAAGATTGGAGCTAATGCAAAAATCGGAATAACTTGAGAAGCAATTACATAAGGTAATAAAGAGCGTTCAATATATTTATAATTTGACATTAAAGCTCCTATTATAATTCCAAAAAATACTGCAAAAAATAATCCGATTATAATTTCTAAAGCTGTTGTAAAAGTGTGTTTAAGCAAAAATCCTTTAGAATCATACAACTCATTAATTATCATTATAGGAGAGGGTAACAACCATGATTCAACAAATTCTAAATAAGAAAAGACTTGCCAAGCTGAAAGCAATAATAAAAAAGTTAAACATGGAAAAATCCAAACAAACATAATTTTTTGCCATTTAGTCATTAAGATGCTTCACCTCATCTAATTTTTTTATAAGTTCTTTTTTCAGTTCTATAAATTTATTTTCAACTATAAAATTAGTATTTCTGGGGTGAGGTGTTTTTATATCTACTATAAATTTAAAATTATTTTTACCAGAATCCATCACAATTATTTGATCAGAAAGAAAAATTGCTTCCTCTATATCGTGGGTAACTAAAATTATTGATTTATTTATATAATCTTTTAGATTCTCTATCCAATTATAAATTTCTAATCTTTTTATAGCATCAAGAGATGCAAAAGGCTCATCTAATAAGATTAAATTAGAATCTTGTAAAATAGTTCTAAGAAAAGCTACTCTTTGCCTTAAACCTCCAGAAAGTTCAGATGGATAGTAGGTTAGAAATTTATAAATACCTAATATTTTTGATTTTTCAATCATATCGTCATATGATTTACTATTAATTTTATTTTTTATTTTTAATGGCAATAAAACATTTTCTTTTACATTAAGCCAGGGTAATAAAAGATCTTTTTGTTGCATATAAGCTATTTCGCCTAATCTGTTCTGATGATTTTCTAAAACAATTTTACCTTTTAAAGGTTTTTTGACTCCTGAGATCAATTGCAATAAAGTGCTTTTCCCACATCCGCTATGTCCAATAATTGAAACTGTTTTATTTTTTGGGAAAGAATGAGACAACTCGTCGATTATAGGAGTTTCATTTTGAAATCCATAAGATAAATTTTCTAAGATAAGAGTACTAATATTTCTTCCCTCCGCTAGGATTATCTAGTTCAGGTTTAATGGGTCGGTTTTTTTTACCCTCTCAGCATTTCAGCTCCCCAAGTAAATCACTATATTAAATATACAATAATTATACTTTTTACGAAACTTTAATCTATTCATAGTAAAATATTATTAATTATTAAAGGATTTCGTTATTAAGAAAATTTTATTTACAGCTTTAATTTTTAGTCTATTTATTGCTTGTAATGAAAAAAAAGAAGAGATAAATGACCTCTCTGTTAACGAAATTTTTAAATTATCTAATGATAGAATCTCGAGTTCTCAATCTTTTAGTTTTGTCTTGAAGCATAAAAATGGGCTTACTTCTTTACCAGGGGGTTACAAAATTTCTCAAGCAGAAGGAGACATCCAAAAACCAGACAAATTGCAAATTAAAGCTGAGATAATATCAAATAACTTTTTATTAAAACTTTCGTACTTATCTATGGAAAACAGTTATTGGATAACAAATCCTATAAATTTTGAGTGGATAGAAACTCCAGAAGAAGACAATCCATTTAAAAATATAAATCCTATAAATATCTTAAGTGATATATTTTCTGAAATAGAAGGAGGATCAATTAAATCAACAAGCAAAAACATATACGAAATTGAGGCTAAAATAAATTCTAATAACCTAAAATCTTTAGTAGGTGACATAATTATTCCAAACAAGAAAGTTGATCTATCATTGTTTATAAAAGATGATGGAACTGTAAAAAAAATCTACATATACGGAAAAGTACAACCTCAAGACATAAATGAAACAATTCGAGAAATTCAGTTCGAGAAATGGAATGAAAAGCTTATATGGAAGAAACCTTAAGTCTTAAAAAAAGATTTTTCTTTATTTTTATACTTTGCCTTGCAGTATTTATAGCAGCCGATGATCAAACTGTAATAGTTACCTTATTACCTAGTATGGTTTTAGATTTAAAAATTTCTGTAGGAGAATTAAATAAAATATCTTGGACAATTACATCTTATTTATTAGGATTTACAATAGTTATGCCAATAGCAGGAAAGCTTTGTGATAAATACGGGTTTAGAAATACTTTAATCTCTTCTTTATTGTTATTTTCAATAGGTTCTTTATTGGTAGGTTATACTAATAATTTGCCAGAAGGAAAATTGTTACCGTCAAAATTAAATTGGTTGATTTTTTTCAGATTTATTCAAGCTATGGGCGGAGGAGCTGTAATTCCCATATCTATAGCTTCTGTGTCCCTTATTTTAGAAAAAAAACACTGGATATTTGGATTTGGATGTATTGGAGCTTCAGCTGAAGCAGGTGGAGTCATAGGTCCTTTATGGGGGAGTTTGATTTTAAAAATATGGGATTGGCCTGCTGCCTTTTTCATTAATATACCACTAGCATTTTTTGTTGTACTTCTTATTTTTTTAATGCCTAAATCTCAAAAAAGTTTAATAAAAATAAAATTAATTGATACTTTTCTTCTTTCTCTAATTCTAATTTTTATAACTATAGTTATTGCGGAATACAAAACCCTAGATTCTGTTCAAATAATAATCATATCTACTCTTACATTTATCGTTTTAGCCACATTGATAAAAGTAAAATTCTATGGTCAAGATTTATTACCAAATGAACTCTTCCAATCTAAGACTTTTTTATGGACAGGAATAAGTCATTTCTTCGTTGGATGCAGCTTAATCATTGTTATGGTAATCATACCTCTTTCAGGTTCAACAATTTATCAATTAGATAGTATTACAATAGGATTGTCGTTACTAAAATTGACTGCATTTATAGGTATAGGGTCGATAATAGGAATGATGTTTTCCAAAATAAGCACTTCAGCAACCATGATAATAGCAAGTATATTTGTTTGTTTAGGAACATTTCTCTATTCAAAAAGTCTAGATATACCTACAAATGAGATTAATCTTGTTTTTTTTATAATGGGTATAGGATTTGGCCTTTTTATAGTTCCTATTCATAATACTGGGCTTCATAATATCAAGGAAAGCATAAGAGGGATTACTTCTTCAATGGTCTCTCTCTCAAGAATGCTAGGAATGATATTTGGACTATCTCTTATGACCACAATTGGTACTGCAAGATTTTCTGAATTGGTTACTGGTATTCAAGTCTTCTCTATGGATCCAAAAATTCAAAATAAAATAAATGATGACATTAATGATGCAGGCTTAGAAGTATTTAGTGAAATTATGATTGGAGCTTTTATATTTTCTGTATTAACTTCTATTTCAGTGATTTTCTTGTCTTATTACTATAACAAAGATTGAAATAATAAGACTATTCAACTACGACAGATGCAACGGCATAATTTCTTGAATGACTAATTGATAAGGCAATACGATTTATACCTAATTCTTGGGCTTTTTTCTTAGCATTCCCATATAGTATTATTTCAGGAGCTTTTCCTCGGGATCGGTGGACCTCGATTGATTTCCAAGGGACACCTCTTATTCCTGTCCCTAATGCTTTCATAACAGCCTCTTTCGAAGCAAATCTGGCGGCAATTTGAGGGAACCTTCCTCTACAATAAGATGTTTCTTGATCAGTAAAAATTTTTTTCATAAATCTTTCAGGATATCTTAAATAAACATCCTTTATTCTATGAATTTCTATAATATCAATTCCTGTAAATAACATTTTTATATATTTGAATATATTATTTAGTATAAAGTTATTTATTTATAAATATATATATAAAGAAAGAAAATAATGTCTTCAAAATTAATAGACGGGAAAAAAATTAGTACTCATATTAAAGATAATCTAAAACTAGAAATCGATAAAATAAAAAAAGATTCTCATAGAACCCCTCATTTAGTTGTTGTTCTTATAGGAAACAATCCTGCATCTTTATCTTACGTAAAAGCCAAAGAAAAGGCTTGCGCTCTAGTAGGAATTAGATGTCACGTAGAAAGACTAGAGGATACAGTGTCAGAAAAAGAATTGGTCAATTATATTGAAAAATTAAATCATGATAAAGATGTCGATGGAATGATTGTGCAGCTACCTCTTCCAAAAAACTTAGATGAAGAAAATGTAATTCAAACTATATCTCCTTTAAAAGATGTAGATGGCCTGAATAATGAAAATCTTGGTTTGCTAGCATCAGGAGATCCAAGGTTTGTGCCTGCAACTCCACTAGGTGTCCAAACAATGATAAATGAAATAGATTTTATAACTGAAGGATCAAAAATTGTTATTATTGGAAGAAGTAAACTCGTTGGTATACCATTAGCTTTACTTATGTCTGCTAAATCTTCTAAAGGAAATGCTACTGTTACTATTTGTCACAGTAAATCTAAAGATATAAAATCACACACTTTAGAAGCAGATATAGTAATTGTTGCAACAGGATTCCCTCACACTTTAACTAAAGATATGGTCAGAAAAAATTCTATAGTTATAGATGTAGGAGTTAATAGAATCGAAGATAAGTCCAAAAAAAATGGATTTAGATTAATAGGTGATTCAGATTTTGAAGAAATAATAGATATTGCTTCAAAAATAACACCCGTCCCTGGAGGAGTTGGTCCTATGACTATTGCAATGTTACTTAAAAACGTGACTAAAGCTTTTCACTTAAACAACAAATAAAAGCCTATAAATTATATTATAAAAGCTAGATGTAAAAGCAAAGTTAATTTAAAATTCTCGTATGGCCACACTAAAAGAAGAAAAGAATAAAAAAATCAAAAAAGCTGATAATGAAAAAAATGAAATGCTTGAACTATTCAAGCAGATGTATCTAATAAGGCAATTTGAAGTAGCTTGTGGTGAAAACTACACAAAAGGAAATATAAGAGGGTTTTTACATCTTTATATAGGACAAGAAGCTACCGCAGTTGGTTCAATATCTTCACTTAATGATGAAGATTATATTATTACTCACTACAGAGACCATGGTCATGCTTTAGCCAGAGGATTAGATGTTAATAGATCAATGGCTGAGTTGTTTGGAAAAAAAACCGGACTTTCTAAAGGAAAAGGCGGTTCTATGCATTTGTTTGACGCATCAAAAAAGTTTATGGGTGGACACGCAATAGTAGGAGGACAATTCCCAGTTGCAACTGGCTTAGCATTAGCTTGTCAGTATAAAAAAACAGGAGGATTAGTCGTATGTTATTTTGGTGATGGTTCTACCAATCAAGGAACTTATCATGAAACACTAAATTTAGCCTCAGTATGGAATCTTCCAATTTTATTTATTTTAGAAAATAATGGATATGGTATGGGATCTGCTATAGATAGAGTAAGGGCTGGAGGAGAAGATTTTTATACTGGTGTAAGCACTTATGATATTCCTGCAGCACAAGTTAATGGGATGGATGTATTAGCGGTTAAAGAAGCAACTGAAATAGCTGTTAAAAAGGTTCGCCAAAATGGCGGACCTTTTTATTTAGAGTGCAAAACCTTTAGATTTGTTGGACACTCTTTGGCAGATGGACAAAAATATAGAAATACTGATGAAATAAATGAATGGGAAAAGCAGGATCCGTTAGTAAAATTTCCAGAATGGCTTAAATCTGCAGGCATTGCTAGTGATAAAGATTTAAATAAGATTAAATCTGAAGTCGACAAAACAGTTGAAGAGTCAGTCAAATTTGCTGAATCCAGTGATGATCCAAGTATTTCTGAATTAGATAAAGATATTTATAAAAACTAGAAGAAAAAAAATGACTGAAATTTTAATGAGAGAAGCAATAAGAAGAGGATTAGAAGAATCTCTAGAAAGAGATCCAAATGTTTTGCTAATGGGTGAGGATATTGGTGCTTATGGTGGAGCTTATGCTGTAACTGATGGTTTTTTATCTAAATTTGGCCCAGATAGAATTAAAGATACTCCTATTTCTGAAGCAACTTTTATTGGAACTGGAATTGGAGCTGCTTCTGCTGGATTAAGACCTATAATTGAATTGATGTCAATGAGCTTTTCTTTAGTTGGTTTTGACCAAATTGTAAACATGGCTGCCAATATAAGATACATGTCTGGAGGTCAAATAGACGTTCCTATGGTTATAAGAGCACCAACAGGGGCTGGCGTTCAATTAGCAGCAACACATTCACAAAGTTTTGAAACTTGGCTAGCTGAAGTTCCAGGACTTTATTGCGTTTGTCCATCAAATCCTAAAGACGCTCTGGGATTATTAAGAACTTCTATAAAAGATAATAATCCTGTAATTTTTGCTGAGCCTGCTCTTTTGTACGGATTAAAAGGCGAAGTTCCTGATGAATATTACGAAATTCCACTTGGTAGCGCCTCAATTGCTAAAGAAGGAAATGATATTACATTGTTATCTTATGGTGCTGGTATGAGTATTTTATTTGAAGCTTCAGAAATCCTATCTAGACAAAATATTGATTGTGAAATAATTGACCTTAGATCTTTAAATCCCATAGATTACTCTACAATTGGTGAATCTGTAAAAAAAACAAACAGATTAGTAACCCTAGATACTTCTAGAAAAAATGGAGGGATAATGGGTGAAATAGTAGCTAACGTCCAAGAAACATTTAATGATTGGCTAGATGGTCCCATTATAAGAATAGGTGCAAATGACGTTCCTTGGCCTTATAATAAAAACTTAGAAGCTGCTGCATATCCTTCATCAGAAGAGATGGCAAATAGTATATTAAAAAAATTAATTTAACCTTAGGAGAGAATTTTGGCAAAAGAGATTACAATGCCTTCAATGGGAGCAGATATGACTGAAGGTACAATAGTGAAGTGGTTGAAACAAGAGGGGGATAAAGTTTCAAAAGGTGATAAATTAGCTGAAATAGAAACAGATAAAACTGTTGTTGAAATGGAATCTTATAATGATGGATTTCTAAGAAAAATAACCGCTAAAGAAGGTTCAAAAGTTCAAGTTGGAAAAGTTATTGGATATGTAGGAGACATGGACGAGGAAATCCCTGATGTTTTAGAAGAACAAAATGAAACAAAAGATGAAACGGATACTAATAAACAACCAGAACTTCCAAAAGAAAATAATGATATCACTTCCCCAAGCAATGAAAATAAGGCAGAAATTTCTTTAGACTCTGATTCTGTAAAAATAAAAGCTTCTCCTATGGCTAAAAGATTAGCAAACGAAAAAAATATTCCATTATCAGATATCAATGGAACAGGACCTGGAGGAAGGATTACTAAAGATGATGTGAATAATCACGTCCCTGGCCCAAGCCTAATTTCTTCATCTCAATTGAACAAGACTAAAAATATTACACTTGATGGTTCTGATGTAGAGCTAAATACCATGAGACAAGCTATTGCAAGAGTTACAGTTAAATCAAAAACTGAAATTCCACACTTTCAAGTCACTGTTGAAGTAGACATGACAGAAGCAATGAAAATGAGATCAGACATTAATGAAGATATTGAAAAAGATGGTATGAAAATATCGGTCAATGACTTAGTTCTAAAAGCTACTATAAACTCACTAATGAATAACCCTAAATGGAACTCATCATTTGATGGGGATAAATTAATAATGCATCCCCAAATTAATATAGGTATAGCTATAGCCTTAGAACAAGGACTGATAGTTCCTGCAATTATAGACTCTCAAAATTTAGATTTAGTGTCTCTATCAAAACAATCTAAGGACTTAGGTTCTAGAGCAAGAGGAAAAGGGAACCCATTAAGCAACGAAGAGCTTACTAAAGGGACTTTTTCTACATCTAATCTTGGAATGTTTGGGACTCATGCGTTTACTGCAATTATTGTACCTCCTCAAAGTGGAATTATAGCTTTGGGTGAAGTTAAAAAAGAAGCAAAAGTAGTTGATAATAAAATTGAAATTAAAGATATCATGTATGCAACTTTGTCTGCAGACCATAGAGTTGGAGATGGAGCAGAAGGAGCTATTTTTATGAATGAATTTAGACAACTTCTACAAAAACCTTCAAGACTGTTATTATGACTTCTAAAGTAACTCTAATCAGCTATTCTCAGGCATCTAATGAATTTGAGGATATGGGGCTTAAGGATTGTCAAGAATTAATTGCTTATTGCGCTAGAGTATCTAATCCTTCAAATCAAATCAATTCAGGGACAAGTGAAAAATTAATTAAATATTTAATAAATAATTCACATTGGTCTCCTCTAGAAATGGTGAATGTATGCCTAGAAATCGAAACTACAAGAGATATTGCAAGACAAATTCTTAGGCACCGAAGTTTTAGCTTCCAAGAATTTAGCCAAAGATATGCAAATCCTACAAAAGACATGGAATTTGTTACTAGAGAGGCTAGGCTTCAAGATAATAAAAACAGACAAAATTCAATTGATATTGATGACTCAGATTTACAAAAACAATGGAATAGTCGTCAACAAAAAGTAATTGATGAGGCCTTAAAAACTTACCAATGGGCAATTGAAAATGGAATTGCCAAAGAACAAGCAAGAGTAGTGTTACCTGAAGGAAACACAAAAAGTAGACTATATATGAATGGAACTTTAAGAAGTTGGATTCATTATATTCAACTTAGAGCCGGTCATGGAACACAAAAAGAACACATCGAAATAGCCAAAGCTTGTGCTTTAGTTATATCTGAAATTTTCCCTATGGCTGATAGTTTATAATTAAATCATAAATCAGTTTAATTCATGAAAATTATAGTTATTGACATAGGAAACACAAGCGTTGATATGGGGTTTTTTTCCTCTGAAAAATTAACACGCACAGCAAAGATTTCTACAAAAGATAATAAATCTGAGTTTGAAATAGCTAATTCGATAAAATCATTGTTGAATATCAACGAAAATGAAATACATGAGATAAATATAATTATTAGCTCTGTAGTTCCAAATAAAACACAGGTGGTTGAAAAAGCATCAAAATTAATTAATAATAAAAACCCTATAATAGTAAATCATTCTTTTGAATTACCCATAAAAAATAAATACAATCCTCCTGAAGATGTCGGTATAGATAGGCTTGTAGACAGTGTAGCTACAATAAATCTATATGGAGCTCCATCAATAATTTTAGACATAGGAACTTGTTTAGTTTTTAATGCAATTTCTTCAAATAAAGAATATCTTGGAGGATCTATTATTCCTGGTTTAAGTATGGCATCAGATAGTTTAGCTAATTCAACAGCTTTATTAAGACCTGTTGAATTAAGAATTCCGGATAATATTATTGGAAAAAACTCTATAGAATCAATACAATCAGGGATAATTTTAGGTTACGCAGAGCTAATTAAAGGTGTTTTCAAAAAATATTCAAATGAAATCTCTCCCAAAAAAGATTGTCCACTTATAATAACTGGTGGTGGAGCAGAGCTAATTTTACCTATTTTAGATTTAAATTACATTTATAATGAAAATTTATCGTTTATGGGGTTAAAATATATATATGAACAAGAAAATAATAAAAAATAAAAATCTTATTTTATGTGTTTCTGGATCTATAGCAGCATATAAGTCTATATATTTATCTTCTTTACTAGTAAAAGAAGGTGCTAATGTTCAAGTCATATTAACTGAATCAGCTAAGAATTTTGTTGGAGAATCTTCCTTTTCAGGGATAACACATAACCCTGTAATAACAGGATATTATAATTCAAAAACCAATTTATCAATTGACCATATAGAAATAGCAAAAAAAGCAGACATGATCATAGTAGCTCCTGCTACAGCTAATATAATAGCTAAAATATCATTAGGAATTTCAAGTGACCCAATTGTAGGATGTATATTGGCATCTAAAGCCCCAGTATTAGTAGCCCCTGCAATGGATGGAGACATGTTTAATTCTAAGCAAGTACAAAAAAATATAAATGAACTAAAGGAATTAAATTATCAAATATCAGGTCCTGAAAAAGGAAGGTTGGCATCTGGAATAAATGAGTTTGGAAGAATGAGTGAACCAGATGTATTATTTGAAAAAATTATAAGTAGTTTTTCAAAAAAAAAAGATTATAAGAACATTGAAGCAATTGTAACAGCTGGAGGTACGATAGAAGAAATTGATCCAGTAAGATATATTTCAAACAAATCATCAGGGAAAATGGGAATTGCGATTGCAAAAGCTCTAAGAGACAGGGGGGCTTCAGTTACATTAGTACATGGAAAAATAGAATCCAATGAAGAAACTTCTGGAATAAAGAAAATTTCTATAAAAAGTGCTATAGAAATGAAAAAAGAAATTGATAAACTTGTGGATACGTCCCATATTATAATTATGTCTGCAGCAGTTGCTGATTATAAAGTAAAAAATGTTTCTAAAGAGAAAATAAAAAAGGAAAGTTTAAATTCTCTTCAATTAGAAAAAAACCCAGATATTTTAAAAGGAATTGATGGTTCAAAAATAACAAAGATTGGTTTTGCAGCAGAATCAGAGAATCTTCTAATGAATGCTAAAAAAAAGCTGTCATCTAAAGATTGTAAAATAATCGTTGCTAATGATATAACTTTAGAAGGAAGTGGTTTTGGATCTGATAATAATAAAGCTGTATTAGTAGATATGGATGGTGAAGAGACCTTTCCTTTGATGAGCAAAAATGAACTAGCCCATAAAATACTTGATAGGGCTAAAAAATTTATTAATTAGGAGAATAAGTTGAAACTTTATTGGAGAACAAGAAAAAAAGGATTAGATTTAGTTGTAGAAAATGAAGAAAAAGATATCTTTATTGTTGGTGGAGTTAGGGATACTAAAAGAGGGATTGAAGCTTTAGCTAAGACTACAGGCTATGATCCAACAAGAGCAATAAAAGGACTATCGTCAATTGAAGAAGGAAAGATATTTGTAGAAAATTTTCAGCCTTGGTTAGAATTTTTCCCTGGAGAAGATTTGAATATAGAAATGGAGTAACCAAAATGGAATTACGAGATATTATTGAAGGTCTAAAAGAATATGATTCTGCTACTGTACAAAATGCAATGATGACTATTGATAACTATGATAACGAACAAATTGATTATTCTAGCCCAGATTTAAAATCCTATCATTTGCAGTCTGGCACTGTTGTTGGTATAGCAATAACATGTAAAGTTACTCCCTTATATGAACCAAAGAAAAAATTAGATTGGGATGAATATTACGATGCAATTGATCAATCAGATTTGCCAGTAATCGGTGTAATTGTTGATATTGAAAAAAATAAAGGCAGAGGTGCTGTTATGGGAGATGGAATGGCTCTAAAGCATAAAGTGCTTGGCGCAGTTGGTGTTATAAATGGAGGATCAATAAGAGATCTTCCAGGAATTGCAGAAGTTGGAATGTCTGTTTGGGCTACTGGGAGAGTCCCCGGACACGGTCCTTTCAACTTAATAGAAACCCAAACTGAAGTAGAGGTTGGTGATTTATTAATAAAGCCTGGAGATCTTATTGTTGGAGATAGTGACGGGATAACTAGAGTCCCTGTAGATATTGCAGAAGAAACACTCAAGTGTTGTAAAGAAGTTCGTGATTTTGAAACAGGAGTATTTGACGAACTAAAAAAAAAATTATAAATACAAAGGGAAATTAGGTTATAGATCTTTATGAATCTTCATGTTTAGAGATTATTTCAACTGAGATATTTTCATCCCCTTTGTTATCCTTTTCAAAATTAAAACAATTTGATGCATTACAAAAATCTTCAAATACAAAATCAAGAATATTAAGATTATCTTGATTAGTTATAATTTTCATTTTTTCTACAGGTTTTCCTAAACCAATCCCTTCTGAGGTCTTAGATTGCCTAACTGATCTTATAGCCTTAATTGCAACTTGTAATGAATTTTTGTATTTTGATTGCGTAAATTTATCAAATTCTTCTTTTGTAGGCCAATTTGATTGATGAATTGATGTAGTTTGTGTTTCTTCTGAAAAACACCAAGACCATATTTCATCTGTTATTGTAGGTAAAATTGGAGCCAAGAGTCTTAGAATCACTGATAGTCCTATCCGCAATGATGTAACAGCTGAAGCTTTATCATCGCCATCAGAATTAAATACTCTCTTTTTTACTAGTTCCAAATAATTATCGGTAAAGGTATTCCAAAAAAAATCTTCAGTGATCTGTAGTCCTTGAGCAAATTGATAAGAATTGTAATGCTCAGTTACATCATGAATTAATTTTAGTAAATCATTTAAAAATGATGAGTCTAATTCATTTAAATTACTAGTTAAATACGAATCATGAGATAAAACAAATTTTGCTGCATTGAATAATTTTGTTACTAGTTTATTACCAATAACAAAAACGTTTTCATCATAAGTAGTATCGGTACCCAATCTCGCTGATGCAGCCCAATATCTAACTGAATCTGCTCCATGCTCATCAATAGTTTCAATTGGAGTAATTACATTTCCTTTAGACTTGCTCATTTTTTTTCTATCTGGATCTAAAATCCAACCTGATATAATTACATTTTTCCAAGGGATGGAGTTATTATGAAGTATAGATTTCACAATTGTATAGAAAGCCCAGGTCCTAATTATCTCATGACTTTGAGGTCTAATATCCATTGGAAACATTGATTCCATTTCATCATCTTTACCAGTACCCCATTTAGCAACTATTTGTGGAGTAAGTGAAGATGTAAACCAAGTATCAAAAACATCTTTTTCTCCAACAAATCCACCAGCGACCCCTCTATCTTTATCTGAATAACCATCTGGACAATCTATTTCAGGATCAATAGGCAAACTGTCTTTTTTTGGTATTATTACTTCCTGATAATTAGGCACTCCTTTAGAGTCTAGTTTGTACCAAACTGGAATTGGGACACCAAAAAATCTCTGTCTACTTATACACCAATCAATTGATAAATTCTCAGTCCAATTTTCATACCTTTTTGACATATAATCTGGATGCCATTTAATTTTACGTCCAGCTTCTAATAATGTTTCTTTCTTGTCAGTTATTTTTACAAACCATTGCCTAGAAGATATGTATTCTATTGGAGAATCTCCTTTTTCGTAAAAGCGTACTGGGTGTTTTATTTTTTCAGGTTCCTTAACTAAAGCAGGTAATTGATCAACTGAATTATTAGAATCTTTAAGTAATTCTATTATGATATTTTTTGTTTGATTCAAAGTTTTACCTACGATGTTTTTTATATTTTGATTTGCCAATTCAGGATTTTCACTCTTCCAAATTGAGTCTTTATCACTGCTTTCAAAATTGATATTTGCAACTATGCCATCTAAATTATATAGTTGCCGTAAAGGGAGAGAGTTCTCTCTCCACCATAAAACATCTGTTTGGTCACCAAAGGTACAAACCATCAAAATTCCTGTTCCTTTTTCCATATCAACTAGTTCGCTAGGAAAAACTGGAATTGGTGAAAAAAACACAGGAGAAATTGCTGTTTTTCCAAATAAATGTTTGTATCTTTTATCATCTGGATGAGCAGTTATTCCTACACATGATGCTAAAAGTTCAGGCCTAGTGGTAGAAATTATAATTTGTTCATCAAAGTCTTTTAGACCAAATTTAATATCATGATAAGCTCCTTCAATTTCTCTATCTTCAATCTCAGCTTGAGCTACAGCTGTTTGAAAATCAATATCCCACATAGTAGGAGCATCAGATTGATATATGAACTCTTTTTCAAATAAATCAATGAAGGATAATTGAGCAATACTTCTAGATTTTGAATCTATTGTAGAATATTCATCTTTCCAATCTATTGAATAGCCCATTTTTCTAAATAAATCTTTAAAAACCACCTCATCCTTTTGGGTAACAAGCTCACACATTTCAATAAAATTTTTCCTATTGACTATAAGAGGGTTTTCTTTTGATATCCCTTTTATTTTTTTTTCTTTATCTACATTTAGATTGTCAATGTATGGAACATTATTATCAATTCTTACGCCAAATATATTTTGAACTCTTCTTTCTGTAGGCAATCCATTATCGTCCCATCCCATAGGATAAATGACGTTATAATTATTCATTCTTTTAAAACGAGCAATTATATCTTGATGGGTATAAGAAAAAATATGCCCAACATGAAGAGAACCAGAAACAGTAGGAGGAGGTGAATCAATAACAAAAGAATCATCTCTACTTTTATTTTCTAGTCTTGAATATATTTTTTTTTCATCCCAAATTTCTCGCCAAAAAGATTCTCTCTCTCTAAAATCAAATCGTTTAGCAAGTTCTTTAGGATTTACAATTTTGAAATTTTCTGAAATTTGAATACCTCCAAATTTGGCTATTTTTTTTCTCATTTATTAGAAAACAAAATCAATATTTTTTTTTCTAATATTTTTAAAATGTTTACTTGAAGTCATTCTTTTATTTTCAGATTCTAAAAATTTATATAAAAACATAGTTCCTTTTTTTGTATCTGAAGCTAATTTTGAAGGTTCGGAATTTTCAATTCTTTTCTTAAAACACCAATAAGTAAAATTTTCATATTCTACTTCAGATAAATTTTTAGGATCAAAATTATTGATTGATAAAAAATCTTCAATCAATTCATTATACGAAATATTATATATTTTTGAATATACATCTTCTGATTCATATTTTACAAAGTTACCGTAGGAAATTTGCTTCTTATATAATTCTTCCTCAGCATAAGAAATCAAGCATCTTTCAATTGTTACTCCGTAAAAATAAGATAGATGTGAACTATATTTTTCGTAACCTATAACTTCTTTAAATTTGGTTTTAGAAAAGGTCGCAAATAAATGAGGGGTTAAAAGCCAGTCAATTAATTTTAAATTCAATTCTCTGTCAAACTTCATATAATCAATTATTTTTATAGCTAATCTTTTCCAGTTAAATGCTTCTTTCAATATCAGATAATCATAATTATTTCGATTATTAATTTTCCAATTGCCAATTAAAGATAAAATTTTTAATTTATAGTTTTTTTCATTTATGTCAGAAAATGCTTCAATAATTTTTTTTTCTTCTTTATTGAATATAATCATTTTTATGTTCGTTTCTTAGAATTTTTTCTATCTAATCTTTCTAATCTTCTTCTTTCTTGTCTAGAAAGATTCCCATTTGAACCACTGACACTACTTGAAGCTGTTTCCATATTTTTTCTTGTATCATCAAAATTGCTTTTTTGTTCTTTATAAATTCTATTATTTGTTTTTTGTATATTGCTCACTCTAATTGCATCGCTCGCAATTTGAGATTTAATCTGTTCCATAAGTATTGAAAACATATCAAACCCCATTTTTTTGTATTGAATTAAAGGATTCCTTTGCCCTATTGCTTCCAAACCTATAGACTGACGCATATTATCCATCATTGTAAGATGTTCTACCCATTTTGAATCAATTGCGTGAATAAAAATTTGGCTGTCTAATTTGTTAGAGAGCTCTTCAGAAAGACTATCCGTCCTAAAATCATAAATATTTCTTGCTTTTTCAATTAAATTTTCTTTATTAAATGAGGTTGGTTGAGTAAGATCATTGATGCTTTCTTCTGGAAAATAATTACGTAAAAAAGCTAATTTATTTACATCTTCAAACTCATAATTTAAATCGTTTTCAACAAAATAATTAGACATTTCTAAATTAATATATTCAAATATATCTTCGCTTAAATCCTCAGAAAATAGAGCCTTAGATCTAAGTTTATAAATAACATCTCTTTGTGTATTCATTACATCATCATAATCTACTAATGTTTTCCTTATTTCAAAATGAAATGCTTCAACTTTTGATTGAGCTGATTCTATAGATCTGGAAATCATTTTGTTCTCTACTGCTTCATTTTCATCCCATTTAAACATTTCCATCGCAGACTTGATTCTGTCTCCACCAAATCTTTTAACTAAACTGTCTTCAGTTGAAATAAAAAATTGAGTTACACCTGGATCTCCTTGTCTTCCTGATCTTCCTCGTAATTGATTGTCAATTCTTCTTGATTCATGCCTTTCAGTTCCCAGTACATATAAGCCACCAGTTTCTAATACATTTTTATTTTTATTTTTCCAGTCAGTTAAATTATCGTAATTTTCAGGATTTCCTCCTAAAATAATATCTGTGCCTCTTCCTGCCATATTTGTTGAAACAGTTATTGAATTTGGAGCACCTGCTTCAGAAATAATTTTTGCTTCTGATTCATGTTGTTTAGCATTTAAGACATTACAATGAAGTCCTTCAGATTTTAGGAGTTTAGATAAGAATTCAGATTTTTCAATAGTAGTTGTACCTACTAATACAGGAGTTCCTTCAGAATTTAATTTCTTTATTTTCTCAGTTACAGCATTCCATTTTGCATTTTCAGTCATATAAATTTGATCAGGCAAATCATTTCTTAAAGATTCTTTATTAGTAGGAATTTCTAAAACTTCTAATGAATAAATCTTCTGAAATTCTTCGGCCTCAGTAGCTGCAGTTCCTGTCATTCCTGATAGTTTTTCATAAAGTCTAAAATAGTTTTGCAGAGTTATAGTTGCATAAGTTACAGATTCTCTTCTAATACTTACCAATTCTTTAGCTTCAATCGCTTGATGGAGACCATCAGAATATCTTCTCCCTTCCATCAATCTTCCTGTAAATTCATCTACAATTATAACCTCAGAGTCTCTAACGACATATTGATCATTTTTTGTATAGAAATTATTAGCCTTTATGGCATTTTCAAGCAAATGGGAAAAAATTTGATTTTCTTCAGCATAAAGGTTATCTATTTTTAATTCTTTCTCGACTTTATCAATACCGTCTTCTGTTAAAGCTACAGATTGTCTTTTAGAGTCTATTTGATAATCATTTTCTAAATTTAATGTAGCTGCTATTCTAGAGAATTTTTTATAATCTTGAGTTTTATCAGGTGCAGGGCCTGAAATTATCAATGGAGTCCTTGCTTCATCTATCAAAATATTATCAACTTCATCAACAATTGCAAAATCTAGATTACGTTGAACTTTTTCTTCAGATTCTTGAGCCATATTATCTCTTAAGTAATCAAAACCAAATTCATTATTAGTTCCATATACAATATCTGCCTTGTATACATCTTCTCTATTTGAATCAATCAACTCTAGTTCATTTTTAGAATTGTTTTCAAGTATAAAAGAACCATTATTTTGAATACATCCAACACTTAAACCCAAAAAATTATAAATTTTTCCCATCCATAATGAATCTCTTTTAGCAAGATAGTCATTTACGGTTACTACATGCACACTAGATCCTGATAATGTATTTAGATAGGCTGCTAAAGTAGCTACTAAAGTTTTACCTTCTCCTGTTCGCATTTCTGCAATTTTACCTTGATGAAGACATAAACCACCAATAAGCTGAACATCAAAGTGCCTCATATCTAAACAACGGCTTGAGGCTTCTCTTACTACAGCAAATGCATCAACAAGAATTTCTTCAAGAGATTTATTAGATTTATATTTTTCTTTTAAAATTTCTGTAGTACTTTTTAGTTCTTCATCACTTAAAGACAAATATTTAGATTCTAAAGAATTAATTTCATCAACAATTATAAATGAATCTTTGATTTCTTCTTCATTAGAGTTTTTTATTAATTTTTTTATAAAATTAAACATAAAGAATCTATCATAAAAATAATGCTCCAACTGAATCACCACGATTGGTTCTCTTTATAGCTTCGCCCAAAAGTTCAGATATAGGGAGAATCTTAAGTTTAGAGTTTTCGTATTCAATTGGTAAACTATTTGTAACTACAATTTCTTTTATTTCTTCAGAGCATATTATTTTTTTTAGAGAATCGTTTGGGAAAACTCCGTGAGTTGCAGCAACATAAACATCTTTTACATTATTTTCTTTTAATATCTTAGAACCTGCAATCATAGTTCCACCTGTATTGATTTCATCATCAAACAAAATTGCAGATTTATTCTTTACTTCTCCAATTATGTTTAAAGTTTCTACAGTGTCTTTATTTCCAATTCTTCTTTTTTCTATAATAGCTAAAGGAGCTCCAAGTTTATTTGCAAAATCTCTTGCTCTTTTTGTACCACCAATATCTGGAGATACTACAACCCAATCATCAAATTTTTTATCAATAAAATAAGTAGCCAATATAGGTAATGCAGTTAATTCATCTACGGTAGCAGAGAAAAAACCTTGAACTTGGCCAGCATGTAAGTCCATCATCATAACTCTGTCTGAACCAGCTGTAGTTATTAAATCAGCTATTAATCTTCCTGTAATTGGGACTCTTGGTTGGTCTTTCTTATCTGTTCTTGCATAAGAAAAGTAAGGAATTACTGATGTAATTCTTCCCGCTGAAGCCCTTTTAGCAGCATCAATCATTATTAATAATTCCATTATATTATCATTGACCGGAAAGGCAGTAGGTTGAATTATAAAAACATCTCTCTCTCTAACATTCTCTAATATTTTCACAAATGTATTATCGTTATTAAATTTAAAAACTTCAGCTTTAGTTAAATCTTGACCAATATAAGAAGCTATGTCTTCTGCTAAAGCGTGATGAGCGTTACCACTAATTATCAATGGTCCGTTTTGTATATTTTTCATATTCAATTTCTTTTATATTCATAATCTATCAAAAAATAATATTAAAATTAATATATTAATAAATATAAAAGTATAAAAAAAATTCTAATATATGTATTGTTTTAAAAAAATATTATAATTTGAATATAAAATTATTAATACTATGGATATTTATTTAGCTAACCCAAGAGGATTTTGTGCAGGAGTCGTTCTAGCAATTGATTTAGTTGAGATTGCTTTAGAAAAATACGGTGCCCCTGTATACGTAAAACACCAAATTGTTCACAATCCTGTTGTAGTTTCTGAAGTTGAATCAAAAGGTGCTATTACAGTAGAAAAAGTATCTGAAATTCCTGATAATTCAGTTGTAGTTTTTTCAGCACATGGATCCCCTCCTGAAGACTATATTTTGGCCAAGAAAAAAAACATAAAAGTTATCGATGCTACATGCCCATTGGTTACAAAAGTTCACAATGAAGCTAAAAAATATTCAAAGGAAGGTAAAAATATTATTTTAGTCGGACACAAAGGACACCAAGAAGTAATCGGAACATCCGGACAAGCAAATATGAAAATCATTGATGATAGAGAAAAATTTGAATTAAAAAAAGAAAATAATAAACAGAAGGATGTAATAGTTTTATCTCAAACCACATTATCAGTTAGAGATACTGAAGAAACCGTTGATAAAATCAAATCAGTATACCCTAATGCTTTAGTTAGAAATGATATTTGTTATGCCACTACAAATAGGCAAGAAGTAACTGTAAAACTTGCTAATAAAGTAGACTTGATTTTAGTTGTAGGAGCTTCTAATTCTTCAAATTGTAATAGATTAAGAGATGTCGCTATTCAATCAGGTACAAAAGCATTTCTTATTAATTCTTATAATGAAATAAATCAAAATTGGTTAAATGGAATAAATAAATTAGGTTTAACTTCAGGTGCATCAACTCCTGACAAATTAGTTTATGAAATAATAAAAAAATTAAATCCGTCAAATGTATTTAATTTTGATGATATAGAAGAAGATATAAAGTTTGAAATACCTAGAAAAGTAAAAGAACTTTTAAATGAATGAAAAATATTTTTTTTATCATAATTGTAATTTTTTCAGGAATTGTTTCTTGTAAAATTAATGAAGAAATATATGACTTATATAATGGTTGCACTGAAGAAAACCTTCAATACAAAACAACTTCAATAACAATCGGGTATAAAAACTCAACTTATCAATTAGAAACATATTTAGCCACAAACAGTGAAGAATATAAAACTGGCTTAATGTGTAGAGAAAATTTACCTGCAAAGATTGATGGTATGGTTTTTACATACGAAGAGGTGCAAAGTAGAGGATTCTGGATGCATAAAACTTACATGCCTATTACTATTATCTACTTTGACAAAAATAGAAATTCTATTAGTATTTCTAGTATGAATCCTTGTACTAGAAATTTGTTTGAAACAAAAAATAATTATGAGCTCAGGTGCTTAAAGGAATCATATAAATATAAACCTGATGGTGAGTATTTATATGTATTAGAAATAAAAAATGATTATGAATTTATGAACGAAATAAACGCTTATTCAGAAGATGAAGAGGAAAAGCTTAAACTTATAATAAATAATTGATAGTATATCAATATCAAAAACATTGAGGAATCAAGTGAGCTTAATAATCCTAGTCAGACATGGCAAAAGTTTGTGGAATAAAGAAAATAGATTTACAGGTTGGACAGATATTTCGTTATCAAACGAAGGAATAAAAGAAGCAGAAACAGCTTCAAAAGAAATATTAGATCATAATATATCTATTAATGCAGCATATAGTTCTATTTTTAGCAGAGCGTATGAAACAGGTAAAATAATTTTACAAAACTCTCAAAACAGTAAAATAACTATTGAAAAAGACTGGCGATTAAATGAAAAACACTACGGAAAATTACAAGGATTAAACAAATCAGAAACATCTACTAAATATGGAGATGATCAAGTTTTAAAATGGAGGAGAAGCTTTAAAACAAAGCCTCCACTTCTAACTGAAAAAGATCATGCTTTACAGTTAAAAAATCCTCTTTTTAAAAATATTCCTAATGGAAATATCCCAATTGGAGAATCATTAGAAGATACAGTACTTAGAGTGAACAAATTTTGTAAAGACAGTCTTTACAAATCATTAAATGAAAATAAAAATATATTAATCTCTGCACACGGGAATAGCATAAGAGCACTAATAAAAATATTAAAAAAAATTCCTGATAAATCAATAGAAAAACTTGAAATTCTTACTGGAAAGCCTATTTATTTCAAATATGAAAATAGCACCTTTACGGAAATGGAAAAATTTACACGGTAGCGTTTACCCGTTTATTTGTACACGTTTTCGTGTACACGTTTAAATATGATTAATAAAATAAAAAAAGTATATTATGGCTGGTGGATTAGTGCTGCAGGCGGATTGAACACTGCCATATCAAGTATTCCTACTTTTAGTGGTGGAAGTATAATATTCAAAGCCATTGAAGATGAGTTTAGTTGGTCTAGAGCAATTGTTTCAGGCGTTGCTTCTTTTGGAAGATTTGGAGGTGCATTATTTGGCCCTATTGAAGGATATCTTACTGATAGATTTGGAGCATGGAAAATGATTCTCATTGGCTTTTCTATTGCTAGCATAGGCTTATTTTGGCTAAGTACTATTAATACAATATTATTCTATTACCTTTCATATTTACTTGTATCATTAGGCGTAAGCATTGGAGGCTTTGTACCTTCTATGTCAGCTGTTAATGTATGGATGCCTCATAAGAGAGCAACTGCAATGAGCTGGGTAATAGGAGGTAGCTCGTTTGGGGGATTCTTCCTTCCATTGATGGTACTTTCAATAGAAAAGAGTGGATGGAGAGCAACGATGATATACCTTGCCATAATTTTTCTGATAACTGGTCCTATTCTTTCTTTAATAGTGAAAAAGAGACCGGATGTAAATTTTCTTGAAAAAATAAGAAAAACAAAAAAGAACTTTTTTTCAAATACGAATATGTCACCAAGAGAAGCTATAAGAACTCAACCTTTTTGGATTCTCGCTTTTGCCCATCTTTTTGCTAATATTTCTGTCGGAGCAATTTCTGCTCATCTATTTCTATATTTGACAGACGATAATGGGGTTGGTTTAGATATCATAACAGCAGGAACAATTCTTCCAATAATATCTATTTTACAATTTTTTGGGCAAATATCTGGTGGAGTTTTAGGAGATATGTTTAATAAAAAAATAATTATCTCTATATTTTTTATAATCCAATCATTTGCCATAATTGTACTAGCTTATGCAACTAGTTATACAATAGTTATTTTATTCTCAATACTTTGGGGAGTAGGTTTTGGAATGAGAACCCCTGCATTTCATGCTTTAAGAGGAGATTTTTATGGAGGAAAGCATTACGGAACAATTTTAGGGATCAACGCTTTTCCTATGGGCATAGGTATGATGATATCTCCTGTAATAGTTGGTCTTATTTATGATAAGTATGATACTTATTTTTACTCATTCATAGTTATGGCCGCACTATGTTTAATCTCTTGTATACTTATAAGTGTTATAAAAAATCCAAAGAATTATGAAAAAAATTAAACATATTGAAGAAATAGCTGACAAATTAGGAATAGAAAAAGATTCATTAGAATTATACGGAAAATTTAAAGCTAAGATTCCACTAGAAAACATAGACAAGAATAAAAAGGCAAAATTAGTTGTAGTAACCGCAATAACTCCTACTCCTCTTGGAGAAGGTAAATCAACTACCGCAATAGGATTAACTCAAGGATTAGGTAAATTAAATAAAAATGTTGCACTAACAATAAGACAACCGTCTTTAGGTCCAGTATTTGGACACAAAGGAGGAGGGACAGGTGGTGGAAAGACTACAGTAGAACCTGCAGTAGATATTAATCTTCACTTCAATGGAGACTTCCATGCTATGGAATCAGCGCATAATTTATTAGCAGCTATGGTTGATAATAGTGTGTATAGAAGTGTAATAAAAGACTTTTACCCCGAAAATATAACTTGGAGAAGAGTAACTGATGCTGAAGATAGATCATTGAGAAATGTAATAGCTGGAGCTGGAGGAAAGAATACTTCTCCATTAAGAAATACAGGTTTTGATATTTCAGCTGCATCTGAAATAATGGCAATTTTGGCGTTGACTGATTCATACAAAGATCTTAGAGAAAGACTAGGAAGTATCGTTGTTGGATGGAAAAAAGATAAATCTCCAGTTTTAGCCAAAGACATAAATGCTGTTGGATCAATGATGGCTTTACTAAAAGATGCAATCAAACCAAATCTAGCCCAAACAGTTGAAGGTCAGCCTGCAATTGTCCATATGGGCCCTTTTGGAAATATTGCTCATGGATGTTCTTCTATTTTGGCAGATCAAGTCGCTTCATCTTATGCAGATTTTGTTATTACTGAAGCGGGATTTGGCGCTGACTTAGGATTTGAAAAATTTATGGACATAAAAGTTAGACAAGGAGGCCCAAAACCTTTTTGTGCTGTTATTGTTTCAACTATAAGAGGATTAAAATGGCACGGTGGTGTTGATATAAAAAATCTTTCAGAAAAAAATAATGAAGCTATAATCGAAGGTTCCGAGAACTTAATAAATGCAATAAGAATTGTATCTAAATATGGATTGAAATCTGTTGTTGCAATAAATCAATTCCCAGATGATACCAAAGAAGAGATGGAACTTGTAAAAAATATTTGCAAAGAAAATAATTCTATTGCTATTGAATCAAATGGATTCGCAAAAGGTGGAGATGGAATGGTTGAGTTGGCTGAATATATTGCTAGTTTAGATAATGATAACGAAAAAATTTCTCTATTATATGAAAATTCAGATAGCCCTATAAGTAAAGTAGAAACTTTAGCTAAAGAAATATACTCTGCAGATAAAGTTTCATGGGGCCCAATGACTAGGACTACTTTAAGGCTTTTTGAATCTCAAGGTTGGGATTTCCCTATTTGCATGGCTAAAACGCATCTGTCCGTTTCTGCAAATCCTAAATTAAGAGGAGCACCAAAAGGTCACACTCTTCCAATAAAAGAAGTTCGTGTACTAGGAGGAGCCAAGCAAATAGTAACTTTAGCAGGAGATATAATTACATTACCTGGACTTCCAAGCAATCCTAATGCATTTGATATTGATTTAGATGAAAATGAAGAAATAATCAATATTCTATCGACTTAATGACTTAATTTATAATGATTCGATAAAATATCTTCTCCATAATCTCCATCAAAATCTCTTAATACTGAATGGATATGATTAGCATTATTTTGGGTATTATCATATTCAATAAGGAACTTATCGTGTTTTATAAAATAATAATGACCTTTTGATATTTCTGTAGACCCCGCCCATGCAAAAATAGTGTTATCAAATCCTTGTTTAATAATTTGTTTTAAATAATTTTCAGCATATTCTTCTGTAAACCTTGAAGTATATACTTTAATCAAATCAATCAAATTGTCTCGTTGGTTATTAGTAAATTTTTCAAAATTTAATCCTTTTATAAATTCCTTATTATTAAAATTTCTATAATTAGCCGTCAAAATATCTGGAGGAGCTAATTCATTTATAACAGCAATTTTTCTATTATCCTCAGAAAGAGAGGTAACTAATTTTCTAGCTATATCTTCTTCAGGTTTTAGTGCTCTATATCCTTTACTTGGACCTTCAATCACTTTTGCAGGATTAGCTCCAAAAAATAATGGATGCATAGAAATAAAATTAGAAATTATATTAACATTTAAACCTATATGATGTCCTCCAAACCTATATCCCCATGGTTCATTACTCGAAGAAGGATCTCCAAAAATTGCTAACCAATACCGTTCCTTTGATCTAACCCATTGACCATTTCCTCCATCATTTGAATTTGCATGATTTGATTCATACTCACCTAAAATTGACTCTAAATTAATAATAGATTTTGCGGTTTTATATCCATCTGAAGAATATGTAAGTTCTAATAATTCAAGTACTAATTTTCTCTGATATGGTTTCATTTCAAAAATCAAAAGCCCATTTTGTTCATGAGGTGTGTAATACCATTTAAACCTTTCATCTCCATCAAAATCAAATCTTACTTTGTTTATCTGTTCTTCATCTAAAGAATTTAATATATTCTTTAGATGAATAGAAATATTTTCAGTTTTTTTTATATATTGCTTCATAGTTATCTTGGAGTTTATATATCTCTTATATTATTTATATTATTATTTTTCTATAAAAAGTTTATTGAAAGTATATCAGCTTAAAAAAATATAATGAAAATTACTATTAGTGGTTCAAGTGGTTATTTAGGAAAAGGGTTAATAAATTTTCTTGAAAAAAAGAGTTTTGTAATCAATCGTCTTTCTAGAAATAATGGTGAAAAAAACTATTGGGAACCTGAAAAAAATTTAATACCTCAAAGTTTAATTGAAAACTCAGATATAGTTATCAACTTAAATGGAGAAAAAATAATAAAACCCTTTTCTAGAAGGGGGATTGCTGAAATAAAAGCTAGCAGACTAAATCCTACAAAGACTTTAATTAATGCTATTTCAAAATCCAAGCATCCTCCAAGGCTAATTATTTCTGCTTCAGCTTGTGGTTTCTATGGCGATAGGCCTAATGAAATAATCGATGAAAATTCTCCAAAAGGAAGAGGAAATATATCGGATATAGTTCATGAATGGGAATCTGTACAAGTATTAAAAAAAACAAGAATAGTATTTCTTAGGTTTGGAAATATTATAGATAAAAACTCAGATATGTATAAATATATGAAAAAATATAGTAGTATCATTGGATTAAAAAGTATAGGCTCAGGGAAAAATTATTTCCCTTGGATTTCTAAAATTGATGCTCTAAGATCAATAAATCATGTGATAAATCATGAAAATATCAAAGGCCCCGTCAATGTAGTTTCTAGCGAACCTATCACTTTCAAAGAAGTAATTAAAAGTATCAATTTAGATTTAGAACCTATTTTAAAATTTTCTTTTCCTGAACTGACTGTTCCTATTTTATTTGGAAAATTAGGTAAAGAAGTGTTATTAAACGATCAAAAAGTTTTACCTACTAAATTAACTGAGTCTGGGTTTAATTGGATGAAAACTACTCCCATTGGAAGCCTTACATAGACTCTCTAACCATTTTTCGTAGCACGTAAGGTAATAAACCTCCATTATAATAATATTCCGCTTCTATTTGTGTATCTATCCTCATCAAAGTATTAAATTGTATTTCTGATCCATCTTGTTTTTTTGCAGTAACTTTTATTTCAGAATTTGGAGTAATTTTAGATTCCAATCCTTCAAAGTCAAAAATCTCTGAACCAGTTAAATCTAGACTTTCATAATTATCATCATTTATAAATTGCAAAGGAACAATTCCCATTCCAACTAAATTAGACCTATGAATTCTTTCATAACTTTCAGCTATTACAACTTTAACACCCAATAAAGCTGGTCCTTTAGCAGCCCAATCTCTAGAAGATCCAGTCCCATATTCTTTCCCTGCAATAACAACTAATGGAGTTCCTTGCTTTTGATAGAGTTCTGAAGCTTCAAAAATTCTCATTTTTTTATTAGTTGGAAAATGTATTGTCCAGTCTCCTTCATCTTCAACAATTTGATTTCTCAATCTTATGTTTCCAAATGTTCCTCTAACCATAATATTGTGATTTCCTCTTCTTGAACCATATGAATTAAATTCAAAACGCGGAACATCACTAGAAATTAAAAGTTGACCTGAAGGAGCAGATTGTGGAATAGAACCCGCTGGTGATATATGGTCAGTTGTGACTGAATTGCCTAAAACCACTAAACATCTTGAATCTTTTATCTCGTACCTTTCAGGTAATTTCAAGTCAAAATTTTCAAAATAAGGAGGTTTTTGTATATATGTTGAATCATTCTCCCATTTGAATTTATCTGATTTATTTGCAGAAAGTTTTTTCCATTCAGGAGGACCTTCAAAAACAGATTCATATTCTTCTATGAACATTTTTGAATCTAAAGAGCTTTCTATAGTTTTTTCGATTTCATCTGCAGAAGGCCATAAATCATTTATAAAAACAGGACTCCCTTCATTGTCAAAAGAAACTGGATCTTTTGACAAATCTATATTAACAGTTCCTGCTAAAGCATATAAAACAACTAGCATAGGCGATGCTAAATAATTAGCTTTCACTTGAGGATGAACTCTTCCTTCAAAGTTTCTATTCCCTGAAAGAACTGCTGCTACTGAAAGCTCTTTACTGTCTACCTCCTCTGCGATTTCTTTAGGTAAAGGACCTGAATTACCTATACAAGTAGTGCATCCATAACCAACAGTTTGAAATCCTATATCATCTAGATATTTATTAAGCCCTGCAGCTTCCAAATATTTACTTACAACTTTAGACCCTGGAGCCAAAGATGTTTTTACCCAACCTTTAGGCTTTAATCCTTTTTCTGATGCTTTTTTAGCAATCAGACCAGCACCCATCATTACGTTTGGATTTGAAGTATTAGTACAACTAGTAATCGCTGCTATGACTACCGAACCATCATCTAATTCGTTATTATTAATCTGTTCTTCTTTTAGTTTGAAGCTGTGGTGAAAGTTAGATTTAACGTTAGACAGCAATAATCTATCTTGTGGTCTTTTAGGTCCTGCTAATGAGGATTGAACAGAGGATAAATCAAAGTCTATTGTTTGTGAAAAAACTGGATCAATTCCATCATAAAACATATTATTATTTTGAGTATAACTCTCAACTCTGTTAATAATATCTTTGTTTCTTCCTGTCAGCATTAAGTAATCCATTGTTCTTTCATCAACTGGAAAAAAACCACATGTTGCTCCGTATTCTGGCGCCATATTTGAAATAGTAGCTCTGTCTGTTAAAGATAAATTACTCATTCCTGAACCAAAAAATTCTACAAATTTTTCAACCACTCCGACTTCTCTTAATTTTTCAACTATAGCTAAAACTACATCTGTTGCTGTGGTGCCTTCGTTTATTTTTCCATGAAGATTAACACCTATTACCTCTGGTACTTGCATATAGTAAGGTTGTCCAAGCATTACAGCTTCAGCTTCAATTCCTCCAACTCCCCATCCTAACACTCCAACTGCATTGATCATTGTCGTATGAGAATCTGTACCTACACAAGTATCTGGATATATAAAATTGTTTTCATTTGAACTCAAAATTATTTCTGCTAAATTTTCCAAATTTACCTGATGTACAATTCCAGTTCCTGGTGGTACGACCAAAAAGTTCGAAAAGGAGTTTTGTGCCCATTTTAACAATTTGTATCTTTCTTGATTTCTTTCAAATTCTCTTGAAATATTCATTGATAAAGAAGAATTTTGTGCAAATGAGTCCACTTGCACAGAATGGTCTATAACAAGATCTGTTCTAACAATTGGATTAATCATTGAGGCATTAATACCTAAAGTGCTTACAGCATCCCTCATAGCAGCTAGATCTACAACAACAGGAACTCCCGTAAAATCTTGTAAAATCACTCTTCCTGGCATATAAGGAAATTCTTTGTCTGGAACTGTATCTTCTGTCCAATTTATTAATTGCTCAATTTGCTCTAAATTTGAAATCCCATTATGATTTGATCTTAAAACGTTTTCTATTAGAACTCTTATTGAAAAAGGAATTTTAGTTAAATTGATTTTGTTATCATCAGTTAAAGATTTTATATCAAAAAAACTTTTTTCCCCTTCATTAAGTTCAATTTGCTTCAAATATTTATTTTTATGAAAATTTATAGACATTCTCTCTCCCTAAAGTCCTAAACGGATAATAAATTTAATGTTACATTCTATTATTAGATTAAATAAATAGCTAGAATGAACCAATTAGCGAAATTCATCCAAAAAAACACACCTTTTTACTACGGTTGGATTGTTGTTGCTGGGTCTGGTTCAACAATGTTTGTTAGAAATGCCGCAGCAACATTAACTATTGCAGTGTTCGTATATCCAATGAGTGAAGATTTGGGATGGTCTAGAACATTGATAGTAGGAGCATCATCTCTCGCAGGAATTTTATCAGTTTTCATTTCTCCACTTTCTGGATATCTTATTCAAAAATATGGTTCAAAGAAAACACTGTTTTTCTCAGTTTCATTATTAGGAATTTCTTCATTGCTAATAAGTAGAACGTTTAACCCTATTACATTCTATATTCTTTTTGGAATAGGAAGAATTATTTTCAGCTCCCCTGTTCAAATTGGTGCATCCACTGTTGTTGCAAAATGGTTTATAAATAACCGAGGAAAAGCAACAGGAATATTAGGACTATCTCATTCTTTAGGAATGGGACTATTTCCATTATTTGCACAATTAATAATTAATTTAGACGGAAACAATCCAGATTCTTGGAGAATGAGTTGGATATTTATTGGAATATTAGTCTGGTTAATTTCTTTACCTTTAGTATTCTTCACAATGGTAGATAATCCTAAAGAAATAAACTCTAACGATAAAAAATATTTAGAGTTAAAAAACACTTCAGGAAATAAAGATAGGAATACATCTTCAATATCATTAAGAAATGCACTAAGAACTAAACCTTTTTGGATGTTATCAATTGTTGGATTTTTAACATATTTTATACATACTGGAGTAAATATTCATCAAGCTGCATACTTGATCGATAAGGGTATAAATCCTATTTTTGCAGCATCAGCATTAACTATTATGGCCTTAGGAACAGGGGTAGGAAGCCTTGTTACAGGTTGGGCTACAGATAGATTTTCTTCAAAATATGTTTATTTTTTTGGATGTATTTGGTTAGGACTTTCAGCTTTGTTATTTCTATTAATATCTAATATAATTCTGGCATATTTAATAGGGTTCATTTTTGGAATGGCTTTAGGTGGTTTGTTAGTAATACCTCCAGTTGTTCTAGCTGATATTTTTGGTAAAGACAATATTGGTTCAATTAGAGGATATTCAGAGCCTTTTGTAAGTGCAGGACAAGCAGTTGGCGGAATATCTGCTGGATTAATTTATGATTTTACTGGATCTTATGAATTAAGTTTCCCAATGTTCGCATTAATTGCTTTATTAGCTTGTATTTTTATAATTTTTTCATCCAACGTAAAAAGTATTAAGTAA